>Ga0066672_10000674_pt1 | contig 11120 bp, 9 predicted proteins | sample GraSoiAngelo_121_FD_62292 | JGI IMG/M metagenome (GOLD analysis project Ga0066672, IMG submission 62292) | Grasslands soil microbial communities from the Angelo Coastal Reserve, California, USA - 14_0919_12_20cm | ecosystem: Environmental > Terrestrial > Soil > Grasslands | place: USA...
CTGGGGATGGACACCGACGGCTCTTTTCAAGTCGTCAAGGCGCAAGTCCCCGCAATGGAGCTTTATCACTACGCGACCACGGTTCGCTCACTGACTGGCGGCCGCGGCATCCACGCCGAAGAATTCAGCCACTACGAAGAAATGCCGCGCGAGCTTGAACAAAAAGTCATCGCCGAAAGCAAGAGCCGCAAAGCGGCTGAACATTGAGCGCAAGCTCGAATCGCTGTTCGAGACATTATGTTGGCTCCGGTGTCGGAACAATCTCGGATAACTTTTTGCCGTATTTTTTAGTGACGGGCTCGTTCCCACCTGGTCAGTCTCCCGTCGGAGCCGAAGGTCAAGCGCAGGTATTCGCCTGAAGGAACCGTGCCGACGGTCTGGCCGACACCCACCGCGCTGCCGCCACTATAAAATCCGGTGCCGACTCCAAAGGAAAAGCTGGAACTTTGTTTGATGAACCATTCGGCCACAGTCGAGCCGTCGTTCAGCCTGGTCGATTTGTCGGGCGGTCCCTTTTCCGCCACCGCCTGATCGTAGGTAAAGTTGCCGATGCGGCTGTCCCAATTCACCCTGGAACTGGAAGCGCAGCCGACGAACAGCCAACTGAATAATAAAACGCCGAATAACAGACCGTACGCGAAACCGAGCCGCAAAAGCGTTTTCATGGCGGGATGCTAATTCAGGCTCCGGTGAAAGCAATTACCAGAACGCCCGGTCGCACTCGCGCGGGCTGGAAACAAACCGCGCCGCCAGGAGGCCTGCGGAACTACTCGTTAATTCCCCAACGCGTAGGGATGGTCGGGCGATGGAGGATGCCATCCAGGAGTGAAGTCACCTTCTCCGCGCGCTTCGAGATCGTTTCGATCGAGGTGTTCAGTTCGTTCAAAGGCGCATCGACGACCTGCGGCAGGTAATCCAGGTTCCCTCGCTGTGCCGCTTCGCGCAGGTAAACATGGATGGGTGTCAGGCCCCTGAGCTGGTCCTCGGAGGTTCCAATCATGGCCACCAGTACGCCGTTTCCCACTTCACGACGCGGCACCCAGGTCTCGATCCACTTTTGGACATGCGACGGCAGTTCGCGACCGGCGTGGGCGGAAATGAGAATCAAATCGGATCGCGCTGCCGCATTAGCCGCAGCTTTGACGATCCCGGCATCGCGCAAAAAATCGAAACGCCACCAACTGAGGTCAAACTCCATGTCCATCCAGAACTTCTCCATCAGCCGGTCGCAAATTTGCATGGCGCGGTTGCGGGTCATTGAATCCTCGTAAGCGATAAGCGTGAAAAACACTTCCCCTTCCTCGGGTGATTCGTCGGTCTGTGGTTTTGTGAACAAACTGTTCATGACGATTGCCGCTACGATTTCTGACTCGCGCAAAGAACAACCGAAACGGGCGCAACAGGAACGGACGCATTACATTCGCTCATAATCACTCTAGCGCAAAGGAAATTTTATTCACTTCTTATTCACCACTTTGTTCTCAAGCTGCTCACGGTTGGCAAAGCGACATCCTCCTCCAAAACAGTTGATTGGAGTCGCCTATTCCTTTGCGTACAAGGAACAGGCCGTGATAAAATTTCCCGTCCTTATGGCCGACATCGTTTTGACCACGCTGAACGCGAAATACATCCATGCCGCTTTTGGACTGCGCTATCTGTTCGCCAATTTGGGCGGGCTGAAGTCACACGCCTGCCTGATCGAATTCGACATCAATCAGCGGACGCTCGATGTCGTGGAAGCGCTGCTGGCGCTGCGACCTAAAATCATCGGCTTCGGTGTTTACATCTGGAACGCGGCTCAGACGACCGAAGTGATCGCCGCCCTCAAACGTGTGCGCCCGAACCTAACAATCATCGTCGGCGGGCCGGAAGTCAGCTTTGAAGTTGGGGAACAGGAGGTTGTCCGGTTGGCCGATTACGTCATCACCGGCGAAGCGGATTTAAAATTCGCGGAGGTTTGCGGCCAATTCCTCGCCGGAAATCCGCCATCACAGAAGGTCATCGCCGCCGAGTTGCCCGACTTGAACAAGTTGGTTTTGCCTTACGATCGATACACTGACGAAGACGCAGCGCATCGTGTGATTTACGTGGAGGCCTCGCGCGGCTGCCCGTTCACCTGCGAGTTTTGCCTGTCGTCCCTGGACATTCCCGTGCGTCTGTTTCCTTTGCCTGCGCTGCTCGATGCCCTGGAGCGTTTGCTCGGCCGCGGCGTGCAACGATTCAAGTTCGTTGACCGCACGTTCAACCTGAACCTCAACGTCAGCAAAACGATTCTGCAATTTTTCCACGCCCGCTACCGGCCCGGTTTGTTCGTCCATTTCGAAATGATTCCCGACCGGCTCCCGCAGGTCTTGCGCGAACTCGTCGCGAAGTTTCCACCGGGGGCGCTGCAATTCGAGGTCGGCATTCAGACGTTTAACCCGGAAGTCAGCCGATGGATCAGCCGCCGACAGGACTATGACAAGCTCGCAGACAACATTGGATTTCTTCGCCAGCGCACGGGAGTTTACGTCCACGCCGATTTGATTGTCGGTCTGCCTGGGGAATCTCTGGAAAGTTTTGGCGCTGGTTTTGATCGCCTTGTCGCGCTGCGACCGCAGGAAATTCAGGCAGGCATTTTGAAGCGATTGCGCGGCACGCCAATCGTTCGACACGACGCTGAGTGGCAGATGGTCTATCATCCGAACCCGCCGTACGAAATTCTGCAAAACAAACTCATCGATTTCGCAACCATGCAGCGCCTGCGCCGATTCGCCCGCTTCTGGGATCTGGTCGGCAACAGCGGAAACTTTGTGGAGACCACGCCGTTGATTTGGAGCACAATAGAGTCGCCGTTCGCCGCTTTCCTGCGCTGGAGCGACTGGCTCTATGCGAGGCTGGGACGTCAATCTGGAATCGCCCTGCCGCGGCTGGTGGAGTTGTTGTTTGAATTTCTGAGCAAGGAACTGCGCCTCGCTCCGTCCGCGGTTGCCAAAACGCTTTGGCGCGATTATCAGCGCGGCGGACGGTCCGACAAACCGCCCCTTCTGCGCGATTACCTCAGGGACGGCGAGAAACCTTGTCCGCGCCGGTCTGTGGCAGGCGGTCTGAAGCGGCAGACGCGCCACCTGACAAACGTCGCGCCGAGGTAGCTTTCCATTCTGCGGCAGACGAGACCCGGAAAGGTCAAATCAGGTTAAGCTGCCGCGCCCACGAATCGGCTTCTTCGGGCGAGGCATCGAAAGGATTCAGCAGGTTCAGCGAATTGACTCCTTCAGCGTCGATCACTTCCCAATCCACGAAGTAACGAATGTGCTGGTTTTTCAGCATCTTCATGATGCGTGAACGCGCCTGGGCACGCGTGTTCACCGGAGCGGAGCGCATGGCGTCGGCAATGTCCGTGGGGGGGATGTCCCACGCGAACGGCGTCTGGGCCAAGGCCATTCCGAGGTTCCGCGTCGGATCAACGTGATGAAACTCCAGGTCCTGCGCCTTAAGCCAGGGATCGCTCCAATTGACGTTCTCGCGCTCCATGAACTGGCGGAACAACCAACGCTTGGTGATCCAGTCCACTTTGCCCACCAAAATCTCCGGCCGGCTCGACAGCGCCGAGAGGACTTCTTCCCAGACGCGGAGGACAATGTCGGTCTCATTATCGCGACCGAAGAACTCGTTCCGCCCCGCCTCGAAAAACTTGAACAGCAGCTCAACCGCGTTCGCGCAGCGGCCATCGGCCAGCGGCACCAACCACGGGCCGTCTGGCTGATGTGACAAATTGCGAAAAGTCATCACCGCGTCAGCCAGGACGATCTTCGGCAAACGATCCATCTCCAGCAAGTCGAGCACGAGCGCGGTCGTTCCCACCTTCAAGAGCAGAGAGCTGGGTAAAACATTCGTGTCGCCGTGCAGCAGATGGAGTCGGCGGTATTTCCGCGCGTCCGCCAGCGGTTCGTCGCGCGTGTTGATGATGGCGCGGTTGAACTGCACCCACTCAAACAGGTCGTTATTGATGTAGTCCGCGCGCTGGCTGATTTGGAAATGGCTGTCGGAGCCGTGCCGCAACAAATCGCCGCGCAACTCCGCGCCCGGAGTCGAACCGACCCGGCCCGATCCAGCGAAGAGCAGACGCAGCGTCAAAAACGCCAGCAATGCCAGAACGTTGTTCTCCGACAATGGAGCGGTCCGGCGCACGAGGTAGTTTTCGTGGCAACCGAAGGTCGCGCCGGAGTAATGGTCCACGTTGTTGCGGATGAAGCTGACCTGATCGGACAAATGCATCTCCTTGAGCGCCTGCAACAGAATCGCGTCTCCGGCCCGGTCGTAGCGAAGCAGGTCAATCAAGGAAAGACACTCGGGCGTGCAATACTCCAGATGGCCCATGTCCACATAAGCCCGCCCTCCGTTGAACAGAAAACCGCCGTTGCCTGCCGGCTCGTCCCAGTCCCGCTGGTGCATATCCGCCAGACCGAAACGGTTCTTCTCAAAAACCCAATTCCGGACGCGGCCGACGGCACTGGGCGGACCGGAGGGGTCGTTGGTCAAACAACCGTACTCTGTTTCCAGGCCAACGATGCGGTTCATAAGCTTGAGAGCGCGGGCGTGAGTTCCTCGTAGCGGGCGCGACGATTGCTCTTCCTGACCAGCCAGCCGACTTCAACACTGCGACCGTTGACTGCCTTCCGCCAGCCGTCGCGACGCTCGGCATCCGAAGGCAAGCCGTCACCAAAAGGCTTGTTTTCCGTCACACACCACCACGCCTCAAGCAGAGCTTCGACAATTCCATTGCGATCCGCTTTTCCCGCCAGAGTTTGATTCAGCCAGGTTTGCGCCGCGGCTTCCGCTTCAGACTGGCTGGCAGCGACCACGACACCTTTCGTGTGCAGTTGAAAAGCGCCGTCGAAATGAAGCCGGGCGATCAGGTCCTGGTTCGGTTCCGCGCCGACTTCGGCTAACAAACATTCAATCAGGAACGGGGCGCTGAAAATCTGTTCAAAGTTCGTCTTGAGTTGCGGACTCAAACCAAAACCGACCAGCCGGCGCAAGCTCACGTCCTCCGGGGCCCGATTGAACGCTTCCAGGTGCGCCGCGTCGATGGCTGCCTGACGGATTTTTTCGATGTCGGCCGGATGCCCCAATCCGGCGATAGCGTGGCGGTCGAACAATTCAAACACTTTCGAATGACCAGTGCCCACGCCGAGCAGAAGGATGCCGTCTGGCAAAGACGCGGCAAAAACGGGCGAACCGCCTTTAAGCTGCTCGCGCACGTACTCGCGCCGATTCCCAATCGCTTCTAGCCAACGATACGGTTCCTCAGTCATGACTTCAGCAATTCAGCCTGTTTCTCCGCAGCTACAGTTTCCACGCCGGAGCCACGCAGCACTTTGATCGTCGCGAAGGTGTGCGCGTCCGGATTCACGCCACCGGTGGCCGAATCAAATTCCGATGCAATCATCAGCAGCCGCAACGCGAACTGCACGGCCTGTTGCAGGTTCATCCGCGTCGGACGCGGCTGGCCGTAGCGGTCCTGAAAGCTCAAGATACTGCGAATGGTTCCCGCTCCCGAACCGGACGCGGCGTAGCCGACCGCGTGGAACTGCGCGCCGAGCGGATCATAAAAGTAAATTTGCGGCGCCGGCGGTGAAACGGTTTGGTCCACGCCTGCGAAAACGGGCATGACCACGCCGATGCCCTGCATTGTCATCGGGAGATTTTCGCGCAACAGCCGGGCCAGGGCGCGGACTTTGGCCGGCAGACTGAGCGATTGCAATTGGCTGCGCCGATAATACTCAAATGAAGTCTGGAGCACGCGCGCCATTTCAAACGCGGTGGCCGGCACGCCGGCGATTGCCAGCAGCGACCTCGCGTCCAGTTCGAGAACTTTATCGACACAATCAGTGACAATGACGTTGCCGGCGGTGGCTCGGCGGTCGCCGCCCATCAACACGCCATCAGCAAAATGAAACGCAAATACGGTAGTGGCCTGCGTTTGAACAGGCGCGTCAGGCGAGACGGCGGTGCGCAGCGGCGAAGCATGATGACGGGCGAGCAAGGAAAAAAAGTCGCCCGCAAGCGGAGAAGGATCGCTCATTGGCCGGTGCGTTGGCGGTAGCGACGGGCCTGGTCGGGATCGACCTTGCGCATCCGCTTGAGCAATTCATCGACGTTGGGTTTGTCCACTTTTGGCGCGCTGGGGCCTTCGCCACCTCCCCCCGGCCCTGCCGGCGCCACCGGACGAGTTTTCTGCGATTGGTCAGGCATATCTTGCGGTTACAATGACACGTTACGAAAGAATTCGCAAATCCTCCGGTGACCGTGCCGCGTCAATGGCACGACTGCAACGCAACACGTCTTCCGGGGCGAACAGATCGAGCAGCGAAATCTTAATCGGTCCATTGCGGCCTTGCAACGTTATGTGGTCCCACTGCGCGGCGGTGACGGCCGAGGCAAATTTTTGAATACACTTGCCGCGCACGGTCGCGCGGGTCGTCGGCGGCTGCGTGACGGCGCGGCGCACGATCCCCTCGTCCGGCACGCCCAGGAACGCGCCCGATTGTTCGAGCCCGTAATATAAACCTTCCGACATGTCAAGCCGGTGGTATTCGAGGTCCAGACTCTGCAGCCACGGATCGTCGTCCGACAAATTCTGTGCCCTTTGAAAATCGCGAACCAGTCCGAGCTTGGCGACCCAGTCGAGCCGGTCGCGGCAGCGCATCACGTCGGTCTCCAGGTCGTTCAGCACTGATTCCCAGTCCGAAACCAACGCCGCCTTCGCGGGGACCGACAAATCGCAGACGTCGCGAACCGCTGACAGGTAAGCCCGCTGCATCGCCAAGGCCGTCGAGGTCCGACTTCCATCGAGCGCGATTTCCCAGCGAAACTTTGGATCGCGTGAAATTTCCGTTAGCGCCGGCAGCGGATCCGCCAGCAAGGGATAAGTCCGCCTGGGGTCCAGGACCAACGCTTCCAACACCAACGCGGTCGTCCCTACCTTCAACCGCGTGGTAAACGGCGACATGTTCGCATCGCCCAAAATGACGTGGAAACGACGAAAGCGTTTCGGGTTGGCGTGTGGCTCATCCCGAGTATTGATGATGGGCCGGCGCTGCATCGTATCGACGCTTTGCAGTTCACAGAAAAAATCGCTGCGTTGGGAGATCTGGAAGCCTTGCGACAGGAATTTGTCCTCGGTTTCCACCGCGAACTTTCCCGAGCCGGCAAAAATCTGACGCGTGACAAGAAAAGCCTGAATCCCCTGCGCCAGCGTTTCCCAAGGCAACGACCTCGGGAGCAGGTAATTCTCGTGGCAACCGTAACTGTGACCGCAGAAGTCCGTGTTGTTTTTGTAGAGGCGGACGGCAACGCCGCGCTGCTCGGACAGGTGCCGCGCGCAAGCCATCAAAATGCGTTCGCCGGCGCGGTCATGTGCGACCAGCTCATCGAGCGTGCGACATTCCGGCGTGCAATATTCCGGATGGGCGTGGTCGTTGTAGAAGCGCGCCCCGTTGCCGAGCACAAGGTCGCTTTTGATTTCAACAAAACTCAACTCGCGGGCCGCGTCCTGAGCGTAATAGTTCGCTTCGTCCGTGTCCTGGCGCAACTCATGAACCCGGAATCCGCGCATATCCACGTGCGGATCTTCGCAGTCGTAGTCCCAGCACATCCAAACGCCGGGCTCGGTAGCGCTGCGGACCAGCGCGATCGACTCGGACACGACGTCCACCTCTCCTTCGACATCGCTCGAAATGCCGATTTCGGTCTCCAGGCCGAACTGAATAGTCGGTGCAATCATTTTGAGCTGCGGATCAAAGACGGCATCGACCGCGAATTCGTTCCGCAAACTGATGGGGACCTGGAAATCAAATTGGCCATGGAGGCACGCCGTTTCTGAGAGCAGGTCACGTTTTGCGCCGTTGTTGAATTCCTTGGCTCGCCGCCGATACAAATCTCTGCATGCCCTTAGACGATGGCGTTGCCGACGGTGTCCGCTTTCCGCGGCCGGATGGGGCCGAGTTTAATTACGTTGTCCGGATCAAAATCGGTCAGCTTCAGCCAGTCTTCAGTGATGTCCGTCGAGGGGAACAGATCGTTTTCCAGATATTCGCGCTGCAAGGCGGCCAGCAGGTCTTCGCGCGTCAATTGGGTTTCCTGCTTCGTTTCAATCGAACGTTTGATGGCCAGACTCTTGGCGCGCTCCACTACCGCCGCGATAACCGCGCCGCTCGCCAGATCGCCGCGATACAAAATTTCCCTTTTGCCGCTGCGATAAACGATTTCGAGAAACTGGTTTTCTTCGGTCTTCGCAAAATGAACCCGTACAATGGCCTTGGCCAATTCAGATTTCGGCTCGGCCAACGGAAGGGAGTCGCGCAGATAAATCTCGTAAATGCTCTGCGCCCCGACCAGGTCCGGACGTTTGACTTTTATTTTCCGATCAATGCGCCCCGGCCGGAGAATGGCAGGATCAATCAGATCGGCGCGGTTGGAAGCCAAAATGACCACCACGTTTTGCAACGGCTCCATTCCATCCATCTCCGTACAGAACATGGGCACCAGCGTGCTGGCCATCGTATGGTAACGGCCGCCGTGGCGCGTGCCGAGAATGGACTCCGCCTCATCGATGAACAGGAAAGCCAGCGCGCCGTCATTGGCCCGCTCACGGCATTGAACGAACAGGTCGCGCACCTGCCGCTCGGATTCTCCAACCCACATGTTCAGAATCTCAGGCCCTTTGACGTGGAGGAAAAATTCGGGTCGATCCACGCCGCTCTGCGCCTTGATTTGCCGACGCAGATTGAAGGCGGTCGCTTTACCGAGCAACGTTTTGCCGCAGCCGGGCGGGCCGTAAAGCAGAAAACCCTTTGGCACCGTGTGCTCGAAGCGTTTGAATAAGTCGCGGTGCAAGAACGGAAGCTCGAGTGTATCGCGGATGGCTTGCACGGCGTCTTCCTGGCCACCGATGGATGACCAGGGCAGTTCGGTGACCGTCTCCAACGAACGCTCGACACGTTTGCCCATGCCAATAACTTCCAGCGCCACCCGCTGGTTCACGTCCAAACGGATGTCCATGCCGGGTTTGAGCTTTTCCTTGCTCAACAAAGCGGAGCGTTGCAACACGAGCGGCATCAGCCCGGATTCCTGGCCGATGCGCAGGCGTCCGTCGGAGAGCAACTCGTCAATACGCACAATCGGACCGTTGCGGTCGAAGCCCAGTCCCTGCACCACCGCAAAAGCTTCGTTGAGCAAAACCCGCTGGCCAAGCTGGAGACTCGCCAGCGGAATCTGCGGATCGATACGGCAGACATAATCCGTGCCGCCGACGCACACATGCGCCTGGTCCGGTTGGATCGGCATCAGAAGCGTTCCCACCCGGAAAGCAGGCGACCGAAGCTTCTCGATGATGGCGTCCATCTTTTCGATGGCCTGCCGCGCCTCGTCGTTCATTTCCTCGACGGAGGCGATACGTTCGCGCAGATAGACCATGTCGAGAATCGCGGGATGGCGCGGCGGCAATTTGCTGACGATCAGATCAATCAACTGGAGAGTGGAAAGCCTGTCCAACTCCTCGCGCGGAAGCAGACCGCCGAGTGTCGAAGAAGCTTCCGAGCCATCAGCCGGGGATTTGCTGGCTGGAGATGGCGGCAGCGACTTCTTCTTTGGCTCGGCCATGCCATGACATTACCCTGCTTCGCTCGTTTTGCAAATGCGGAGATGCACTTTTTGCGAGAGTCGCGGGTGATCTCGGGCAGCGAAAGGAGCTGCGCCAAATCAAGACCAAATCATCCTTGGCGGGCGCGCTCCAGAATCATCTCGGCGGCGGCTTTGACCGACCCGGCGAGCTCATTCGGCGCCAGCGCAATGGCATGGCCACCCCAGCTTAGAATCCAGCGCTGAATTTCCACCAGACTGGAAAGCTTCAGGCGCAATTCAACGCTGCCGTCCTCCAACTCAATCAATTGCTGCGACGGATGCCAGCGCTTTTCGCGGACGTAGTCGGCCACCAGTTCGTCGAAGCGAATCACGACTCCAAACTGGTCCTGGCTCGTGACGACCTCAAAACTGTCACGTAGCCGCTTTTCCAGGGAAAATTTCTGCGGACGGGCAAACGTTCTGCCGGTCGGCTTTACCTCCAGAATCCGTGAGGGCACAAACGTGCGAATGTCTTCTCGCAAGTGGCAATAGGCGAAAAGGAACCATTCGCCGTTGATGTTGGCCAAATGATACGGATCAACCACACGCGGCTCGGTTTCCTTGCGTCCGGGCTTGCGATAGGTCAAAAGCAACTGCCGATGCTGTGCCGTGGCTTTGGCGAGAGCGTCGAAAATTTCCACGTTCAGAATCGGCTCGGCGCTGGTGCGAAAGGAGATGGTCTGCTCCCAGTCAGCGAGGTTCAGGGACACGGTGTCGGGCAGCGACGCGGCCATTTTCTTGAACGCGCTCAGGAGCGGTTTCTCGAACGTCGTGCCGCGGTATTGTTGCAGCGCCTTTTCCGCCACGAGCAAGGCGAACAGTTCGCCTTCGGTGATTTGCAACGTCGGAAAATGGCTGACTTCCTCTGTGTAATGGAAGCCGTTGCGCGCGCCATCGAATTCAACCGGCAGCTCCAGCCGGTCGCGCATGAACTCAATGTCGCGGTAAATCGACTTGGTGCTGACCTCCAACTCGCCGGCAAGTGTGGTGGCGTTGGGATACTTGCCGGAGTGGATCGCCTGATGAATGCGAAGCATCCGCTCCAGCGGCGGGCGGGACAGGAGCAGTCGTTGCCGGGATGACTTCTGTCGTTTCATTGAACGGCCAGGCGCACTCTTAACGTTCAGGATGCGGTGGCAAAGCAAAATTCACGGGGTCCTGCCGGTAGAACCGCTTCAACTCGTCGTAGAGTTCCGGATGTTTCATATTTAATTGGTGCGGCTTCTCAAAGAAGCATTCAGTAGCGACGGCAAAGAACTCCGCGGGATTTCTGGCGCCGTATTCGCGGAGAATAGTTTCACGGCCAACCTGGCTGTCTTGCCGCAAACGTTCGTATTCCCTCCCGAGGACGCGGGCCCAGAGTAGTCAGTTTCGCGGTGTAGCAAAAGCAGACAAGCTTGAGCGGCGATGATGACCCTCACGTCGTCAGTGATTTCGAAACCGCCGCAGCCCTC
>Ga0066672_10000678_pt1 | contig 11109 bp, 10 predicted proteins | sample GraSoiAngelo_121_FD_62292 | JGI IMG/M metagenome (GOLD analysis project Ga0066672, IMG submission 62292) | Grasslands soil microbial communities from the Angelo Coastal Reserve, California, USA - 14_0919_12_20cm | ecosystem: Environmental > Terrestrial > Soil > Grasslands | place: USA...
CGCCAAGCGGGCCTTGATTGGCGACAAGAGAAACGATGAGAACGTGATTGTCTCGCAGTTGCACGCGGCCATGATGCAGTTCCACAACAAACTGGTGGACGCAAACCCGAAGGAGACAGCATTTGAGGAGATTCAGCGCCAGGTGCGCTGGCACTATCAGTGGATCGTGATCAATGACTTCCTGGTGAAGATATGCGGGCAGGATGTTGTCCATGATATTTTGCCGCACCTCGGCCACCATCAGCCAATTTGGAAGAATAAGCCGAAGCTTGCGTTTTACCAGTGGCGAAACGATCCTTTCATGCCGGTCGAGTTCTCGGCTGCCGCTTACCGCTTCGGACACTCCATGGTGCGCCCCATCTATCGCCTCAACACGGAACTGAATGGCGGCGACAATCCCAATCACGCGACCGATGACGAAGTGAAACGCGGCTTGGCCGGACGGTTCTTCATCTTTGCCGGGGTGCAAAAGCGGGGATTGGATGGTTTTGATGAATTTCCTAAAGAATGGGCAATCGATTGGAAGCTGTTTTTTGATATCAACGGCTCCATCAACAAGATAGGCAAAGAGAGAGTGCAGCCTGCCTACAAGATCGACACTTCCCTGGTGAATCCCCTGGGCTTTTTGCCTGAGTTCTCTAAAATTACCAACGATCCACCTCCGCTAACCCTGGACCAGCTTCAGGCCAAACCGCTTGACCCGCACAATAATCCCGCCAATCTGGCGGAGCGGAACCTGCTGCGCGGCCTGGCCATGGGCTTGCCCAGTGGACAGGACGTGGCGCGAGCCATGGGAGTTAAGCCCGTCGACGATGACAATTTGCGCATTGGGAAAGCTGTTATTGCAGATTGGGACACGAATGAAAAGCTAGCCGATCTGGATTGCAGCTTCATTGGCAAGTCGCCGCTTTGGTACTACGTCCTGGCGGAAGCTCAGTATGAATGGATATTGAAGGCCAAGGCCGGCAAACTGGGCAATGAAGAACCCATGAAATTAGGCGCCGTGGGCGCGCGTCTGGTTGCAGAAACCTTGATCGGCCTTGTTTTGGCGGATGGGCACTCCTATCTGCGTCAAGCGCCAAATTGGGAACCGGACAAGATTCGCAGCATGGGTGGTCTTATCGATTTTGCGTTGAAATAATTTTCCAGTCGGTCGTGAAATGCGATATCTGGCTGCCAGCCTTTATGTCTGGCAGCCAAGGATCTGATCCTCTATGTTTGCTTTCTTGCGGTTGCGGCCAACGGGGGATTCTGTATCGCCAATCTTTTCTCCATGCCTTTGGTAAAGATCGAGCTTGCCTGGGCGGGAAAGAGCCGCTGCATGATATCGACCTGCACGGCGTCTGCGCCAATCAGCACACGCGCCTTATTGTGCAAAATGCCGTTCATGATCACGCTCGCAGCCTTTTCCGGCGAGGTGCGCGCTACCTGTGCAAACCGTTCCCGCATCTCCGCCGTGAGCTTGCTATCGGCGCCCGCCCCGGTGCGCGCGTTATCGGCAATATGCGTCTGTATGCCTCCGGGATGAACGCATGTGACCTTAACGTTGGTGGAGCGCAGCTCCTGGCGCAGCACTTCAGTGAACCCGCGTACGGCGAACTTTGCCGAGCAATAGGCCGCCTGTCCGGGTGGGCCGATCATGCCAAAGACGCTGGAGATGTTGACCAGGTGGCCTTCCGGCGCTTTCTGAAGGAGCGGCAGAAAAAAGCGGCAGCCATAAACCACGCCCCAGAAATTTATGCCCATTAGCCATTCCATATCGCCCAGCGAAATCTCCATGAATGTGCCTTGCAGGGCCACCCCGGCATTGTTTACCAGGAGCGCCGCGCCGCCAAAATCCCGCTCCACGTTGTGGGCGAAGGCCTCCACCTCGGGAGCTTTGGAGACATCCACGGAGTAAGCTTTTGCCTCAGCCGAACCCAGCAGTCTAAGCGTCTCTTCCAGCCCTTTAGCATTCACGTCGGCAAGCGCCAGACGCGCGCCTTGCGAGGCGAGAGCCTGAGCCAGGGCGCGTCCTATGCCCGATCCTGCGCCTGTAACTACGGCAACAGAGTTTTTTATTGTATGCATCTCGTAAACCTCAGATGAAAGGCCCGGGGTCTCCCATCATTCGAAGTATTTCCGTCCGGGCTCTCTCCAAGCCAGGAAGCGAACGCAGCGAATGGACAACCTGTTCGTGATTATATCGGCTTATAGCTGACGGCTGCTAAAGGCAATTCTGTTCACTTTAGCTTTCAACAAACAAATCGTTATGCGCTGGCTTGCCTCATGCCGGATGTCGGCAGCAATTTATCCATTCACGAAATAGAATTCCTTAAGTTAAGTGAACAGTATTGGGGCTATGCATTTTTAACCAGGGCTTCTAAAGCCCTTTAAATTACGCGACTCATTCAAAATGTAGCGACGACAAATGAAAAGCGGCTGCAATGGCAGCCGCTTTTTAAACCAAATCAAAAAATGACTATTTCCCGAGCGGTGGTTTGGGGTTGCTGGGGGAGGTTGTGCTGGGTGACGTTGTTGTCGAATTCGGGGGAGTCATAGCCGGCGAAGTCGTTGTCGCTCCCGGGGGAGTCACACTCGGAGAAGTCGAGGCTGCTCCGGGGGGATTCGTGGTGTTGGGTGAAGTTGTGGAACTGGGCGAAGTTGTGGTCGAGGGAGTTCCCACGATTGCGCCTCCTGCCGGTACACAGGGCCGGGTTGCTGAAGCGCTGGAAGTCCCGCTTGGCGAACTGGTGCTGGTGCTGGGTGAAGATGGAGCCGATGATTGGCTTCCCGTGCTGCTCCCGGCAGTGGAGCCAGGATTTGCGGTGCTATTGGAGGTGGTGCTGGTCGTGCTCGTCGTGCTGGTCGTGGAAGAACCAGGTTGAGCCGGCACCGTACCAGGAGGACAAGGATCTGTCCCCAAGCTGCCGTTCTGATTGGGAGAAGTTGTGGAATTGATGCCCGTCTGACCTGGAGAAGTGGTCGAAGTGGTTCCGGTTTGGCCAGGAGAGGTCACTGGCGGCGTGCTTGTCTGTCCCGGGGATGTGGTTGAAGGGGTTCCAGTCTGTGACGGGGTGTTGCTGGGTGTGGTCACTGTGCCGGGGTTTCCGGTGGTCGGGGCGTTTCCGGGTGCACCGGTCGTCTGGGCGCAAGCGACTCCTATTGCCAGGAACAGCAGGGATGTAGAAAGAAAATATTTTTGCATGGGTGTTCTCCTCAATTTCCAAATGGAAAGCGTGTCTCGGTGCTCCGTTCTTTGGCGCTGACAAGATGAGATGCATCAATGGGAGCACGAGATGGCGGAGAACGGTGGTGGGGTGCATGTCTGATTTAGGGGGTGAAGTCACGCGGCCGTCTTAATTAAGGCAGACGGAGCGGCGCTCCCAGAAGTCCTCATATCGTCCGTTAAGCTTGGAGCAACGTAAGGCGATGATGGCATTGGCTCCGGATTCGCTCCAGTGCATGCCGGAGCGTTTGAGACGAGGCATCTTATGTACACTAATATGAAGATGAAGAAGCTTGGGCGTGGAGAGCGGCCGCTAAGACCAACCTCAAGACTACTGGCCAGACCTGACAGATTCAAACTTCCAAAGCCCGCTTCAGCGAAGTGTTTCGACGAGCGAGGACCCAGGGGCCACAACGCATCACACGCCAGGGCAAAGAAGGCGTCGTGATGATTTCTGAGGAAGAATACCATCAGCTTGTGGGCAAGTTACATCAGCCAAAACTCTGGTGCAGCTCTTCCGCGAATCACCTCTTGTGGACGTCGATCTCGACTTGGAGCGCGAAAAGGATGCCGGCCGGGATATTGAGCTATGAGCGGCTTCTAGAATGTTTTGAGCGCGACCAAGAATGGAGAGAAGAATGAAGATGTCGTTTACCACGCAGTCCACCGGCACGCGGTTTTCCCAGCGGGTGCTCCCGCCATTTCTGGCAACCGGTCTCGTACTTGGCCTGTTTTTGGCGGTCATGATGAATAGCGCGAACGCCTCAGCTGCCGACGACAAAAAGGTCGTCGCGGCCCTGGACACTCAGTATCAGGCGGCAGTACAGAAAAATGATGCTGCGACCATGGATCGGATTCTGGCAGACGACTTTGTGCTCGTGATAGGTTCCGGCAAGACCTATACGAAAGCGGAGCTGCTAGGAGATGCGCGGAGCGGGCAAACGGTCTATGAACATCAGGAAGACAGCGCCCAGACGGTGCGCGTATGGGGCGATACGGCAGTCGTCACCGCCAAGTTGTGGGCGAAAGGCACGCGAGACGGAAAGCCATTCGAATATACGCTGTGGTTCAGTGACACCTATGTGCGCACTCCGGCAGGATGGCGATATGTGTTCGGCCAAGCATCATTGCCCCTGCCCCTGCCCTTGCCCAAGGCGTCTTAGATAAAATTAGCCGTTGTGCTGCAAAACCCTTTCTACTTTCTCAAATTTCCTGCGGTCACGTCTTCGATCAGTTGAGTTAGCTGCTGGCGGGAAATTGGCTTGGAGATGTAGTAACGGACTCGCGGTGGCGAGCTAGGGATAATGAACAAATGCCATGCGACGATGCGTCTACCTGCCAGACTTGTATCAGGGCACGACTTGAGGGCTGCGGAGTCGTGCCGAAAAGTGCGAAAATGATTTGGCTTCAGCCGCTGGCTTTTGCTGTTGGGACCACAATCATCACCAAGTGGATAAAAAAATGGCCATAGAAAAATTCACTATCAAGGTACCGGACAGCGTGCTTGTCGATCTGAGGCACAGGCTGGATGCCACGCGCTGGCCGGACGAAATTGAGAACGTTGGCTGGGAGATGGGCTCAAGTCTCAGCACCATGAAATCGCTGGCCCATTATTGGCGAAACGTCTACGACTGGCGCCGGCAGGAGGCCGTGCTGAACCAACTCCCGCAATATCGGGTCGCTGTCGAGGGATTCCATCTCCACTTTGTGCATGTCCGCAGCCAGGGTCCAAGGCCAATGCCTCTGATCATCACGCATGGATGGCCGGGAAGCTTCGTCGAGATGGTGAAGCTTATCCCGCTCTTGACCGATCCCGAGGCGCACGGTGGAAGGGCTGAGGACGCCTTTGATGTGATCGTCCCCTCGTTGCCGGGCTATGGATTCTCTGACCGTCCCCGGGAGCGCGGTATGAATCCCTTCAAGGTGGCAACACTCTGGGCTCGATTGATGACGGAGCTTGGCTATGAGCGTTTCGCCGCCCAGGGCGGCGACTGGGGCTCGGCCATCTCCACGGCCCTTGGACTCCACCATGTCCAACGCATTGTCGGCATCCACCTGAACTACATTGCCGGCCGCTTTCTTCTGGGCGGCACGCTGAACCAGTCTCCGGATGACAACACCGCTAAAGCCTTCTTGGCGGAACTCCGCGCATGGTGGGACTTGGAGGGCGGCTACAGCCATCTTCAAAGCACCAAGCCGCAAACTCTGGGTTACGCCCTCAACGATTCACCGGTCGGTCTTGCCGCCTGGATCATCGAAAAGTTCCGGACCTGGAGTGATTGTGTGGGCGACGTGGAGAGCATTTTTACGCGGGACGAACTCCTGACCAACGTGATGATCTACTGGGTAACGCAGACTGCCAGTTCTTCAACGCGCCTGTATTATGAAACGCGCGAGCAGCCCATCCAGCTTTCGCCAGCAAACTATGTCAAGCCCCCCGTGGCCGTGGCCCTTTTCCCCAAGGAGATTCCCTGGCCCCCGCGCGCGCTCGCAGAGCGCGGCTACAACATTACTCGCTGGACTATCATGCCCAAAGGCGGCCACTTCGCCGCCATGGAGCAACCCGAACTGCTCGCGCAGGATCTCCGGGAATTTTTCCGCCCGCTGCGCTAAAGGGACGTCATGGCTTCCGGGTCGTCGGCGACTCGGAAACTATCTTAAGTTAGCGAACCACATGGTTGGGAATGGCTGTGTTCTGGTCGCCTGTCCTCGGATCGGGAGGAATCGTCGGCTGACTTCTCTTCCAGAAGCCGACTTGTCGGGAGCTAATCTCTTCACGGCAAGGTAATGATCACTTCCAGCTTGCCGACTATCCTGGCACTCTCGGAACTGGCTTTCGATCCTGCTCTTGGAACAGCGATCCATGATCCATTCCCATATGGTTCTTGCTGTACGCAAGTGATACTCCGCCAACATCCAGTGAAATCCCTGTGCCCAATTGGCCCCCCAACGACGACGTGAGACGCTATGGTTAACATCAGTGCCCGATCACTGATCAACTCTACCTGAAGCGTTCTCCGCAAAGAGCGAGCGCCACCATATCATGATGGTCGACCGTGTGATGTATTCAAAACAGTGAAGATTCAAAGGAATGTCCTTTGCCATCCATGTACTGCCTCTCTCATGCGATCCAAGCGATATCATCCGTTCAGCTGGGGCCTCCCAGGAAGGATCGGCGTATGGTGGAGAGCACATCGGCGCGGGAAAAGGCCGTCCGTCATGCAGCGCAAGAGAGCGATATTTGTACACCAACTGAATGGCCTTCCGATAAGTGCTAAGTTCCCACGAGAACTGAGCCCATTCCGCCGGCCGCTCTGTGGGTGGGTCTGGGATGAACGTCACACAGAAATCAATAAACTTCTTTGTTGCCCCCATGCTTTCAGCAAACGTATCTGCTACCATCGGCAGAAGGTTCTTATCCGGGTGTGAAGCGAGAGTCTTGTAGAGTTCCGGCTTTGAGATTTCGAGTCGCTCGATGCTGCTGCCTGAGTCCCTGCTCCACTCGTTGGCAGCGGATTCGAGCGCCGAGACAAAGAGCAACCAAGTAAACTCCGGCTCGGACTCGGCCAGCCACAGTCCGTCCTGATAAAGCCGCGCCGCGCGGACCAAAGCGTTGACCTTAGAAGGTGACAGGCCAGGTAGCGAATTAAGGATCTGTAGAGGATCCATCGAATGTTGCCCTTTCGCGACGCTCGGTAGTGAATAGGCTCTCGGAACGAAGAATATGGGTTCCGTCTGATCGCCGATTTCCTCCGGTCTGCCTAACGGGTCTCCGTGTGGTTCGAATCTCCTAACGGAGCGGCCAGCACGAAGCCGGATACCCATCGCCATTGAAGCGAGCGCAGCAAGCTCTTCTGGAGGCGACCCACCGTGGTAAAGGGTCGAATTCGTCTTCTGGAAATCGGGATAGTCCCATTCCTTATACATGGCATAGCGGAGGATGATGGCCGGCTTTACCGGTCCGAGATTTCCCGCCGCAACGGTGTTGATGAACGAGTAAGGGCCCAAATCCATCTCGCCAGTAACGTGAGCATCGGAGAACAGAGGAAACTCTGATGTTGCTAACCATGGTTCTTTGTCATTGAAGGCTATCCAGTTTGCCACTATCGGTACCTGTTTCAGTTCGTCTGCCAAAGATTCCCCCGGAAGATGTTGGAGCTGTATAGAAGTATTCTATGCCGAGTCCACTGGCTGCATCTGATTTTCCGTCAGTTGGTAACGAGAAACGCCCTTATAATCATCGATGGTCACTTCTGCACTTCTGGATGTAGACAACTCGTAAACTATCTAGAAAGGGACTTCGAGCGAGATCAGACGCACCGGGCATCACAACCTCTTCCAAGTCGGCTTGTGCGGAACATTGGTCATATGGGCGACGGGGTCATCGAAGCGTGGCTCAATTCACTCAGTTCATGCAGCCAGCCCGGAAAGGCACGATCCATGCTTCAGCCAATGAACAAACTTCCACGCAAGGGCGGTCACCGTTCGGGAAAGCAGGATCGGCGACAGGCTCGTTTCTCGCCGGAGATTGCCATACTCTATGAAGACGATGCCCTTGTGGTCCTGAATAAACCCGCCGGACTTGCGGCTGTGCCGGTTAAAGGCTCCGATACGCCCTCCGCGTTGTCTCTTCTTTCGGCAGAACTAAAACCGAAGAGACAACGAGCCTTGGTGGTGCATCGCATTGACCGCTTTACCTCCGGGATTCTGCTCTTTGCAAAAACCGAGCCGGATCGAGAGGCGCTGATTCGGCAGTTTCTCGGTCATATGCCGGTGAGGCAGTATCTCGCCGTAGTTCGCGGGCATCTCGGCGCGAGGGAAGGGACGCTTGTTCACTACTTTCGGCGAGAAGGAATGTTTCAAAAGTTGACCACGGAGAAGGACTCCACCGGGGCTCGTGCTGAACTCCGGTATTCCGTGGAACGCCCTCTTCGGACCGCTTCGCTGGTCCGAGTCACGCTGGTGACGGGATTGCAGAATCAAATCCGCGTGCAGTTTTCGGCGATTCACCATCCGGTGATCGGCGACAGAAAGTATCACCCGGCAGAGGCGTCGGAGCGGCGCATTGCTCGCGTCGCGCTTCATGCCGCGCATCTTCAATTCATTCATCCGCGCTCGGGAGCCAGTGTCTGCGTTGACTGCGAAGTCCCTCCCGACTTTCAGTCTCTTCTCCGGTCGTTGGCGCTGCCGGCGCCCTCGCGCTGGTGATGCAGCTTAACCCGGGGATTTTTCACCGCAGAGGTCGCAGAGTACGCAAAGGTAAGTCAACACCAAGACTTTTCACCACACACTCGCTGCCGTTCAGTGCAGGCTCCGGGCACGGAGGAAAAACGCACAGAGGGCACGAAGGAAGGCAAAATCTTTTTTATTGGGTTTGTTTTCTGCACGCCTCCGCAAGCTGTTCAGTCTCGGTGCAAGGAGGGCGGCGGTTCTGGGAAGGGTGTTTGCCGGCAACTTATGGAAAGATGCGAAAATGTGAGAGCCAAGACATGCCAGTGATTTGTCTCACAACGAAGATTCGAGCGCCTATAGACTCCTGCTTTGATCTGGCCCGCAGTGTCGAAATTCATCTTCGCTCTACCGCGAAAACGCGCGAAAAAGTTGTAGGTGGCGTGACTCACGGACTCATTGGGCTCAACGATGAAGTGACTTGGGAGGCCATTCACTTCTGCATCCGGCAGCGGCTTACCAGTCGCATAACGGTCTGGAACCCGCCCAATCACTTTAGAGACTCAATGGTTCACGGTGCTTTTCAGAGCTTTGATCATGATCACTTTTTCGAGCACCATCAGGGCATCACAACCATGAACGACCGATTTGATTACAAATCGCCGCTTGGATTGTTAGGAAGGCTGGCGGATGTACTTTTTCTCGAACGCTATATGGAGCGTCTTCTTCGAGAAAGAGCCGATGTGATCCGATTGGCCGCTGAGTCGCGGGAGATTCGCTTGCCCTGAAAACTCTTTGGGAAAAGAAATCCGGGCCGGCCCATGACTCTCGTCCAGAAGATTATTTGAGATGCTGTGCGAGGGCTAAGTCCGAAAAGAAGCTCGCAAGATGTTTCCCACGATTTGGCCGAAGTCAGTACTGTCTACAATACTGAAATATTCGGATGCATCTGCTGCGTGAAAACTGGCAGTCATTAATTGTTACCTCTTCGGAAAGCGCATTTTTGCGGGTCTTCGTGAGTCGTAGGGCACTCCTTTTGACGATGGCCCGACCTGGTGGATCACCTGCCCTACACTCATGCGCTCCCTCGGGAGAGGATAAATCAATTTCTCATTTCAATAACCCACTCTGAAAGGGATGCCCCTGCGCCCATGCGGTGCCGTGCTGCTTACAAGCAGTCACGTCCTGATCTTGGGCACCATTTGCCAAGTTTTTTTGGCCAGAACAGACTAAGGCTCAGGTAGAAAAGCAGAGCGCTCAAAATCAGTTGATGGTCAGTTTGCCCCACAACAAAATACGATCATCCCCGCCTGTGTGTCCTGCACTCAGGAGATTCCAGCAGCCATTTAGATTCGCGATAGTTTTTCCGCTCTTATCAATCCAGAGAGGTACATGAATTGTCCCCTGAACGTTGGCACGGTTAATAAGATCACATAACACTTTCGCGGCGATCTCACCGAATCTTTCAATCTCCATACCTGGGTAGATGGCAGGCAATTTGCATCCGTCGATTTGGTAAGGCGAAAGAGCCGTCAACACTCTTAAAGTAAATGCAGCCCTTTTGTTTATTGAGCCGTATGATCGCCCTACTAGAAATGCGACATTTGGGCCCATCCTGCAACGCGATTCAGTTTCGCGCAGTCGGATCATAAGGCAATCTCGGGATACACCGAGGGATTTGGCCTGATTCGATAATTTCTCACAAAAACGTTCAGTATCAGCAAACCACTCCTGGAGATCACAGCTATTCGATATCCAACTGTCCGGAATAAGAACGCGTGCGGCTATCTTGTTGCAAAGCCTCTCTTCTAATCTGCCAAGAGTGATCCGTTGCTCCATTTGTTCGGGCAATCGCAGCCTTTCGGTGGCTAAATCTCTAGCCCGCCGCCAAGCTGTACCTACAGAAACATAAAAGAACCTGTGTGCAATCTCGTGCGCGTATGTGAATCGTAAACGTGTTCGATTTCCAAGTTTTGCAAAGCTCATGTTAGGTTGATCGGTACAGAGTGTAATTACGAATGCTCCAGCACTCTCATCGAATTCAATTTCTCCGTCGTAGCGACCGCGGATTAGCTTTGGGTTCGGGTTTATGAGGAATCGGTCAGCTATCGTCGAAAGGCGAATGGGGACACTTGTTGGGTTCTCCTTTTCAGAGAGGGCCGTATTCAAACACAGAACAATACGATCCTCCACCGCCTTTGCGCTCGGAGCTTGCAGCAGTCGCAGATATTCTTGTTCAGCCAACTGGCTAATTCCGGTGAGTGCAGCTACTTGAGATCCTGAAGCCATAGTGATTTCAGCTTTTCTCCTCGAATTGGACTATTTCGACCTGTGATATCAATCAGTTCGGGAAGTAAGTCGCCTGCATGTGCGAGACGGGCGACAAGTTCGGCCATTTCCTCTCCCCTTATTTCAGCGACACCGAATCCAGTGGCGCGAATCACCTGCTGAACAACCATTCTTTGATCTTTGTCTGGTATCGATTCGTTTAAAACAGCCTCCAAATCACGTCCGCGGTCAAATTTATATCTTACATCGCGACACTTGTTCGACTGGGCTCCATGTAGATACTGTCCAACTTCTACAGTCGAAACTTGTTTTGAATGTAGATGTTCAGAAACCTTGAGCCAAGCGCCATCGCTCACAAAGAGTCGCAAGAGAGTTGCCAAATCGTCAAGCGATGCACGCTGCGAAAGTTCTATCGACTTTTCCTTCACTTGCCAGTACTGCCA
>Ga0066672_10000682_pt1 | contig 11102 bp, 11 predicted proteins | sample GraSoiAngelo_121_FD_62292 | JGI IMG/M metagenome (GOLD analysis project Ga0066672, IMG submission 62292) | Grasslands soil microbial communities from the Angelo Coastal Reserve, California, USA - 14_0919_12_20cm | ecosystem: Environmental > Terrestrial > Soil > Grasslands | place: USA...
GTTGATCTGGACGAGGCCGCCCAGGGCGAACAGCACCGCGGTGACGGCGAAGAACAGCCCGATCGACCGCAGCGCGTAGGACGGCCAGGCGACCAGCCCGACGACGTTGCGCTCCCTCCGGCCAGGGCCGGCGAACTGGGTGTGGTGCAGCACCATGATCAGCGCGAGATGCACCGCGATCAGGAGCCCGAGGATGCCGGGGATGAGCAGCACGTGGATGACGTACATCCGCGACTCGACGGTGTGCGAGCCGGGGAACTGCCCGCCCCAGAACCACCGCGCCAGGTCCTCCCCGATCACCGGGATCGACATGGCGACCGAATAGGCGATCGCGAGCCCCATGCCGGACAGGAGATCGTCTGGGAGCGAGTAGCCGAAGAAGCCCTCGAGGATCGCCAGGGTGAGCATGGTCAGCCCGATCACGTAGTTCAGCTCGCGGGGCTTGCGGAATGCGCCCGTGAAGAAGATGCGCATCAGGTGCAGCGTGATGGCGGCGATGAAGACGAGGGCCGCCCAGTGGTGCGTCTGGCGCACGAGCAGGCCGGCGCGCACGTCGAGCGACAGATGCACCGTCGAGCCGTACGCGTCGGTGACGGTGGCCCCCTGCAGCGGCGAGTAGCTGCCGTGATAGACGGTCGTGTGCAGGCTGGGCTGGAAGAAGAACGTCAGGTAGATCCCGGTGAGGACGAGGATGATGAACGAGTAGAGGGCGATCTCGCCGAGCAGGAACGTCCAGTTCTCCGGGAACGGGTAGCGCAGTGCCTTGACGAGCATGGGGCCGACGCCGGTGCGCTCGTCGAGCGCCGAGGTGCCCTTGCGGATCACGCCCGGCTCACCCCCCACCAGGCCGGCCCAACCGGCCCGGACATCGGCCCCGCCGCCTCCAGGGAGCCGTCCGCCGCGAGCCGCAGCGGCAGCTGCGGCAGCGGCCTGCCCGCCGGGCCGAACTCGACCGCCGCCCCCCGCAGAACGTCGAAGGTCGAGTAGTGGCACGGGCAGACCAGCGCCGGGCCGGGCTCGCTCGGCTGGTACAGCGGGTATCGCAGCATTGCGACCGCGCACCCGGCATGCGTGCAGATCTTGGAGAACGCCAGGATGCCGTTCACGTCCCACCCCTCACGGCCGCGGGGCGGGCGGATCATCGAGGGATCGACGGCGACGACGACCACCGGGGAGCCGAGCTCACGTGGGTCAGAGCCCTTCGGGAACGCGGTGGCGAACGATCCGACGATCACGTCCTCCGGCCGGATGGGCGCGCCGTGCTCGTCCACGAGCGCCGTGCCGGCTCTCCATGGGGAGGAGCCCGTCCCGCCGCCCACGCCCTCGGCCGCAGAGAGCATGGGCACGACCGCGGCGGCACCGAGGCCTGCGACGGCGGTCGTCGCGGCCAGCCCGAGCAGCCGGCGGCGGTCGATGCCCTCTCCGATCTGGCCGAGCCCGCCCTCGACGCGCTCCCCGACGCCGGGATGCCGGATCGGCGGCCTCGGCTCGGCGATCGTCTCCTGCACCACCACCAGCTTGGCCGCGACCACGCACGCCGCCGCGACGAGCCCGAGCCCGATCCCGAGCGACGCGCCGAGCACCTGCGTCGACGCGGACAGCCCGTAGGCGGCGGCGAACGCCGCGAAGCCGAGCGCCGCGGCGAACAGCAGCACCGCGACCACCAGCTCCCGTCGCGGCGTCGACGGCGCGACGCGCTCGACCACGATCTCGGGGCTGTCGGGCTCTGCCGACTGCTCCACGGCCGCCTCCGCCCGCCGGCGGATGACCACGGCGGCAAGCCCCGCGGCGACGCGGCGCGGCCAGCCCATCAGCCGCGCTCCCCGATCACCCGGGCGACGAGCAGCAGGCCCCCGATCGCCACGAACCAGGCGACCATGCCCTCCGGGATCGGCCCCAGGTGCCCGAGCGACCACCCGCCGGCGTCGACCGGGTTGGTCCGGGCCTCGATCACGTAGCGCGCGATCGAGTCGATGTCGTGCTGGTCGAGCTGGCTGCTGCTGAACCGCGGCATCAGGTAGGGGCCGATGCGGATCGCCTCGGCTATCTGCGTGGGGGTGGCCCGGTCGAGCGGCGGCACGATCCCCCCCGGGACGACGCCGCCCGTGCCGCCGATCTGGTGGCAGCCCGCGCAGGCGTCGGCGAAGACCGTCCGGCCGTGCGAGAGCGACCCGGCGGCCGGGTCGGCGTACGGGATGGGCGGGCCGCCGAGCGACGCGATGTAGGTGACCAGCGCATGGATCTGCCCGGCCGAGTACGCGGGGTGGGCGCGCGTCGGCTGCATGCCCGGCGCCGCCAGCGGCATCCTGCCCGTGGACAGGTAGAAGTCGGCCGCCTGCGCCCCGACGCCGATCAGCGACGGCCCGCGGCCGGCGACACCGTTGGCGGACATGCCGTGGCAGGTGGCGCAGCCGTTGACGAACAGCTGGCGTCCGAGCGCCGCGTCGCTGGCCTGTGCCACCAGCGGCCCCATCCGCGAATGACCTCCGAGCGATGCCAGGCCGATCAGCAGCGCCCCCGCAAGCACGCAGATCGCCATGCCGGCCACGAAGCCGAGGCGGTCACGCATGCCCGGCCTCCGCCCGCTCGCGGAGCAGCTGAGCGGCGTGCTCTCGCCTGACGGCGCGGGTGCCGACCGCGAGCGCCGCAAGGCCAAGAGCGATCGAGGCGGTGAACATCATGGCCGCGGCCGCCCGCTGGTCGCCCGCCGAGATCCCACGCGCGATCGGATGGGTCGAGCTGAGCAGCCACAGGGAGAGGGCGTCCCCCGCGGGAATCGAGGCGAGCAGGATGGCGATCGGGCCGGCCGGTGACCGCTCCGGAGGCCAGGCGGCGATGCCCGACCAGCAGACGACGGCCAGCGCCAGCATGCCCGCCTGCACGAGGCCATGCAGCGCGCCCCGGTGGAGCTCCGGAACGAGCGCCGCGGGCGCGTGGATCGCGGTCTGGGCCACGGCCAGCACGCACCACGCGCCGGCAAGCCTGGGAAGCGTCCAGCGGCCGGCGAGGAGCGGCGCGGGCCAGGCCAGCAGCGGCGCCGCGACGTAGACGACCAGCACGAGCTCGGCCATGTGCACCGTGAGCGGCCGCGAGCCGTCGATCAGCGCCGGCGGCACCATCGCGGCGAGCAGCAGCACCACGCCCAGCGCCATCGAGCCGAGGCGGACGGTCATCGCCGTACCGCCGAGCGCTGCGCGAGCAGCTCATGGATCACGCCGCCGACCCCGACCGCGGTGACGCCGAGGCCAACCAGCACCAACCAGCGCCCGGCCGCGACCGCCCCGAGGACGAGCAGCACGCCAAATGCGGTCAGCGTCGGCGAGAGGCTCATGTCCGGCAGCGGCCTGGCCCGTTCCCGCTGGCGCCGGGCCGCGATCCCCACCGCGATGCCGGCGCCGATGGTGGCGGCGGCCGAGCAGGCGAGCAGGATCCACGGGCTGCGGACGGATCCACTCCACACCAGCAGCCCCAGCGCGAACGCGGCCAGCGCCAGCCCCCAGCCGATGAGGGGGAGCGCCGGCCTCACGGAGCCCGCTCCTCCCGCAGGTCGAGCAGCGGCGCGTGCGAACGGATCGCCGGCAGCGAGTCGAAGTTGTGCCGCGGGGGCGGTGACGTCGTCCACCACTCCACCGTCTGGCCGCCCCATGGATCGTTGCCTGCCGGGGCGCCACGGAGCCACGTGCGCAACAGGTTGAAGGCAAAGACGATCATGGCCAGCCCGATGACGTAGCTGCCAACCGTGGCAACGAGGTTCCAGGCGCCGAGGTCCCCGGTGTTGGGGTAGTCCGCCACGCGCCGCACCATCCCCTGGTAGCCCAGGATGAAGAACGGGAAGAACGTCAGATTCGTGCCCACCACGAGCACCCAGAAGTGCAGCTTGCCGAGCCGCTCGTCCAGCAGCCGGCCGGTCGCCTTGGGATACCAGTGGTAGATGCCCGCGAACAGGCCGAACAGGCTGCCGGCGAACAGCGTGTAGTGGAAGTGCCCGACGACGAAGTACGTGTCGTTGACGTGGTAGTCGAGCGGCGCGCTGGCGAGGAAGATGCCGGTCAGGCCGCCGACCAGGAACTGCAGGAAGAACCCCAGGGCAAACAGCGTCGACGTGCGGAACACGATTGCGCCGCCCCACATCGTCATGAAGGCGTCGAAGTACTCGACGCCGGCGAAGATCAGGAGCGCGATGCTGGTCACCGCGAAGTACTCGTTCGTGACCTGGCCGGTCGTGAACATGTGATGCGCCCAGACCGCCATCGATGTCGCCGCGAAGCCGAGGATGGCGACGACGAACACGCCGTAGCCGGACATCCGCCGGCCGGCCGCCGTGGCGATCACCTCGAGCGACGCCCCCACGAACGGGAAGAACATGACGTAGACGACCGGGTGGCCGTAGAACCAGAAAAGGTTCAGGTAGGTGTTCGGATCGACGCCGATGCTCGTGTGCCGGGCGACGAAGAGCAGCCCCATCGCCCCCACCAGCGCCGGGAAGGCGAACAGCACGTTGAAGCACGTGGCCACCATCGTCAAGCTGAACACCGGCACCCGCAGCATCGTCATCCCCGGCGCCCGGCGCAGCAGCACCGTCGCGACGATCGTCCCCGCAAGGATGATCGAGCTGATCGCCGATGCGGTGACCCCGGCTGTCCACAGATCGGTGCCCGTTCCCGGAGAGAACGTGTCGTTCGACATCGGCAGGAACTCGGTCCAGCCGTCGCGGGGAAAGCCGCTTGACGTGAACAGCGAGGAGTACGAGAGGACGCCCCCGCCGATCATCAGCCACAGGGCGAACAGGTTCAGGCGCGGCGCCACCAGGTCGGCGGCCCCAACCTGCAGGGGCACCAGGTAGGCGCCGAGCGCCAGCGCGGCCGGCGTCATGACGAAGTAGATCATGGTGGAGCCGTGCAGCGAGTAGAGCTCGTTGTAGCGGTCGCGCGAGAGGAACTGGAGGCCCGGCTGCGCGAGCTCCGTGCGCATCGTCAGGGCAACCAGGCCGCCGGCGACGAGGAAGACGCCCGCCATCCACCCGAGGTGGGATGCGATCCGCTTGTGGTCGGTGGCACCCAGCCACGAGAGGACGAGCCCCTCGGGCGCGCGCGTGTCGGCCGGCGCAGCCGAGGTGGTGGCGCTCACGCCAGCGCCCCCGGGTGCGAGGCCGCCCACGCGCCGAACTGGTCACTCGGCAGCACCTTGACGAGGAACCGCATGTAGGCGTGGTTCCAGCCACAGAACTGCGCGCACTCGCCGAGGAACGAGCCGGTGCGGTCGAACCGCAGGTCGAAGACGTTGGTGCGGTCGGGGTAGGCATAGCGCTTGAACCGCTCGGAGGGGATGAACATCGAGTGGATCACGTCCTGCGACCGCAGCCGGAACTGGATCTCCTCGCCGGCGGGAACCACCAGCGTGGGTGACCGCAGGCCGCCCGCGTACGTGAACGACCATCGCCACTGCGCCGCCAGCACCGTGATCGTCATCTGCGGGTGCGACGAGACGGCATCGACCCGGTCCTCGGTGCGGATGGTGGCCACGGAGAGACCGATCGCGACGACCACGAGGATGCCGACGTAGACCCCGGTCAGGACGTGGTGCTCCTTCGTCGGCGTCGCCGTCCGGCCCTCACGCGCGCGGAATCGCACCATCGCCACGAGGTAGGCGAGCGTGACGATGACGAAGGCGACGGCCAGCACCGCCACGTACGGCCGAAGCAGCGTGGAGTACTGACGGGCTGTGTCACCTGCCAGCACCGGCGGGGCAGCGGGTAACACCGTTCCCGCGGTACCCCCACGCGCGCGTGGAGAAACACCGGGTGGCGTCTGTGATTCGCGAGCCGCGGCGGCGGGCATCGACCCGGCGGAGCAACCGAAGGAGGCAAGCCATGCCCACGAGCAAGGAAGACCTGCCCGGAACGCTGAAGCGGTCTCCGGCCAAGGTCCAGCGCACCTACGCGAAGACGCTCGACAACGCCCACGAGGAGTACGACTCCGAGGAGCGCGCCCATCGCACGGCGTTCGCCGCGGTGAAGCACATCGCCGAGAAGAAGGGCGACCACTGGGAGCTGAAGGACAGAAAGGGGCCGTCCGACGAGCAGAGCGCCCAGTCGGGCGCAGCCGCGCGGAACCGGCCCAAGCGGACGGCCGGAGGGGTCAACGTCGCCGGGGCGAGCAAGCGGGAGCTGTACGAGCGCGCCCGCAAGCTGGGGGTCAAGGGCCGGTCGAAGATGGACAAGACCGAGCTCGGCCGCGCCATTGCGCGACGCAACGGCTGACGGGTTGCCGGCCGGGGCCGCACACGCGGTGCGGCCCCGGCGGCGTTCCCCCAAACGCTCACCAGAGCGTCTCGGAGACCCGGGGTTCCCGAGCCCACCACGGGCCAAACCTCGTGTTCGAAGCTGAGCGCCCCTGGGCACTACCGGTCTATGCCAGCGGAGGCCGCCCAGGACGGGCGCGAACGCCCGAGCGATGATCAGCTTGCGCCACCGATCGGGCTCAGCCTTCAGCGCCACCGCGACCTGGAGGGACGGCTGTGGCGGTGGTCCGACCGATTCCGCGCCGTCATCACGGCACTGCTGATCGTCTTTGTCGTGCTGGCCCTGCTGAACGTGTTCGGCCAGCAGCCGAGTACGGCGTCTGCGACCGCCTCGGGCGTCAGGCTGCGGGTGCAGACGCCCAATGCCGCGCGCGGCGGGCTGATCTACCAGACCCGCGTCGACATCTCGGCCGATCGGCCGATCCGCCGGCCGGTGATCACCCTGGACGGCGGCTGGTTCGACGGCATGACGCTCAACTCCGTCCAGCCCGGCCCCGCATCACAGGCCTCCGGCCAGGGCGGCGCAACGTTCCAGTATCCGCCGCTGAAGCCGGGCGAAACGCTCACCGTGTGGTTCGAGTGGTCGGTCAATCCCACGCAGGTCTACTGGCGCCACTCGCGCACGATCACGGTCGGCGACGGCGGCACCAGGCTGGTCAGCCAGACCTCGACCATGACGGTGTTCCCGTAGATGGATGTGATGCGCTAGATGGATCTCGTCCTCCGCTGCCTCCTGCTGTTCCCGCTCATCCTGATCCTGTTCCGCGTGATCAACCGCAGGGAGCTGACGTCGATGGAGCCCTTCGACCTGGTGCTGCTGGTGGTCGTCGGCGACCTGCTCCAGCAGGGCATCACGCAGAACGACTACTCGGTCACCGGCGCTGCCATCGTCGTCACGACCATCACGCTGTTGTCAGCCGGGACAGCGTATGCCAGCTGGCGCTTCCCCGGCGTCCGCCGAGCGCTGGACGGCGAGCCTGTGATCCTGCTCGAGCGGGGCCGGCCGATCGAGCGGAACCTTCGCCGCCAGCGAATCACCGTCTCCGAGCTCGAGGCGCAGGCGCGCCAGCAGGACATCGCGAGCCTCGACAAGGTCGCCTATGCCGTGCTCGAGACCAACGGCAAGATCAGCTTCCTGACCAGCACCGGCTGAGTTTCGGCCCCGCGCGCGGCGGGAACTCGCAGCCAATGACCGACCGGGCCATGCGCATCGGATACCACCTCTCGTGCGAGGAGCATCCGCCGGAGCGGCTGATCGAATGGGGCCGCCGCGCGGAGGAGGCCGGTTTCGACTTCCTCACCGTCTCCGACCACTACCACCCATGGACGCACGCTCAGGGCGAGAGCCCATTCGTCTGGAGCGTGCTCGGCGCGCTTGCCCAGGTGACCGACCGCATCGAGATCGGCACGGCGGTGACCTGCCCGATGATCCGCATCCATCCGGCCGTCATCGCCCAGGCCGCCGCGACGACCGCCCGCATGGCCGAGGGCCGCTTCTTCCTCGGCGTGGGCACCGGCGAGGCGCTGAACGAGCACATCCTGGGCGACAGGTGGCCGTCGAGCGGCGTGCGGCGGGAGATGCTCGACGAGGCCGTCGCTGTGATCAGGATGCTCTGGCAGGGAGGCAGCCAATCGCACTTCGGCAAGCACTACACGGTCGAGCAGGCGACGATCTTCACCCTGCCGGAGGAGCCGCCGCCGATCATCGTCTCGGGGTTCGGCGAGCACGCCACCCGGCTGGCTGCGCGCATCGGCGACGGCTACATGAACACCAAGCCGGACACTGAGGCGACCCGCATCTACCGCGAGGACGGCGGCACCGGCCACTGCTACGGGAAGCTGGACGTGAGCCTCGCGGACAGTGAGGAAGCGGCACGCAGGACGGCGCTCGAGACGTGGCCGACATCGGCCATCCAGGGAGAGGTGATGCAGGTCCTGCCGCTGCCCGCCCACTTCGAGCAGGCGACGGCATCGGTGACCGAGGACCAGGTGGCCGAGAGCATCGTCTGCGACCAGGATCTGCAGGTGCACATCGACCGGCTGCGGGAGTACGCGCAGGCCGGCTACGACAGCGTCACGGTGCAGCAGGTCGGCGGGGACCAGTGGCGGATGCTGGATGCATACCGGCACGACGTGCTGCCCGAGTTGGCGAAGGCGACCGCGGCCCGCTAGCCAACCTGGGCCAGGCTGAAGCTTGGCCTCACCTGGATCGCGGGCGCCGGATCAGGTGCCGGATCCGGCATCGGCAGGTCGGGGATCCGCGGGCCGGGATCGGGCTCCGTCGGCGGCGTCGCCGGCTCGGGGGGCGGCAGGGACGGGTCCGGCGGCAGCGGTGTCGGCGGTGCGTCCGGCGGCTGGGGCATCGACATGGCGCACCGCGTACCCGCCCCAACCTCACGCCAAACCGGCGCGTTTGACAACCTCGCTTCCGGGTAGGGCACGCGGATGCTGCTCGTCGACGCCACGTTCGGCCTGCACGATCCCTGGCCCGCGGTGATCCGCGTCGTGCTCGTGGCCGCTCTGGCTGCCGCGGTGCTTGCCTGGTCCGACAACATCGCCCGGTGGTGGGTCGCTCGCAGCGAGCGCACGTTCGACGCGAGCGCCGACACGGCCGAGATCACCAACCTCAAGCGCCGCGAGACGGCGATATCCCTGGCGCGCACGACCATCCGCTACCTGGTGATCCTGATCCTGGTCGTGGTCGTGTTCCAGGCGCTGGCGGGTGGCGGCAAGGTGACGACGGTGGCCGGCGCCTCGCTCCTGGTGGTGCTGATCGGCTTCGCCGGCCAGCGGTTCCTCACCGACATCCTCACCGGCGCCTTCATGCTGTTCGAGGGCTGGTACGCGGTCGGCGACCTGATCATCATCGAGCCGTTCAAGCTCGAGGGCGTGGTCGAGGAGCTGTCGCTGCGTGCGACCACCGTTCGCTCCGTGAACGGCGAGTCGATCCGCGTCCACAACTCTCAGGTGCTCGCGGTGCGCCGCGTGCCGCGCGGGGTGCGCGAGCTCGAGATCGAGCTGTTCTGCACCGACGAGGAGCGCGGCCGCTCGCTGGTGGAGCACGTCTCGCGGCTGATGCCGACCGGCCCAATGCAGTTCGTCCGCCGACCCCGCATCCTCGACAGCGAGCGGCTCGACGATAACCTGGTGCGCATCCGCGCACGCTGCGCCACCGCGGCGGGGCGCGAGTGGCTGGCCCAGGATTTCCTGCCCGACGTCCTCAAGGAGCGCGCAGGCGACGGCCTGCTCGTGCACGGCCCGGTCGTCACCGAGGTCGACGCCTCGAGCGAGCCGTCCAAGTATTTCGAGCGCTTCTACGGCAGCCGCGTGGGCGCCGGCGCCGCACGCTGAGCGAGTCAACGCGGCGACGGATCCGCCTCGGGCGAGACCGGCTGAGCCGCCCACCCCGGCCGTCCCGGCCAGCCCGCGAGGCGCCCGAGCACCGCCAGCACCGCGGGCGCGAGCATCGACCGTACGAGGAAGGTCTCGAGCAGGATGCCGAGCGCCATCACCGCCGCGAGCTCGCGGAACGGCCGGATCGGGATCAGCGCCACGAGCGCGAAGCTGGCCGCGAGCGACAGGCCGGCCGCCCGGATCGCCCGCGATGCCTGCGGGATCGCCACCGCGATCGCCTCGCGCATCGGACGCCGCTCCGCCTCGCGCCAGATGCGCCCGGCGATCAGCACGTTGTAGTCCGAGCTGAGCGAGATCAGCAGGACAGCCCCGGCAAAGGGCACGTAGTAGGTGAGATCGGGGTAGCCGAGCCGATGCTGGAACACCCACACAACGGCGCCCATCGTGGCCGTCACGCTGAGCACGTTGACGGCCAGCAGCGCCAGCGGCGCCACGATCGCGCGCATGAACAGGATCATCAGGATCAGGTTGACGACCAGCACGGCGATCGCAATCGCGATCGCGTCATGCGTGACGGCGTCGATCGCCGCCTTGGCGAGCGGGGTCTGACCCGCGTACTGGACGCCGGCGTCGCCGAGCCCCGCGCTGCGGACGAGGCCCGGCATCTCGTCCTGGAGGTGCTCGAGGTCCGACACGGCGCCCGGCCCGAGCGGGTCACGGTTCGCGACCAGCACGAAGCGGGCGGCCCGGCCATCCGAGGTCAGGAACGGCTGCGCCGGCGCCCCGGGCGGCTGCTCGGCCGGCCCCGCGACGCCCGCGATGCCCGGCTGGCGCCGGAGCGACTGCTCGAGGGCGGCGAGGCCCTGCACAGGAAGGGGCCCGGAACGGCTCTGCACGATCACGTCCTCCGGCGCGAGCACGCCGGGCGCGAAGCCCTCGCCGGCTGCACGCGCGGCCACCTGCGACTCGCTGCTCGAGGGCAGCCCCGTGATCACATCGACGCCCAGGTGCATGGTCTTCAGCTGCGTCGCCGCCAGGATCAGCACGCCGCCCAGGACGACCCCGATCACTGCCGCCACCGGTCGCCCCGCGGCGAAGTGAGCGACCCGGGCGCCGAAACCCCGCCGGAGCTTCTCCGGATCGGGACGCGCTGAGGGCCAGACGGCGAACCGGCCCAGCATGGCGATAGCCGCGGGGACGAAGAAGAGGGACACGAGCATCGCGATCGCCACCGTCGCCGCCAGCGCCGGGCCGAGATCGCGGAAGAACCCGAGCGAGGACGCGCGCAGGGCGAGCAGGCTGATCGAGAGGATGAGGCCGCCGGTGAAGACGATGGGAATCACCTCGACCGCGGCGGCGAAGGCGCAGTCGCGGGGAGCGGACCCGGCGCGAACGCGGTCGCGGAAGTCGGACAGGAAGAACACCGAGTAGTCGGTGACGACGCCGAG
>Ga0066672_10000683_pt1 | contig 11092 bp, 8 predicted proteins | sample GraSoiAngelo_121_FD_62292 | JGI IMG/M metagenome (GOLD analysis project Ga0066672, IMG submission 62292) | Grasslands soil microbial communities from the Angelo Coastal Reserve, California, USA - 14_0919_12_20cm | ecosystem: Environmental > Terrestrial > Soil > Grasslands | place: USA...
TCGATTACTTTCTCCAACAAGCCGTAAAGATCGTGCAGAAAGATGACCTGTTTCGCATCGTATTTGCCCTGGAAAAGGTCGCGAATCCGGTCAAGTTCCAGTTTGTCCGCGTCGCCTTCGATGCCCTGGAGCCTGGCGTTCATTTCTCGAGCTGTGTTGGCGTCGATGCCTTTACGCAATTGTTTCACCATAGCCAGTACCGTTTCGGCCGCCTGATCGAGCAACTCAACCTGCTTTTGAAAACTTTGTCCGCGCAAATCCTGAGGGCAGATCAAAATCCGCTCACCGATTTTTTCTACGGTCTTCGGGATCTTATAAAGCGCAGCTGCCAGTTCCTGGATGTCCTCCCGCTCCAGCGGCGTGACGAATGTTTTTGAGAGCTGCTCGGTTAGTTCCTGTGTGATGCGTTTGTCCTCGCGCCGGCTGTGCGCAAACTCTTCGAGGTGCTCTGGCGTCTCATTTTGCTGAAGTTTTTCCAGCAGCGCGACCAGATGATGGACACTGCTGTCGGCCTGCTGCGCGCTCGCTTCGAGCAAATCGTAAAACTTTCCGTTCCTCCCGATAAGTTTTTGAATCGAGAACATAAACAGTTCCTCGTGTGGCCAGTAACCTTAAAAAAACGCCGCAACGTGGCGAGTAAGACTTTCGACTACCATGGAGTCAGCGCTTAGAGCATCACACGTGCACAACATGAAAGCGATACTGAAATAAGAAGATCAGCTCCGGCCTTCGTGTCGCGGCGCCAAAGCCGAGCCCACTTCCGCCGGAACCGTTACCCGCCCGCACGCCTCGGGCTGACTTGCCTAAAACATCAACTGCACGCGCCCAATGACTTCATCAAACTGATCGTCGCCGAATTCGGGATGTGCTTCGCGGAAATCCGACCAGGTATGAATGTAGTTGACCATCAGTTTGATATCGTCGCCATGGATGTAGTAGTTGAGCCCGCCGGTGATGGAATGAATGCCGTCGCTGCCCCTTTGCCCCGGGTTTAAATCCTGCCATTGAATCGCAACTTGAAGCTTCTTCGGGATCAGGAAATAGCCTGCCGTTATGTAGTAGCCGTTCGTCGTAAAGTCGGCGAACCCTGGAGGCACGCCGTTTACGGTGCGGCCGTTGACGTATTCCTCGAGGTATTCACCGATTAGATCAAATGGACCCAGTTTAAGCCACGCATCCACGCTCCACGCTGTTCTTTCATCCGCCCCCGGCAGGACGAACGGCGAAAGGGAACCATCAGTGTTTACCAACAGGTTCAACGTTTGTGAGATGTTCGTTCCCTTATCGTCGCGACTGTTGAGAACGTCGGCGCCAAGTTTCAGGAACGACTCTTGCCCCCAGATTTTGCTTTTGAAGAGCGTGGACTCCAGCCGGCCTACATACATAAAGTTATTGTTATCGTTGTTACTGATGTTGCGACCGTTGCCGTTGAAGATCCCGGCGTAATACGTCAGTAGGTCCTTTTGGTCAGGCCAAACGCTGGCGAATGGTTTTCCCCAGAGCTGCACGCCAATCTGCCGCTCAGGCGTGATCGCACCGGTAGGCAAACTGCGCTCGATAATGTACAGGGAAGTGTCCGGCGTAGTTTGCTCCAAGCCAAATGGCGCTTTCCATTGGCCGACCTTGACCTGCGCCCAGGGAAATTGATGCCAGTTGACGAAAATATCGGTGCCCTCGAACGCTGTGCGGCTCGAGTTAAGTCCGTCGCTCTGCTCAAAGTCGCCTTCGATTTTGAAGTCGAATTGCTCCGCAAAGTCGCCGGTCAGATTGATGCGTGCCCGACGCAACCGGAAGCGATCTTTCAATGCTGTTTGACCGAAGCGCCCCTCAAACGCGGAGACATCGCCATCTTCGAAATTCGCCTGGATAAATCCGCCGAGCACCAGCTTTAGTTCCGGTCCACGCTGCTGGACATAAACAGGCGGTATCTCTTCTTCGACGACGGCTTTCTCGACGTACGTTTTTCCGTCGTAAGCAACTTTCTTTTTCAATTTCCCCTCAGGCGGATATGCAGCCTCCTTGGTCTTCAAGCTGTTAATTTCCGCTTGCAGCTCGGCATTACGCTTTTCCAATAGATCGACCGCGCGCTCGAGTTTCTTGAGTCGCTCAGAGTCGGATGATGTCTGGGCGCTCAGCGGCTGCGCGGTTAGCAAAATAAAAACTGCAGCCAGGCTCGCGCCCGCTGCCCGTAAGACTGATTTCTTGATGAACATGAGTTTCTCCTTGGTGGTTGATGGTTGGATTGAGAGGTAGAACCGCTCGGTTAAAGAACTGCGTATCCGAATACGGGCGAGGCTAGAAGCCGTTTGTTACAGGCCGATGGCGAACAAGTAACGATTCGGCAAACTTTTGATCACAAAAGGGCGAAGCAGTTCTAGGAATTGGTGCCCAGGGTTGCAATTTAAGGCACGGGGGAGTTGACTTGCTGTTCCATGGAGACCGGCTCGGGCAGGAAAATTCTAATCATCGAAGATGAGACCGACGTAGCCGACCTTCTCACGCTCAATTTGCGCAAGGCGGGCTACAGGGTTTCGACGGCAGCGGACGGCGCGAGCGGTTTGCAGAAGGCGCGCGACGACAGGTCCGATTTCATCATACTTGATCTGATGTTGCCAAAATTGTCCGGGCTCGAAGTCTGCAGAATTTTGAAGAGCGACGCGGCGACGTCTCACACTCCGATTCTGATGTTAACCGCTAGAGCGGAGGAGATTGATCGCATCGTCGGTCTGGAATTCGGCGCGGACGATTACGTGACCAAGCCGTTTAGCCCGCGTGAAATCGTGCTGCGAATTCGGGCAATTTTGCGGCGCGGGGAAAAGGCAGACGAAAGTCTGAACGCCGGTCCGATTTCGATCGACCCCGCGCGCCACCAGGTTCGCGTTAATGGCAAGCAAGTGCATCTCACCAGTCTGGAGTTCAAACTGCTGCGCACATTGATGCAACGCCGAGGCCGCGTGCAGGACCGCGATCGGTTGCTGAACGAGGTTTGGGGTTACGAAAGCGTGATCGACACGCGCACGGTGGATACACACGTGCGCCGCTTGCGTGAAAAACTCGGCAAAGCCGGTGACGCGATTGAAACCGTCCGCGGCTTCGGTTATCGGCTGCGGGAGAATTAGCGTAAATGATCTGGCTTGTCCTCTCCGCGATCATTGCATCGACAATGGCTCTTGTGTTGATCGCGTGGCGCAGATGGATTGCACCGTGGCGGCAAGTGGAGGAGCTCGTGACAGAAATCGGGCGCGGCGAGCAGCCGCGGACATTTCTGATTCACGGCGGCGCCGAGGCTCAACGTATCGGGTTACGCCTGGAAAAGATTTTCAACGATTTGAAACAGCTCAGTAAGCAGATCGCAAAACGCGAATCCGGACTGCAGACGATTTTCGCTGCGGTGCATGACGCATTGCTGGTAGTCGATTCCAAGCGGTACGTGATTTTGGCCAACGAGACGTTTCGAAAACTTTTCGCGCTCCCGGAAATTTCAGAAGGGACACCTCTGCTGGAGATTGTGCGCGACGCGACGCTCGACCGGGTAATTAATGATGCTTTTGATCATGGTGGCCCAGTTCGCAGCGAGTTGGCTCTGGATGGTTCGCAGATCGAACTCGACGCCGTCGCGACAAGGAACCAAGCAGGCGAGATCACCGGTGTGCTCGTTCTGTTCCATGACATTACCGAACTGAAAAAGATGGATCAGGTCAGGCGGGATTTTGTCGCTAATGTCTCGCACGAATTGCGCACGCCGTTGTCGATCTTGCGCGGCTACATCGAGACCTTGCTCGACAGCCCGGAAATCTCGCGCGAGGAATTTTCTCGAATTCTCGGAGTCATGGAACGCCATTCGAAACGCTTGGATTTGCTAGCCGAGGATCTGCTTACACTTGCGCAATTGGAATCAGCCAATCCCAATTTGCAATTGGGAAATGTCGATCTGCCGAGCTTCTTCGGAGAAGTCATTCGCGATTGGGAAAAGAAGCTCGCAACCAAACAGCTCAACCTAATTGTCGATCTTCCGCCTGACGCGCCAACGATTCGCGCCGACCGGGCGCGGCTGCAGGAGGCACTCTACAATTTGCTCGATAACGCCGTGAAACATTCGCGTGAGCATGGCGAGATTAGGCTGATGGCTCGGCAGCGCGACGAAGAAATTGTCGTAAGCGTAAGCGACAACGGCATCGGCATCAGCGAAGAAGATTTGCCGCGCATTTTCGAGCGCTTTTATCGCGTTGACAAAGCGCGCAGCACCGAAAGCATTCGCGGCACAGGTCTCGGCCTCGCGATCGTCAAACACATCGCGCAACTGCACGGCGGCCGCGTGGAGGCAAACAGCGAGCCGGGGAAAGGGACTACAATTCGAGTGAGCCTGCCGGTCAGAATGTGACGTTCTTGTGACACCCGCAATCGGCGTTTGGACTGGTCTTCCCTTTAATCTAGCATTTGCTTGTGAAAAAAAACGTCCTTTTCATTTGCGTCCATAACAGCGCGCGCAGCCAGATGGCCGCAGCGCTTCTCAACCGGATTTGCGGCGAGTTTTTTCAGGCACAGAGCGCCGGGCTCGAACCGGGAACACTCAACCGACTGGCGGTCGAAACGCTTCAAGAAATCGGGACCGACATCTCTCGCGCCAGGACGCAATCGGTTTTCGATGTCTTCAAATCGGGGCAGCTCTTTGCGTACGTAATTACAGTTTGCAGTGAATCCGAATCGAAAGGTTGCCCGGTGTTCGCGGGTGTAACCAAACGGCTGCACTGGCCATTTCCCGATCCGTCGCAGTTTACTGGAACGCCTGAAGAGAAGATGGCCAGGACACGCGAGGTGCTGGAGCAAATTCGCGCGAGGATCGAAACCTTCTGCGAAGAGCATCGCGCGCTCGAGCCGCGAGCTTAGCGTCTCAACGCCTTACCAAGCGAGTTTTTCCACGGCTCGGAAAATAAGATCAAAGGCTGTTGCTCAGTTAAAAAGTAGCTGCTCATCAAATTAGCGGAAGCGGTACGCGGCCTCGTTCGGTCGCTGTTACACAATCGTAACAGTAAAGGCTTTGACCACACGAAATCGGATGCGCCAGTTTGGTGGCATGATGAAATTTCAATTGCCGAAAATTCTTGGGCTCATTGTTGCGCTGGGATTGAGCGCGACAGCATCGGCGCAGATGATGATCAACGGCGCAGGCGCGACATTCCCGTATCCGATTTACTCGAAGTGGTTCGATGAATACGCGAAGGTCGATCCTTCAGTGCGGTTCAATTATCAATCGATCGGTTCCGGCGGCGGGCAAAAGCAAATCCTGGCGCAAACGGTTGATTTCGGTGCATCGGATGGACCGATGAGTGATGATAATCTGGCCAAAGCGCCGGGCAAAATCCTGCATATCCCGACGGTCGCGGGCGCGGTGGTGATCAGTTACAATCTCGATGGCAATCCTGCGCTCAAACTCGACGGCGAAACGGTTGCCGACATTTTCCTGGGCAAAATCAAAAAATGGAATGACCCGAAGATCGCTGCATCAAACCCCGGAGCAAAGTTGCCGGACAAGGAAATCGTGGTCGTGCATCGATCTGATGGGAGCGGAACGACGTTCATTTTCACCGATTACCTGAGCAAGATCAGCCCGGAATGGAAAGGAAAGGCTGGTAACAACACGTCAGTCAATTGGCCAACCGGCATCGGCGGGAAAGGAAATGAGGGCGTCTCGGGGCAGGTCAAGCAAACGCCGGGGTCAATCGGATATGTGGAATTGATTTACGCTATTCAAAACAAAATGCCCTATGCGGACGTCAAAAATGCGGCAGGACAATTTGTAAAGCCGACAATCGAATCGGTGACCGCAGCGCTCGAGACGGCCAATATTCCGGATGACTTCCGTTTTTCGATGACGAACGACTCGGGCAGCAATGCCTATCCAATTGCGGGTGCAACTTGGCTGCTGGTGTACGAGCAGCAGAAGGATCCAGCGAAAGGCAAAAAGCTGGTCGAATTTCTCAAATGGGCGCTAACCAAGGGAGAAGGAATGGCCAAGGACTTACACTACGCGCCCCTGCCTGATGCTGTTCAACAACGCGTTCTGAAGCGAATTGACGAGATTAAATCGTAGCTAAGTGTGCCCGGCGGTAGCTTGTCGCTACCAGTCCCAATTTAAACTGTTATGGCAATGGCCGCATCGATAGCGGTGGAAGAGTCCTCCGTACAGGCGAGGATGGCGCGACCGTCCCGGTTCGGTGACAAAGCGTTCGAATGGCTCACGCTCGCCATGGCGTTGACCGTGGTTGTGCTGGTCGTTTTGATTGGGTGGCAACTCTGGCGCGGATCTACGCTTGCGATCCAGAAATTTGGTTTTCATTTCCTAACCACATCCACCTGGGACCCAGTGGCCGAACAGTTCGGGGCGCTACCCTTTATTTACGGAACACTTGTTTCTTCGCTCATCGCGCTCCTGATTGCAGTTCCCCTGGGCATCGCCACAGCAGCCTATCTGACAGAGCTTGCGCCATTGTGGATTCGGCAGCCACTCGTTTCACTGATCGAAATGCTGGCGGCAATTCCGAGCGTGATCCTGGGCTTGTGGGGAATTTTCGTCATGATCCCGTGGCTGCGCGATTATCCATTTCCATTCCTCAAGCGGTTCTTCGGCTGGATACCGCTCTTCAGTGGGCCGATCTACGGGCCGTGCATGTTTGCTGGCGGAATCATCATTGCCATAATGATTCTGCCGATCATCACTTCGGTTTCGCGCGAGATCTTGCGCAGTGTCCCGGATTTGCAACGGGAAGCCGCCTACGCGCTGGGCGCGACTCGCTGGGAGGCAACGCGCATCGCAGTATTAAGCTATGCGAAGAAAGGGTTGTTCGGCGCGGTGATTCTGGGTTTGGGGCGCGCTCTTGGCGAAACGATGGCCGTTACGATGGTGATCGGCAACACACCGCAGATCGCCGCGTCTCTCTTCAAGCCCGGATACACGCTCGCCAGCGTGATAGCCAATGAGTTCACGGAAGCGACGACTGACATGTATCTGCAGGCGCTATTCGAAGTTGGCCTGGTTCTCTTTGGCACAACCATCCTGGTGAACCTTCTCGCGCAACTCCTTCTACGGACCATCGCCGTAAAATCCGCAACGCGAGCGGTGCAATAGCCATGCAATTTGAACGAGCACACAATCACACCTGGCGCAAAATCAAAAGCGGGCTGGCGTGCGGAATTGCTTTTGTATCCGCTGTTCTTGTGATCTCGCCCTTGGGCCTGGTGTTTTTTTATCTCCTTGTCAATGGCGCCGGTTCGGTGAACTGGGATTTCTTCACGAAATTGCCCGCCCCAGTTGGAGCGGTCGGCGGCGGCATGGCAAACGCCATCGTCGGTACGCTCGAGCTGCTCGCGTTTGCGGGCGTGATTGGAATTCCCACCGGCGTGCTCGGGGGAGTGTACCTTGCCGAGTATGGCTCGGCTCGGATCAATTCTTTCCTGCGGTTTCTAGCGGACGTCCTCAACGGCATTCCGTCGATCACCTGGGGCGTCGTGGTTTACGGACTGGTGGTGTTGCGTTTCAAAGGGTTCTCAGCATACGCCGGCGGTCTCGCATTGGGCCTCATCATGATTCCACTGATCCTGCGCACGACCGAGGAAGTTATTCTGCTCGTGCCGAATGGATACCGTGAAGCGGCGCTCGCGCTTGGCGTCAGCCGCTGGAAAACAATCGTCCACATTGTGATGAAGACCGCGTCAAAGGGGATCATCACCGGGATTTTGCTCGCTCTCGCTCGCGTGGGCGGCGAAACGGCCCCGCTTCTTTTCACGGCTTTCGGTAATCGTTTCTGGAATCACAGCCTCAGCCAGCCCATCGCCGCATTGCCGTTGCAGATTTTCACGTACGCGATTTCTCCCTACGATGATTGGCATCGACAAGCCTGGGCCGGCGCGCTCGTCCTCGTCACGGGTGTTTTTTGCGTTAATGTAACAGTTAGAATTCTGACTCGAGGCCGTACGGCGTCGGTCGTCTAGGCTTCCGCAGATGGAGAATCTGGCTATGGAAACAACTGAACGAAGCGTTATCGAGCGCGCCGAACAACGGTCCGCGCCGCCGCCCGAGGTGGAGGCTCCGATGGCATGCACGTTTCAAGTAAAAAATCTCTCAATTTGGTACGGCGAGAAGCGTGCGATCGATAATGTTACGCTGGACGTCGCCTCAAATGCCGTCACCGCAATCATTGGGCCGAGCGGCTGCGGTAAATCGACACTTCTCCGGGCTCTGAATCGCATGCACGAGCTGGTGCCGAAAACGCGGATGGAAGGAACGGTTCTGCTACACGGCGAAAACCTCTATTCGAGCACGGTCGATCCGGCGACCGTTCGGCGTCGCGTCGGCATGATTTTTCAAAAATCGAATCCCTTTCCGACCATGACGATCGGCGAAAATGTCGTCATCGGCTTGCGATTAAACGGAGTGCGCAACCAACGGTTTCTCGATGAACGCTTGGAAAAATCGCTTCGTATGGCTGCCCTGTGGGATGAGGTCAAAGATGACTTGCACAAACCGGGCACAAGCCTTTCGGGCGGCCAACAGCAGAGGCTTTGCATTGCACGGGCGCTCGCAGTTGAACCGGAAGTGATTTTGATGGACGAGCCGTGTTCGGCGCTTGATCCCATCGCCACGGCAAAGATTGAGGAATTGATCAACGAACTCAAAGCGCAGTACACGATCGTGACCGTTACGCACAACATGCAACAAGCTGGCCGGATTTCCGATTATACCGCTTTCCTTTATATCGGACGGCTAATCGAGTTCGGGCCGACCACGAAAATTTTCACAAACCCAAGCGAAAAACAGACGGAGGATTACATTACTGGCCGATTTGGCTAATGAATTGATGAAATGATCGCGCATAAACACATCTTAGGAACATTCGATGAATCGCTCGCGGCGCTGCGTAACAACGTGCTCATGATGGCTGGGCTGACTGAGCGCAGTCTGGAGCGGGCGATGAAGGGTTTGGTGAATCGCGACGACAATATTTGCGCAACTGCAATCGCCGACGACGAAGAGATCGACCAGTTGGAGAAGCAGATCGATAAGGACGGCGTGGATATTTTGCTGCGTTTTCAGCCGGTTGCTTCCGATCTGCGCCGCGTCGTAGCGGCAATGAAACTTTCATCAAACCTCGAGCGCATGGCCGATATGGCGACTACGATCGCGCGACGCGCACGCAAATTGAACCGGCATCCGCCGTTGCCCGAAGTCGAATTGATCAGACCGATGTACGAGCACGCGATGTCGATGTTCAAAGACAGCGTGGACGCCTTTGTGCGTGAGGATGTTGATCTTGGCCGCGCAGTCGTTCCGCGCGATGAAAAGCTGGATCAGTTGAATCGCGCGGCCAGCCACAAACTGGTCGAGCGCATGGCGCAAGACCCGGACCAATTGCGCGGTTACCTGAATCTCATTTTTATTGGCCGCTGCCTCGAGCGCGTGGGCGATCATGCCACGAATATCGCCGAAGACGCCGTTTACGCGGCGGCCGCGGAGGACATCAGGCACCAAACTGCCGCAGCCTCCGTCTAAGCTGGTACGCGTTGCATATGCGCGCCTAATTGTCGATGTTAAGAGATGCCTGAAGCTCAGGCCACTGCCCGGACCGAAGAGCAAAGCCCCGCGATTGCGACTCCGGAGGTCGTACGAACCGCGCATGAGCGTTTTGGTGACCCAAAAAATTTCATTAACCGGGAACTAAGCTGGCTCGAGTTCGACCGGCGCGTGCTCGAAGAAGCGCAGGACCCGAGGCAACCGCTCATTGAGCGGGTCAAGTTTCTAACCATCGTCAGCTCGAATCTGGACGAGTTTTTCGAGATTCGCGTCGCCGGAATCAAACAACAGATCGAGAGCGAGACCAGCGAGATCGGTCCGGACGGTTTAAGCCCAACGGAGACATTCGACCGCATCCAGAAAACGGTGCGCGAACTCGTGGCGACGCAATATGCGCTCTGGAAAAATGAATTGCTGCCAGAACTGGCAAAGAACGGGATTTACGTACGCGAGATCGCGGAGTTGCCGGCGAAACGCGCGGCCTGGGCGCACCGTTATTTTCAACAGGAAGTCTTTCCAATGCTGACGCCGCTGGCTGTGGATGCCAGTCATCCGTTCCCGCACCTCCTCAACCGCAGTCACAATCTGCTGGTGCGAGCAAAGACGCGCCGTCGCGGCGAACCGCTGCACGCCATCGTACAGGTGCCGCGGGTTGTTCCGAGACTGATCTTGATGCCTCGGGGCACTGGCGCGAACGAGCCGTGGGAATACATTTACCTGGCGTCGCTCATCAAACAGCACATCGCCGAATTGTTTCCCGGCTTGATCCTCGATGGCGCACACGCGTTTCGCGTGACTCGCAACAGCGACCTCTACATCGACGAAGAGGAAGCGGAAAATCTTTTGCGCACCATCGAGCAGGAACTGCGGCGCTCAAGGCGCGGCAACGCCGTCCGTCTCGAAGTGGAAGCTGATTGTCCGAAAGATTTTCTCGAATTGCTGCTGCGGTTTTTCAATCTGTCCCAAGCAGATGCATACAAACTGGACGGACCCCTTTCCATGACGCATCTCGCGCCACTGGTAGCGAATGATGCGCTTGCGAAATTAAAAGACCGTCCGTTTCAACCGGCGCGCGATCCTGCCTTGCCGCTACATGTCGATTTTTTTGAAGTTTTGCGGCACCAGGACGTGCTGCTCCATCATCCCTACGACAGCTTCGATCAAATCGTGGAATGGATCGAAGCTGCCGCTCGCGACCCCCAAGTGCTGGCAATCAAAATCACGCTGTACCGCACCAGCGGCGATTCACCGATTGTCGAAGCGCTCATCGACGCAGCGAACGCCGGAAAACAAGTTACCGCTATTGTCGAGCTGCGAGCGCGCTTCGATGAGGCGAGCAACATTCAATGGGCGCGTCGCCTGGAAGAAGCCGGAGCTCACGTGATCTATGGCGTAGTCGGTCTGAAGACGCATTGCAAAGCGCTGCTCATCGTTCGCCGCGATGCCGACCAGCTCCGGCGCTACGTCCACCTGGGAACTGGCAACTATCATTCACGGACTGCACGCATTTATACCGACTTCAGT
>Ga0066672_10000687_pt1 | contig 11071 bp, 7 predicted proteins | sample GraSoiAngelo_121_FD_62292 | JGI IMG/M metagenome (GOLD analysis project Ga0066672, IMG submission 62292) | Grasslands soil microbial communities from the Angelo Coastal Reserve, California, USA - 14_0919_12_20cm | ecosystem: Environmental > Terrestrial > Soil > Grasslands | place: USA...
CCCAATATCTATCGGAGGACCCTTGTCATGAATCCCCCAACTTTAAGCCTCTGGAACCATGTATGGCTGCGCGCCGTGGGAAAAACAATTCGGCTACTCGGTCCCATGTTTCTGATTTGCCTTCCCTTATCCGGGCAAACCCCTACCGGACGTATCCTGGGAAATGTTCGAGACCAGACCGGTGCCGCTTTACGCGGGGCGACCGTGATCATCACCGCTGTCCAAAGAGGGGTCTCGCGAACTCTGATTACAGATGACACGGGCGCGTACGTCGCTCCGGACTTGGATCCCGGTATTTATAAGGTGCGTGCCGAGGCTAAAGGTTTCAAAACTATTGAGCGCGTGAACATCGAATTGGAAGTCGCCAAGGACGCTCTCATCGACCTTGCATTGCCGCCTGGCGAGGCTTCCGAGACGATCACTGTCACCGAAGAGATACCTCTGTTAAATACCACCTCTTCCGTCCTGGGAGGAACGCTAAGCAACAAGGAGATCAATGACCTGCCCTTAAATGGCCGTAATTACGAGAACCTGCTTCAGCTTCGCCCGGGGGTGATGCGCTATCCAGGGGGTGGATTCTCTACCACCAGTACCAACGGTCTGCGTGCGGAAGACAATGCCTACATCATTGACGGTCTGTTCAACAGTGAACCGTTCTCCGGACAGAGCATAATCAACGGGGCTGGGATCGCGGGAGATTCGGCGACCATCCTGCCCGTGGACTCTATTCAGGAATTCAATCTCCAGGAAAATCCTTCGGCGGAATATGGTTGGAAGCCTGGCGCCATCGTCAACGTCGGGCTGAAGTCGGGGACCAACAGTTTGCACGGCACCGCCTACGCTTTCGGGCGCGACACCCCGTTCGATGCGCGCAACTACTTCAACACAGTAGCCTCGGGGCCGAAGAATCCACGTGACTTGGAGCAGTTCGGCGGTACAGCAGGCGGGCCCCTCATTAGAGGCAAGCTTTTCTTCTTCGGCGGATACGAGGGGCAACGGTACACGGTCGGCAACACGGGTCAGATTTCTACCCCAGCCACGGTAACGCTGGGCGGCGACCCGGCGAACAGCCTCGTGGATGCCATCGCCGGCGTGCAGGCTCAACACCTGGTTGACCCGACTGTTAACGTGAGCGCAGTCAGCCTGCAGGTCGGCGGGTGCACATTGGGACCGCCTATCTCCTGCGACGGCAGTGGATTTCCCGCCAATAACGGCACCAACCCGGTGGATCCCACGGTGATTAACTTTGGTCTGCCCAACTCTGTCACCGTCGACAACGCGGTCGGTAAGATCGACGCCCACATCAACGACCGCCACTCCTTGAGTGGAATGTACTTCTTCGGTAACAACTCGGGAACGGTGAGTGACGCAAGCCAACTGCAAACCAAGTGGCTAACACAAATTCACACGCGTGCTCAAGTCCTGGGGGCAAATTGGAGTTGGATCCCCGGTTCCCGCTGGGTAAATGAAGCCCGGTTCGGTTACAACCGTCTTTACCAGCCCACGTTTACCGCCGATCACAACAAACTTGCGTCCACCTACGGCCTCAATACAGGCGTGACTAATCCCCTGTATGGGGGATTGCCCCGGATCAATATTTTCCCTTTTTATATCTTCCCCCAGGAATTGGGTGGTTTTAACTGGCCCAAGGTGCAAGGGCCCGACACAAGGTTTCAATTTGTGGACCACATCTCGTATACCCGCGGCAAGCACGCTTTCAAGTTTGGCGGAGAGATCCATCGTGACAGCTTCAACGGCGGCGCATACGGCGGCGCCAGAGGCAGAATCAAATTCGGATTTGCCAACGACGCCTTTGCCGGCGCCACGTCGTTGGAAGACTTCTTCGCCGGCGTCCCGACCTCGGGTAGTCAACTGGTGGGCGATCCTACGCGCCACATGCACAATTGGGGATACGCCGGCTTTGTGCAGGATGACTGGCGCGCCACCAGAAATTTGACCGTAAACCTTGGCCTGCGGTACGAACTCAATACCGTTGTGAAAGAGGAACGCAATCTGTTGGGTAACTTCGATCCGACGGCCGGGCTGCAGCAGGTTGGCAAGCAGATCGGTGCGCCCTACCACGGCGATCACACGAATTTCGCTCCGCGCTTGGGCTTTGCCTGGGATCCGACGGGTAGCGGGAATACTGTGATCCGAGGAGGTGGAGGCATTATTTACGAGACGCTCAACTGGGAATCATTCCTTGCATTGAACAACTCGCTAGGCATCAGCACCATTCCCACAGGAGCCATCATCGATGCCAGTGGGAACACGGCAGGCGGATCAATCGCAGTCGGCACCATCGGGTTCCAAGGCAGCGACCCTACCGCCGGCGGTCTCAACTGGGACCCCGCCATTACAGGCGTGTCCGGGACCGTCTTTCCCACTACTCCGCTTAATTGCTTTGCGAATCCTTGCACGATTTTGGGAATGGATCCCAATCTCAAGACTCCATATGTGTGGAACTGGACTTTGAACCTCCAGCACGCCCTCAGCAATAACTTGTCGCTGGAGGTCGCTTATGTCGGCGACCATGGTGCGAGGTTAGCCGGCATCCATGACATCAATCAACCCCCGACGGGAGCGGGATGGACACCAGCGGTCATTGCAACCTGCCTGAGCTCCGCCTTCACTAACTGTGCGGCAGATGGCGGCGCCGAGCAGACAGCGCGACCATTCAACGCGACGTTCCCTTTCCTCGCCCAGATCTACCAGATGGGGAACATCTACCGGTCGAACTATAACGGGCTGCAGGCGACGCTAACAGGACGCAACTATCATGGTCTGAGTTTCGTCGCTGGCTATACCTATTCTCATTCGCTGGACCAGGTCGGTGCTAACTGGGATTTCGGTGCGGGATCAGGCATCCCGACGGACAGCACACATCCGCAGCGGGAATATGCCAGCAGCGATTTCGACATGCGTCAACGCTTCACCCTTTCACTTACCTACCTCATCCCTGGTAAAAAGGGTCTTGGCCAGGTGCTGGAAGGCTGGCAGCTCAATTCCATCGTCAGCCTGTATGGTGCCCAGCCCTTTGGCGCAATGGATGCCGGCACCGATGTCAGCGGGACCGGCGAGGTCATTTCTGATCGCTGGGACTTCTTCGGAAATCCTAAAGACTTCAAGTCGGCGGCAGTCGGAATTCCATTCTTCCCTGGAACCCTCGATCCCACCAGCCCCAGCAATGCAAATTGTGGAACGAGAGCGCTGGCCCTGGACGGCGGAACTCGCGGCTTAGCGAGCGATGCGCTAGCGCTGTTTGGTTGCTACGCCAATGGCAACTCGGTCATGATTCCACCGCCACTCGGGAGTTTCGGTACTATGGGCCGCAATATCTTCCGCGACACGGGTTTCCGCAACTGGGATCTCTCAGTCGCCAAGAACTGGAAGTTCGGGGAACGATTCGGCGCGCAGTTCCGTGCCGAGTTCTTCAATGTTCTGAACCATCCTAACTTTGCCAATCCTTTCGGGGGACAGAATGGCTGGGCCCATAACGATCCCTCGACCGGCTCATTCGGGTGTGCCTGCGCCACGCCCGACGTAGCGGCCTCCAACCCCGTGATCGGCTCGGGAGGCAGCCGGGCGATTCAGTTGGGTTTGAAACTCAGCTTCTAGTCACTGCAAGGAGAAGCGAAGAAAGCTACACAAGTTCCGTGGTATGGCATTGAACCAGGTTCCGAAGCAAGGTTTCGATGAAGCCTGTCGTGCTGCTGCTGATAGTTGGCTTGATTGGTCTGCTTAATATGCTGGATCTGGTCCCTCGAATCGTTGCCACCGTGTGGGCGCCGTTCCCTTCCGGCAAATCACCAGCGCCCGAAACACCGGCTCACGGCTATGTGATCACGAAACCCGTCAAAGGATCGGACATCCCGGCGGATTACACCTTCGTTCTGACGCAAGACGAGATCTACCTGCCGATCGCCGTCCGCAAGCCAAAAGGCCACGGGCCGTTCCCTGTCATCACGATGGGCTGGGCTGAAGGCAAGCGGGGAATGCGGAAGGTTGAGGAACTGGTGGAGCGCCTGGCGCCGATGCAGGATCGCATGATCGCGCGCGGATATGTCCTCGTGACTGTTAATTACCGCAATGAGATCCCGTACCTCTATGAGCAACTCCAGCAACTGGCGCAAAATCTCCCCGACAGCATCAGCGGAGAGAGGCGAACGCTGAAATCTCACCCAACTCTCGATCATGAGGACTTGATCGCAACCATGCGCTATCTAAAAAGCGTGCCCTATGTGGATAAGAACGCCATTGGTGCAATGGGTGTGAGTCACAGCGGCGAGATGATCTTAAAGGCGGCCGCCGCGTATAACTTCGACGCCGGAGTATGCATCGAGCCTGCCGCCCACGAGTTCCTGAGCGTCAACACTGGCCCTACGGCACCGCGCATAGGGACCGAGATTCAGTACACCAATATGGAAGTCGCCCGAAAAAACGCTGACAAGACGAAGGCAATGGAGCGCATCCAGCGAATGAATACTCCCATGCTGATTTTCGGCCGCGACACAGACCACCTGCAGGGCATCTTCAAGCTGACCAATGAATGGATGCACGAAGCCGACAAGGATGTAACCTGGGTCAGCTTCGATCATCGGGTTCACGGCTACGTGTTTATCAACGCGCAGCCGGATGGCTCCTATAAGCCGGACCCGATACAGGAAAAAACATTCGAGATCTTGATGTCATACTTCGACAAGCGTCTGAAGTCGAGAGTACGTCGGACGAATACAGTAGACGCCCGTAACCCTTCCGAGACCGAATGAGCGCCACTTCACGAAACACTTAATGCTGGATGATCGCGAACGAAGAGAGGGTTATTGATGCAGGGCTTTCATAATCGCTTCGCTGTCGTAAACCTCATGTTTGTCTTAACCGTCATGACTACCGACACCGCGTTTCCCCAGGAGCGTCGCGAACGAACACTCGACGAGATAAAGACGGAAGCGATCCATCGTGCGGAAAACGGAATGTATCCGCTAATTGGGCTGGATCCCGCGGACGTTCGCGAGGCCTTTGCTTCGATCAAGACAACTGACAAAGACGAATGGGCTGGCGCATTTATGGCAGTTGCCGACAAATACATGGCCGAAGGGAAAGCGCTTGAAGCCACAGATCCCACAAGAGCAAACGCTGACTATATCCGCGCCTGGCGGCTCTATTCTTTCGGCCGTTGGCCAATACCAGCATCTCCGGGAAAACAACGTTCCTACGCCAAGGCGCTGGAAGCCTTTCGTGCTCACGCGCGCTTCTGGGACCCACCGTTGGAGATCGTGCACATTCCCTTTGAGGGGAAAGAAATAATCGGATATTTGCGGCTGCCGAAGAATGTGCAGAGACCGGTGCCGCTGGTGATCGCGGTCAACGGGTTGGATAGCAGAAAGGAAGATCTGGCTGAAAGCTTCGGCGCAATCCTCCCCTACGGCATTGGATTTCTCGCGGTGGATGGGCCAGGCACAGGTCAAGCGCCGATTAAAGTAAGCGAAAACGCGGACCGGATGTTGTCACGCGTAATCGACTACGTTCAGACCAGGCCAGAAGTTGATAAGACTAAGCTCGCAGTTCATGGGGTGAGTTGGGGTGCCTACTGGGCTGCCAAGCTGGCCATTGTTGAGCGCGCGCGTCTGAGAGGAGCCAGTGCCCAGTCTCCACCAATTGATAAATTCTTCCAGAAAGAGTTTCTGATGAATTCGCTCTTGGGAAACCGCGAGTATCTATTCGATCAAGTGCCGGCTCTCATGAACATCCTTGAGGGAGTTAAGTCCTTAGACGAAATGGCGGCCTTCCTGCCCAGGATGTCTCTCGTGCATCAAAACCTTCTAGGGAAGCCGACGGCTCCGATGCTCGTCATTGCTGGAGTTCTGGATACGCAGGTTCCAATATCTGACATCTATTTGCTTCTCGACAATGGTGACGTTCCCAAAGATGCGTGGATCAATCCCCAAGGCGGCCACCTTGGCAGGCAGGTTAAAGTCTGGCCCGATCCAGCCATCTTCAAGCAAGTCATTATTCCCTGGCTGGTGCGCACCATGGATGTCGCTGTTCGTCAATAAGAGAGTTGACTCTAACCATGGACTCATTCCACGCCCGGAAAGCCCGGCGCGGGGACATTTCGGACGATTCCCTTCAAATCATTCGAACTTAGGCGCACTGGTCAGTAAAGAGTCTGCTAGCTTTGTGTTCGCTACGAGCTCCTCCGCTTTTGGGAGCCTGCGCTAGCTGGTAGACTCGCACCTTTACACTAGTCGTGTTGCGAGGCGCCCTGTGTATTGGCCAATGTCTGTGATCGGCGTCCACATCGTACGTCTGTTCGGGATGGAGTTGTCGCGGCACACCCTGGCCCGCGCCTGCTTGTCCGCTGTTGTGGTCAGCGGCGGATTAGTGCCTTTCCATTTTCGAAAGCACCTGCCAGTTTGGGTTCGGGTTGCGTGCCTCGCGTTGATCTTCGCCAGCATCGGGATTTGCTGTGTATGGAATTTCCGGATCATGCGTTCGCATGTTGAGAACCCTCCCGAGTGGGATTTCCGAGTCTTCTGGATGTATGGAAAAGTGCTCGCTCGGCACGGCAACGTATATCTACCCAGTGAATACCAGGAATTCAAAGAGTTATTCCAGTCGGACACTCAATTCACGGAAGCTTCTCTGAATGTAGGCGCGACTTATCCACCCCACAGCATGCTTCTCTTCGAACCCCTGGGATTCTCGAATATTCACACCGCCTACCTGCTGTGGTATGTGCTCCAGACCGCTGCCCTGGTTGCTGCCATCGAGTTGCTGCGCAGAATATTCCTCGGCGGCTCCGGTGTTTGGGGCCTGGGATTGGCGGCACTTCTGCTCTTCGCCTTGCGAGGCACTTGGGTCACTATTAATTTCGGTCAAACGAACTTTCTCGTATTGCTGCTCATACTGTTGTACTGGCGCGACCACGAACTGCCGCGTGCCGGGGTTTGGCTGGCGCTCGGAATCTTGGTCAAGTTGTATGTTGTATTCCTACTGCTCTACCCGCTACTGCGTCGCCAGTGGCTCGTAGTGGCATGGACGGTTGTCAGCAGTCTGCTCCTAGCCTTCGCGAGCCTGCTAGTGCTCGGGCCGACAACGTTCTTCAGTTATTTCACTTTGCACCCGGCAAGCCACCTGCCCAGCTGGGTATACAGCGAAAGAATCAATCAGTCGCTGCTGGCGGTCATTCTGCGCAACAGCAATGGAGGGCTGGGTAATCGTGGTCCATTGGCTCAGCCGCTGTTTTTAGCGCTGGCGCTACTATTGGCCTGTGTTACAAGCTGGCTGGTCTATCGCCTTCGGCGCCGTTGCGAGTACGGACTGGCGCTGGTGCTGGTCTTGACGCTGCTGCTCTATCCCGGAACTCTTGTTCATTACACCTTAATTCTGCTTATACCGTTGCTAGTGATCTGGGAATATCGAGAAGATTTTCCAGGGGGTATATGGGGGACGGTCGGCTTGATTGCATTCGTTTACGGATCAATTGCGTTGCAGCAAGGGGACAGTACTTTCGCGGCAATGCTGCTTGTCTGGATGGTACTGGCTGGCCTCGCCGTATTTCGCACTCAAAATCTACAAACCATCCAGCCCGAAGGTTCGGACCTCCTTACCGCCCCACACTAATCGAGATTTGAAGGCAAAACATTTTCGACAGCCAAAACCTCAACCATCAACCGATTGCGCCACTAATCTTGGAGCAGCGCACCTATCCGTAAGTGCGTCGTGCATGCGAGCCTTGGAATTACAACTTGGGTTCCCGCAGCGAAGATCGTTGTACTAACTATTTCTCTTTTGCAGATTGCATCTTGATTTCATCACAACTGTCATCTAACATCGCTGCCTCGTCATCTTCGTCTGAAGTTGCTTTAACCTTCTGGTTCGTGGCTTCGGTTTTTTGACTTCGTCTACTGGGTACAGCCCGCCGCTTCGCCCGCGTGTTTTCTCTTAACTCGTAATTAAGAAACAATGCAACGATTCGATTAAGGAGAAACAAATGACGAAAAAAATTATGCTGGTATTGCTGGCGATGGCGTCAGTACCCGTTTGGGCCGTGCTCGACCATCCCACCCTCATCGCAAAGGCTACCGAGACACCCAGCGTTATCCTGTTTCTAAAGCGGGGCACGCCAGTGCAAGGCGACACTTTCCACCACTTTAAAATCTATCGCAGGCTGGTGGAGGCAGGTGGCTGCGGCATGGACGCTGACGATGTACAGGCGACCCCAAGGAGCTTACCCTGGACCGACACCCACGTATTCGACTATTACCACTACGCGTACCAGGTCACGGCGGTCGCTACCGATGGAAGCGAGAGCGCCCGCAGCAATTGCGTAATCGTGAAGATCCCCTAGAAATTACCAATCTACGAGCTCCAGCGACGGACCGCACAAACTCGTCTTGGGCGCTACCGGATTGCGGGATTTGAGGGCGTGAACTGTCTCAGAACACCGAGGAGGTATTCAGTTGTAGCGGAATTCAAGTCAATTGAAGCACGATGGGTCCGCTGAACCCTCGACGATCCGACCTATGCGATTCAGTGCGCAGCCAATGCGGGCTTGTAGATCGCTCCTATCACGACGCACACTGTCGTCCATTGAACCAGCGTACTTGCCGCCAGTTCGAGCGCGAGTTTCCTGCCTATGTTGAGCGTCACGTAGTTGGCCCCCACGAACGTACATAGCACGAAAATTCCGACCAGCACACCGAATCGGAAGCCTTCCGCGGCGCCGGGTCCGCCTTCGTAGCCCTTCGCGTTGATTATCGCGATCACGAAGGTTGCAATCAGAGTGCAAGCGAAGCCGAGCGGCATGTAGCCCATCACCGTGTCAGCCGACCGGTACACTGCGGAGTATGGAGAAAAATCTTTTCTAATGAGCAAACCTTCCACCAGGAACCCGTAGACGTAATACACAACCGTGGCAGCAAACGCAGCGATAACGATTCGTCGGTAGTTCATCAATCACCCTTTCGTAAGGCAATTTATGCTTCCTGGCGAACTGTTGTTCGAGCTGAAGAATGTTTGCGCGTGGTCACCGTCCTAGTGACTTGGTTCAAGAATTAGTTTTTGCACCCGCCAGTTTAATAACTCGCCGACGTAGATTTCGTTTTCCGACGGGCATGCGATTTCGTGAATCCACCCGAACTGTTTGAGTTGCTTGCCAGACTCGCCAAGCACGCCCAGGACTTTTCCATCGAGAGTGAGCTTGTATATCCGGCCCGGGTAGCCATCAGAACTGTACATCACCTGGTTTGGCGGAGGCGTGATGCAAATTGCCCACGGCGCTCCCGGCGCCATCGTCTGATTGCCAGTGACCGGCCCGTCACTGGCTGATAAGTTCGGCTTGTTGCCGATCGCGGGACGAGCGTTGGGATCGACGGGCACATCGATGGTGATCTGGCGAAGGAATTTGCCATCACCGTCAAACACCTGTATACGGCGGTTGCCACGATCCGCAACGTAGACGTTGCCCGCCGCGTCAAGCGCGATGCTGTGCGGGGTACTGAACTGTCCGGGTTGGTCACCGGCTTCGCCCCACGACTTCAGCCAGTTGCCATTCTTATCAACTTTCGCGATGCGCGAATTGATGTAGCCGTCGCTGATGTAGGTGTTGCCCGCGGCGTCCCACGCCACGTCGGTCACCTGCCTGAACATGCCGTCGACAGCAGGCAGCGGCGGCTTGGGATGTTTCAACGGCGCGGTTCCTTCGTCGGAGGCTTCCTGCTTGCGCCCGAACACCATGGCGACGCGGCCCTCCCGATTGAATTTGATGACCATGTCGGAGCCTTTGTCAGTGACCCAGAGGTTGTCTTCTTTATCGACTTTCACCGTGTGGGCGAACGACCAGGCGTAAAGGTTGTGGCCGATCTCGCGCAGAAACCTGCCATCGGCGTCGAACTCCAGAAGCTGCGCAGCGCTCGCGCCGTAGGCCGGGCCAGTGCTATTGCCACGCGAGAACACGAAGACGTGTCGCTTGGAATTGACCGCCACACCCGCCACTTCGCCGAGATACAGATCGGGAGGAAGTTTCAAAAAATCGGGCACCGACTGATACTGAATTTCGGGAACGCGCGATGGTTGAGCGAAAAGAAAACTGGTCGCGGAGAGGAAAAACAAAATCAGTGAAGATCTCATCAGGCCTCCGAGTGATGCTGAAGAAAGTAGCCAACTACCTGTATTCGGAAGAATGCGTCGCGTCATCGCACCAACCATCAAAAGTTCGTGTGTGAAGCTAAGTTCCTGTCGCTGAGTTCAGAGTTGGACTTGAGCTGACTGCGCCGCCTCCAAAGTGATGCGCTGCTGGCGGCGGTAAGCCAGATTAGCCATGTGCGCCGCGACCGCCGACCGGTAGCCAATGTCCACCGGAGCGTGAGGAGTTTTGCGAGTGCGCACACACTCAATCCAGTTGGACATGTGATCCTGGTCTGAGCTGTTTCCAGTGATCGCGACCCCATCCCGCCGATTAGTCTTTTCGGGAAAATAATGAGTGGTTTCGCCGGACTTGCCGCTCACCATGTCGGTTGCTCCCGCCAGATGTTCAATGGTGCCGTCGCTTCCCAGCAAACGTTCGCCCAGTCCGTAGCGACTGTTGCTGAACGTGGACTGCCAGGTAACAACCATGTCGTTGGGGAAATCCAGGGTAACCGCGATGGTGTCGGGTACTTCGCGGCCGTCTTTTTCTGAAAATACTCCACCCGACATGTAGGCCGCACTAGGCAGCGGCAGGTCGAGGGCTGACATGATCCAGGCAATCTGATGCACCATGTTCTCGGTGACATTGCCGCCAGAAAACTCCCAGAACAATCGCCAGTTGATGAACTTGTTGGCGTCGAAAGGGCAGTTGGGTCGTCCGTTGAGAAAGGCGTTCCAATCGACGTTGGTGGCGGTGCAATCCGAGGGCACTGGCCGCACCCATTGACCTTTTCCATGAGGGGTGTTGCGGCTCATCCAAGACTCGACTTGGGTGACCTTTCCGAGCAGCCCGTCCTTGATCCACTTTCTCGCATCGGCTAGCGCTCCGGAACTCTCATGCTGCAATCCAATCTGAATTATCCGGTCGGATATCTTCGCT
>Ga0066672_10000692_pt1 | contig 11057 bp, 5 predicted proteins | sample GraSoiAngelo_121_FD_62292 | JGI IMG/M metagenome (GOLD analysis project Ga0066672, IMG submission 62292) | Grasslands soil microbial communities from the Angelo Coastal Reserve, California, USA - 14_0919_12_20cm | ecosystem: Environmental > Terrestrial > Soil > Grasslands | place: USA...
GAGAAGCGGATGACGCAATTATTCAAAGATCTTCCGGACCCGCAAGATCGAGAGCGGATCGATGCCCGGCCGCGCTACGGCAGAAACACTCTCTTCTTTGGCAGGCCGGACGGATCGTACACGGAAGCTGCTTTAATGGCCGGTGTAGCGGCCACGGATTGGTCCTGGTGTCCCATTTTTATCGATGTCGATTTGGATGGCTACGAGGACCTTCTCGTCACGAATGGATTTGAGTTCGATGTCCTGGACCAGGATAGCGAGAATGAACTCCGCAACCCGCGGCGGCGTCTCACCCAGGAGCAATTGAAGCGCTCAAACCAGTTCCGGCCCCACGCGCGGACGCAAAAGGCCGCGTTTCGCAATCGGCGCGATGGAACGTTTGAACCCATGGCTCACGAGTGGGGATTCGATCAGGAGGGCATTTCCTATGGAATGGCGCTGGGAGACCTGGACAACGACGGCGATATGGACGTGGTGGTGAACAACCTGAATGCCGTGGCCAGCTTGTATCGCAATGACGGCACGGCAGCGCGAATCGCGGTGCGTCTAAAAGGGCTGCCGCCGAACACAGCAGGGATCGGGGCCCGGCTCCGGCTCGTGGGCGGTTCCATCACGCAAAGCCAGGAGATGATCTGTGGTGGCCGCTATTTGTCGGGAGACCAGGCGATGCGGGTCTTCGCGGCGGATCCGGCTGGCGGCAAGGCAATGCGGCTGGAAGTGAAGTGGCGCAACGGAAGCCAAAGCACCGTTACGAACGTTCAGCCCAACCGGATTTATGAAGTCGATCAAGGCAAGCCAGTTGTCAGTAGTTCGGTGTCAGTCGTCAGTGGTCCACCAGGGTCACCACGGAGCCCCGACAAGGAATCACGGACCAATGAGCTACCGTTTTTTCAAGACGTCAGCGCCTGGATTGGGCACACGCACCAGGAGGATTCTTTTGACGATTGGGCCCGGCAACCGCTCTTGCCCCGCCGTTTGAGTCGCTTGGGACCGGGGGTGAGCTGGTACGATTTCGATGGAGACGGCTGGGAAGACTTGATCGTGACGGCTGGCCGGGGCGGCAAGCTGGCCATGTTCGCCAGCGATCAGGGCCGCAACTTCCGCAAACTTGAAGGTGTTCCTCCGGCTGCAGCGGATCAAGGCGCCGTGCTGGGTTGGCCCGACGGCAAAGGAAATCGGAAGTTGCTGGTGGCGGTATCGAACTATGAGCTGCCGCCAGAACAGGAAAGTGAAATTTCAGTTTATTCCCCGGCCAGTCTGGCGGCACCCCAAAATTTGCCCGCCGGAAAGGCGAGCCTCGGTCCGATCGCTGTGGCCGATATTGACGGCGACGGCGACCTGGACCTTTTTGTCGGCGGACGATTCCAGCCTGGCCGATATCCCGAGCCAGTCTCTTCGGCTCTCTGGGTGAACGAACAGGGCGAGTTGCGATTGAGCCGTTCACTCAGCGAGCCATTTGAATCGCCTGGCCTGGTGAGCGGCGCCACCTTCACGGACCTGGACGGTGATGGCCATCCGGACCTCGCGCTGGCGGTCGAATGGGGCCCGGTGCGTGTCTTTCGAAATCAACAAGGACACTTTGAGGAGATGACGGCTCCGTGGGGATTCGCGGGGCGGACGGGATGGTGGACGAGCATCACCACGGGTGATTTCGACGGCGATGGCCGATTGGACCTGGCGGTCGGCAACTGGGGACGCAACACAATTTATGAACTATATCGGAAGGTTGAGTCGCCTGAAACCGCAACTCCGAACCTCACATTGCGCCTCTTTTACGACGATTGGAACTCCGACGGAACGGTCGAGTTGATCGAAGCCTGGCGGCATGAGGGAAATTGGCTTCCAGTGCGAAACCGGCTCCAGCTTGCGTCTGGTTTTCCCGAACTGGCAAGCCAGTTCCCCACGCACCGGGCGTTTGGCAAGGCATCTGTCCGGGAGATTCTCGGGCCACGCTATGAGAAAGCGAAAGTCGTCGAGGCCACAGAACTGGAATCCGGCATCTTTCTCAACCGGGGTTCGCATTTCGATTGGGTGCCGTTGCCGCGCGAAGCACAACTGGCGCCCGTGTTTTCTATAAACGTTGGAGATTTCGACGGGGACGGAAATGAAGATTTGTTCCTCAGCCAAAACTTTTTTGGAACTGCCTCGGACCTTTCCCGCGATGACAGTGGACGCGGGTTATGGCTCCGCGGGAATGGCAATGGGACTTTCAGCGCCATGGATGGAAGCATTAGTGGCATTAAGGTCTATGGAGAACAACGCGGGGCGGCTCTTGCCGATTTTAACCACGACGGGCGCGTGGACGTGGCAGTTTCGCAGAACGGCGCCGCGACCAAACTCTATTTGAATCAGCGGGCCAAGCGGGGGCTTCGTGTCGTGCTCCATGGCCCGCCCGCCAACCCGGACGGAATCGGCGCGCAAATGCGCGTGCTCTACGCGGGCGGCCGCGTCGGCCCCTGCCGGAGCGTCCAGGCCGGCTCCGGTTACTGGTCCCAGGATGGCGCCGCCCAGGTGCTCGGATGCGCGGAACCGCCGGTCGCTCTTTGGATCCGCTGGCCCGGAGGCAAGGAGCAGACCGTTCGCGTGGAAACTAATCTGTGGGATCTCCGCGTCGAATTCAAACAGTGAAAGCAAATGAGCATAGTAGCAGCCGACGTGAGGAGGCTCTGACTTCCTACGCACGGGATGGTGAGCAGGTGAGAAAGCGGGGAAGTGGGAATGCACCACGCAAAAATTCCAGCTCACGCGCCCACGTTCCCGCCTGCTCGCTTGCTGAGATGACCGAGCCAACCTCCGCTGGTTTATCGACGTGCCTCCTCATTCTCAGTATCGCGCTGTTTCAATTCGGCTGCGACAGAGGGGGCTCCGATGTTTCCTCCAGGCGGCCCGAGTCATCGCCTGTCTCCTCAACGGAGCTGGTTCCATTGACCAATATGGTTCTGATCAAGCCCGGCAGTTTCGTTCGCGGCAAATATCCCGTGACGCTGACGCGCGATTTTTGGCTGGGCAAATACGAGGTGACTCAAGGCGAATACGCGGCGGTCATGGGCAAGAACCCCAGCCACTTCCCGGGCGACACAAATCGTCCCGTGGAGAAGCTCAGCTATTTTGATGCCGTGGCCTATTGCTCCGCTGTTACGAAGCGTGAAGGAAGCGCCGGGCGGCTGCCACCTGGCTACACCTACCGGCTCCCGACCGAAGCAGAATGGGAATACGCCTGTCGAGCGGGAACCACCAATTTCTTCAGCTTCGGGGACGCCGTGACCGAGGCGGACCAATATGCCTGGACACTGGAAAACAGCGAGAGCACTACGCATCCAGTGGGACAGAAGCGCCCCAACCCGTGGGGCCTCTACGATATGCACGGGAACGTTTGGGAATGGTGCAGCGATTGGTTCGCCCCTTATCCGGCCATGGCACTGACAAACCCCTCCGGACCTGCGAACGGTAAGTTTAAGGTGTTCCGGGGCGGTGGTTGGAATCAGGCCCTCGAATTCGCCCGCTCCAGGAACCGGTTTATGATGCCCCCCAGCAACGGTATCCATTTCGTTGGCTTTCGCATCGCACTGAGCCAAACCAATCTCCAAAAAACCGTAAAATAGTGCTTGTCAAAAAAATAAAACTGAAAATAATACCCGGTCTGAAAGTCGAAGTTCCTTCAACCTAAATGATTATGCGTAAACAAGTACTGTCTTTGCTAGCGGCATTGGCGTTTTGCCTGTCCCCCCTAACGAGCCGCGCGATTAACGACATCGAACCAGGAAAAGAATTCTACACCGTCGTCTATGCTCCCAATCCCATCGTCCTGGATGGCGACCTCTCGGAGTGGTCGGGGGTGCCTGTGCTCGCAGATCCCAAGTCCGCGATTCCCAAGTTTTCAGGCACGAATGCAAATCCCAATTACGTCTTGTTCGAAGAGTTTGACGGTGGGACCTGGAGCGGGCCGGACGATCAAACCTCGGCGGTTCAGATCGTCTATGACACGGATAACGTGTACATCGGTGTCGTCGTTACGGACGATTACCATGAAGACGTCTCCGGTAATGCCTGGAACGGCGATTCGATCCAACTGATGATCGCAGACGCCGCAAGGACCAATCAAGTCGCGCTTTACAACTACGCGCTGGGTGGCTACGAAAACGCGTCGGGGACCCTTGTTACTAACGACCCAACCGGCGTTCCGTATGGCCTGCTTATCGACCACCAAGCAGGTCCAGGCGGAGATCCAGCCTGCAACTGTCCAACGGAAGCTGTCATTAAACGCGACTTCGCAAAGAAAAAAACCACTTACGAAATAAAACTGCCGAAGGGGGCCCTCGGTCTGACCACGTTGAATGGCGGACCGCAATTCGGACTCGGCATGGCGATCAACGACGGTGATGGAGTTTTTCTGGACCTCAATGGTGATGGTATAAAGGAGACGTCGTACGGCCAGGGGGCCGGCCAGGAGGGCCAAAAGGGTTGGGGCGGATTGGGTGCGCACTCCATCGTGCATGGCAAAACGCCCTCGGAGACCGCTCTGATGACCCTGGTCAAGGGAAATGACATTGAACCTGGAAAGGAATATTACACTGCCTTACGCACCACCAATGCCATCGTCCTGGATGGCGACCTTAAAGAGTGGTCGGGGGTGCCTGTGCTCGCGGATCCCAAGTCCGCGATTCCCAAATTCTCAGGCACTAACGCAAATCCGAATTACGTCTTGTTTGAAGAGTTTGACGGTGGGACTTGGAGCGGGCCGGACGATCAAACCTCGGCGGTTCAGATCGTCTATGACGCGGACAACGTGTATATCGGCGTTGTCGTGACGGACGATTACCACGAAGACGTCTCCGGTAACGCCTGGAACGGCGATTCGATCCAATTGGCGATCGCAGACGCCGCACGGACCAATCTTGTAGCACTTTACAACTACGCGCTGGGCGGCTACGAAAACGCGACGGGGACCCTGGTTACTACCAACTCAGCCGGCGTTCCGTATGGCCTGCTTATCGACCACGAGCAGGGCCCAGGCGGAGATCCAGCCTGCAACTGTCCAACCGACGCTTTCATTAAGCGCGACTCCGCCAAGAAGAAGACTTACTACGAAATAAAGCTGCCGGTCGCTTCACTCGGCCTGACGGGACCCTTGACAGTTGGAACGAAGTTCGGACTGGGCATGGCGATCAACGACGGCGATGGAGTTTTTCTGGACCTCGATGGTGACGGTATAAAGGAGACCTCGTACGGCCAGGGGGCCGGCCAGGAGGGTCAAAAGGGCTGGGGTGGATTGGGTGCGCACGCCATCGTGCATGGCAAAACGGCCTCGGAAACCGCGCTAGTGACGCTGGGGACGACCGCGGCAGGTGCTGATCTCCCGTTTTTGTCTGTGATCAATCCGACCTTCGATTCCTTCACCTTCCGAGCCAATGATAAGGGCGCATCAATTGTTGACCCCGCCAGTGCTAAGCTGACCATTGATGGCCAGGTCGTCCCGCTCACTGCCAGTCCCAAGGTAGGTGACGCCACCGACTTCAGCTACAAACCCGCTGCTCCATTTCCTCCCAACTCCAATCACACCTACTCCATCGAGGTAAAGGACACATTGGGGAACACAGTCACCGCAGCGGGTTCTTTCAAAACGCTTAATTACACCCTGGACAAGCTTCACAGCTATGTTGGGCAGATTCGCGGCAGCGCCGCCTTAACACCTCCCAGTGGGGGCCATACTGGTCAGACGAGTGACCTCGCCATGGACTTCGGGAGAGCCGGTTCAATAAACCCATCAGTGCTGATCCCCGACGCCTCGTTCATGAACGCGACCGCGAGCAACGACGTCATGACATTCTCCCTTTGGATTAAGAAGTACGACAACGACGCCAGCCACACGGCCTTCTGGGCCGACTCTCCCTCGAGTCCCGGGATTATCGGATTCCTGGCCGATGTTGCAAACACGGTTAGCGGTGAGACCATAGTTTTTGATGTCGGTGGTAATACTCCCGATGACAGTGAAATCAGCGCTGACATTACCACATTCCCCGGCTTCACGGATGAAAGCTGGTGGACGAACCTTTGGCATCATTGGGTCTTCGTAAAGAATGGTCTAGCAACCAAGCAAATCTGGATTGATGGGCAGCTTTTCCTGGAAGGCACTGCCGGCGCTACGCCGCTTCCTACGGATTTCGCGCACATTTGGCTGGGAGCCGACGCTTCTGGTCAAGGTGGGATCACCGGTAACATGCATGGTCTGATTGATGACTTTGCGATTTTTGGGACTGCCTTGACGCAAGCCCAAATCCAGCAACTGTTCACCGGAACGCTGCCATCCGCTCTGCCCGCCAGCACGAAACCTCTGGCTTATTGGGATTTCAGTGCGCCCGCTGTTGTGGTCAGGCCGCCCATAACGGTTGGGCGGTCCGGGAACGCGATCACAATCTCCTGGCCGGGGAGCGCAACCGGTTTCCGGTTGGTGTCTTCGGCTACTGTGAATGGAACCTATACCGATGTGACGGGCGTTACCGGAAACTCCTACACGATCAACAGCCCAACAGGCACGAAATTCTATTACTTGATCAAGTAATATTATTGCTTCGTTCGATTCGAGCGCCGGAGGTTCGCCTCCGGCGTTGCTTTTTGAAGCAGCGCAGGATTCCTTCTCAATCTCCTGAAGAGTAAACTCGATCTCTTATCGTAACGAGGTTTTTGTTGTCTGTTCACCAGAGATGCTGCGCAGCGGGCTTCCTGGCCAAACCCAGAACCCTGAAAAGATGAACCCTAAGGGAAAAGTCCGCGCGTTCTCTTCGCCTCCTGCACGCGCCGCACGCCGAGGCTCAACGCCGCCAGGCGCATCGAAATTTTCTGCTTGCGGCTCAGGTTGAGCGTCTGCGTGAACGCCCCTTCCAGAATGCGGAACAGTTTGTCCACCACTTCGGACTCCGTCCAGAAGAAGCTCTGCAAATCCTGCACCCATTCGAAGTAGGAAACGATTACGCCGCCCGCATTGCAGAGAATGTCGGGAATCACAAAAATGTCGCCCCGCTGTTCCAGGATGGCATCGGCTTCGGGCGTGGTCGGGCCGTTGGCCGCTTCGGCGAGAATGCGGCACTGGATTTGGCCGGCATTGGCTTTGGTGATTTGCCGTTCCAACGCCGCGGGCACGAGAATGTCGCAAGGCGTCACAAGGAGTTGATCGTTGGTAACCGGGTCCGCTTCCGGGAAGCCGACGACGGTCCGGCGTTCTGCGTTGTACTTTTCCAGTTTCCACAGGTCGAGCCCCTTCGGATTGTAAATGCCGCCGTTGACGTCGCTGACCGCGACGATTCTCACTCCATATTTCGCCAATGAAAACGCCGCGACAGAGCCGACGTTGCCGTAACCCTGCACGACCGCCGTCGCCGTGTTCGTGTCGCGGCCGAGCACATCCATCGTCCGATTAATCAGGTAGCCGACGCCGCGCCCGGTTGCCTCGCGCCGCCCGACTGAGCCGCCCAGGCCAACAGGCTTGCCCGTGACGATGCTCGGCACGGTGTGGCCCATATGCATCGAGTAGCTGTCCATCATCCAGGCCATGACCTGTTCGTTCGTGCCCACGTCCGGCGCCATGATGTCCACCTGTGGTCCGATGAACGGGATCATTTCCTGCGTGTAACGCCGCGTGAGTCGTTCGAGTTCGCCCGCGGACAGTTTGTGCGGATCGCAAGCGATGCCGCCCTTCGCGCCGCCGTAAGGCAGGCCGGTCAGCGCGCATTTCCAGCTCATCCACATTGCCAGCGCCGCGACTTCGCCCAGAGTCACCTCCCGGTGGTAGCGCAAGCCGCCCTTGGTCGGACCGAGCGTCAAATGATGCTGCACGCGGTAGCCGGAGAATACTTCCGTGGACCCGTCATCTCGCTTGATCGGAAGCGCGACGGTCATGGAACGCTTGGGAAACTTCAGCCGGGCGCGTTCGGCCTCCGGAATCTGAAGAAAGTCGGCGACCAGATCAAACTGTTGACAGGCCATGCGGAAGGTCGGGTGGTCGTAGATGTCCATGGCCTGAGAGTAGCGTGACTCGTTAAATCGTTAAATCGTTAAATCGTTAACCTGACTCCCGGTGGATGGTCACGTTTCAACGTTGTAACAATGTAACGATTCAACGAGATTACGGACGTGAGCGACACACTCGTCGTCAACGAAATCTATTTGAGCATTCAGGGCGAAAGCACTTTCGCCGGGTTGCCATGCGTTTTTGTGCGGCTGACCGCGTGCAATCTGCGCTGTTCCTATTGTGACACCGCTTATGCGTTCGCCGAGGGAAGGAAGCTGTCGCTTGGCGAGGTGCGCGACCAGGTCCAACGGCTGGCGGCGCCCTTCCAAATCCGAAATCCGAAATCCGAAATCCGAAATGCATCAGCGCCTCCTCACGTCGGTTGCTGCCGATTGCCACTCGTCGAGCTCACGGGCGGCGAACCGTTGCTGCAACCCGACTCGATTCCCTTGATGAAAGCGCTTTGCGACGACGGTTTCACGGTGCTGCTCGAGACCAGCGGCGCGCTCGACATTGCGCCAGTGGACCCGCGCGTGCGCCGCGTCATGGACTTGAAATGTCCGAGCAGCGGTGAGGTGGCTCGCAATCGCTGGGAGAACCTGGCGCATCTGAAAAACACCGACGAAGTGAAATTCGTCATCGGCACGCAGGAAGATTACGAATGGTCCCGGGAACAGATCGCCAATCATAAGCTTACCTCGATTTGTCCGATTCTCTTCTCCTGGGTCACACCGTTGCAGCCGCACCAACACGACAAGACATTGAAGAAAGTTCCGGCCGGGCAAACGCCCATTTCACGGCAGGAACTCGCTGAAAAGATTATCGCCGACGCCCTGCCGGTCCGTTTTCAACTCCAAACGCACAAATTCATCTGGCCGCCGGACCAGCGAGGGGTGTGAATGAAAACACCAAACATCAAACACCAAACACCAGAAAAGCCTCCAGCGCTAAACACCAATCGCGCAACGGCGCGGCGGACGGGACTTTGGTGTTTGGGATTTGGTGTTTCTTTGGTGTTTGGTGCCTGGGACTTGGTGTTTCTGCAGCCTCCGGATTGAAAACAAAGACTCAGCACGTTCTCGAACTCCTGCGCCTTTACGAATCGCGCAACGTCACGTTCATTGAGCCGGACGACTCGTGGCCGATTGTGTGGGAAAGAGCGTGCGGTGTGCATGTCTGGGATGCCGAAGGTAAAAAGTATCTCGATTTGACCGCGGGGTTCGGCGTCGCCGCAACCGGACACGCTAATACGCGGGTGGTTAAAGCTGGACAACAGCAAATGGAGAGGCTTTTGCACGCGATGGGCGACGTTCATCCGCACGCGCTGAAAGCGCAACTGGCGCGGGAGCTGAGCAGGATCACATTCGAGCGGTGGCGCGTCTCGTTGAATCCTTCAACCGTTAAATCGTTGAATCGTGTGCCGGTTCAACGGTTCAACGATTCAACGGTTCAACGCGCCAAAACCATCTTCTGCAACTCCGGCTTTGAAGCAGTGGAGACGGCGCTCAAAACAGCCATAATGGCCACGGGCAAACGGGGCATCATCGCGTTCGAGGGCGCTTACCACGGTCTTGGCTATGGGGCGCTCAACGCGACGCATCGCGAACACTTTCGCGGCCCGTTCCGTTCGCAGCTTGGTCAGTTCGCGCATTTCGTCCCGCTTCCAGAAGCAGGGCAGGCGTCCCGCCTGACTCAAAAGACATCCGACGATTGTTTGAAAGAAATCCAGGAAGACAGGCGGGGCGCCTGCCCTACACGGGAGCGCGTTGAGGATTGTATCCAACGCCTCTTTCGCCGGGAACAAATCGGAGCGATACTGTGCGAGCCGATTCAAGTCCGCGGCGGCATCAACGTTCCGCCGCCCGCACTTCTCCCGTTGCTGCGCCGGCTTTGTGACGAACACCGCGCGCTGCTCATCCTCGACGAGGTCTACACCGGCTTTGGTCGCACCGGGAAATGGTTCGCCTGCGAACACAACGAAGTAATTCCTGATTTGATTTGTCTCGGCAAAGCGTTGACGGGCGGCTTCCCGCTGTCCGCGTGCGTCGGGCGCGCGGACATTATGGATGCTGCGTGGCCGCCATCCAATGGCGAAGCGATCCACACGAGCACCTTCCTCGGTCATCCCGTGGGTTGCGCGATGGCGTTGGCGCAGATCAAGGAAATCGCGCGACTCAAACTGGTTCGACGCAGCGCAACGCTTGGTCGCGTTCTACTGGAAAAGCTTTCCGCGCTGCGCGCAACGCGTTCGACCTTGTCGATCTCCTGTCGCGGACTGGGATTGCTTGCCGGCCTTGAAGTGCGCTATCCCGGCGGCTCGCCCGCGACCAAAGTGGCGCTGCAAATCATCAAGACCATGATTCGCCGCGGATTCATCCTTTTGCCCGAAGGCGAGCATGCGAACGTCATCAGCTTCACGCCGCCGCTGACGATAACCGAACGACAACTTGAAAACGCTGTCGCGGCGCTGGCTGAGGTGTTGAACCACGAATGACCACGCGAAGACACGAATTTCACGAATTCACACGAATTCAATCGGTGAAATTCCGTGCAATTCGTGTCTGCAGGATTCGTGTTCATTCGTGTTCATTCGTGTTTCTTCCCTTCTTGCGATGAAGCTCTCGGAGATGAAACAAATCCTGGCCGCAGGCGACATCCGGCTGACGAAGTCGCTCGGCCAGAATTTCCTGCACGACGGCAATCAACTTCGGCGGATCGCGGCGGCGGCGGAGTTGAAGGCGTCAGACAAAGTTCTGGAAATCGGGCCGGGGTTGGGAGGATTGACGGAGTTGCTTCTAAAAAATGCCGGCGAAGTCCTGGCCATCGAGAAGGACGCGCGGCTGCTTGAGGTATTGCGGAAAAGGTTCAAGCCCCTCACCCCATCCCTCTCCCTGAACCTTCCCCCTCTCCTGCCCTTCGGGCACCCTCTCCCCCTCGGAGGGGGAGAGGGAAGGGTGAGGAGATGGCCGGCAGGTTCAAGGGCGCAAGGAGTGATCAAAGTTCGGGGAATTCTCTCCCCGCCTGGCGGGGAGAGGGTGGCCTCCAGGCCGGG
>Ga0066672_10000699_pt1 | contig 11028 bp, 8 predicted proteins | sample GraSoiAngelo_121_FD_62292 | JGI IMG/M metagenome (GOLD analysis project Ga0066672, IMG submission 62292) | Grasslands soil microbial communities from the Angelo Coastal Reserve, California, USA - 14_0919_12_20cm | ecosystem: Environmental > Terrestrial > Soil > Grasslands | place: USA...
TGCCTTTACTGCCACAGGCCTGACAATCATTTTTCCAAAAGTTCTGCGTAATTCTTTCAAGCTGCATGTTAATCCTTATTCCCTGGTTAGCTGGTTTGGTTATATCCCGCTCGTCAGCAGGTCGAACCATTGAGTCTGTGCAACACCCGGGTTCACCAGCTCCGGTTGCAAACTTGCTTCCGGTTGTCCAGCGCTCTCGAACTCCATTTCGCTATACCAATCCGCCTCCAGGCAGATTTCTTCCCGGCAGCGTATACGGACCAGCTTTCCGGCTCTTAAGAGATAAGTGTGGGGATCGCTGACATCGATCAATTGATTGCATCGAGTGCATCGCACATGGATCATATTCATGATTACCTGAGCATTATCCTGGACGTCCAGTTTTTATTCTTACTATGGCTATCGGCACGGAGAACACGGAACTTAAGGATTTAGTGAAGCCTCCAATCCTTGTCCATTAGCAAATAGTGTCTGTTTTATGGAACTGTTTCATGTATTGCGTCCCATTTTAAGACACGCATTGCATTTATATAATTCTCATTCTTGGACATTTATCCAAAGTACCTATTTTTCACGGAATAGGATGGATTGCAACACTGAATTGCAATCCCATTTCCAGACATATAGATATGTTAAATTCCCATTTTAGAACTTATATAAACATTGTGCTGTCTATGATATAAAGCATCTATGTCTGCAAGCGATTGTCCTGTTTTGAACAGTCTTACAAGTTCTTAGATGTCATAATGTGCTCAATAAGGAAGAGCAGCGCTCCCATGTCCAGGTTTTTAAAAAATATGAAATTTAAGTAGTGGACCATGACGCGCCATTGGTCACATGCTTGTGACTGGCGCCTTCCTGTGAAGTTGAAGAGAGGGTTTATTATGAATGCGGAAAAGACTCAGAATCAATTGCTCGCTTCACTTCATGTAACCGTATGGTGTCTTCACCAATACTTTGACGCCCTGGCTGCCTTCCAGTCTGAACTCATGGCCAGCAAGAATATCAGTTCCAGCATGCCACCCTCGCCGGACCAGCTAGAACAATTGCTCACCCAATATCTCGCACGCCATTTCGATTCTGCAGGCCATGACCATCGCGACATCGACTGCGAACCCAGCGAACCGGCCGATCTGCTTCCTCTCCTGGCAAAGATCTTCACTTCTTTTCAGGAGCGCAGCGGCACATGGGATCTATTAAACAAGCTCACGGAAAACAATGATTTCGACTAAATCCTCGTCTATAGTTCGGAAATTCTTGTCTGGGGTCTAGACTTGAAGACCGGACGGCACTGGCTCTCCGGTACTCCTGTCCTTGGGTTTGAACCACTTAGGCGGTACTACAGTTTTGGCTACTCATGTGCCTTAGTAAAAGGCGAGGACTAAGATCATGAGTACAAATATTATCAACTCAGCCACGCCGCAACTGGTCGTACAGAATTACTTCAATCTAGTAGAAGCGATCGCGCGAAAAATCAAGCGCCGGCTGCCGGCCCATGTAGACGTGCAGGATCTGGTTCAGACAGGCATGATCGGGCTCCTGGAAGCATCCAGCCGTTACGACGATTCACGCGCAGTCCAGTTCGCCACGTATGCCAACTCGCGTATTACCGGCGCAATTCTCGATGAACTGCGGAGAAGTGACACATGCTCACGCCAGGACCGCAAGAGCGCGCGCGAAATAGAAGGCGTCAAGACTTGTCTGCGGGCCCAACACGGCGCCGATCCTTCGCGGACCGAAATCGCCGAAGCGGTTGGATTGGGGCTGGAAGAATACGACCGGGCCCTCCAGCGGCTCGAATCCTCCAAGCTGCCCTCAATTCCAAATCATGATGACGGATCCATGGAGGTCGACGCGATCGGCAATCTTGCGTCCCACGGTGACAGTCCGTTTGAAGCTTGCAGCAAGCGCGAAGATTTTGGATTACTCGGTTCCTATATCGAGCGGCTCAAGCCCCGGCAGCGCCAGATATTGCGCCTCTACTACTTTGAAGGATTGCGGCTGAAGGAAATAGGAGCACGGCTGGGAGTAGGTGAAGCCCGCATCAGCCAGATCCACAAACAGGCAGTTACCGAATTGCGCCGCATGATGGATTCCGGCCAGCGCACTCCAGCGGCCAAGGTAAGCACGCTCGTGAACTAGTTCCCTCTATTTCGCCGGCTTGAGCGGCACCAAGCCTACAACCTCACCGCCGGAGGCATCGACGGCATGGGCATACACGTTATTGAAAGTGTCTTTTAGCTCCGGGTACTGGGCAACGTAAGCCGTTGCCAGTCCGCGGGCATCTGCCTGGATCGCGTTGAAATCCGCAGTGCTGGGAACGGAATATCGTATGGTGAGATCAAAGGTGTTGGCCAGGCGGAAGACACTCATCTCGGTAATGCTATAGGTCTTGCCGTTGGCGGAATATGGTACGGCCTTTCCGCCGGCAGGAACATCTTTTGGCTGCACTCCGTTCGATTCCTGAATCACTTTGGAAAGCAGCCGCGTATCCATGAAAGTAACCGGGGCCAGCAGGTCCCAGGAAGTGGAGTAGTAAAACCATGCATTGTGGTTTTGGCCTTTGGACTTGTAGTCCCGGGCATGCTCCAGGTACCAGATGCCATCGTGCCCAAGAGCTGCCTGGGGACGAACATAGAATCCGGCCAGCTTCCAGCCGCTCAGATCCTGAAAAATGGTGGTCAGCGAATAGGGACCGCGGTTGCCGATAAAATCCTGAATCACAATGCCGTATTTGCCTGCGGGAAGGCCGGGGAGGTCGAACTCGGCGCTGCCGGCGCTCATTCCGCTGGCTTCAAAGACACCACAGTAGAACCGTCCATCGGGACTGGCAGTGGCGCCCGTATCCAGCAAGAACGAGCTTCGGATCTGGGCGCGGCTCCCGATAAAGGCGGGCTTGTTGTCATTGACCGCCGAGGCAATCCCATTGAAGCTGGATTGCAGCGAAGGAATGGCATTGCCCCGAATGGCGTCCACGTTGCTGTGGCTGGCCTGCTCAAAAATCTGGGCCGCAGAATTCTCGATTGCGGTTTTTACCTGGGCTGGAATGTCATCCCGCATCTGGCAGGTCTGCGGCCGGGCCGGAATGGAGCCTGCCACCATTAAGAGTGCAGCTAGTATCTTCAGACTCAATCTATTCATAATTTAGTTCCACGGAAAACAGACGGTACTCTGGTTCTCTAGGATGCTGCCCGAAGCCATCCAGATGTCTGGGGATCCTCTTGGCCGATGGCCGTTGGCTGTCAGTCAAATCCTTGATAAGTCAGCACTTACATTGATCCGGGCCGCAGATATCATGATGTTCAAATGGGCCGCTTACCTGGGCCTTGCTTCCTGCTCCCTGGTACGATAGTGCTCCTTTGGCAATTAAGTTGGCAAATTCTCTTTGCTTCGCCGTTCTTAGAGCATTCGGAGTAAAATTGAGTTCAGACACGCACGATAGATGGTAAGTCCTGAGCATGACATATTCTGCTTTTATGACAAATTCTGTTTCGAAAATATCCGGCGTTTTTATCCTGCTGTGCGGATTAGCGGCAGCCGAGCCCCAGGCACAGGTACGCACGGGAGTATCCGCAAGAGGTCCGCAGGAGACCACCGCTCCGAGCCAATCAATTAAGAGCCAGCCGGAACAACTGGGTACCACCGGAGTTTCCGGCAGACATCGCCAGAAACCGTCGCCCACCTTGCAGCAACCGCCGGTTCCCGTTGCTCCATCCATAGAGCAGGCTCAGCAGGACCAACTTCAGCAGAATCAGGTTCAGGCGCCTCTGCGTCCGGAGCAGATGCCTCCCGGCCCGCCCAAAGTCAGTTACCAGAACGGCCTTTTGAGCGTAGAGGCCACAAATTCGACTTTGGGAGATATATTAAGCATGATCCGGGCCAAAGCCGGCATCCAGATGGATGGCTTGCAGGCCGATTCAGACCGCGTGGCCACCAAACTTGGGCCAGCCCCGGCCGATACGGTGCTGACGGCTTTATTGCGCGGGTCCCATTTTGATTATTTGATCCTCGGCAGAATTGACCGGCCCGACATTGTGCAGCGGGTGATTCTCACGCCCTCCTCCAGTTCTGGACTGGCGGGCAACGTCTCCAGTGCAGGAATACAACCGCTTCAGCCCCGCCCCGGATTGGTCCTGGTGCAGCCAGTTGACGATGACGAGGGTGCTCCTGAAGAGCAGCAGATTGCGACACCCCAGCCTCAAATTCAGCCCATGCAGCAGCCTGGAGTACAGCCTCAACAGGCGATGCAGCAATCTGGAAACGGGCAACTGCAAGGCAACAATCCAAAGACCACCGAGCAGCTACTGGAAGAATTGAAACAGATGCAGATGCAGCAGCAACAACCCCAACAGGGCCAGCCGAATATGCAGCCACCTGCGCCGTTGAAGCCGCGTATACCTCAGTAGGAAATCAATGGCCGCCCGAGGCAGAGGTGGCCATAGCGGCTGTCGCCGGCGCTTGTTCGGCGACGGGAGGCTTGTGGCCGAAGGCCCGCAGAATGGCGGTGATGGCTGCGTATCCACAGGCAATGCCAAAGGCGAGCGCCAATACGATCGTAAGAAAGAGAGTTGAAGATGCCATTAAGGTTTTCATTATCATCGAATCTTTTGAGATGTAAAATGTAAGTACCCGGTTGGTCTTGCCGGTGTAAGGATTTTCGCCAAAACCTCTGACAATGTCTCTATCACCAGCGTTCAACCCCATCCTGGACTTTGGTCACTCCCACCGCAAGTAACTGAAGTCACAGGACTAATCCACAGGAGCAATAATTGTTTACTCTACCCTGCATTGACCCGTTTCAGTATTGACAACTAAGATACCGAGTAGAGCTATGCAATGGCCTCCCTGGCCCCGGCTGTAGGCCACCCGCTTGCGGAGAAACCTTTCCAGCTTGAATTTAAGTTATCGGTCATTCTTCCATGTTTATTAGCAAGATAACTGTGCGCGGAGCCCGCCAGCACAATCTTAAGAACATCTCGGTGGAGATCCCCCGCAACACGCTCACAGTCATCACCGGGCTCAGCGGTTCGGGCAAGTCCTCCCTGGCTTTTGACACCATTTATGCCGAGGGACAGCGGCGCTATGTGGAAACACTTTCCGCGTACGCGCGCCAGTTTCTCGACCAAATGGAGCGCCCTGACGTCGACTCCATTGACGGCTTGAGCCCTGCCATCTCCATTGAACAGAAGACTACCTCCCGCAGTCCGCGCTCCACAGTAGGGACAATCACTGAGATCTATGATTATTTACGCCTGTTGTATTCGTCTGTAGGCGTTCCCCATTGCCCTCAGTGCGGTAAGGCGATCACCCGGCAATCCGCCGAACAAATCGTGCAGCGGGTCATGCAATTGAAGGCCCAGGAGCGGGTCATGATCCTGTCGCCCGTGGTGCGCGGGCGCAAAGGGGAATTCAAGGCCGAACTGGCCAAGCTGGCCCAGCAAGGCTACGTTCGGGCGCGGATAGACGGAGAGCTTCGCCACCTGGATGAAGAGCTGGACAATATTCAACTCGACAAGCGCAAGAACCACACCATTGAAATCGCCATTGACCGCCTGCTGGTAAAGCCAGGCATTGAAAAACGCCTGGAGCAATCTGTGGGGACTGCCATGAAGCTGGGCAATGGGCTGGTGCTGGTCTCGGTGGTGGGCGGGGAGGAGCATCTGTATTCCTCGCGGATGGCCTGCCCGGATTGCGGCATCAGTATTCCTGCGCTGGAACCGCGTTCGTTTTCCTTCAACAGCGTCTACGGGGCCTGCCAGGAATGCAACGGGCTGGGCAGCAAATACGATTTCGATCCGGCCAAGATCATTGTGGACTGGTCTAAGGCGTTACTGGAGGGCGCTTTAGGCCCAGGCTCCGGCTCCGCCTATCTGAAGCGCATGCTGGACATTGTGGCTGCGGCTTTCAAGATCGATCTTTCCACGCCATTTGAGAAATTTACAGCCAAGACCCAGAACCTCCTGCTCTACGGACCCGGCGAGAAAGAGGCGCCGCGCGTCGGCTTTCGCGGCGTGATCGGCTTCCTGAAACAGAACCTGGAAGAATCCACTTCAGAGAGTTATCGTGAATGGCTGCTGGCGTACATGTCGGCCACGGCGTGCCCTAACTGCCAGGGCCAGAGGCTGCGTCCTGAAAACCTGGGCGTAAAAGTGAATGGCCTCTCCATTGCAGATTTCACGGCCTTGCCGGTATCCCGCGCAGTGGAGGCGGCAGGTAAGATCCAATTGACGGAGCGGGAAAAAGCTATTGCCGGGCGTATTCTGCATGAGATCAGCGAACGTTTGCAGTTCCTGAATGCGGTGGGGCTGGGATACATCTCGCTCAGCCGGTCGGCCGCCACTCTGTCTGGCGGCGAAGGCCAGAGAATCCGGCTGGCCACGCAGATTGGCTCAAAGCTCCGGGGAGTTCTCTATGTCCTGGACGAGCCCTCAATCGGTCTTCACCATCGAGACAACAACCGCCTGCTGCAAGCGCTGGAAGCGTTGCGCGACCTGGGAAACACAGTGGTGGTGGTGGAGCACGATGAGGAGACAATCCGGCGCGCCGATTACGTGATCGATCTTGGCCCCGGCGCCGGGCTGCTCGGAGGCGAACTGGTGGCCTCCGGGACGCCCCAGGAAATCATGCTGCGTCCGGAATCTCTCACCGGACAATATATCTCCGGGGCAAAGTCGATCTCGGCCCGGTTTGAGCCGCGTCCTTCGAACGGCAAGGCCATCACGGTGCTGGGCGCCCGCTCCAATAATCTGCGCTCCATTGACGTGACCTTTCCGCTGGGCGTGATCATCGTGGTTACCGGCGTTTCCGGCTCGGGAAAATCTACCTTGGTGAATGACACTCTTTACAAGGCGCTGGCCAAGCAGCTTTACCGCTCGCGCGAAGAACCGGGAGCCTACAAGGCCATTACCGGCGCGGAGCACATCGATAAAGTCATCAGGATTGACCAGGCTCCTATCGGCAGGACCCCCAGGTCAAATCCGGCCACCTACACGGGAGTCTTCACCCACATTCGCGACCTGTACGCCATGCTGCCTGAATCTCGCGAACGCGGTTACAAAGCCGGCCGGTTTTCGTTTAACGTCTCCGGCGGCCGCTGCGAGCATTGCACGGGAGAGGGCGAGCGCCGGATTGAAATGAACTTCCTTCCCGATGTCTACGTGTTGTGTGAAGTCTGTGGAGGCAAGCGCTACAACCATGAGACGCTCTCCGTGAAGTTCAAGGGCCAGTCCATTGCCGATCTTCTGGAGACGGCCGTCTCAGATGCGCTGCCCATCCTGGAAGACATCCCTCAGATTCGGCAGAAATTGCAGACCCTGGATGACGTGGGGCTGGGATACATCAAGCTTGGGCAATCTGCAGTCACGCTCTCCGGCGGAGAAGCCCAGCGCATGAAGCTGGCCAAAGAGCTTTCAAAGCGCCAGACCGGACGCACCCTTTACCTGCTGGACGAACCCACCACGGGCCTGCATTTTGATGACGTGAGCAAGTTGCTGGAGGTGATTCACCGGCTCACCGACCTGGGAAACTCCATCGTGATCATTGAGCACAACCTGGATGTAATTCGCAACGCGGACTGGATCATTGACCTTGGCCCTGAAGGCGGCGAAGAAGGCGGCCGCCTTGTGGCCCAGGGCTCTCCCAGCCAGGTTTCCAGAATCAAGAAATCGCACACCGGACAGGCGCTGGAAAAGTACTTCCGCCAAAATCGTAACTGATTGATAAAGAAGGGGGTTACTTTGGTTTGTTCCGAAAATGGAACAAAATAAAATATTTTAAATATCCAGGCTGGCTTAGATTACATTGCACTCAACCTTCTCCTTATACCTGGGCAATTAAAAAGGGGTAGCGCACTTGAAAGAGTGCATGAAAGCTACCCCTTACCCTCCAAATCCATCCTCCAAAGAGATGTTCATTCGAGATGCGCAGTTTATAAAGGGGTAGCACCAGCTTGGCTAAGCAAAATGCTACCCCCTCCCCCCTCCATAACACCATCTCTGGTGTTAGATTGGCTTAGAATAGCTCCTGATTAAAAAATTGCAATCATTAAATTTCAATGCTCTTCAAAAATCGGCCCGAAGCTGATCGCTGATACCAAGCTCGCGGTCATCCCGCAGGCCGGTTGGCTGCAACCGATAACTCCTCCCTTGGGCGAGCCGTGGCGGCATATTTCCTGAGAGTTTCCAGCAGCCCTCTTTTTTCGATGGGTTTGGTCAAACATCCCTTCATGCCTGCCGCCAGGCATTGCCGGTGCTGGCTGGCAAATGCATGAGCAGTCAGGGCAATGATGGCGGGGGCATTTGCAGCCGTTGTTCCCTGAAGAATTGCGGCAGTTGCTTCCAGGCCGTTCATGCGTGGCATTTCGCAATCCATCAAGATCAGATCGTAAGAATTAGTGAGGGCCATTTCGACTGCTTCCACGCCATCTTGCGCCAGATCCGCATTACAGCCAATCCTCTGGAGCATATGGAGCGCAACGCGCTGATTGATTCTGTTGTCTTCCACCAGCAGCACTCTCAATGCGCTCAGGTCGGCAACCTGTTCCCCAAGGTCTACGGCTGCTGCGGAAGAGCATTCCTGGGACACTACTCCGGCTTCCGGCGCCAACACAGGGATTTCCAACCAGAATTTTGATCCCGCCTGCAGTCTGCTCTCGACTCCGATATGGCCTCGCATGAGCTTGGCAAGCCGCTGGCTGATGGAAAGCCCCAGACCTGTTCCTCCGTATCGGCGGGTGGTTGATCTATCGGCCTGGGCAAATGTTTCGAAAATCTGCTCCAGCTTGCCGGGCGCGATGCCTATGCCTGTGTCCTCTATGGAGATCTTCAGCGTGGCAGCTTCTGATGCGCGCTCCATCATTTCCACCCGCAGGACAATGCCGCCAAATTCAGTGAACTTGAGGGCGTTGCTGAGCAGATTCAGCAGTATCTGCCGGAGCTTAGTGGGATCGGCAATGACCGTGGCCGGCAAGTGCGGATCGATGCGCGATTCAAAAGACAGCCCCTTGCTGCGGGCATTGGGCAGTATCAGCGTAATGGTGCTGCGGATGTGTTCCGTCAGGCTGAAACGGACCGGCTCCAGTGTCATTTTACCGGCTTCAATCTTGGAGAAATCCAGGATGTCATTGATCACGCTTAGAAGAGCGTTGGAGGACTCATGAATCGCCTGGGCGTATTCATGCTGTTGCGCATTGAGATCGGTGCCCATCAGAAGGTCTGCCATTCCCAACACTCCGTTCATGGGTGTACGGATCTCATGGCTCATACAGGCCAGAAACTCGCTCTTGGCATTGGCCGCGTGCTCAGCCTGGGCTTTAGCATCTTCTTTTTGCAAAAGAAGCTCGGCCAACGTCTGATCGGCTTTCTTCCGTTCCGTGATGTTGCGCGAAATCCCGATGATGCCGGCATGGTTCCCATCCTGATCGATGTACGGAGAGACGTTAGACAGGTAGGTCTGCTGCACAGCGCTTATCGCTTCTTCCGTAACGCAGCTTTTTCCGGATGCGATTACCTCTCGCTCGACGGCCGATATCGGCGCTCCGTCCGAAGCCCCAAATACCTCGCTGGAGGTGTGCCCAATCAGGGCATCCCGCGATCGGCCGAAGTCCCGGAGATAAGCCGGATTGACCATGAGGTAACGGCCCTCCAGGTCTTTAACGTATACGGCATCGCTCGTTCCTTCCACCACGGCACGGAAAAGAACGCTCGCTTCATGTGCCTCCTGAGAGGCCCGTTTAATACTGGCAACCTGCGCCTGGCTCTGCAGCTTCAAGGTCTCTACCCGGATGAACGATTTTCTCGCGAATTCATGGACGACAACCGACAGCAGGACGCCGTTGTAAAGCGCAGCGCTGTAATGCGCCGAGACGGTTGAGTGTTCGAACCACAGGAAGGCAGTCCATCCCACCGCCACCAAGAGCGCGATCACCCCGAACCAGAACCTGGACGCGAAAAAAATGCTCAGCGTGAAAACCACCAGCAGAAGATTAACGCTAAGATGCCCATCGTGCAGCAATACCATGGTTGCAAAGCAGCTCGTTAGGGCCAGTCCGGCCATGAGAGCGACGACTCCGTTTGCGCGCGGACCTGCGATCTTTTTCGTCAACACCAGGGTTGCGATCAGCACATACGCCAGCCCTACTCCCAGCGCCACCAGACTTCCAATCTTTGCGACCGGGCGAGGCATAACCAACAAATCAAGGATGGCATAAGCGAAGAATATGAAGGACAGAGCAAAGCCCATGACCGGGATTCTGTCCAAGACAAGCTCATTGATCGCGCTCTCAATGGCTTGGCGGTTGACTTGACGCGGCTGACCGATATTCTCCATAGGCACAAAGATCCCTGAAAGTCCTATCGGTTAATATCGGCGAAAAATGCAAAAAGTTAATCGAGGGCGGGTGCAATTTAAAAGTGCGAGTCAGACGCTCTGCCGTAGGGTGCTGCTGTTATCCAAAAGATCTTTTATCCAAAAGATTTACCTTGATTTCGTGAAGAAGTGTTAACCTTAACCCTTTGCTGTATCAAAATAATCTCATACAAGGGCAAAGGCGAGAACGCTGTTTGTCATCTAAGCAAAAGACACCTGTATAAGAAGACCGTTTCGTAGACCACTGTTCCGTAAACCAAATACTGGAGCTGATCTCAGCCGACGCGTCTTTCATACAATCGCGCAGTTCAAGGGAAACTTTATTCGTGCGCAGGCGTTTGTTGTACTAGGCATGTAATACTCGGCGTGTTGGAGCGTCTCATCCGCGCAAATCCATTACCAGTTTGGGACCGGGCGATTGTGACTTTCGGCGCTGCAAGGACCGAAGATGGAGGCAAGCATTTGAAGAGCAGCATTCGTCATCTGACAACCAGCGTGTCAATAGGGATTTGTCTTGCCGTTTTTTTCTCCGGCGCCGTGGTGGCTCAGCCCTCTTCCCCATCTCACCAAGTGGTAAGCGTGGAAAGCATGCTGGATGGCAGTTTTCATGCCATGTATAACCTCCAGTTCGACCAGGCTTTTCAAAAAGCGGAGCAGGCCAAG
>Ga0066672_10000702_pt1 | contig 11005 bp, 6 predicted proteins | sample GraSoiAngelo_121_FD_62292 | JGI IMG/M metagenome (GOLD analysis project Ga0066672, IMG submission 62292) | Grasslands soil microbial communities from the Angelo Coastal Reserve, California, USA - 14_0919_12_20cm | ecosystem: Environmental > Terrestrial > Soil > Grasslands | place: USA...
TCGGTGATGGTCGGGTGCTCGCCGCAGACCGGGCATTCCGGGTCGCGGCGCAGTCGGACCTCTCGGAAGCTGCCCTCGAGCGCGTCGTAGAGAAGGTAGCGACCGACGAGAGGCTCGCCGATCCCGAGCAGCAGTTTGATTGCTTCGGTCGCTTGGATCGTGCCGATCACTCCGGGCAAGACACCGAGAACGCCGGCCTCCGCGCACGAAGGCGCGAGCTCCGGGGGAGGGGGCTCGGGGAAGAGGCAGCGGTAGCACGGGCCCTCGAACGGCTTGAAGACCGTGACCTGACCCTCGAAGCGGAAGATGGATCCGTGCACGACCGGCACGCGGTGCTTCACCGACGCGTCGTTGAGGAGATATCGGGTGGGGAAGTTGTCGGCGCCGTCGATCACGACGTCGTAGCCGTCGATGATCCGATCGATGTTCGCGGCGGAGAGGCGCTCCTCGTAGGGGACGATCTTCACGTCGGGGTTCAGCGCCTCGAGGGTTCGCTTCGCGGACGACACCTTCGACTCGCCGATGCGATCCGTCGTGTGAAGGATCTGCCGCTGCAGGTTGGTGAGATCGACGACGTCGGAATCCACAATGCCGAGCGTGCCCACCCCGGCCGAGGCCAGGTAGTACGCGGCCGGCGATCCGAGACCGCCCGCGCCGATGAGCAGCACTTTGCTGTCGAGGAGCTTCTGCTGACCTGCTTCACCGACCTCCGGGATGAGCAGGTGCCGCGAGTAGCGCTGGGCCTGCTCCGGTGTGAAGCTCGCGGGCGTGGTCCAGGGCTTGCCGGAATCCTTCCAGCGATTGAACCCTCCAGCCATCGAGATCACGTTCCTGTAGCCAAGCTTTTGCAGGATGTCCGCCGCCATCGCCGAGCGGACGCCGCCGGCGCAATACACGACAGTCGTCTTCTCTTTGTCCGGAAGGCGGTCCTCGGCCCACTGCTCCACGTAACTCTTCGGCACGTGGACCGCGCCCACAATGTGGCCCGCGTTCCACTCGTCCTTCTCGCGAACGTCGCCGAGCTGGATGTCGCCCGAGCGGATCAGCTCCTGAACCTGCTCGGGCGTGGCCTCATGGATGCGCTTCTTGATGTCGGCGAAGTAGTCGCGATACGTCGGCATTCGAGCCCCCTCGTGCTCAATGCTAAACCGACTCGGACGCTCGGAAATTCCCGGTATGCTCCGATTTTCCGATGGAAACGCTCACTTTCGACCTTATCCAGTTCCTGTACCACCTGGCCCTCGCGGTCCTTATCGGCGGCTCGCTGGTGCTCGGCACGGCCGTTGCGCCCGCCCTCTTCTCGTCAGGACGCTCGCGAGCCGACGCCGGCACGTTGTTCGGAAGCGTGCTCGCTCGTTTCGACGGCCTCGCAATCTTCTCCGTGGTCGTCCTCGTCATCACCAGCGTCCTGAAGGCCATCGGCTTCGAGGTCACCGGCACACCCGAGACGCGGCTCGTGGTGCGCTGGATCGCGCTGGTCTTCCTGGGGCTCGCGACGCTCTACTCGAGCGCTTGGGCGAATCCCGTCGCCCGCCAGATTCGTGCCGCTACGTCCGGCTTCGATGAACTGCCGACGACCTCGCTCGCGCGCGCCGAGTTCACTCGGCTTCACGAGCGGTCGCGGCGGGCGATGTCAGTTGCGGTGATCTTTGGTCTGGTCGCTCTCTTTCTCGGCTAGGGCGTCCTCGTCCCCGAGGCGTCGCGCGATCTCGGCGAGCAGATCGGCGTCGCTCACATCCGCGAGCGCGGCACCGGTCTCTTCATCGGCTACGACCTCGTCATCCGAGCCGCTGTCGTTGTCGATCGCGGCCTCCTGGCACTTGCGGCACACGACGTCCGCGGTTCCGACGACCTCAGCGGGCACGTACACCTCCGGAAAGGAGGCGCCGCGGACCCAGTTCGTAAAGCTGGTCGCGTCGGTTGCGCCGCACTTGGGCCCGAGCTCGGACTCGCTCTTCAAATGGATGAGTCTCGGTTGACCATTCACGGTGAGACCTCCACACAGGGTCGTCGCGATGGCTCCTGAGTATCGCCGAGCCCGCGTCGCGCGGGCGCCAGCGATCACAAAACAGATGGAGCGGGCCTTCGACCGCCATCGCGGGCGGATCGCCGCGCGTCACACGGTAAAGACCGCGGACGCGCTGGTACGCATGGTTGACACTCTCGGCTTCTGCTTTGCGTTCACCGCCGAGTCGGCCTACCCGATCCCGGCGGCCTTCGACCACCTGGACACGCGAAGCGACGGCCGCAAGTGGGAGTGGATGTGGGGTTGGAAGGATGAGCTCGCTGCGAAGAAGCGCCTGTACTACGGAAAGCTACTCGTCCGAAAGCCAACCTTCGTCTCGATGAAGATGCTGCCGATCTTCTACGCGACCTTTGGCCGACCCGGTGATCCCGACGACCATCTCGAGGACGTCCGCGCGGGGCGCCTCTCGGAGATCGCCACGCGGATCATCGAATTCCTGGCCGTGAACGGGGAGACGCAGACGAAGCGGATGCGATCGGCGCTCGGCATCGCCTCGCAGGAGGGCAAGTCGGACTACGCGAAGGCGATCGAAGAACTGCAGCGTCTCATGTACGTGGCTCGCGTGCGCGCGGTCGGCGAGGGCCGCGAGGACTACAACTACACGTACGACCTGTTCGTGCATCGGTACCCGGAGACCGTCCGCGCGGCGCAGCAGGCCTCGTCCGCGGACGCGATGAGCGCGCTCCTCGCTCATCTCCTCGTTCTCGCGGGTGGCGTGACCGAACGTCAGGTGACAAGGCTCTTCGATTGGAGCGACGATCGTGTCGCGCACGCGGCACGAAGACTCGAGATGAAAAAAGCGCTCGTTCGCGCGAACGGCTTGCTCGTTCTTCCGACGCTACGATAGGCCGGCCCCGTGGATATTCATCAGCTCCGTTCGTGGATCTTCGAGCTGTACGAGCCTCTCGAGGACGAGCGCCAGTACATCGTCTACGACTCCGACCGCGGGAACCTCCTCATTGATGCTCCGCCCTTCAGCGAACGCGCGCTCAGGCTCGTGCGTGGCGCGGGACCGGCGTCTCTGCTCGTCGCGACGAACGCGGCGCGCGCCGCCGACGCGAGCAAGTACCGCGAGGCGCTCGGGGTGCAGGTCGCCGTGCACGCCGACGATGCCGATGGGGTCCCGGGCGGGCCCGATCTCGTCCTCGGCGACGACGAGCTCGTGCGTCCGGACGCCCGCGCGGTGCGCGTGCATGCCAATGGGGAGGGCGCGACGGTCCTGCTCCTCAGCAAGGCCGGAGGCGTTCTGGTGTGCGGTGATCTTGACCTCGCAAGCGACGCCGCGCGGGCGCTGCTTCCGTTGAGCTTCTCGGCCGTGCTCTCGGCGCGTCGCTCGCCCATGTGGAACGCGGGAAAGGACACCCTCCTCGAGCTGCAGGGCACGCTGCCGAAGCCGCGCAAGCAGTTCGGCATCCTCTTACAGGCTCCCTGGGATCGCGCATACAAGGGGCGACTCGAGGACAAGCTCGTCCCTCACGACCCCATCGTGCCGCGGGAAGTGACCGCGCCGCGGGAAGCCGCGATGGGCCCCGAAACGCTCGTCGTCGCCACCGCCGCGCGTGAGTTGGTGGAGAGTCCGAGGCGACCGGTGCAGCGCGGGGGCTTGCCCTCGCGCCCCCTCGCGGCCGCCGGCGAGACACGCGCTTCCAACCGCCCGAAGAGCTTCGCCGAGGACTGGGAGGCTCACGGCACCGCGCGGCCGCCAACGACCATTGCGAATCCCGAGACGGACATTCAGCCGCCCCCGCCGGTCGTGGAGCCGCGCTCGATCGGCGAGCGCTACCGCCGCCTTTCGGTCGAGGAACTCGCCGGGGTTCCGTACGTCGATTACATCTGGGGCGGCATCGATCTGTCGCCCGACGGCAGCGAGGTCGCGTTCTCGTGGAACCGCTCGGGGACGTTCGAGGTCTACAGCGCGCCGCTGGCCGGCGAGCGCATCTTCCAGCTGACCGCGGCAAACGAGCGATCCGTCTGGCCCCGGTGGTCGCCGGACGCGAAGCAGATCGCACTCCTGCGCGATAGTGGCGGGAATGAGCGCTTTGATATCTGGCTCGTCGACCGGGATGGAGAACACGAGCGCAACCTCACCAATGAACCGGGCGTGATGCACCGCGAGATCGCGTGGTCTCCTGACGGGACCAAACTCGCGTACACCGCGAACGCCGGAGGCAAGGCCTTCACCGTTCACGTGATCGATGTCACGACCGGCGCGAAGCGCGTGTTGACCGACGGCTCCCGGGACGACTTCCAGCCGCGATGGTCGCCAGACGGAACGCTCCTCGTCTTCTGGTCGCGCCGTGAGGCGACACGCACGAACGCCGACCTCTACGTCGTCGCGTCGTCGGGCGGCGAAACCACCCGTCTCCAGACTCGCGAGGGACTGGACGGCGAGTCGACCGACCCGCGGTGGTCACCCGACGGCACCCGCATAGCGTTCACCACCGACACGCGTGGACGGCACGAGGTGGCGATCGCGACATACGCCGAGCGCGAGATCGGGCGCATCGAGCGCATGACCGAGAGCATTTACGACGAGTACGGCGCGGTCTGGCGGCCCGACGGACGTGCGCTCGCCTATCTCCACAACGAGGATGCGACGGTCTCGCTGCGTCGGGTCTTCGCCGTTTCACACGCGGACCACGCGGTGTCCGACATCCCCGGTATGCACGCATCGCCCGACATCGGGCCCGACAGCGACACGACGATGTTCATCTTCTCCAGTCCGTCCCGTCCGTGGGACGTGTATGTCACGCGCGAGCGAGCGACCGAGGCGCGCGCGATCACCCGATCGCTGCCCTCCACGATCGACCCGGCGACGCTCGTCGAGCCTTCGCATGTCCGGTACCCCGGTGCGGCGGGCGAGGACGTTCCCGCGCTCCTCTTCCTTCCGTATGCCGAAGCGTTGCGCGGCGAGAAGATCCCGCCCGCGATCATCAACATCCACGGCGGGCCCACGTCGCAGCACCACCGGGAATGGAACGTCGCGACCCAGGTCTTCGTGAATGCCGGCTTCGTGGTGCTTGAGCCGAACCCGCGTGGGTCGACTGGCTATGGCAGGAAGTGGCGCGAAGCGAACCGCCGCGATTGGGGCGGAAAGGATCTCGAGGACGTCGCGCGAGGGGCCGCCTGGCTCGGCGACCAGAAGCTCGCCGATCCCGCACGGATCGGCGTCTACGGCGTCAGCTATGGCGGGTATCTCACGCTCATGTCGCTCGCGCTCCGTCCCGACCGTTTCGCCGCCGGCGTGTCGATCGTCGGGGTCGTCTCGTGGAAGACTATGGTCGAGACGACACGTGGAGACCTGCGCGATTACCTGCTCCGCGAGCTCGGCGATCCCGACAAGGACGCGGACCTCTACCGCGAGCGCTCGCCGCTGACGCACGCTTCGAAGATCCGATCGCCTCTGCTGGTCCTCCAGGGCGAGAACGATCCGCGGGTGCCGCGCAGCGAAGCGGAGCAAGTGGTCAAGGCTCTGGGCGACGGCGGAAAGGTCCATGAGTACCACGTGTACCCCGGCGAGGGGCACGGCTTCCGGATGACGGAGAGTCGCATCGACGCGCTCCGTCGCGCGCTCGACTGGTTCGACCGGCACCTGCGGCGGTCTTGAGCGCCGACGCGCTCGTCGTCGGCTCAGGGCCGAACGGCCTCTCGGCCGCGATCGAGCTCGCGCGCAGCGGGCATTCGGTCACGGTCTACGAAGCGAACGACACGATCGGCGGTGGCTGCCGCTCCGCCGAGCTGACGCTTCCGGGTTTCGTGCACGATCTCTGCTCCGCTTTCCATCCGCTCGGCGCGGCATCGCCTTTCTTCCGCGAGCTCGATCTCTCCCGCGAAGGACTGGAGTGGATCGAGCCGCCCGCGGCGTTGGCCCATCCACTCGATGACGGCACGGCGGTCGTTCTGGAGCGCTCGATCGAAGCGACGGCGGCGAATCTCGGACCCGACGCGCGCGCCTATCGGCGGCTGGTCGCGCCGCTCGTATCCGAGTGGGACGATCTCGCCGGGGACGCGCTCGGACCGCTGGTTCGCCTACCGCGGCATCCCCTCGTCATGGCGCGGCTTGGCCTGCCGGGCGTGCTTCCCGCGCGCCTGCTCGCGCGCATCGCATTTAGCGGCGTGCGCGCCCGAGCGCTCTTCGCGGGTCTGGCCGCGCACTCGGTGCTCCCTCTCGACGCGCCGCTTACCGCGTCGTTCGCGCTGGTATTCGCTGTGGCGACGCATGTGGCGAACTGGCCATTCCCCCGCGGCGGATCGCAGCGCATCGCGGACGCGCTCGCGGCGCGACTGCGATCGCTCGGAGGCACGATCGAGACCGGACGCCGCGTGAGCAACCTCGACGAATTGGGGCACGCGAGGGCGTATCTCTGCGACGTGACCCCGCGGCAGCTCGATGAGATTGCGGGGGCACGTCTCTCCGAGCGCTATCGCGGGCAGCTCCGCTCGTTCCGTTACGGGCCCGGCGTCTTCAAGCTCGATTACGCGATCGACGGTCCGATCCCGTGGCGCGCCAACGAGTGCCTCCGCGCCGGCACAGTGCACCTCGGCGGAACGCTCGAGGAGATCGCCGAAGGCGAGGCGCAGATCGCGCGGGGCCGGCCGGCGGAGCGGCCCTTCATGCTCGTCGGACAGCAGAGCCTTTTCGATCAGTCGCGCGCGCCCGCCGGCAAGCACACCGTGTGGGCGTACTGCCACGTTCCCAAGGCTTCGACCTTCGACATGACCGCGCGCATGGAGGCGCAGATCGAACGCTTCGCGCCCGGGTTCCGCGACCGGGTTCTCGCGCGCTCGGTCATGGGACCGGCTGAGATTCAGAGCCATAACGAGAACTACATCGGCGGCGACATCGGCGGAGGCGCGAACACGATGTTCCAGTTCTTGACGCGGCCGTTCTTTCGCCTCGACCCGTACGCCACGTCGGCGCGCGACATCTACCTCTGCTCATCGTCGACGCCCCCGGGCGGCGGGGTGCACGGAATGTGTGGCTACCACGCGGCCCGAAGCGCGTTGCGGGGAGCGCTGCGGGCCTAGAAGGCCCCTGTCCAGAGGCTGTGCAAGTTCGAGGAGAACGACGCATTCGGCGCATGCCGTCGCAGGTGATCCACGACGATCGCGCGTTCTCGTTGCGCCAGTAGGGTCAGCTGAATTTCGACCGGGCGTCGCTCTCCGCGAAGCCCGAGCCTTAACGCAACGTTCACGCCGACGCCCCGTCCGGTGGCCACGACGCTCCAGAGAGGAGCGACGTTCTCGATCTCCTCGTACCCAATGATGTGTTCGCGCCGAATAAAGCGGTAAGCGAGGAAGTCCTCCTCGAGTCGCAATCGATACCGTGACCAGGAAGCTACGACCGCGAGTAAGAGCAGGACGACGATCAACATCGCCCAAAGGCGGCGATCGACGGAGACCGCGAGGACGAGCAGGACGAGCGCCGACACGATGAGGATCGCCAAACCGGCGCGCACTCCGCGGATGCAAGCGACGTACGGAATGGTGTAGGCGCCGGCTCGCGCCCCGGCGTCGCGTGGCGCGGCCGCGCTCTTCGCCGCGCTTCGGACGCAATAGGCGATCCCGACCGCTGCCAGGACTCCAAGGACGCCCAGGCCAACGAACGCCAACGCGTCGGTCCCGCTTCAAGCCGCGGCTCACCGCACGCGGCGCGCCACCCCACTAGCTCGGGACGGCGACCTGCTCCAAGGCGGTGCGCAGTGCCATTGCTCCGATGCGGTCCGCGATTGTGCGGGCTTCGTCGATCACCTGGCGCTGGTTGTTTCGGCCAAGGGCGGCGAGAACACGAGCCTGGTCGGCGAGCGCGACCGCGCGCTCGTAATCGAGGCGGAGGGTCGCGAACGCTTGCACCGCGTCGAAGATGAGCTTCTCGGCCCTCGCGAGCTCGCCGCGCTCCATGGCGCGAACTCCCTCAGCCTGCGTCAGGAGCGCGCGGCCTCGAGCGTGACCGGTGCGCTCGACGACCGCCTCGATGCGCTCGAAGAAAGGCTGATCGTCGATACGCCAGCGGGCCGCGGCCAGGACCGCTAGGGGCCCGATGAGCGCCTGGTCCACAAGACCCTTCGGGTAGCCGGCGCTGCGTATCGCGTGATAACTCGATTCGCTCTCCCTCATCCCGTAGTACGCCGAGGCAAAGTCGCAGGCCGCGATGTCGATTGGACTCGCTTCGCCTTCGATCAGCTGCTCGCGGAAGGTCTTCTCCTCGGGTGAGCCCATCGCTGCCGCCGCGGCGGCGGCCACGGCGAGCGTGGCGTGCACCTTTCCGGTCGGAAGGAACTGCTGGCGTCGCGCGGCGCTCGCGAGCACCCCCGTGAAGTCGCCCGAGAGCAGGCGCCCGACCGTCTCCATCTGGAGCGACACCGCGCCGAGGCGGGGTTTCTCGGTCTCGAGCGCGAGATCGCGTCCGGTGGTCGCGTGCTCGATCGCCTCGTTGAAATCGCCGAGGACGAGCGCCGAGACCGCGATCATGTTGTGGGCGTCGATCAGCTCGTCGCTGTCTTGGAGCGACTTCGCGATGGGCAGCCGCCGCTGGTTGTTGGCATACGACTCGCGGAAGTTGCCGAGCTCGCCGTACGCGTAGCCCACCGCGTCCAGGCAGAGCGAGACCTCGCGGAGAAGCCCGAGCTCTTCGGCGATGGCGAGGGCCTCCTTCGCAGTCGCGAGGGCCTCCTCCCAGTCGGCGTCGGTTGCCTTGGGTCGCTTTCGCACCATGAACGATTTCGCGGCAAGCAGCAGGATCTTCTGGCGGTTCCGCTGGCCGTTAACGATCGCGAGGCCGCGTGCCACCAGTCCCTCGAGGTCCGGGTACTTGGCATCCCAGCGGGTGCAGAGCTCCGCCATCTGAGCGATGACGTTGCCGACCTCCGGGTTTTTGGGGTCGCGCTCCTCGAGCATCGCGAGCGCTCGCTCGTAGGCCGACAGGGCCGCGTCGTTCTCGCCGCGGAATCGGCGCACTCGCGCGATCAGGTAAAGCGCCTTGATCGCGTCGGTGAACCGATCAAGCTTTTCGTAGAGCTCGAGGGCCTGCTCCGCGAGTTGGAGCGCTTCCACGTGTGCGTGTATCGCGGTCGCGCGCTCCGCGGCCTTCCAGGAATACTCGGCGGCCTTGTCCGGCACCTCGCCGAGCAGGTAGTGATGCGCAAGTGCGGGGAGGAAATCCTTCACGCCGTCGCCGAGGACCGTCTCGTACGCGGTCGCGACGCGGCGATGGAGCTCGACCCGGCGGCGGACGAGCAGGGTGTTGTAGGCAACCTCCTGGACGACCGCGTGCTTGAAGCGGTAGCGGCCCTCGCGCCGCTCGCCGGGAGCCGCTTCGAGGACCAGGTCAGCCGCGATGAGCTCATCGACCGAGTCCGCGACTCGCGGGCCACCGGCTTCGCGGAGAACGCGGTCGCCGAAGCGTTGCCCGATCACCGAGGCGAGCTGGATCGTTTCCTTGGCGCTCGGTGGCAGCCGATCGATACGCGCGGCGACGACCCCGTGGAGCGTTGCCGGCACCTCGAGCGCGGCGGGCCGCTCGCGCAGCTGCCATTCGCCCTTCTCATCCTTCGCGACAGCGCCCGAATCCACGAGCGAGCGGATGGACTCCTCGATGAAGAACGGGTTGCCACCGGCACGCGCGACGATCTTGTCGCGGAGCTCGTCGGGGATCCAGTCGAAAGTTGCGTCGATGATCCGCGCCGCTTCCTCGTCGGAGAGGGGCTCGAGGACAAGCTGGCTGAAGTTCGTCCGCACCGGTCGCGGCTCGGGTGATCCCGGCCCGGCCCGCTGTGCGAGCAGCAGGAGGATCGGTACGCGCGAGGCTCGGGACGCGACGAACCAGAGGAGCTCGAGCGAGGCGGAATCGGCAAAGTGCAGATCCTCGAGGACGTACAGGAGTGGGCGCTCCCGCGCAAGGGCCGCGATGACGTCGTAAACGCTGATGAACATCGAGCGCTTCCACTCTTCGGAGTCGCTCGGGGGTTCGATGGACCCCGGCAGGTGGAAGAACTGCGCGAGGGTCGGGACAACGAGCTCGGGGGTCGCGAAACCAAGTTCGCGCAGCTTCGCCGGAAGCTGCGTGACGGCCTCCTGGTCGTTTGGATCGATGCGCAGCTCTACGAGCAGTGGCTCGATGAAGCCTGCGTAGCTGCGCTGGTTCACGCGCGAGAATGTCCAGCGGAGCACTCGCGGCGCATCGCTCCGCACGCCGTCCTCGGCCGATGTCGCAAGGCCGATGAATTCGGTCAGGAGTCGGCTCTTCCCTATACCCGGCTCGCCCGCGATGAGCACGACCTCGGTGCGGCCAACACGCGCGGACTGGAAGGCGAGGTCGAGGCGAGAGAGCTCCATCCATCGTCCGACGAGCGGTGCCTGGATGTCGATCGAAGTTCTTGGTGTGGTGCGCTCGCCGGTGAGCGCGTAGGCCAGGACCGGCCGGTCCTTGCCCTTCATGTCGATCGGACCGACCTCGCGGAAGCTGAACTCTCGGTTCGTAAGCCGGAAGGTCGCCTGGGTGACGTAGATCTCGCCGGGCGCGGCCGCCTGCTGCAGTCGTGACGCGGTGTTCACTGTGTCGCCCATCACGCCGTACTCGGCCGGAACGCGCACCGCTCCCGCGACGACCATTCCGCTGTGAATGCCGATCCGCAGGCCGAGCTCGATGCCGAGCTGAGCCTTCACCCGCGCCGAGTGCTCGGCAAAGATCTTCTGCATTCCGATCGCGCAGCGGAGCGCCCGCTGGGGGTCGTCCTCGTGAGCGATGGGCGCTCCGAAGATCACGAAGATCGCGTCGCCGATGAACTTCTCGATCGTGCCGTCGTAGCGCAGCGCTTCCTCGGCGAGATCCTCGAAGATGCCCGAAACGAGCATCTGGAGCTCCTCCGGATCGAGGTCCTCGGCGAGTGACGTGAAGCCGACGAAGTCGGCAAAGAGCACCGTCACCAGACGGCGCTCTTGCTGCTGCGTCGAATTCAGCGTTTCTTGGGCCAGGTCCGG
>Ga0066672_10000705_pt1 | contig 10984 bp, 8 predicted proteins | sample GraSoiAngelo_121_FD_62292 | JGI IMG/M metagenome (GOLD analysis project Ga0066672, IMG submission 62292) | Grasslands soil microbial communities from the Angelo Coastal Reserve, California, USA - 14_0919_12_20cm | ecosystem: Environmental > Terrestrial > Soil > Grasslands | place: USA...
AAACTTTCCGAGGAAATTTCGCTCGACACCATTGAAACGAAGCTCGATATGCCCTGGGGCAAGCAAAACGTCACTTTGTTTTATGGAGAAGTGCCGCTCGGCGAGTCCGTGGAACTGCTTGTTTTGCGCAAGGCCTTCGCGCGGCAATTGCTTCCTGACGGAAAAGTCGGTGGAGCAACTTCGCATCCCTACTATGAAGTTTGCACTGCTCCCGCGCTGTACGACCTCGTCGCTGCTTTGATTCGCACGCAGCAAGCTGCCACGCTCACTTCCCAGCGCGCCTGACGTTCCTTGAGAGTCTGCAAACCGCTCACTATACTGTTCGCGGAGGCGAAAAGCGTCCGGTGACGTTCCCGGCCTTCAAAGCCGGCGATTCGGTCCTTCGCGGGTCGAATGGTGGGTTCGACTCCCACACGCTTCCGCCATAGTCTGTGAACTGTCAGTAGGTTAGGAAGCGAGTGAGTGGGCAAACGTGGGCAATAAGAAGCGGTGGCAATTGTCGGCTCCGATTGGACGACTCACGCTGCACGGATGACAAGCCGACATTTTGCGCTGTTGCAGTTTCGTTTTTGACAGTCCTCAAACGGTCGTTGAACTCGCGCTTGTTGGGCTTCGCGAACCACCAGCCTCGTTGCGAACGATGTCTATCCTAAGCTAAGACGCGGTTCCAACAATCACTTAGCTTTCGCGGCGAGGTCGTCAGATTGGCGAGCTGGGCTACCGCGTAAGCTTGAGGGCGAGCTCGTGCAGGCTGTGATCCACGGGAAAGAATGGCAAACGCCGGACACCGAGGCAAGCGCCCTGCGCGAAAGCTGTATTTCATCTCCGTGCAAATTGCGCCTCCATGTACGCCATTAGCACTGATTTCGATTTTCAAACGGCCTTTTAAGCCATGCTGACGCTCGCGTCAGCAAGAAGCGCCTAAATCCGTCAAGAGGCGCAATTTCAATCAGATTCAGGAATACCGTAGACACTAGCCGCGTCACATGTCGCCATAAATCGCCAACCCAAGTGACACCAGAACTGACACCGGAATTGCCGAACACGCAGGACTAAGAAACACGAAAGTGGCAAAGGGCCGGCATGCGCGGGTGTGCCACAAGTTCTTCATCGACTTAGCAGCCTAAACCGCTCCAAGTACGGATGGGATAAGTGCCTCGATTCTCGCAGCCAGAGAAGCGTTGCGTCAGAAGGCGCCGTGGCTGCGCAATCGACTCAAAAAAACGTAGGCTCTATTCTGTAAGAGTTGTAGGTCCTTTTCGGACTTGCGCAAGGAAAGGCAGTGGGGTATGGTTCTGGTCGGAAAACCGACCATGATCGTTTCGGGGGCCGTCAACCCAGTTAGGCTCGCGATCCGGTCAGCGCTCGACACCTTGCTTCCAACAGGAATGTCACACTAGTTCTGGCGTCGCTGGCGAACAGTTTATTCTCAGGGGCGACCTGAGGCTGTGCGGCTTTAGGGAAACGTCCGTTGTTAGTGTGTGTGATCGGTCGTGCGTTACAGTTGGATGAGCGAATGCCGAGCCCAAGAAACAGTGTAGAGAAGTATAGCTTTAAATCGTACAGGGGCCAAAGCGCCGACTCGCTCCGGTTAACGTTCGATACGAAGATCCGAAGGTTCCCCATAAAATTGGAAGGACAAGCTACCGGCCATTTGCACGCACGACTGACGAGGGATGGTACGCGGCCAGCCTGCTACCTGTCCAGGTTTCTGCCACCGTTGTCCATGGGGTCTGCGCAAATGATAAGCGCGGAGGCTCTGGGATTCCTTCGCAGAATTGAGCCTCCTAGAGGGACCAGACACTAATGGCGAGCTTAGCTAGGCGGTTATTAGGACCGATTGTTTCGACGGAGGATTCTCCTAGAACCTTCGTCTCTGAAGTTCGCGAAGTGGCCGACAGTTACTTCACGGCACTTTCGGACTCGGAACTTATCGAACACGTTAAGAATGGCTTCCACCAGGCACTGGGGATTCTTTTTCTTCGCTACCGGCGTCTTGTCCTGGCAGTCAGCCTGCGAATCTTGCGGAACAACGGCGAAGCAGAAGACGTTGTCCAAGATGTCTTCCTGGAAATATGCAAAAAGGCGGCAGCTTTCGATGCCGGTCGCGGCAGCGTGAAGATGTGGATTTTGCAGTATGCTTACTCACGAAGCTTGGATCGCAGAAGGTATCTTGCGCTTCGCCATGCTGATGGGCATGGGACGAATGACAGCGGATACAGTCCCAAACATTCTCACGCATACTACCCGAATGGTCCGGATGGGTTGACGCTTGAAGAGCGCGCCACCGCGATACGGAAGGCATTGGAGACTCTGCCGGCCAGACAAAGAAAGGTACTTGAGTTGGCGTATTTTCAGGGTCTACCGATGACGGAAATTGCCGAGTCCACGAGCGAGAGCCTTGGGAATGTGCGAAACCAGTATTATAGGGGCCTCAAGAAGCTGCAAGATGCTTTAGGCGGGTTTTCGGCGTGAATGGGATTTGACTATGGATAACCCCAGCACAGTTCACGAACGGTTTGGCGAGCTCTCAGCGCTGGCGATCATAGGTCAAGTTTCGCCAGAGGAATACGGTGAATTGAGAGAGCATTTGGAATCGTGCGCCCTCTGCCGCAAGGAGCATGAGGCGCTTTCCCGAATCTTGCTGGCAGAACTCCCACTGGCTCACGAGGAGAAAGATTCTGACCTCGATACCTGGGCCGCGGAGCGACAGGCGGAGACGAGCCCGCGGAATCCCGCGGGCGGCAAAATTCTCCTGGGCGACTACCCGCTGAAACATGCAGGCCGAATTTCGAGTTGGTGGACGAAATTCGCTGGAATGCAGGCGCCCTCTGTTTATGCATACGCGGCCATTTTTCTTTTGTTTGTCACGGTGGGGGCCCTGACAATTCGCGTTGCGAAGGAGTCGAATCTCGAGAGAATGCGCTCTGCCGAAGTTGCAAGGCTAAATGAAGAGATTGTTGGGCTCCGAAATCAGATGCACGATCCGGGTGCTCAGAAGTATCTTCCTGCCAGCCCAAGCATTCCGGCGATAACGAAAGGCGACGAAACCAGCGGCGCGGCGCCTAAGTATTCGAGGCTGCTAGCGCGGAGTCTGGAACTCGAAACGCAACTAAGAACCGCAACTGAAGAAATAGCAATCCTTAAGCAGGAGGCCGGTTCTGGAGTGGACCAGGAGCGCCAACTCTCGGCAAGATTGGCCGAGACCGAGGACACGCTGGACAAGTTGACCACTGAGTTGAAGATTGTGCGTGAGTCTCATTCACAAGACGGCGCTATCATCGCAAGACAACAAAGTCAGTTGATCGACGCGGAGGAGAAGCTTACCGCAGCGACAAGTTCGATGGACCGGGACAGAAGACTTCTTGTTGCCGATCGCGATATTCGAGATCTGATGGGAGCGCGCAACCTCAGAATCATTGATGTCTTTGATGTGGATGGGAAGGGAAAAACCCGCAAGCCTTTTGGCCGGGTGTTCTTCACGGAAGGGAAGTCACTGATTTTTTATGCTTTCGACTTGGGGAATAACCAACCCGGTTTGCAAGCCGCAGCATATCAAGCCTGGGGATCTGAGGGTTCGTTTGAGCATGGGGTCCGCAGCTTGGGAATTTTCTATCACGACGATCAGAAAGCAAACCGGTGGGTGCTGAAGTTCGACGACCCGGATACTTTGACGGAAATCGACTCGGTCTTCGTTACTACGGAGCCGGCAGGGGGAAGCAAGAAACCGACCGGTGGCAGACTCCTCGCAGCCTACGTCAAGGCGAGCCTGAATCATCCCTGAGGGGTTCGCTATGTTTCCAGTCTCAATGTGCGCTTCACTAATGGCGCAAACTTTATAACCAGACTCTTTTACTTGAAAATACAAGGGTTAACTCGCGACAGCTAGGTCCTGCGGCGCGTCCCAGTTAGATTACCTACGAACGGTGAAACCAAACTGAAATTGAATTTTCATCTGGCTGATACAAATTGCCTCGCTTGTACGGAAACTGTAACAGATTGGGGCTTACACCAAAATTAAGCGAGGTCCTGCCAATGAAACGTTTGGGGATTTGTGTCCTTTTTTGTCTCGCCCTGCTGCAGTTCCTATATAGCCCGCTACGGGCAGATGAACTGGCAACCGTAACGGGTTACGTCACCGATCCGAACGGCCTCCGGGTCGCCGGGGCGAAGATCCAGGCTACGAATGTGGAAACGAATGTCTCATACTACGGTGAGTCAAACGGAGAAGGGCTCTACCGCGTTACAGGGATGCCAACGGCGTCCTACCGCGTAGTCGTTCAGAAAACGGGATTCAAGACAGCGGTTAAGCAAGGGCTTGATCTACACGTTCAGGATATTGTTTCGCTTAATTTTCAGTTAGAGCTTGGGTCACTAGCAGAGAGCGTAACCGTTGCTGCTGAAGTCTCCCTGGTGAACACAGAATCTGGCGTGGTGAGCACGGTAGTGAACCGTGAATTCGTTGAGAATCTGCCGATTAACGGTAGGAGCTTTCAGACGCTGATTTCGCTATCGCCGGGTGTGGTGGTTGCTCCAGCGAACATAAGCGATCCAGGCCAGTTTAGCGTGAATGGACAGCGAACGAGCGCGAACTACTTCACGGTGGACGGGGTTAGTGCGAATATCGGGATGCAATCGCTTCCCAGCCTGGGACAGACGGCCTCCGGCACAGCAGTGGGTTTTGGAGTAACCGGCGGGACCAACAACCTGGTTTCCGAGGACGCACTGCAGGAATTTCGCATTCAGACTTCAACGTTCGCTCCCGAAAACGGACGCACACCGGGGGCTCAGGTTTCCATTGCGACCCGCTCTGGAACCAATCAATTTCACGGCACGGCTTTTGAATTCTTGAGGAATGACAAACTGGACGCGAACGACTGGTTTGCCGACCGCGTTGGAGCGGCCAAAGCGGAAGAGAGAATCAACGACTTTGGCGGGGTGTTTGGCGGGCCGCTCGTCAAGGATCGAACGTTTTTTTTCGTCTCTTACGAGGGGCAGAGGATGCGGCTGCCGCAGTTCGCATCATCGAACGTTCCCGCGGCCGATAGCAGACAGAATGCCTCGGCCGCATTGCAGCCCTTCCTGAACGCCTATCCCCTTCCAAACAGCCCTGAGATCTTGGTGGCTTGCGATCCTGCCACTGACTCAACCTGTCCCGCATCTGGGCAGAAACCCTCCGGAGTCGCAACGTTCAACAAAAGCTTCTCAAATCCAACGTCACTGGACGCCGGTAGTGTAAGGATCGATCACAATCTAGGAAGCCGGTTGAAGATCTTCGGACGGTACAATTATGCACCGTCCGTTTCTAAGCAAAGGGCCGGGGGGGGCGACTCGCTAAACACACTTTTTCTGTCGGAAATCAATACGCAAACCGCCACCGCTGGCGCCACGTGGTCAATTACTCCAGCTATTGGCAATGAGTTCAGGTTCAACTACAGCCGAGTCGTTGGGAAATTCTCGAATCAATTGGACACTTTCGGAGGTGCAGTCGTTCCTCCAGATTCCATACTCTTTCCTTCACCTTTTACCAGCGCCAATGCGCACTTCTCTTACGAGGTTATTGGCAGCCCCCTGGTGCAGAATTCCACATGGCTGGTGGGCCAAGGGGCGGACAACTTGCAGCGTCAATTTAATGTGGTGGATAACGTATGGTTGCAGAAGGGGTTGCACGGCCTCAAATTCGGCGTGGATTTCCGCCGGCTTTCGCCAGGGTACGGACCGCTGAGCTATGGTCTAAGTCCGGAGTTCAGTGGAATGATCAACGCCGACAACGGGACGCCTTTAGCGACCAATCTCACCACTTCTCTGAAATCAAGTATAGCTTTCCGAAACCTTGGGCTGTTTGCTCAGGACACATTCCGGGTTAAGCCACGTTTTGCACTGACCTACGGGTTGCGATGGGATATGGATTTTACGCCCACGACGATTGATGGTCCGGCGTTGCCATCCGTCATAAATTTCAATGACCTCGCTACGCTGGACCTTGCTCCAGCCGGAGCGCCGATCTACCAAACGCGGTACACCGGCTTTGCCCCGCGCGTGGGTGCGGCGTACCAGTTGCGGACAGCTTCCGGTTGGGAGACCGTTTTGCGCGGAGGCTTTGTCATTTTCTACGACTTGATGTCCACCGAGGCGGGGGATGCCTTGACAAACGGAGCATACCCTTATGGGGTGAATGAAACCATCACACCTGGTTTTCCGTACGACCCGTCCCAGATACAACCGCCAGCGATTACCAAGACGAGCCTGGCAAATGTCGGGGGATTTTTCGTGGCGGTAGATCCGCAATTGAAGCAGCCGCGCTCGTACCAGTGGAACGCCACTCTGGAGCAATCGCTGGGCAAACAACAGGCACTCTCGCTCGCCTACGTAGGCCAAGTCGGGCGGGAACTCTTACAACAGGAATTCGTACTGTTCCCCAATCCCAACATTTTTGCGGTGCAGCTTGAGCGAAACGGCGCCACCTCGGACTATCATTCCTTGCAGACTCAATTTCAACGCCGCATGAGCCACGGTTTGCAGGCGCTGGTGTCCTATACCTTCTCTCATTCGATTGACGATGCGTCCAGCGGGTCGGGCGGGTCGAGTTCAAACGGTTTTGCGAGGGGAGTAAGTTCAAATGGAAACCGAGGTCCCTCCGACTTCGACATCCGTCATTCTTTGACCATGGCCCTGGCATACGAGCTGCCGTCACCCGGGCCGCGGAAATCCGTGGTCCACAAAGCTTTGGCACACTGGTCCCTGGACAACATCTTCCAAGTGCGGTCAGCGCCTCCGGTGGATGTTTCCGATCAATCCTTTTTCGGGGTGTTGGGCTCGGCCTTCAGTCTAGTGAATATTCGGCCAGACGTAGTTCCCGGTCAGCCGTTATATGTAACGCAGTGCCAAACAATCCAGCCCGCCCCGGCAGGACTGACGGCATGTCCCGGTGGAAGGGGATTAAATCCGGCTGCTTTTCAGGACCCCCCATTTGATCCGAACACGTTTATACCGACCCGCCAAGGCAACCTGGGGCGAAACGCGCTCAGCGGTTTTGGCGCTTCCCAATGGGATTTTGCCATTCGCCGCGAGTTCCACATTCATGGCAAGGAATCCACGCGACTGCAATTCCGGTCGGAATTTTTCAATATCCTGAACCATCCGAATTTTGCAAGCCCGAACAACGCGTTTGACGGCCTTACTACCTTTGGAATTCCTCCAAGCCCTCAATTTGGGCAGTCCACACAAATGTTGGGCAGAAGCTTGAGCAGTCCCGTTGCTGGTGCAGGAGGATTTACTTCCATCTTCCAAATCGGCGGACCGCGGTCTGTTCAATTTGCATTGAAGTTGCTGTTCTGAGGTCGAAAAGGGGCGAAAGAACTTTGAGGCCAATGAAACGGGTGGTGCCCAGTAAAAGTGGCTGGCTCGCTTTGCTAGTGTCGTCATCAGCAATGCAAGGTGTACTAGCCGCACCGCTGCCGGTTGATTCCCCCCATCCGGCAGTGGTGCGTCACTCTCTCACAATCTCTGAAACACTCGCTCTGCGAAAGCCGTCGGAAGTGCGAATTTCTCCTGACGGGGCCCGCGTGGCGTATGTTGTGACGCAAGCGCTTGCAGAGAAAAATCAGGACCATGCCATACTCTGCGCTAGCGATGCCACACTCGCAGGTCCAGGGCGACAATTGGCTGAGGCCATCCACATCAACTCCGTGCGATGGAGCCGCGACGCAAGCTGGCTGTTCTTTATCGCGGAAACCGAAAGCGGCAGACAGATTTGGCGAGTATCCTCGGGCGGAGGACAGCCATCGCAGTTAACCAAGCTTAAGGAAGATTTTGTCCACACCGCTGAATTCGGAAGTCCCAGCGATCCTTACCAGTTCACACCCGACGGAAAGACTGTCATCTATGCGGTTACTGACCCGGAGGCCGAAACACTTGAGTTTCAAGAGAAGACAAAGGGTGGCATGCTTTACAAGGGAGAACCTTACTTTCAGATAGGTGACCCTAAGCTAGTTCCCGTTCCGTATGAATTGTGGTCCTCTGATTTGGCCGCGCAGCGGGCGCGCAAGCTTTGGCAAACCAGGATGTTTGTTCCTCCCGTTCCTGGAGCGCCGATACCGGAGTTTCAAGTCTCGCCTGACGGGAAAAAGATAGCTGTGCTCTACCAAAATTCAGAGGAATACCAGCACCATGGCTTGTCTCTACTGGATTTAGCTACTGGCGCGGTCGAGACCCTGAGCGCAAATCTGGGCGAGAGTATCTACTTGCAATGGAGCGACGACGGGCAATCTTTGTTGTTTTTATCTCAAGGCGAATTACGCCCCAATATGTCCCGATATGAAGCCAGGCAACCCTACGTCTATAGACTTTCGAATCACAGCTTGAAAGTAGAAGACAAGGCTGCCGGTGACGTCCTGAACTCGGCCAATGCAGTCGCAACTGCCGTCGAGAAACAGACAGGCGATCTGCTCCATGATTGCTCGGTTGACATGCAGAAGAAACGCGCGGTGTGCGTGCGAGAAGCGTCAATGCTTCCACCCGACCTTGTTACCGTCGTCCTCAACGGTGGAACTCCTACCGGGAAGCCGGTTGTCCTTACCCACCTCAACCCAGAATACGACCAGATCGAACTGGGAGATGTCAGCACTCTAACTTTGTCCAAGGAAGGGAGTGAAGGCGGAGGGCCGGACGCCGGCCTGATCCTGCCCGCCGAGTACGTACCTGGGAAGCGCTATCCGCTGGTTGTGATTCTCTATAACCAGTATTCCGAAAAGCGTTTCATTGCCAAGACCTCGTTATTGAATTATCCCGCGCAGGCTTTCGCAGGTCATGGATACGCTGTCCTGATAATGAACGTTCCCAAGAACACTTTCATTTACAAAGAGGGGGACTTTGGAGAGGCAAGAGCTGCAGAGGCGGACGGCATGGCATCGGCCATACGGTCTGCCGTAGATCTGTTGATCGGGCGGGGTATTGTTGACTCCAAGCGTATGGGCATAATGGGGTGGAGCTTTGGATCATTTTGGACTGATTACATCGTTACGCACCATCCAGACTGGTTCCAGGCCGCGGCCTCCGGCGAAGGAGGAAACCATAACCCGTGGGTTTATTGGTGGGGTGGCGATGTGATCAGCAAGCAGGAAAGAAGTTTTTACGGGGGCGGTCCTTACGGACAATATTGGCCGCGCTGGAAAGAGGTCGCGCCCTTGCTGAACGCCGATCAACTTCGCGTCCCTCTCTTGATGGAGTACACGGCAAAAAACCCTAACGGACTCCAGATGCGCAACGCTATCCTCGCTTACGGTGGCCAAGCGGAATTATACATTTATTCTGACGACCAACACGTGTTCGAGCGCCCGCTGAATCGATACAACTCGATGACACACCATTTTGACTGGTTTAATTTTTGGCTCCTTGGAGATCAAGACTCTGATCCAGCCAAATCCGAGCAGTACGCGCGCTGGAAGCAAATGCGAGAAAAACTTGCGACCGCTAGAGATGAGAAGCTCGGAGAAAAACGTCAGTCGGGCGGTAAGGAGTAGACAGGGGGGAATCGCCCATCGGGGCGCGGTTCATGGATTTTGCAAGCCGCGCTAGAGAAATGTCTGGCGCTTAGTCATCCAAATCGGCACCAGGAGCGGGCCACTCCGGCACGAAGGTGGTTGGTTCGAGGGGAGCAGGACCCTTGGGTCCGCGGATAAGATTCGTTGCGTCACCAAGTAAAATGATCTCAGGTTTGGTGTACATCATAACTCCTCCTTTTTTTGTAGTGCCGATGGACACGAATTTGGGGAGTGGATATTATATGGACTTCCTCTCGGCCGCCGACGAGCTGAGAGGAGGTCCCTAGAGTTTGCTGCTATTCATCGATTTCGGCGTCTGGAGAAGGGCCGACGATGTGGGGCATGGTGGGGTTGAGAACCTCCACCGGTCCGCCAGTTTTGAAGCCCTTGATCACGTTGGTCGCATCACCGAGCAACGCGATTTGCGGTGTTGTGTACGTCATGGTATCCACCTCCTTTCGCTGTGAACTTGGTTTCAGTAAGAAACCAGTGGAAACGAATTCTAGATTCGTTTCTTAAACCCCCTCCCGGCCGCCGGCCGGCCGAGAGGAGGATCTTACGCTTCTTGTTATGCATCGAGTTCGGCGTCTGGAGCAGGGCCGACGATGTGCGGCTGCGTTGGATTGAGAACCTCCACCGGTCCGCCCGTCTTAAAGCCCTTGATCACTTCGCTCGCATCACCGAGTACTGCAATCTGTGGCTTGACGTACATTGTGTTCACCTCCTTTATTCCTTCGGCTTAACTACTTCAACTACCGAAGTAGCGCCTCATGGAAACTATTGGCCGCCTATGGTTCGTATTCCAGATTGACATCGGCGGTTTTCAGAGCCCGAACATTCAGCAAGCGTTAGGCCCTGGACTGGGCTAAATCCATTCTCCCAGAAGAAATTTTCTCCGACGGAACGGCAACAATTCCGCGCCGCGTGACATCTTGCAGCCAGTATTCCAGCTGGACTCCCTTCACCAATTGCACCCAGCGAGAAGTGATATTTCCGTTTTTTACCTGAAACAAGGATCGCCGAAAACGCGGGGCATCGAAATAACCGAAACGCTCCGTCAGCGGCGACTGGAACAATTTTTCGATTTGCTCCCACTGGTGATCAATCAGACGAATGTAGCATCCGCCTGCGGCGCCTTTAGTCTTGCGTGTCAGGACCTCGCGCGGCACAATCCCAGCGAGAGCGCGCCGCATGAGAGACCGCCACTGGCCTGGCCTCAGCAATTGACTCTGCGGAATAGAGGTCAAGAACTCCACTAGATTGCGGTCGAGAAATGGATACCGAATATCTTGAACCCACGGCTGCCGGTCGGACATCTGATTTGCAAGCGCGTGCACTGTCACGACAGCGTCTCTCTGGCTTGGAAGTTTGAAATCGTTTTTTCCTAATAATCCTAATTGGAGCTGACGCAACTTGTACCGCCGCGCGAAGTCCGGCTCGAA
>Ga0066672_10000713_pt1 | contig 10958 bp, 7 predicted proteins | sample GraSoiAngelo_121_FD_62292 | JGI IMG/M metagenome (GOLD analysis project Ga0066672, IMG submission 62292) | Grasslands soil microbial communities from the Angelo Coastal Reserve, California, USA - 14_0919_12_20cm | ecosystem: Environmental > Terrestrial > Soil > Grasslands | place: USA...
AACAAAAATCCGCTTGTCGCCACTGTGTTGGCTGTTTTTCTTGTCCTCCCTCTCCCCGCAGCGGCGCAAAAGCCGCGCGTCACTCTTGACGAATTCTTTAATTCAGTTGGGTTCACCGCGCTCAAGCTTTCACCAGACGGCAATTCGGTTGTGATCGGCATCGAGCGCGCCGACTGGGATCAGCAAATCTATCGCAAGGATCTGTGGCTCTATCGTGATGATGGTCACGCCACTCGGAATCTGGTTCAGCTAACGCAGTCGGGGCACGACACTAACCCGCAATGGTCGCTCGATGGCCATTGGATCGCGTTTCTGTCCGAACGCAAAATCTCCTCTGGAAAAGAAGGAGATGCCGCCGATGACTCGGAAGGCAAGGGCAAAGAAATCAGCCAGCTTTACCTAATCTCACCAGGTGGAGGCGAGGCATTTCCTGTGACGCAGGGAGACGAAGAAGTACATGCCTTTTCCTGGTCACCCGATTCTCGCACTCTCTACTTCGCCACGCGCATACCGTGGAATAAAGAGCAGCAGGACACTTACAAAAAAGATTGGAAGGATGTGATTCAATATCGCGCGGCGGAACGCGGCGACATGATTTTCAGTATCACCATTGATGAGGCAATGGGACGTGACCAGGCGGCAGGGACTAAGGAAATTCCTGAAGCTGAGAAGCGCTCCGGCGCAACGCCAGGCGCTAAAGGATTGGCGCGCACCCTATGGCGTGTCGAACAACTGGAGACCTCGCCTGATGGACGCCAACTCGCCTTTGTGACGACATCAATTTCCGAACGCCAGGAGAAAATCAACGAATTCGAAATCTACGTGGTTGATCTCGCAAATGCGTCTCCTGAACGCCCACCGCGCCAACTTACTCACAACGAAGCAGTCGAGCAAGACCTGCAGTGGGCCCGCGACGGCCAGCACGTTTTCTTTCGCGTGGATCTTGGTTCAGTGGAGGGAAAGTACAAAGATACTCAGACCCGGCTCTACTGGGTGGACAGCCAGAGCGGCGAAGTGCAGCGCTGGGCCGGCGATTTTGGCGGGGCCGTCGGGCGTTATGCACTTGCCCCCGATGGCAGAGTTGTAGCTCCGGGGCGTGTCGGAACCGAGGTACAAATCTATTCCCAGGCCAAGCTGCCAGCACCTTTCACCAAACAAAACGGATGGCCAGGCACCTACGAGGTCGTTGCCGCCGCCGATCACTCTCCGCGCATAGCCTTCATTTATTCATCTCTGGAACATCCTACAGAAGTCTACTTAGCGGATAGCGGTGACAAGCTTCAGCAAGCCCGTCCGATTACTTCGTTCAACAAAATCTTTACGGAACGCGAACTGCCCAAGGGCAAACCCTACCGGTGGACGGCTGATGATGGATCGAGCGTCGAAGGGATGCTCATCTATCCGCCTGGTAAGTTCGAGGCTAAGCATCTGCCCATGTTTGTCCTAATCCACGGCGGCCCAGCGGATGCCGACGGCAATCATTTCGAAGCTGATTGGTATCAATGGGACCGCTTGGCAGCGAGCCAGGGCTGGCTTGTGTTTGAGCCGAATTATCGCGGGTCAAGTGGCTACGGTGACAAATTCCTGATGGGGATCGTTCCTGAGATCGTCTCGCGTCCCGGCAAAGACATTCTCGAGGGTGTGGACGCTCTGGTCAAAGATGGAGTCGCTGACCGAGACCATCTCGCCGTCGGGGGATACAGCTACGGCGGTTACATGACGAACTGGCTCATCACCCAGACCAACCGTTTTAAGACCGCAGTCACCGGCGCGGGCGCAGTCGAACACGTCGGCAACTGGGGGGACGACGACACAACTTTCGACGACGCATACTTTCTCGGGGGACGTCCCTGGGAGGCGCAGCAGCGTTATCACGACGAAGCCGCAATCTTCCAGATTGATAAAGTCCGCACTCCAACCCATATGGTTGCTGGCGCCGACGACATTCGGGTAGCGGTGCTGGAAGATTACCTGCTGGATCATGCCCTGCACGCGCTAGACATTCCGAGCACCTTGCTGATTTTCCCGGGAGAGGGCCACTCGCTGTCGAAAAACCCGTGGCACGGCAAAATCAAAGTGCGCGAAGAGTTGAAGTGGCTGGAAAAATACGGCGGGATTACAACATCACCGTAGCCTTGATCGCGATTGGACGGGCAGCGCCCGCCTCTCGCGCTACTCTCCGGTGGATTTTGCCGAGGTACTGGCCATTTTCACGCGATGAGGGGCAGCGGCGTAGCGCGCTATCCCCTTGTAGAGGGCCTCGGCAATCTGCTGCCGGTAGGTGGAACTTCCCAATTTTTGCTCGTCAGTTGGACTGCTGACAAAAGACACTTCAGCAAGAATCGACGGCATTGCGGTACCTCTCAGCACTACAAAAGAAGCTTCCTTGACGCCGCGGTCCCGAATCGTGGGACTCTGGGCTGCAAGCGCGCCATAAATCGCGCGCTGTACGCTGGCAGCGAGCCGTCGCGATTCCTCAATCTTGTCTCGCAGTTCGAGGTTCGAAAGGGAGACCGGCATAACCGCTTTCTTCATAGTGGCATTCTCCCGCTTTTCGATTTCCCGCGATCCTGGTGCTGAAAAGAAATTCGTGTAGTACGTTTCTACGCCTCGCGCCGAAGGAAGATCGCTGTAGTTCGCGTGAATAGAGACGAACAGATCGGCTTGCGTCTGATTAGCCAGATCGGCCCGCTGGTCCAAAGGGATATAGGCGTCATCCTTACGAGTGAAAATGACGTCGCTGCCCAGCCGGCTCTCCAACAATCTGCCGAGCCTTCGCGCAATCTCCAGAACAACGTCTTTTTCCAGCAACCCGCGGCGTCCCACAGTGCCGAGATCCCATCCGCCATGTCCGGCATCGAGAACGATGCGAAACTTTGGCACATGCGCGCGCAATTGCAGATCCTCGCGACTCGCCGAAGCAGGAGGTACCGCAAGTTTAATTTTCGGTGGCTCGCTGAGGGCAGGGAAGAGGTCGGCCTTGGCCTCGGTTTCAATTTCGCTGGAATGTTGCCCGCGAACTTGCACTACGAGGCGGTAAGGATTCGGTTCCAGGCTGACTGAAAAGTTCGAGCCGCCCTTGGTCTCAAGCACCACTCTCGTCACACCAGCCATCGGCTGTGCCACCCGCACGCGGGTGAGAAGGGTGTCCCCAACCTCGATGGTCTTTCCCGATAGATTAGGCGCCAGCTTGGTATCGTGCAGGTCAAAGTAAATGCGTTCCGGAGAATTGAGGCGATGTGCCTCATATTGCACCTGATCCCCGAGGTCGATCGCTACTGTGCTCGCATCAGAAGACGACCAGTGCCGGACATCCGTTACGATCGGAAGCACTGCCGGGTGGACATCTCCTGTTTGTGCTTCTGGAACTGTATCGTCCGCCATCGTTGTTGACGGTGGAGTTGCGGTTGCGTCCAATGTTTCTTCAGTCGATTGGGTTTCTGCTTTCACGTCTGAACTGACGAGGCCAGCAGCGGCTGCCACGGAACCCTTCGCGGGTTCAGGGGCGGCTATATTAAACGCGTGCCCCCCCTGGTTCCACATCTTCCACCCCAGCCCGCCAGCAAACAGCGCCGCAACGATGACCGCAGCCGTTACAACCAGCATGCCCGGCCGTGCGGGTACCACTTTCTCGTACTCGCCAAAATTCAGAAGGTCAGGTGGGTGCCGGAATAATTTCGCTTCAATTTCTTGTACATGCCGTTCGGGAATCTCTCTCGCAAGCGGATCGGGTGCCGGCCTAGAGCCGGCTGACATGAAAGATTCGGTTGCATCAACTAATGCACTAGATTCGGTCGTATCAAAAATTGCAGCACTGGCGACTTCAGATAACCGCTCTTCCTGCTCAGGTCGTAAAGCGGCTAGGATGAGCTCTCCGAGAAGACTCAAGCTGCGGACGTCGCTCTCATTAAACGCATAAGCATCACGAGAAAATGCCTCTAACAATCCCACGACGTTGTGTTGGCCAAATAAAGGTACAGCCACTACGGCGCGCGTTCCCAACCGTTGGCAAGCTTGAAGGTTGACCCGCGAATCATTCTCTACATCGTCGCAGCGGACGATCTTGCCGGTACGCAGGCAAGCTCCCGAAAATGCCGACTTGGGATCAAGCCGAACGCCAGGGTCAGGCGCAATGACGCCGGAAGATGCGCGGCAGATAATCCCGTCACGTTCAGCAAGCGCGATGGCCACCCCATCGGCGCCGGTAATTGCCCGCGCCCGCTCCGCTACGAGTTGGAGCACGTCATCGAACAAAAATTTCTCTTCCTCGGTGAGGTCTTCTGAGAATGGATCTGAAGCCACGCTCCCTGCCGCTCCGCTCCAGATTTGCTTTTGTAATCGACTTCGACGTACTTGCTCATGGAAGAAGGAGAAGGCAAGGAGAGCTTGTAAGGCATCAGGTCGCGAAGAACATAACAGGGAAGGTACTGCTGACTCCGCCAACGGCACCGCACGCGACGCAGCCGTGTGCCTCGCTCCGTCGTCCAACCCGAGCTCTATCTTCGGAGGACTCGCGTCCATAGAAGTGGCCGCTATTTACAGCGGATTGTGCCTCGTGACCTCAAGTTTTGTCCAGTGCAATCCACCTGTCAATTAGCCAGTCCGTTTACCCCCTGATCAATCGAACAGCGACAAGTTTTTCACTGGACCGTCACTTGTAAGGTACTGGTCTTTCGGAACTGTAGCAATGTTCCGAGGTACAGCAAGGCCTCTCGATTGGACATGCTCTTTCGTAAGGCATTGGATTTAAAGACGCTCCCTCTGGTTCCAAAAGGACATTTGCCGTCACTCAGGTTTCAGCATATGCTGGACTTATTCCAGTTCTTCCAGGTTATAAGCGGTGATTGAGACCTCTAAAAAATCTCGTTGGGTGTGGCCACTTGGCCTTATAGCTACCAGCTTGACGGGCGCTGCGGTATTCGTCTTTCGGGGCTGCTGGCATAGCAAGATGAGCTGGCCTGTCCGGTCGGAAGATTACTCCTACCAGGTCTGCATGGGTTGTGGCATCAAACGCCTTTTCGATGAGAAAGCGTTCCGCAGCTATGGTCCCTACAGTTATGACCTGCAACGTCTGATGGCTTGGGAGCGAGCGCATCGCGTGAAGGCTATTGGCCACGAAGCTGTTTCCCAGCAACGATCCGCCTCTTAGCATCGCAGCTTAGGATACCCACGAACCAACAAGGTTATTCAGGCTTGCGGCCCTGCAATACTAAGATTTGAGTATGGATGCCCAGTCCAGCCCGAGGGACAGCTTTGCCTCTATTGTTGCCAATAGTGCGCAGCGTAGTTATCCCCGGCAAAAGATACACCCGCTGGTTTATGTAAATCTCGATCAAGGTAATGGAGGTATTGTCCGTGATCTCAGCGAGCGCGGCGTGGCATTGCAGGCCGTTGCTCGTCTTCGAGTGCAGCAGCAGGTTTATTTGCGATTTGAGTTATTCCAACCCCGGACCCGAGTGGAGGCCATGGGTCAGGTGATCTGGGCTAACGCCTCGGGACAGGCCGGAGTGCAGTTCACGCAAATAAGCCAGCGGACCAGGCGTCTGCTCAAAGAGTGGCTGTTGTTCAACTTGTTGGCTACGGCTGATCAGATTTCTTCGGCATCGTCGATCTTCAACGATGCAAAGCGCGGCAGCGAGTTGATTGTTTCGGCCGAGACCGCTCGGTCTGCCACTCCCCCAACGCAGGACTCGCCACGGACCGATAAATTGGCAGGCGGCGAAGTTTTCAAGTTTGCCTGGTGGCCAGTTCCGATTTCTCCACCTGCCCTGTCTAGAGTAGTGGATGGTCTCATCGTCGGGGTCGCGGTCTTGGTATTCTTAGTTGTGTTTTTGTCAGTCTCGCAAGCGCTTCCAGCTTGGCCAGTGATTACGGGTATAGCAGTTTTCGTCACCTGTACCTTCTTCTTCGTTTACAAGGTTCTATTTGCTTGTTATTGCGAAGGCACTTTAGGGGCGCATCTTGCGGGTATCATAGCCCTCGAATCAAGAAATGATTTGCGGAAAGATGAAGAGCAGCGTTTCAGGTGACGTGCTGAGCCCGCGGTAGCCATGCGCACAAAGATCGATTTACTCTCTGAAGTACTGCTGCGCCAGCCAGAGTTGTAGGTCCTGCGCCGTGCGTTTGTTCATCTGGACGAAACGAACTCCGGTGTTGCCGAGTTGATCAGTCCACGCGATCTCGCCCGCTGCTTTTACAGCCAGCTTGGTTTTCGGCAGTTCAAAGCAGACTCGAACCGGTCCACGCATCTCCAGTCCACGCTTAAACCGGATTCCCATCCCACCCTGGCTAAGGTTTGTGAGTTGAGCTTGAACCCGTTTTTTGACTCCGTATGTTACGGAGATAGGTACTTCCAGCGCCTGGCGCTGATAACGAAGGCGTCCGTCCAATATAAGGTTTCGAGCCGCGGAAAGGGTGCGCACCGCTTGTTCCACAGAAATCGGCTTTTCGAAGCTGAAGATCGCATCCTTTTCCCCGAATTCGTTTTGGCCGTGCGAACCGCCCAAAATCACCAGAGGAATCGGGTTTGAATGCCGCCCGTTTTCCTGAAGATGACGCAGGAAGTTCTGCGACCCTTTCAGATCGCAGTCCACAATCAATGCATCAACTTTTGATTTAGTGAGTTTGGTTAAGGCCCGCGCCGGTTCCGATTCCACCTCAACGTCGATGTGGAGGCCTCCCAGAATGCATTCCAAAACACTGATTTCCTGCCAGTCGCGAGAAACTACCATGGACGAGAGTGTCATGCTTGCACTCTAGCCTTGCGGGTAATCCCTCCCTAGATAACGAAAGTAATATTGATTCATAGTGGTGGCACTTCTAAATGCACTTGCACTCGCTGCGGATGAGCACACCAGGCATGTGCTGCGAGATCTCACGCGCTTCGACCAATGTAGCGTACGGTCCGTGCCAGCGGGCGTGGTTGGCGTCGTGTCCTGCGGGTCGTCCCTTTCCGTAATTGCACTGCCCACAGGTGGAACGGTGCAACACGATCTTGTGGGGCCCGGCAAGCCAGTTCTCATAAATGTAGAACGCGGCGCTCTCCGGAGTGGGCGCCGCTGCCTTAGTGATCACACCTGCATCAACCGCGATCTTGTGCAATCGTGACCTGGTATCACGACGCATCGGCAAGAGCGGCAAACGATAAACCTCTTCAATCTTACCCATCATCGCGAGAACAGCCTTTACCGGCAGCGGGTTCGATTCGATGAAGTTGGCTTGCATGAGTGCCAGAAATTTGCGATGGATGCGCCGTGCCGTGTCCCAGTCATTATTCATCGCCGCGCGCGTCATCTCCGCCATCTCACGCGGAATCTCGTTCGACGCCACTGAAATAATTCCCAGGCCACCGAGCGCAATCACCGGCAGGGTAATGGCATCGTCACCGGAAAACACCAGAAAGTGTTCCGGCACCGCGTTGCAGACCTCCGCGATCTGGGTCATGTTGCCGCTGGCTTCTTTCACTCCTGCAATGTTTGGCACTTCGGCCAGGCGGGCGAGAGTACTCGGTTCAATATTGGCGCCGGTTCGTCCCGGTACGTTGTAGAGGATCAGGGCCTTGTCCACGGCTTCGGCGATGGTTTTGAAATGACGGTACTGACCTTCCTGGGTGGGTTTGTTGTAGTACGGCGAGGCGGTCAGAACGGCACTTACCCCTGGTCGGGCGGCAACTTCTCTAGCCTTCTCTACTGCATCCTGCGTGGAATTCGAGGTTGCTCCCGCGACGATCGGTACGCGACCTGCGGACACTTCAATAGTGATATCAATCACCGTCAACCACTCGTCATGGGAAAGCGTCGGAGTTTCGCCGGTGGTGCCACACGGAACGAGAAAATCTATGCCGGACTCGACTTGCCAGGCGACCAGATTGCGCAAAGCGGCTTCGTCTATCGAGCCGTCCTGTTTAAACGGTGTGACTAGAGCTGTTCCGCATCCCCGAAGTTGCATGACATTAAGATAACGCTTATTAGTACTGGTAGGAAATACGTGTTTGTCGCACCGTGAAGTGGGCAGCGATAGGATCTCGACTACAGATCCCGCCAAATATCCTTGAAATCGAAAAAGCCGGTTTTCCCCTGCAGCCACTCCGCTGCCTTCACCGCCCCTTCGGCAAAGCCGCGTCTCGACACCGCGTCGTGGCAAACATAGATCGTGTCATGAGGTGATTCGAGCACAACTTCGTGCATCCCGACAACGTCTCCTTCGCGAAACGAGATAATCTCCAGCTCTTGGCCGCCGATGTCACGCAAGAGCTTCTGGATCGCCAGCGCCGTGCCGGAGGGAGCATCCTTCTTATCCTTGTGATGGCGCTCGAAAATCTGTCCGTGATAGCCGTAAGTTGTAGCCGTCGCTGCAGTCCGGGTGATTTCGAAAAACAGATTCATTCCGATGGAAAAGTTCGCGCCGTAAATAAATCCAGTCCCGCTCTTCTTGACCATTTCGTGCATATTTGCCAACTCGCTGTACCACCCAGTCGTCCCGACAACCATATTCTTCCCAGCGCGAACGGAGGCTTTAATATTTTCGATGACGGCCGCCGGCGTCGTGAAATCAAGCACCACCTCGACGTCGCGGAGGTTGGACGGGGTCAGCGCCGAGCCGTTGAGATTATCGCTGCTGCCAGCCACCTGCACCCGGTGGCCACGCTGGCGCGCTACTTCCGCCACCAAGTTTCCAGTTTTTCCGCGGCCCAGGATCAATATCTTCATAAGTCAAACACTGCTTCAGCAATCGCGTCGCTAAGAACGCGAGCAGTTAGGGAAAGAGCAGATCTTTACTGCGTTTTATGGATGATTTTAGGGTCCCTTACGATTAAAAGATTTCGGATAACGCTTCCCAAGGGGCGCTCACGCGAACACCTCGGGATCAAGATCGGAGAAAAACGCCGCATGCAGCTTTCGCACGACCTTAGGCACTTCATCCTCTTCAATCACGAAGGTAAGATTTATTTCCGACGCCCCCTGGGAGATCATGCGGATATTCACGTCGGACAATTCGTTAAAGACCCGTGCCGCAATCCCCGGCGTCTCCCGCAGATTTTCCCCCACTAGGCAAACAATCGCCTTGCGACCTTCATACTTGACATCCGCCAGTTTGGCCAGATCGGCGGCAAGCGCCGGAATCGCCTCATTAGAATCCACCGTCAGCGAGACGCTTACCTCCGAAGTTGAAACCACATCTACCGAGACTCTGTGCCGGTCGAAGGCATCAAAGATTGATTTTAAAAATCCATGCGCCATCAGCATACGCGTAGCGGCTACGTCCACGATGGTGATGCGCTTTTTGGCCGCAATTGCCTTAAACGTGTTTCGACAACGGGGTGCGCGCGCCGTAATCTTGGTGCCATCGCATGACGGGTTCCGCGAATTCAGAATATATACCGGGATATTTTGCTGCACCGCAGGCAACACCGTCGCCGGATGTAAGACCTTGGCGCCGAAGTAGGCCAACTCCGCCGCCTCATCAAAGCTGACGACCTTAATCCGGCGGGCGTCGGGACAAGCATTCGGGTCGGTCGTCATCATTCCATCCACGTCAGTCCAGATTTCGATACGCTCCGCTCCTAGACCGGCTCCGACAATTGCCGCGGAGAAATCCGAGCCGCCACGCCCGATGGTGGTCGTAATTCCAGCGCGTGTGGCCGCAATGAATCCCCCCATCACCGGCACGCGTGCGGCCTCCAAAAGAGGCTTCAGTTTGAGACGCACGCGCTCGTTGGTTTCCTCAAATAAAGGAACTGCCCTCGTATGATTGCCATCGGTGAGGATGCATTCGCGCGAATCTACCAGCTTCGAATCAATGCCGCGCGCGGAAAATGCCGCTGTAATAATCTTGCTGGAGAGCAGTTCGCCGTAGGCAGCCACGTGATCAGTAGTACGAGGCGTCAATTCGCCGACGGCGGCAATGCCACGGAGCAGTTCGTCGAGCGCGTCAAAGTCGACTCCCAGATCGCCGTGAAACTGGGTGAACAGCGCGGTACCCAGGAGTTCGCCCGCCGTATTGTAGTGGCGTTCGCGGAGCGCACGGGAAAGTTTGAGCGCGGTTTTGCGATCTCCCGCCCCGGCAGCGCGTCCCATGGCGAGCAATTGGTCGGTGACCTTGGACATCGCGCTGACCACAACCACGGGTCGCTGTGCCAATCGTCCGTGGACGATTTTCGCCGCGCGATCGATTGCATTGCCATCCTCCACCGAGGTCCCGCCGAACTTCATCACGATCATCGGGAAACATTCCTCGGCAAGGCAGGTGCGAGCACCTGAATATTTCTGAGGGTTGGCGCGGGTTGTCTCAATCGAGGTATCCCTGTGCCTTAAGTAGTTCCGCGTTGAGCAGGGCGGCGCCCGCGGCGCCACGAATCGTGTTGTGCGAAAGTACCGTGAACTTCCAATCCAACACCCCGCAAGGACGCAGTCGGCCCACGCTGGTTGTCATGCCTGCACCACAATCGACGTCAAAACGCGGCTGCGGACGGTCGGGGGCGCCTAGATAGACGACCGGTTGCTCCGGCGCACTAGGCAAGCGAAGCTGCTGCGGCTCGCTGCGGAAGTCATTCCATGCGGAAATGATTTCCTCGGCCGCGGCCTTCTCTTTTAGCTGCACCGATACCGATTCTGTGTGTCCATCCTCGACTGCCACCCGGTTGCATTGCGCGCTCATCGAAAATGCGGCCGGCTCCACTTTCGAGCCATTGAGACGCCCCAGGAGTTTAAGCGTCTCTTCCTCCATCTTCTCTTCTTCTTTAGCGATGTAGGGGATGACATTGCCGAGAATATCGAGCGAGGCAACTCCGGGATATCCCGCCCCACTAACCGCTTGCATGGTCACTGCCATCACGGCCTTCAAGCCAAATCGCTGCTGTAGTGGCGCCAAAGCCAGCACTAGTCCAATTGCTGAGCAGTTCGGGTTGGTGACGACAAAGCCGCCGGATTTGCGCCGCCACGTCTGACATTCCAGTAGCT
>Ga0066672_10000715_pt1 | contig 10935 bp, 6 predicted proteins | sample GraSoiAngelo_121_FD_62292 | JGI IMG/M metagenome (GOLD analysis project Ga0066672, IMG submission 62292) | Grasslands soil microbial communities from the Angelo Coastal Reserve, California, USA - 14_0919_12_20cm | ecosystem: Environmental > Terrestrial > Soil > Grasslands | place: USA...
GGGTATTCTGGCGGCTCTGGTGGCCGAACCAGCTCTCACTCCTGCCCTGGCTCTCGATTACCTCGACGAGCTGTCGACCGACATCCGCGGCGGTGTGCTCCTTGGTCCCGACAGGGAGATACTTGCCGGCTGGCGCGGGGATTCCGACCGCGCCGAGCGGATGTGCGAGCCGCTGCTCGAGCTGCTCGCGCTCGCGGACGAAGCGGCGGGCGATTCGGCGCCCGCCGCCCAGATCGAGGTCACGACCCCGCGCGGCGCGGTCTTCTGCGCGCGCGACGACGACCACACCCTCGCGGTGGTCACGGGGCGGTTCGCCCTTCCGTCGCTGATGTTCTACGACCTCCGTCACGTGCTCGACGACCTCCGGCCGGCGTGAAGGAGCGGCAGGACTCGATAGCCGCGCGGATCGCGGGGACGATCGCGGGCGGGGTGCGGCGGCGCCAGCAGGAGCGCGTCCCGCGGGCGCTCGTATACGACGCGTCAGGCGAGCCGCGCATCGTTCCCCCCGGCGGCGAGGCCCAGGCCGCGCTGATCGCGACAGCCGAGCGGATCGTCGAGATCGTCCTCGAGGAGGAGCCGCCCCCAGAGTGAGCCTGGTCGGCCCCGAGCTCGCCGGCAGGGCGATCGAGCGCGCTCTCCGGCGCGGCGGCGACCTGGCGGAGGTGTACGTCGAGGAGAGGCGCGGCTTCGCCCTGACGCTCGACGACGGTCGCGTGGAGGGTCCGCAGTCGGGCTCCGAGCGCGGCGCGTCGATCCGCGTGGTGGCCGGCGAGGCGTCCTACTTCGGCCACGTCGATGGCCTTGAGGAGCAGGACCTGATGCGCGTGGCCGATTCCGTGGCCCAGGCCGCCGCCGGCGGCGATGCCCGCCTGGCCGCGCTCCGGTCGGCGCGGCGCGGGTCGGAGCACCCGGTCGCCGTCCGGCCCGCGGATGTCGAGCCGGAACGCAAGGCGGAGCTCCTCCGGCTATGCGACGACACCGCACGGGCCGCCGGAGCCGACGTCGCGCAGGTGACCGCCGGCTACGCCGAGTCGCGCCAGCTCGTCGAGGTGTTCAACTCCGACGGCGCCGCGGCGGCCGATGACCGGACGCGGGTGCGACTCTCGGTGCAGGTCGTGGCACGGCGCGACTCGGTCGTGGAGACGGGCTCCGAGACGCGCGGCGGCCACGCCGGATTCGAGCTCTTCGCGGATCGGCCGGAGGAGGTGGCCGAGAGCGCGACCCGCAAGGCCCTGGCGATGCTCGACGCGCGCGCCGCGCCGACCGGACGGATTCCGGTTGTGGTCGGCAACGGCTTCGGCGGGGTGCTGCTTCACGAGGCGGTCGGTCACGGGCTCGAGGCCGACGCGGTGCAGAAGCGGGCGAGCGTCTACGCCGGTCGGGTGGGCGAGCAGGTCGCACCCGACTTCGTGACCGCGTACGACGACGGGAGCCGTACCGGAGCGTGGGGAAGCGATGGCATCGACGACGAGGGAACGCCCACGCAGCGCACGACGATCATCGAGGACGGCCACCTGACCTCCTACCTCTACGACCTGGTCCGCGCGCGCAAGGACGGGGCGTCGTCGACCGGCAACGGGCGCCGGGAGTCCTTCCGTCACCTCCCTGTCCCGCGCATGACCAACACCTTCTTCGCGCCCGGCGAGGCGACTCCCGAGGAGCTGATCGGAGGAGTCGAGCGGGGCCTCTACGCGGTGTCCTTCGGCGGCGGCCAGGTGGAGCCCGCCACCGGCGACTTCGTGTTCGGCGTGTCGGAGGGCTACCTAATCGAGGGCGGCCGGGTGATCGCCCCGGTGCGCGGGGCGACATTGATCGGGAACGGGCTCGAGGCCCTGAAGGCGATCGACGGCGTCGCCGGGGACCTGGAGATCGCCACCGGCTACTGCGGGAAGGCCGGCCAGCGCGTGCCGGCCGGGGTGGGCCAGCCCCACGTCCGGCTCGCCGCGCTGACGGTGGGCGGAACGGACGCGTGACCGGCGGTCTCGACCTGGACGTGGCCGTCGGACGCGCTGTCGAGGCCGCCGTCGCCGCCGGCGCCTCGGACGCCGAGGCCTACGCCGAGGAGCGGACCGAGCGCGAGATCCGCGTGTACGGCGGCGCTGTCGAGAGCCTCACCGACGCCACGAGCCGCGGGGTCGGGGTGCGCGCCTTCCTCGACGGGCGCTGGGGCTACGCGTACGGGACCGACCTCGGCGACGACGGCATCGCCGAGCTGGCGGCCGCCGCGCGCGCGGCGGCCGCGGTCGCCGACAGCGACCCCCACGCGGGGCTTCCGGACGAGTTCGGCGCCGCGGAGCTCGGGCCGCTCCGCTCCGGCGAGCTCGCCTCCTGGTCCACGGAGCGGAAGGTGGAGCTGGCGCTGGCCGCGGAACGGGCCGCGCGCAGCCATCCCGAGGTCTCGCAGGTGGAGCAGGTCGTGTACGCGGACGGCGAGGGGACCCAGGCGCTCGCCAACTCGCGCGGTTTCTCGGGCGCGTTCGAGGCCAGCTCGGCGTGGGCCTACGTCTCGGCCTTCGCGGGCGAGGGAAGCGATCTCATGACGGGTCTCGGCCTCGGGATGGGCCGCGGCCCCGAGGCACTCGATCCCGAGGCCATCGGCGCCGAGGCAGCAGCACGGGCGGTCGCGCTTGCGGGTGCCCGCCAGGCCTCGAGCCGCCGCTGCCCGGTCGTCTTCGACACGCTGGTCGCGGCGAGCTTCCTCGGCTTCATCGGCGGGATGCTGTCGGCCGACGCAGTCCAGCGCGGCCGTTCGCTGTTCGCGGACCGCGAGGGCGACGAGATAGCGACCTCGGAGCTCCGGCTCGCGGACGACGGAACGCTGGAGGACGGCCTCGCGAGCGCGCCCTTCGACGGGGAGGGCTCCCCCCGCCGGCGCCTGCCGCTGATCGAGGGCGGCCGGCTGCTCAGCTTCCTGTTCGACGGCCGGACGGCGCGGAAGGCCGGGCGGCAGACCACGGCGAGCGCCGAGCGGTCCTCGTACCGCAGCCCGCCGTCGGTCGGAGCGAGCAACCTTGTGGTGGAGCCCGGGGGCGACTCGCTGGAGGAGCTCGTCCGCCGAGCCGACGATGGGCTCTACGTGACCGACGTGGTCGGCCTGCACTCGGGGGTCAATCCCGTCTCCGGGACCTTCTCTGTTGGGGCGACCGGGATCCTGATCGCGGGCGGCGAGCTCGCCGAGCCGGTGCGCGAGATCACGGTCGCGAGCGACCTGGTGACGATGCTGCGCTCGGTTGAGGCGGTTGGGTCCGAGGCGCGCTGGGTGCCCTTCGGCGGCAGCGTCCGCGCCGTCCCGCTGCTGCTCGGCGAGATGGCCATCTCAGGCTCCTGAGGGGGGCTGGAAACCCGCTATTTGCGTGAAAAAGCCGGACGCGAGGTCGAAAACCGCTTGGTTATGCGGTATGCGTCGCGCAATGGCGTCCGCAGACGCTGTTTAGCTTCGCCAACCGCAAACGCAAAGAAGGGGGAAGCGGTGACAAAGCAGGAGTTCGTCGATCAGGTCGCAAACTCGTCGGGCCTCGGCAAGAGCGAGGCGGGCAAGGCCGTCGACTCGGTGCTTCAGGTCATCGAGGAGACTCTCAGCCGCGGCGGCGAGGTCGCCTTCACCGGGTTCGGCAAGTTCTCGGTCGCTGACCGCGGCGCGCGTCAGGGCGTGAACCCACAGACGGGTGAGCGGATCCAGATCGCAGCCAGCCGTGTTCCGCGCTTCAGCGCCGGCTCGTCCCTCAAGAGCGCCGTCAAGAGCGGCGCCGGGGCGCCGGGTGGCGGTGAGCCCGGAGGCGGCTTCGGCGGGTAGCCGAAGGCCGGCCCCGCAGCTCGGGGCGACCACAAGCCGCACAGGCCGGCAAAGCGCCTTCGGGTAGGACCGGAGGCGTGGACGCCGGCTTCCCGGATCGCCTGGCGGCGCGCGTCGAGGAGCGCCGCAGCCAGGTGCTGCTCGGGCTCGACCCCGACCCGGCGGCGCTGTGGCCGGAAGCAGCCGGGGCCGACTCGACCGCGGCTCGGGTCGCGCGCCACTGCCGCGCCGCGATCGACGCCGTGGACGAGGCCTGTGTGGGCGTCAAGCTCCAGTTCGCCTGCTTCGAGCGGCTGGGCCCGGCCGGATGGACCGCGCTCGCGGAGGTGGCGGCGTATGCGGCCGATCGCGGGCACCTCGTGCTCGGCGACGGCAAGCGCGGCGACGTGCCGGTCACGGCGAAGGCGTACGCGGAGGCCTATTTCGGCGAGGCCGGTCCCGGCTTTGACGCGGTCACGGCCAGCCCGCTGCTCGGGCGCGACTCGCTCGAGCCGCTGATCGAGGGAGCGCTCGCGGCCGGCGCCGGCTGCTTCGTGCTGGTGCGCACCTCGAACCCCGGGGCGGCCGAGATCCAGGACGCACCCGCGCCCGACCGGCCGCTCCACGAGCTGCTCGCGCGGATGGTGGACGAGCTCGGCGCCGGCTCGATCGGCGCGTGCGGGCTCTCGGCGGTCGGAGCGGTCACGGGCGCCACCCGCCCGGAGCTCCTCGTGCGGCTGCGCGAGCTGATGCCGCGGACGATCTTCCTGCTTCCCGGCGTCGGCGCCCAGGGGGGATCCGTCGACCACCTCGCCCCGGCGTTCGAGCCGAGCCCCGCGGCCGGGCTGATCACCGCGTCGCGCTCGATCGTGAACGCGTACGCCGAGAGCGGCGGCGACCCGGCGCCAGCCGCCGCCGCGGCCGCGGAGGAGCTACGCGCGGCGACCTGGGCGCTGAGCCGGTAGCGGGGCCTTCAGGCCCGCGCTTCCGCTTGGAGGCGAAGCAGCAGCGCCTCGCTCGCCCGCTCCTTTCCCACCATTCCAAAAGCGAACCCGCACGAGGAGCCCGTAGGCGAGTGCCAGTGGCACGGTAACCACCAGAGAACGGCCCACTAGGCAAGCGCAATTCGAGTCAGGTTCACTTGATCCGCACCATCCCCGACGTCGGGGATAGCAGATTGCGCAGACTGCACGGATCGTGACCAGACCTCAACCGCATTCCGATGAGAGGTCCGTACACCGGCGGATCGCGTTGCCGGAACTCGCGGCGGCCGCGGGTCTGGGTGTTGCCCTGGCCCTCGTGATGACCTGGCCACTGGTGCTGCACATCGGCAGCCGCGTGCCGTCCAATGTGTTCGATCCGCTCCTTCAGGCGTGGCAGATCGCCTGGGACGGTCACGCGCTCGCGCATCAACCGCTCCACTTCTTCCAGGCCAACACGTTCTGGCCCCTGCGCGACAGCCTCGCCTTCTCCGACGCCCTGATCGGCTACACCCCGGCAGGCCTGATCGGATCAGGCCCGCGCGCGACGGTCGTGCGCTACGACCTGGTCTTTCTCGGGGCAATCGCGCTGGCGTTCGTCGCGACCTACCTGCTCGCCCGCGAACTCGGCGCGGGGCGGTTCGGGGGGTTCGTCGGAGGCCTCGCTTGCGCGGCCTCGCCATGGCGCCTCAGCCAAGCGGGCCACCTCCACGTGCTTTCCGGGGGCGGGATCCCTCTGACGTTCTTCCTCCTGCTTCGCGGTTATCGGCGGGGCAGTGCGCTCCAGATCGTCGCCGGATGGCTGGCTGCGGCCTGGCAGCTGAGCCTCGGCTTCACGCTCGGACTCCAGCTCCTGTACCTCATGCTCGGGATCGGGGTCGCTGTCGTGGTGGGCTGGCTCCGACGCAGCCGACCGGCCGTGCCGCGCTGCCATATCTGGCCCACGGTCGCCGGCGTCACAGGTTTGGTTGTCTGCTCGATGGTCCTCGCGAGGCCATACATGCGCGTCCTTCACGATCATCCGGAGGCGGGGCGAACGCTGCATGAGGTCAGCCGGTACTCACCTCCGATTCAGAGCTTCGCGTCGGCAACTCCCGACAACTTGATCTGGGGAGGGATTACGGCATCCGTTCGAGCCAGCACGCGACACAAGCTCGAGCAAGCGCTGTTTCCCGGAGTCACGATCGTGCTGCTCGCGCTTGCTGGCCTCGGATCGAGCGCATATTCGATCGCCACCCGCCGACGACTCGCGGTGGGCCTCTCGATAACGGTCGTCTTTGCGCTCGGCCTGACCGTCGCGGGCGACTTGTCCCCGTACCGTCTGCTGTTTGAGATCGCGCCAGGATGGAAGGGGATCCGCACGCCCGGTCGGATCTTCGGGCTCACGACTCTCGTACTGGCCCTGCTCGCCGCCGCGGGCGCCGCGCGCGCGCTGCCGCGGGCCCCAATGCGGGCGCGCCGCCTGCTTTTGGCGGTCGCGCTCCCCATCCTCATCGTTCTCGAGGGTCTCGGCCCGGTCCCAACCGCGACCGTTCCGCGACCCGTGCTCGCCACCGAGGCGGCCCGCCCGCCGCTGCTGCTCCTACCCACGACCCGGTCTCTGGACACGTTGTACGAGTACTCGTCGACCGATGGCTTTCCGCCGATGGCGAACGGATACAGCGGGTTCACGCCGAGAGAGCTCAGCCGCCTGCGATCCGAAGTCCGGGGATTTCCCAACCGGCGCTCGGTACGGCTACTCAGGAGCATCGGGGTCCGCACCGTGGTGTTGGATCGAGCACTGGCCCCTGGGACGCCGTGGCGCAATGCGACGACCAAGTCCGTAGCCGGTCTCCGACTCGCACGCCGGCAGGTCGGCGACGCGACCCTCTTCACGCTCGGACCGCGACGTCACTGAATCCGGGCGTTTCGTTAGCACGTGCCGTGGTTCTCGATCGAAGCGACAACGAGCGCCAGCCGTGTGACGACATGCTCCCCTGCCGCTATGTCCGCAAGCGGAAGCGCGACCGTCAAGCAACCGCCGTGCCCGATCGTTGGTTGCTTCCGCCGCCTGCCAAACTCGACCACATGAGATGCCGCGAGTGCGGGCACGCGAACCCTGACGACGCGAACTTCTGCGGGAACTGCGGCACCCGCCTCGACCCCGAGGTCCCGTGCACCAACTGCGGCCGTGAAAATCCGGCCGACCTCCGCTTCTGCCCTGGCTGCGGCGCCGCGCTGAAGGCCGCCGGCGAGGCCGCGCCAGCGGCGCCGGGTCCGGCGAGCTCGAACGGCGCCGGCGGGGCTGACGCCCCGGCCGCTATCGCCGCCGGCCGCTACGTGGTGCAGGACTATCTCGGCGAGGGCGCCCGCAAGCGCGTGTACCGCGCGCACGACACGAGCCTCGACCGCGACGTGGCGATCGCGCTCGTCAAGACGGAGGGCCTCGACGACGCCGCCCGCGAACGGGTCCGGGCCGAGGCGCAGGCCATGGCCCGGCTGGGCGACCACCCGGCGATCGTGACCGTGCACGACATCGGCGAGGAGGCCGGCGAGCCCTACATCGTGAGCCAGTACATGGCCGGCGGCTCGCTCGAGCGGATGCTCGACGAGGCGCCCGAGCGGCGCCTCCCGGCGACCGAGGCCATACGGATCGCGGACTGCGTGGCGTCGGCGCTCGAGCACGCGCATGCCAAGGGCGTGATCCATCGCGACCTCAAGCCCGCCAACGTCTGGCTGACGGAGGACGGCACGGCCAAGCTCGGCGATTTCGGGCTGGCGTTCTCGCTCGATCGCTCGCGCATGACGCGGACCGGCACGATCGTCGGGACTGTCGCGTACATGTCGCCCGAGCAGGCGCTCGGCCGCCGGCCCGGCGCGTCGAGCGACCTCTACTCGCTCGGCGCGGTCCTCTACGAGATGCTCACCGGCCGCCCGCCGTTCGCCGGCGACAGCGCGGTGTCGGTGATCTCGCAGCACACGAGCGCCGACCCGGTGGCCCCGACCTGGCACAACCCGGCCATCCCCCGCGAGCCCGAGGAGGTGGTGCTGCGGCTCCTGGCCAAGTCGCCCGAGGAGCGTTACGCGAACGCCGGCGAGCTGCGGGAGGCGCTGGCGCGGGCGGCGGCCGTGGCGGAGTCGGACGGCCATTCGGGGGCCGCCCCGGAGGCGAACCCGATGGAGGGCCTTGCCGGCGGCGTCTTCGTGGGGCGCGAGCGCGAGATGGAGCGGCTCCTCGCCGGGCTCGAGGATGCGCTCGCGGGCCGCGGCAAGCTGCTCATGCTGGTCGGCGAGCCGGGCATCGGGAAGACCCGGACCGCCCAGGAGCTGCTCACCTACGCCCGCCTTCGCGGGGCACGCGTGCTCATGGGCCGCTCGTACGAGAGCGAGGGGGCGCCCGCCTACTGGCCGTGGGTGCAGATGGCGCGCGCCTACATGCAGGACCGCGGAGCGGAGGAGGCTGTGGAGGAGATGGGCGCGGGCGCGGCCGACCTCGCCCCGATCCTCTCCGAGATCCGGGACATGATCCCGGGGCTCGACGCCGCGCAGCGGGGCGACGCGGAGGACGCGCGGTTCCGGATGTTCGACAGCACCGCGACCTTCCTGAAGAACATCGCCCGCACCGAGCCGCTCGTCCTGTTCCTGGACGACCTGCACTGGGCGGACAAGCCGTCGCTCCTGTTCCTGCAGTTCCTCGCGCGCCAGCTCACCGGTTCGCGGATCCTCGTGCTCGGCACGTACCGCGACGTGGAGCTGTCGCGGCGTCACCCACTGTCCCAGGTGCTGGCCGATCTCGCCCGCGAGAGCCTGATGGAGCGCATCTCGCTGCGCGGCCTCACCGAGGGCGATGTGGCCCGCTTCATCGAGATGACCGCGAGCGTCCAGGCCCCGCCGCGGCTGGTGCAGGCGGTGCACGAGGAGACCGAGGGCAATCCGTTCTTCGTGTCGGAGATCGTGAGCCTGCTGGCCTCGGAGGGGCGCCTCGACGGGGGCGGGGACCTGCGCGACGTGGTGCTCACGATCCCGCAGGGTGTCCGGGAGGTGGTGGGCAGGCGGCTCGACCAGCTCTCGAAGGAGTGCAACTTCACCCTGTCGGCGGCGTCCGCGATCGGGCGCGAGTTCGGGCTCGACGTGCTCGACCGCGTGGTCTGCGACGAGGTGCGCGCCGAGATGCCGCAGTACGAGGAGAAGCTGAGCCGGGAGCGGCTGCTCGAGGTGATCGACGAGGCCCTCGCCGCGCGGGTGATCGCGCAGGTGCCGGACTCCGTGGGTCGCTACAGCTTCTCGCACGCGCTGGTCCGCGACGCCCTGTACGAGGAGCTCGGCGTGACCCGTCGCGTGCGCCTCCACCGGCGCGTGGGCCAGGTGATCGAGGAGATCTACTCCGCGCGGCGCGACGATCACCTCGACGAGCTCGCCCATCACTTCCTCCAGGCGCAGGAGCTCGACAAGGCGGTGGAGTACTCGATACAGGCGGCGGGCCGTGCGATGACCCTGCTGGCCTACGAGGAGGCCGCCGAACTGTACGAGCGCGCGCTCCAGGCCATGGAGCTGCGCGGGAAGGTGGGCGGCCGCGAGCAGGCCGAGCTGCTGCTGGCGCTGGGCGACGCCCAGGTTCGCGCCGGCGATCCGCAGCGGGCAAAGCAGACGTTCTTCGAGGCAGCGGACGCCGCACGCAGCGCGGGTGCGCACGATCAGCTCGCCCGTGCGGCGCTGGGGCTGGCCGGGCGGTTCGAGGTTGGAGTCGTCGACGAGCCGATGATCGCGGTGCTCGAGGAGGCGCTCGAGGTGCTTCCGGAGGAGGACTCGCCGATGCGGGCACGCCTCCTGGCCAGCCACGGCGTCGTCCTGTACTTCAAGTCGCGGATGCAGAGCGATGAACTGACCCGCGAGGGCGTGGCCATGGCCCGCCGTCTGGAGGACCCGGCCACGCTCGCCTACGCGCTGGCCGCGCGGCACTTCGCGGTCTTCGAGCCGGAGTGGCTGGAGGAGCGGCTCGAGCTGGCGCGCGAGCTGATCGCCGTGGCGCAGGAGGCCGGCGAGCAGGACCTCGCGGTGGAGGGGCGCGGCCACCTGATCGTGGACCTTCTCGAGTCGGGCGACGTGCGCGGCGCGGACAAGGCGATAGACGAGTACGCGCGCCGCGCCGAGGAGCTGCGCCGTCCGACCTACAGGCGCATGGTCGCCATCCGCCGCGCCATGCGCGCCCTGATGTCAGGGCGGCTCGACGAGGTCGAACCGATCCTAGAGCGCGAGTCCATCGCGGGCGGCTGGTACGAGCTCGACCCGAACATCGTCCAGGGGTCCGCGGTGGTGGTATACGAGCTGCGGCGCCACCAGGGCCGGCTCGAGGAGCTGGCGGGGGCGATGGAGTCGCTCGCGGACCAATACCCCGCCGTGCCGGCTTGGCGCTGCGCCCTCTCGCTTCTCTACGTCTCGCTCGGGCGGGAGGACGACGCCCGCCGGGAGCTCGAGCGGGTGGCCGTGGACGGCTTCGCGCCGATCCGGGGCGACGCCAACAGGCTGGTCGGCTACTCGATGCTCGCCCAGGTCCTGGCGCGGCTCGGCGACCGCGAGCTCGGCACCGAGCTCTACAAGCTGCTGCTTCCGTACGAGGGCTTCAACGTCGTGGTGGGTGCGGGCTGGGCCTGCGAGGGCTCGGCGGCCCAGTCGCTCGGTGAGCTCGCGGCCGCCCTCGGCCGCTACGAGGACGCGGAGCGCCACTTCGAGAAGGCGCTCGAGATGAACGTCGAGCTGGAGGCCCCTCCGCTCGTGGCGGAGACGCGCATGCGGTACGCGGCGATGCTCGCGGACCGCGACGGCCCGGGCGACCGCGAGCGCGCCTCCGAGCTGATCGCCGACGCCCTCGACGTTGCCCAGGAGCTCGGGATGAACGTGCTCGTGGAGCGCTGCTTCGACATCAAGCTGCGATTGCAGGGCATCGACACGGCCGACGTCCGCTCGTCGATCGACGTCGTGGCCTCCGCGGTGGACGACGAGCGCCCGGACCTCTCCCGCGCCGCCGCGCCGGACGGCACGGTCACGATCCTCTTCAGCGACATCGAGGGCTCGACTGAGATGACCGAGCGGCTGGGCGACCGCCGCTGGCTCGAGGTCCTGCGCGAGCACAACACCGTGATCCGCTCCGAGGTCCGCGCCCACGACGGCTTCGAGGTCAAGTCGCAGGGTGACGGGTTCATGGTC
>Ga0066672_10000717_pt1 | contig 10927 bp, 23 predicted proteins | sample GraSoiAngelo_121_FD_62292 | JGI IMG/M metagenome (GOLD analysis project Ga0066672, IMG submission 62292) | Grasslands soil microbial communities from the Angelo Coastal Reserve, California, USA - 14_0919_12_20cm | ecosystem: Environmental > Terrestrial > Soil > Grasslands | place: USA...
CTCATCTCGCTCATGTGACAGGCATGTTGGGTCATGCCAACACCAACACCAGTCAAACGATTCGCTGCCTCTACACGAATTTCTGATCCTAACCCCGGCCTAGTAACACGTTCTGTGTCATCGTTTCGGTCAAAGGTTAAGTACTTTCCTTTGGCTTGGTAACGGTCTTCAGGCCGCATCCACCATGGTAATTTATCGTAAGCACGACGTGCCATGCCAAATAGGTAGTCGGCTTGGCGAGGGTCTTGGGCTACCACCAAAGCGTTGCACGCCTCATTAACAAGGGTCTTATGGAAAATAAGTGCCTCAGAAATCGTGGAGTTATGTGAGACAAAACCTTCGGCTATAAAGGTTTTAGTAGTGGTCTGAAGATCAATCATACGTTGCATTGGCAATAACTCAATGGACACAATCTTGGAATACCCATGGCCAATTTTCTTACCAGGAAGATCCTTTCCTTCCCACCATAGCTTTCCAATGAAACGGGTCGGTCTAGTCTGTCCTATGATCCGAAAAAGCTCTTCCGAACGATTTACAACCAACTTTCCAACTGGCTTATTACCTAACTTACTGGTCAAACCACCCTTGCGTCGATCAACCTCCTCACGGAAAGTATAACCACTAGACTTCAAATACCGAGCGGCTCGATCATAAATCCCATTATCAAAAACTTGAGCCACAGACAGTTCTGTACCCGCATTCTTCTTGCTACGCAAGCATCCCTCACCATCTATCAGGCCACCAAACCATGCATCCTCCCAATCTCCCTTTCGCCATGGGACCGTGACATACTTAATTCTATCTCCGACCCGCATATGAGCCACCAACACCCATCGAGGTTGAGGAGGTCCTGCACCTGGCGAGCACAAGAACTTATGCTGAGGCGTTACTATTAAAATCCGTCCATTGTCCATTGTCAGCTTAAATGCAAACTCATGTACCTCACGTTTAGCCAAAACAGTCCCAGTTCTCATTTTGCGGGATAGCTTCTTTTCTTCCTTCGGTTCCCACTTAGCACCACTACCTTCCCTATATGCTTTCCAACGCCTCTGATACTCTGCCCCCTCCTTTTTCCGTTCCTCAGAAGTTTTCCCCTCATCAACTGCAACTACCTCTTGGCCAACTTCAATCTTGTCAATCGGAATCCACTGTAAGTCAGATGTAAGAATCAAAGTATTAGGTTCGCAACATTGTCCGAGTTGGCGCGCTTTCAACACGATAACCTTAACAGGCACACCACTATGCTGTAACTGAAGAATCTTCTCGTAGAAGATCTCTTGGCTGTCCCAGAACGGATAAAGCGTCCTAAGCCCATGACCTTCAGTCGGAATTACATGGTAATTCTCAGCATAGTACCTGAAATCAAGACACCGCTCAATCTCCTTGTCTACAGCCTCCAACTCCTCCTTGGTAAGCAATGCATACGCCTGCCGCAGATCACCCTGAGCTTGCAAAAGGCGAGAGTCAAGAAGGTCAATAAGCTCTTGGAGGTGCTGATCTTTTCTGGGGATTAAACTCACGCGCTTTCCTCGCTATCTTTGTCCCAATTGGGACTTGGTTCAGGGGTGGGCTGCTCTGGCTGGACATCTATGACGCTTGGTGCAGCCTCCAATTCCTTCCGTTTGCGCTGAATCTCGCGTAGCCGATCCTCGTAGGTCTGCCCGCCTGACACTGAACCCCCTATCCCAATGTTGACGTTGGTGGTCTGTTGCTGCTGAAGGAACCGAGCGAGGCGGCGGGCGTTCAGGGATTCCGTAATCTGCGTCATCTCATTTACAGCTTGCAGTTGCGTTTGGTGGTCTTGCTCCGTGTACAGCACCTTCCCCGTTTTCTCGTCCCGCACACGACGCACGGCTTGTAGGGCACGATTGAGCGCCAGCCGCTCCAGTTCGTAGTTTGAGACCACTACGGCTATCTGGCAGGCTTCGAGTTCAGCCAAGTCACACAGGCCCCGGTAAGTCTCAACCATGGCTACCGAGTGCTGGATAACTTTGGGCGAGACCTTCTCTTCGGTCGCTATCTGCTCGTAACTCTGCCCAAGGGTCTTATGCTTGGCGTACCGTAGCCGATGGAGGATGGACGGGACTACAGGTATGGCGAGTTGGCGTCCCACGCCAAGAATGGTGGGGAAGTCAGGCGGCTGTTGTCAAGACAAGACTTAAGAGCAGGTGATAACTCCCTGAGCATGCTCAGGGCTTCTCAGGCCACGCATGGGCTAAAACTCCCTACGTTAGCGCCTGAAGGCTGTATCCCAGCCCGTTGTAAAATCACTTCACTCCAATTTGTAGACGAGAATGGCCTCCTTTTGCAGTGCCACACTCAAAACGATAGCCTTAATACCTATCTCTTTGAGTGCATCAGGCAATGCCTCGCATGTGTCTTTGCGCACAAATTTCTGGCTACAGGTAATGAGGTACTTGCCTTTTGGAAGCTGTTTCAGTTCCTCAGGCTTGAAGATTCCAAACGCCAATGGGGCCAAAGGTGCAATTCCTAGAAATCCCCGCCGATCAAGCATAAACTCCCCCTTTGTACCAAATTGGTACTTTGGGGGCACAGTGAAGGTAAACAAGTGGCAACTCTGGAAGGGTACAGCCTGTGCCCCCATCTGGTTGTCAAAGAGATTCTACTGTGTTAGTCACGCGGCGTCAAGGATGGAAAGGCCGTGCGATAGTCACGCTCATGGCTTAGAACATAGTCAGCGTTTAGAGTGCCACCTACATCTACTACTTGCCACCCATCTTCCCAGACGCCTTTCTCCCTAATCTTTAGAACTTTACCAAGAACTGCGAACTTTGAAGGTATCCAACTGATTTGATGGATGTTACCTCTTACCATCTCAACCTGAGTATAGGAGTAGGCTTCCATCAGACCTCGCTAGTTAACTGGGAGCAACTCCATCTCTTGGCTTCTTCGGAATAATCTCCTCAAGGTTCGGACTATCGCAAGCTCCGCATCCAGGAGGCTCTGATAGCCCCGATGTGTCTGGATGCCATCCGAACACTTGCCCGCAGTCAAGACATCGATAAGCACGACTGCCTGGACCAAGGATAAGTTCCATCATCTCAATTCCTTGCCACACACAGGACAGTAGCGTGGCACAGCGTCACTAGCCCGCATCAGGAATTGCGCTGCGCACTGCTGGCAGGTATACCAAAAGACCTCACAGCCACGCACTTCATCAGATTCCCTGTCAAGGATCGTGCTTATCGGCGGAAGTGTCTCTTGTTCCCTCTTAATCTGTTCAATATATTCTGGCGTAAGATCATCTATGGCTCCCATCTTACACTTCCTCCCCCACAGCCTGCTCAGTGGTCACCCGCTGTTCTTCCGTCTCAATCCCGCGCTGGCGAAGCTGTGCAGCCACTTCACGCGCCGCTGCACGTCCTTCGTCATGTGTGTAAACCGCCGAATCGCCAGTGTTTGTAGCCACAGCAGGGTTGTTGCTCTGTACCGCGAACCGATAAAATTGGTCGGTCACCATCGTGAGCGCGTCTACCTTGCGGGCCAGTAGCGTTCCCGTCGCCACCATATCTTGGAAGGCTTTCAGACTCCGTGTCAGTTCCGTGTTGCTGACAAAGGCTTCAAACAGATTGCGCGACTGCCTGATCTCGGTGGCTAGGTTGCGCATCCCCCCTACAAGGAAGTACCCGAGTAGGGCAATACCCACCAAGAACGCCCCACCCAGTAGCCCGATGATGATGCCTGTGGCCATCCTTACTGCCTTGCACCGAGCGTTCCTTCATGCTTATCAATCAGTTTCCGCAAAAGCACCAAACCTTCCAGAGCAAGTGTTTCCAGTTCGTCTACTGAGGTTGCCCGCGTAATTCTCTTGGTTCCGACATCATAACTATTCCCTCTAGAAAAGTACCCATGTTCCATGCCTGGCATGTTTACATAGATGTTCTTGCTAGTGTCGTCTGGGTTGTACCACACCCATTGGCCAACGAACACAGGCTCGGTGTTCTCCAAGTCCAAGTCGATCTCCGCATCAGGGCTTAGAGTCTCTAGAGCAAACCCATCATAGAACGACTTCCAGCCAGTGAAGAAAATGTCTGTTTTCCCCTTGCGAAACCTACCCCCACATCTTGGCACTGGAAGGTTGTAGTCAAAAAGACGTTCCACTGCCTTTCGAGCTGTTACGGCTTGTTGCATGCCCTTACTTCTTTGTACCAAGTGCCCTGCGAGATACTACTGCGCTCGTGCCAGTAAGTCTTGGCTGTCTTTGAAGCTATCAAGACCGATGCTACATCCTGAGCAAAGCAGTCCACGAAACTTTCCAGTTTCGGGGTCGGCATCGAATTTGTATCGGCCAAGACCATTTGAGGCGCTATGGGAAAGGGGAGGTGGTCCTCCGCAGATGACACAACCCTTGGCGACCAGTGCTTTATACTGGTCACGAGTCAGGTTGTATTTCTTCAGCGTGCTGGTCAACACTTGCCGATCTGAAACTACTGTCCACCTTTGCATAGCCCTATACACCTTAAACCTCCTGAGTACTAATTGGTATAAATTACTGCTGATGAACCCGCCACTCTTCGGGGTATTCGTCCTCTTCTATAGACACCCCAGGATACATCTCGCGCAAAACCTCCTTCAAAGCCTTATAAGCTTCTCGGCAGTTCTCTTCTGTAGGTTCACGGCCAAGTTCTCGCACCAACGAAGGTACAGACAAGTGCCATGCGTCATGCTTGTCTATGTAACACCCAGGCATAACCCATTCCTTAACCTCTTCAGGTGGTGGGTCATAGAACTTCATAGAGATTCTTTCTCCCTCTGCTCAACCGATTCCACAGGGAACCGCGCCCATTTATCGATGCCTTCCCTTGTGAAGTCCCGAAGCACTCCGAGTTCACTCGTAGGTTTCACACCCCATGCGTAAGCTGGGCCACCGAATATCACCACACCATCCCTAGGGTCAAATCTAACTTCCTCAAGTTCGGGTTGTCGGCTAGCTCCTTTGCTTGCAGCAATTAGATTCCACGTTACATCTGTGCGAGCCTTAATCTCAGCAGCAATCTCATCACGTTGCCTGAAGAGATCAATCAAATTTAGTTTCTGTAGGTTAGACATTGTTTTCTCAACCAGGAAAACCTCTGGAGGACTCCTCCTCTGGCGCACGCACCGATGGCGGTCTCATGGCCCCCGCTTCAGGCGGTGGCTCCCCTTGGTACTTTTATGTTACCTGTGGCCATCTAGGAATCAACTATCTCCATCCACGCAACCCTTTTACCATCACTGTTTCGATACTCAGGCTGTAAGCTGTACTCCAAATCATGCGCCATGTGCTTGAGGATGTGACTGATCCTAAACAGGCGATTCTTAGGCTCGGTCTCATAAGCATCCCCTAACCCTAACTCAATTATGATCTGAACTTGCATTGCCCTCTCCTTTGTACCAATTGATACTTTAGGGGCCATCTAACTTGCGCCTACTTGGGTCTATCCTCGGCATAGCACATACCGTCATTACGAGCGGCAAACCAAGGACCACCATCCTGTTGGCATAGTCGAGGTAGTTCAGTGACCTTATTTCGATGAGTGTCGATTCCGCTGTAATGCATAATGCTGCAGCCCCACTCTTCACTCGCAGTAAGCACGATAATGGCCTGATCGTCACTCGGCGGGATCGGACTAGTACACCATTTAGATTTGCCGTCATCGAGCACGAACCATCCAACATGGTTGCGCCACTCCAGCGTTATTCCCCCAATATGCGGGCGGTACTGGTGATGCACTCCGTAGAGGTAGCCCACGCGGTACGTGATACCAGATGTGACGACTAAAAGAACTGCGATGAATACTGCTTTGGTCATACTTTTGTACCAATTGGTACTTCTAAGGTGTATCGCTGGTCTTCTTTGACGCCTCACCGCTGTACATATCGCTCATTCTAAATCCTTTATAGGCAACTATCGGGCCATTTAGATGGTCAAGGGAAGAATCTACGGTATAGCGGCACTTGTCACAACTATACAGAATCTTTTGCAGCTTGCCATTGGCGTACTTCACCACCTCAATACGCAACGGTTGGCTGCAATCTAGGCAGTATGCTGCCGGGGCTTGGATCGGATTCAGAGGAACAGGCATGGTCACCCAGCCTCTACCAGATCCGCAGGTGGCACTCCCTTAACCCCACGCGGGGCACGGGAGGCCAGAATCTTGTTTAGTGGGGTCCCACACTGGATACATACAACCTTCTTGACCACGAAGGGAACAGGACTCGGGGTGGCTGGTATCATCACGGGCGCGCCATGCTCGAACACCGTCTCCTCCACAGTTCTAATTTCGTGGCCTTCCTTATGACACACGTTTCGTGCTATCTCGTTCATTTTGTTTACGTTCCCTCCAATTAGCTTGGTCGAACTTCTCTATTTCCAAGATCATCTTCGCATCTACGATATGATCAACAGCCATCCCTATAGATGGAGGCATGAGCTTGCCTCCCTCGTCATGGTCGCGCCACGATAGATTACTGGCCAAGGCTGATACCATGCCTTTGTCATCATCACCGCGACTGATTACACAGATGAAGTAGTCAGTTTGAGGAACTTCCTCTAGGCAGGAGACGGCCAGCTTAACCGCAGCACGTAGGGCCTTTTTGCGCTCGGCAAGGCTCACAAGCCACTCCTAACACGATTATAGAGGAACTGCAAGCGAAAAATTGGGGCGACATCGCGTCCTAGCTTATCAACCACAGAATCGCACTTGCGCCATACCCTATCCAGTATCCGCGAATCGTGAATAGGAAAGGTGCGCTCTGAGTTGGGCGCTAGTCAACCGCTATGTCGCCCCTTTTCCTCCGGTCAGTTAAGAGGACTTTGTTCCAATTGGTACATTATGGCTGTGTTTCCAAATCCACGGTTTTTAAGCAGGGAGCCGGTTTCGTGCCTGAAGCCGACCCCCTGCGCAAGTATCAACTGTATGAGAGTCGATAATGTTCGTGGCCTTTAAGCTGGAACCGCTGACGCCCGCAGAAACTTAATCTGATCCCGACGCTCTACCGTTAAGCTACCTCAGCATAGTTTTGGGGCCGAGGGCTGGATTTGAACCAGCATCTTCGGTTTAAGAGAATCTGCGCCTCAGCAGTGATACCCCGCACCACTATGAGCCTGGTGGGGTGATAGCCTAAGTCTAATTGGTGCCCCAACCATTCTCATGGCCGTGGACTTATCCTCAGGTTTAACCTGAGCCTGACGTTGGATAACCCCTTTACAGGGGCCACCCCAAACTTATTTCGCGCCATTGAGCGGGTAGAAGACGTACTCCAACAGTTTCTCACCCACCTTGTTGTCCTTCACGTCCACTTCCTGTTCGTTGGCGCGGGCGCGTGCTCGCTTTACCGCTCGGATAAGCCGGTCACAGCGATCAATCAAATCTGACTTCTTGGCTGGGGTAATCAGCGAGCACCACTCTTGATGCAAAACAGTGCCGACCTCTAAATCCTCGCTAACCTCTTTGACCTGAGCAGGATGCTCCTTTGTGGCCTCATAAAGAATCAGAGGGCGAATAGTCTTCTTCGTTCTCGGCTTGACAACGTCCCGAGCCTTGAACACCCCCTCTGGCCGAGCAGCGTCTTGCTCAAACCCCTTGGCAGGGTCGAGCGTAGGAATAGCCACAACTAGGTCGTGAATCTCCTTCAGTCGCTTTTCCAGTTGAAGCAAGGAAGTTGCGGGCAACCCCGTCAGAACGGTCTTGCCATCCTCGGTCACCACGTCTGCCTTGGCAATGGTGTTGGCTACATCAATCTGGTGGGATGCGTCGAGTGCCTTGGCCGCAATCTCATTCACCCACTTGATCTCCGACGCCACAGTTGACTGGATGTCAGACTGCTCCTCGGTCTGCTCAGCAGTACCCTCTGCCAAGGGACGAAAGGTCACGCGCTTCTCCGCAAACAGATGCCGCTTACTGGTAAAGGTGTTAATCAGATCAGTCCGTGTCTTCGTAGCTTGATTCTCTAGATTACTCTCTACTGCCAACAGTTCGTGCAGCTTTGTCGCCATTTTGCCCTCGCATTGAGCCTGAAGTTTGTGCATTCCTGAATGAGATGCAGAGGCTATAATACACGCTTTTCGGTTGCTGTCAACTACTTTTTTCGCTTGCTGCCTATTGGCAGTTCTGCTATGATGAGGAGCGTTGTGAAAGCGCACTTCAAACTTTGGCAGGCCATCGTACGGCTAGTGCCGCGTTTTAGGCTTGGTAAAGTAGTGCTGATAGCAGACTACTGCGGAGATGACCGTATCGCTGGCCGAGTTGGCTGGACAATAGAACGGCTTCGAATGCGCGATACAGTCACAAAGCATAAATACTGGTTCTATCGTGTGTCAGTTCCACCTTGGGAAGCAGTGATATGGCAGGGATTGCTTGAAAATAAACGACCTACTCCACCCAAGTCACCGTGCCATCAGCATGAAAAGTAATGCTCTTAATTGATTCGCATTGGCTTGTGCGAACAGATTGACCCCTTGCTGCATGAAGGGACTGACTCGCTGCGCTTCTCGCTGGCGACCCAAATCCTCAGCAAACGTGACTGGCACCCCGTAGTCCTCTTCTAGTTGCATCACCCTTACAGGATCGAACCCCGGTCGTACCTGAAGGGACTTGGGATAGGCGTATTCAGCACGGTAACCATGTTCGTGCTCAATCACTAGCCCCCAAAGATAGACCTCCCCTACAAGCGAAAATGCAAGATCACACTGAGTCAGGAAACCATCACGTGTCTTACAGGAGTAAATCCCTGACGGCGAACTACCATCCCAAAACTCACCGCAACTAAACACTTCACGGAGCATCCACTCGGTCGTTCTAGTTAAGCTAAATAAGCTATCAGAAGGAAGAATAGAACACCTAGGGTCACCTCTATGCAACCAACCGCGCCATCCGACGATCAGTTCCTTCTCAGGCATCGGCGGTGACCGGCTCATCAACTCGCGGATGCTCTTGTGGTACGGCAGGCTCATGCTCGGGCTCCTTCACCGGGATAGGAATCTTCTCAGGAATAATCTCATGGCGCTTAATTGCGTGGCCTATCTGCATCGCTTGCTCCTTTTTGTAAAGTAGCACAATCACTCTGGAACTTCTCTAAATGCCATTGGTCAGCCTCGTACCGTAAGGCGTTCACCAGAAAACTAGGTGGGGTCTTTAAGAACTCTTCCCGAGTTTTGAAGCGCAACTCCACGGCCAAGACCCATATACCATCAGAATTTTGATAAAGGGCCAACGATGGAGTTAGGCCAAGCTGGTCAAGTTCTGCTAGTCTCATTAGTCACTCCTTTGTACCAATTGGTACAAGACAATCGTGTAAATTTTATACACACAAAATAGGCAGCACCCAAAAACAACCTTAATGCGTTAAGGTGTTGGGCCAGCATCCCCAGATTTCAGGTCGGGACCACACTGGACGGGGAACCTACCGCCACTTCGACCGACAGGCTATGGCGAAAATTCTGCATGGTCTCTGCACCCGACTTTCCCGTGCTCGCCCAACAGAGATGAGTCACGTTCGGCATCTCAGCCAATGGAGTTTGACAATGCGTCCTGACCCTTACGGCGGCCACATTGGTCATGCGGCTCGTAAGCCACATCCACTCTGCGCGGCTACATGACCTATCATCCACTATCTACAACAAGCGCGCAGAAATGTCAAGGCCGATCTGGGATGGCAATGTAGGGGTGCGGTTTCACGTCAGACATAACCCTCAAATGTAGGCAGGCATCCTCTAGGGTAGTGAACAATTGCCCGCACGGCTTGCACATGAAGCCATTCGAAATTTCTAACGCTGCGCTGATATGCAGGCGGATATCCTTTATAAGGATACCGTGCAACTCTTTGGTCTTTACTGGCTTAGGCTGGGTTCGCCGTCGCCAGGGCCACCACATAATATAAGGTTGACATTTCAAGAGATGTGTGGTCAACTTGAAAACTGGTTGGCAACCATCCGAGATATAAAGTACCAATTGGTACTTTAGTCCTTTCCCAGCGCCGCCAAGTCGTGCCCGCAGCTAGGACACTTTTCCATTTCGAGGGCTTCCGCTATCGTCGGAACTTCAATCTCAATCCCACCGGGATACACAGCCCTGGCCGCAACGTCGTGCTTGGCCAACTCCGAGCACCATTGCCTATCTCTAGCTTGGACGGCTGAGGCTTCTCGCTCTTCCTGCTGCGCAATATAGTCCGAGGCAACTACGTCGTCATCCATTGCTTGGACGGGAATACTTACGTGAGCGTGCTCTCCATTGTCGAAATGTGAGTTGATGAGGCGCTGCACAGCCTCTCGCGCCTCTTGGTGACTCACGATCCTATCGAACATACTCATAGCCCAGCCTCTCGTTTCACGTCCTCGAAAGTGATGTTGCGTCCCTCCCCGAGTTTCTGCATTCTGAGCCCCACCTCTACCAGTTTGCGCTCACGCTCGCAGGCGGTACAGTGATTAGGGTTGCCATCACAAATAACGCTGACTCCATGTGCGGGTCCAGCATCGTCGTAGCACGGTCGCCAGTGCTTGTGTACATAGCACGCCTGCCGATGTCCGCAGGGCATCAGCTCGCTCTCCATCACTTCCCACTTATACTCGGCACGGATGATGTCGGCTGCTTCCGCTATCCATGCCTCGCGCTCGTTGTCTTCGCTAATGTCGTCAGCGATGCGTTCCGCCGCCCGCTCCGCTGGGTCGCTCATTTCTCCTCCCCAGCCAACAACGACTTCACCCGCTCAAATACCGCCTCCGCTATCCTATTTATATCTTCCTTAGATAGAACAACTTGTCGGTGCACGTCTACTCGGATATAAGGATACTCGCTTGGCTCAGCCCATTTTGGCGGCTTGTCTACTATACCCTGTGTTATCACCGTACACCTCCTTATATAAGGATACTACCCTAACAGCAACCGATATCCCTGTCAACTGAAAAATGAATCCGCTCTATGGCGTC
>Ga0066672_10000734_pt1 | contig 10880 bp, 5 predicted proteins | sample GraSoiAngelo_121_FD_62292 | JGI IMG/M metagenome (GOLD analysis project Ga0066672, IMG submission 62292) | Grasslands soil microbial communities from the Angelo Coastal Reserve, California, USA - 14_0919_12_20cm | ecosystem: Environmental > Terrestrial > Soil > Grasslands | place: USA...
GCGTTCGGCATGGTCCGGCTTGAGTGCGTGACCGTAATGAAAATAGTGGCCGCCCGATTTTTTGACCAGGAGCTTTTGACCGTCGGCGGTGCGAAATCCCTGGGCATCGCCGCAGGATCGGATGTTGGAGTCGCGCCGCACGACACGCACTTCCCGATAATACCAGCCGAACGAATACACATACGTCCAGTAGCTGCCGTAAAAATGCGTGTAGTCCACCAGCAACCCCTGCACGACCGAATTGTTCAACTGCCGCTCCATCGTCGCGCGCATCGCCGACACGGTGTCCTCGTGCAGCACTTCGTCGCCCTGGATATAGACGCACCAGTCGCCGGCGCATTCCCGCAGCGCCAGGTTCGTGTGATGGGACAGAGCCAGGCCGCTCTGGCGAAGCGTTTCGTCCCAGTCAGACTCGATAACGCGGATTTTTGGATCGCCGATGCCTTTGACCCTATCGAGCGTGTTGTCGGTCGAGCGCGGGACGTTGACGATGACTTCGTCGCACAACGGCAGCAGTGAGCGAATGGACGGGATGAAAGGATAGCCCAGCTCAACGCCGTTGCGGATCAAGGTGAATCCGCTGATTTTCACAACCCCGATTAGAGCAGAGCGGCCGCGAGGTGAACAGGGTTGGTTTTGCGGCGCGGAGATTAAAGTTGGAAATTCGCTGGCGCCGATTCAAATATGCCGTTTGTGACGAACGGGAACGCAGATCGAACCGGCCCTGAAGCCGCCTGGGAGTCGGCTTTGTCCGGTGCCACGCCGCTGATCACCGTGGCCATCTGCACACGGAACCGCGCCGCTTCTTTGCAGAAAGCCGTTGACAGTGTGTTGCCCCAGCTCAGCGAGGACATCGAACTTCTCATCGTGGACAATGCCTCGACGGACAACACTCCAGAGGTGGCCATGCATTTGGCCGCGGCCAACCGCCAGGTGACCGTTTGCCTGGAGGATGAAGTCGGATTAAGCGCGGCGCGCAACAAGGCGCTGCTCCAGGCACGCGGCCAATACGTGCTTTTTCTCGACGACGATGCGGTGGCGGAGCCGGGCTGGCTGGCGGCTTACCATCAGTTTTTGTCTGCGCCGCCTTCCGGGCGCATCGCGGTTGTGGGCGGAGCGGTATTACCCGAATTTGAAGTTGCGCCCCCCCGATGGCTTCAACAGAACGGGTACAAACTCGATCTCGGCAACGCGCCGAAACGCGTCTCCGCGCGCGGCGGTCCGTGGGGCGGTAACAGCTCTTACCGCCGCGATGTAGTGCTGAAAGCTGGCATGTTCAACACCCGCCTTGGACGAAAAGGAGAGTCACTGGGCGGGCATGAAGAAAGTGATTTGAACCAGCGGTTGGAAGACGCGGGTTGTGAGATTTGGTGGCTGGGCTCGGCGCGCATTCGACATTTTGAGCCCGCCGAACGCGTCCGACTCAGATGGCACCTTCGGAGCCAGTTCAATCAGGGACGCTCTTCGGTCATAATGCGCGCGGGGCACAAACCGCAGTCACTGAATCGGCGGTTGTACGCGGTTGCGCGTTTGTTCGTCGCACCATTCCAGTTTGCGGCTCTGGTTTTTCTCGCCGTTTTGGCGCTGGCTCTGGCGCAACGGCGGCTGGCCGCCAGTTCGGTCATTCGGGCTGCGCGGGTGGCCGGCTTCGCCTTGCAACTGGGCGTACAGCTTGTTCGTGTGCAAGAGGAGCGGTAAACGCTCAACGTCCTCTGCTTCGATTGCCGGATGGCTTACCACCTGGTTCATTAGCGAGCCGTTGAAAAGTCTGAAAAATCTTGTGGGGTCGCGGTTCATTTCCTATTGTCGGGTTGATGCACTCGCGCTGCATCTATCAAAAACCTCTCGACACTATTTGCTGATATGGTCAGCTTTATTGTGCCCTGCTACAACTACGCGCACTTTTTAGGGGAGTGCGTTTCATCCATCCTGCGCCAAAGTTACCCGCAGTTTGAAGTTCTGGTTCTGGACGACCAATCCCCCGACAATACTCCCGAGGTGGCTGCCACTTTTGGCGATCCCCGCGTCGTTCACATTCGCAACGAACGGAACCTTGGCCTGAGTGGCAACGTCAACAAGGGCCTGGGGTTGGCGCGAGGCAAATACGTGTGGCCCATTTCCGCCGACGACAAACTCCGGGACAACTGTGCGCTCGAAAGATACATTCGATTCATCGATAAGCATCCTGATGTTGGATTTGTGTTCAGCCCGGTCGTTCCGCTCCGTGACGGAAAAGAAGACGCCGCGCCTCTTGCCTATACGAATTATGGGCCAGCCGACAAACTGCTCAAAGCGCCGGAGATGGGATATAAAGCGCTCAATGGATGTCCCGTGTGCGGGCCGGCGGCCATGATCAGGAAAAGCTTCTTCCTGGAAATCGGTGGCTACCGCCCGGAACTGCCCAGAAACGCCGATTGGTACCTGTTCGGTGCGCTGGGTATCGCCCACGACGTCGGATACGTGGCTGAACCCATGGCCAATTTTCGATTCCATGGTTTCAGTTTGGATCACCAATGGAAAAAACAGTCGCCGGAGTTCTGCCGCGAGCAGGACATCGCCACCTTGCAGTTGCTCAGTCGCCGGGCGGAAGCCCTGGGACGCTGGACGTTGGCCTGGGCCTACCAGGCGCAGATTCCACGAGCGTTGGTGCGACTTGGCAGGCAGGCCTATAATAACGGTCTCCTCGGTTCTGCCCGGGAAAACTTCAGGCTGGCGTTAAACTACGGCGCCCAAAGGCGGCGGGCATACAGCGGGCTGTTTTGGGTCTCCCTGGGAAAACCTGGCTATTTTTTAAAGTCTCCGCTCCGGACCATGCGGCGCCTCTTTGCAAAAAGAACCGAGTAAATAACCGCTTCTTTTGATGCGAACCCGTGTGAATACTCCCCCAGACGGACGAAAGATTCGCTGGCCAACAAATGCCGAACGCTGGACAAAGCAATCCTGAACCCCAAGGCTGCTATGACCAGGATTCGCCTCGACTTCTGTGATTTTTGGCCCAATTTCCCGAAGGCCAAAAACTTCTTTACTGAGTTGTTGAGCGCCCGTTACGAGGTGGAAATCTGCGACCATCCCGATTTCCTCATCTACTCCAATTTCGGCTACCACCACCGTCTCTACACCTGTCCGCGCATCTTTTACACCGGTGAGAAAGGTGCGCCGGACTTTCGCGAGTGCGATTACGCTTTCACCTCCCGTTACGTGGACGATCCGCGCCACCTGCGGCTGCCGCTTTACGTGTGGTACGTGAGTCCCGATCTGCTGGTGAAAAACCCGGCCGAACCCGAACGATTGCTCGCGCAAAAGAACAAATTCTGCGCTTTTGTTGTCAGCAACTCTCACCGAAGAACAGCGAAACGGATTGATTTTTTCCACCGCCTGTGCCGGCATAAGCAAGTCGATTCCGGCGGAAGGCATCTCAACAACATCGGCGGTCTCATCGGGGACAGTCTGGAGGCGAAGATCGCTTTTCTCCAACCCTACAAGTTCAACATTGCCTTTGAAAACACTTCCATCCCCGGCTACACAACTGAGAAGATCGTTGACGCCATGCGCGCCCGGTGTATTCCCATCTACTGGGGCAATCCGCAAATCCACCCCGAGTTTAACTCGAAGAGCTTTCTGAATTATCCTGATTTTCCAAACGAAGAGGCGCTCATTGACAGAATCCTTCAAATCGATTGTGACGATTCGCTTTACCTCGAATACCTTCGCCAACCCTTTTTCCACGACAATCGCCCCAATGAATTCTTCAGCCGGGAGCGGTTGCTCGACCAGTTCGATAAGATTTTTTCGACCCCAATCCGGCCGGTCGGCGCGCGCCGAAAATTCTTCCAGGTGGGTCGCTGGGTTTTGGTGAAAAAGGACAAAGCTTGCCCGCCGACTGCTGACCCTGCCCGATGACTTGAGGTGGAAAACGACACCAACAAACCAACGGCAGTCGCGCGCAGGAGCCCGCGTGACGGTTGACCGAGGTTTTCGCCATCGGCAGAGAGTTGGCGAAACCAGATGATCCGCGATCCCGGAATCGCGCATCGGGACCATGAACGGTGGGGCGAGACTCCGTCGAGTCCTGACCTCCAATGGATAGAAATTAGGGCTCGACGGAGTCTCGCCCCACCAAAGCAGGCCGAGGCGGAAAATTTCTCGCAAGGGTCGTCCGTAATCGGGCAGAGTTTAGCCGCCTTATGATCGATTTTCTTCGGAAATTGCTGAGCCTGGCCAGACCTTATCGTCTGCGGCTGGCGCTCGGCGTCGTTTTCGGGGTTCTCAGCGGCTTGGTGGAGCCGTTGTTGGTTGTGCTCATCCCGTTGGTAGGCCGAGTGATCTTTCCCGGCGTGGCCACCGCCGCCGCTCAGGATGTCACGAAGAACCTGCCGCGCCTGCTTCGTCCGCTCGCCGATTCAGTGACTTCCTGGTTCACGAACTCGGAATCACCGCCCCTCGCCGTGGTCAAAGTGTTGGTGGTTTCTCTCATACCTCTGGTCGTCCTGCTGCGGGGCGCGCTCGGTTACTTGAACACTTATTGCCTGCAGTGGGTCGCCATCCGCACCGTCACCGACCTGCGCACGAAGCTGTTCACCCACTTGCAAAACCTTTCCCTGAGTTTTTTCGCGCGAGCCAACACCGGCGATTTAATGTCACGCATCATGTCAGATACGGTGGCGCTGCAAAGCACCATCAGTTCGTCGCTGGCGGTCATGATCAAGGACCCCGTGACGGTGCTGGCGTGCGCGGGCTTGCTCTTTGTTCTGGATGCGCGGCTCACTCTGATTGCGCTGCTGGTGTTTCCCCTCGGCCTCATTCCGGTCGTCATTTACAGCCGCAAAGTCCGCAAATCGAGCGCAGCCATTCAGAATAGCTACTCCGAACTCGCCAAAGTCGTGCACGAATCCTTCACCGGCAACCGCATCGTCAAGGCCTATAACCTGGAAGAGAAAGTCGTCCAGCAGTTCAAAGATGTCTCACGCCGGTTCGTCAGCCATTTCATGCGGGTGGTTCGTTCACAGGAAATCCCCGGACCGCTGATAGAATTCTTCGGTTCGGTCGGCGTCGCCGCCTTGTTCGTTTACTTTGCCTTTCAACCCAATCCTGCCGCCGACAAATTCATCCAGTTCGCCCTGACCATTGTATTGATGTATCGCCCGGTCAAAAACATCATCCGGCTGCACAGCCAGCTTGAGCAGGCGCGCGCGGCCAGCCAACGGGTTTTCGATCTGCTGGCGACGCAAAACAATGTCCGCGAACCGGCCCAACCCGTTCCCCTGCGCGCGGCCGACGCGCCGATTCACTTCAACAACGTTCATTTTTCCTACGGTGACAAACCCGTTCTGCACGGGATCCAGCTTACAGTACACCCTGGCCAAATGGTGGCCCTGGTCGGCGCCAGTGGCTCCGGCAAGACCACGCTGACCAATCTGCTCCTCCGCTTTTACGACCCGCAAAAAGGCGCCGTGCGCATCGGCGACATTGACATTCGCGACGTCACCACGCGCGACCTCCGCCACCAGATCGCGGTTGTGACGCAGGAAACCATTTTGTTTAACGATACGGTCCGCAACAACATCGCGCTCGGCCGTCCGGGCGCGAACAATGGCGAAATCGAAGAGGCCGCCAAACACGCCTTCGCCCACGAGTTCATCCTGGAAAAGCCGAATGGCTACGAGACGGTCATCGGTGAAAAAGGTGTGATGCTGTCCGGCGGCCAGCGCCAGCGCATCGCCATTGCCCGGGCCATTTTGAAGAACGCGCCGATTCTGGTGCTGGACGAAGCCACCAGCGCGCTCGACACCGAATCGGAACGCGCCGTGCAAGCCGCCCTGGAGGAATTGATGATCGGCCGCACCACGATTTGCATCGCGCATCGGCTATCGACTGTGCAAAAAGCCGATCTCATCGTCGTGCTCGACCAGGGACGCATCGTGGAAACCGGCAAACACACGGAGCTGATCAAACGCGCCGGCGTTTACCAAAAACTCTACGCACTCCAGTTCCAGACTTGAAACGCGTGAAAGGCAAGCCGGCGGAACGATCTTTAGAGTGGGTGCCAAAAGCAGTTTCGAAAGGTAGGGCGCGGTGTCCCCACCGCGCCGCGGCGGACTGAGGACAGCCCGCCCTACCACCGTGGTTCAATGGGAAATCTCTTGTGACAATCTCGTTGACCAGCGCATGCAGGCTGCCCTTGAAAATCCTGGCGATTCAGTTCAAATATTTCGGCGACGCTGTCCTCATGATTCCAGCGCTGCGCGCGATTCGCGAGCGCTGGCCCGGCGGCTCGCTGCACGCGCTCGTGCCGGAGGAGGTCGCGCCCCTTCTCCAGCATTTGCCGTGGCTCACTTGTGTCTGGGCGTTGCCACGCCGGCGCGGCCACGCCCGGCTCAAACCGACGTGGCCAATCCTCCGCGCACTGCGCCGCGAACGCTTCGACCACTCGGTGGACTTTGGCGGCAACGATCGCGGAGCCATTTTGAGCCTGCTGTGCGGCGCGCGACAGCGGCTCGGACCGATTCATCCCGGCGGCTTCATCGGGCGTCGCTTCTGTTACACGCATCGCGTGTCACCCGCGCCGCTCGATCAGCACGAAACTCTCCGCCTCTTGCACACTCTGTCGGCCTGGGGCATCACGCCGCCGCGCTCGCTGGAAATCGAAATTCGCACCGACCCCGCTCTGGACGCGTTTGCCGCCCAACTCCTGCCGGAGCGAAGAGTCATTTGCCACCTCGCCGCCGGGCAGCCGAAGAAGGAATGGCCGGTCGCGCACTGGGCTTGTTTGTACCAAATGGCGGCTGCGGCCGGACTTCGACTCGTCTTCACCACCGGTAAAGGCGCGCGGGAACAGTCGCTGGCGGACGTCTTGAAGAAACTCGCACCGGACGCACCGGTGCTGCCGCCGACGCCTGCCCTCGCGACGTTTCTCGCCGTGCTCAAGCGCGCGGAAGTTTTCATTGCCGGCGACACCGGCCCGCTGCATTTCGCCAGTGGTGTGGGCGTGCCGACGATCGCGTTGTTCGGCCCCACTTCCCCCGTCCAATGGGCCCCGCTCGGTCCGAATCACCAGGTTCTCCTCGGCGCCCGGTGTAATTGCGACGGCTGCGCGGACGTTTGTAAGAGCGCCAGCCATTGCCTCGCCGCGATTTCACCGGACCAGGTCCTGAGCCGCCTGCAGAAATTTTTGTCGCCGACGCGTCCATCGTAAGCGCATGTTAACAACTTGTCCGCCCTCTTCGCTTGCGCCTCCTTCACTCCCGACGTTAGATTCTTCGCATGTCGCACGCGGACTTTGTCCACCTTCATCTGCACACGGAGTATTCGCTGCTCGATGGCGCTTGCCGATTGGATCGGCTGGTGGACAAGGCGCATGAGCTGAGATTTCCCGCGCTGGCGATCACCGACCACGGCGTGCTTTGCGGCGCGATTGATTTTTATCAGGCCGCGCGCGACAAAGGCATCAAGCCCATTCTCGGCTGCGAAGTCTATGTCGCCCCCGGCAGCCGTTTCGAGAAGAAGGCCAGCGGCGGAGGCAAAGACGTGTACCATCATCTCGTGCTGTTGGCCAAGGACGAGGCCGGCTACCAAAACCTGATTAAGCTCGCGACGGCGGCGCATCTGGAGGGCTACTATTACAAGCCGCGCATCGACAAAGAAATTCTGGCGGCGAACAAGGAAGGACTCATCGCGCTGTCAGGCTGTCTGGCGAGCGAAATTCCGGAGTTGATTCAGAAGGACCAGTTGGACAAGGCGCGCGCCACGGTGGACTGGTTCAAGCAAACCTTCGGCCCTGGGAATTTCTATCTCGAACTCCAAAACCACACGATCCCCGAGCAAATCAAAGTCAATCGCCATCTGATTCACTGGGCGAAGGAGTTCGGTCTGAAGCTGGTGGTGACGAACGATGTGCATTACGTGGAGAAAGGCCACTCCCACGCGCACGACGCGCTCATCTGCATCGGCACGCAAACCCTGCTCAGCGACACGAAGCGCATGCGCTACGTGCCGGAGCAGTTTTACCTGCGCTCGGCCAATGAGATGAAGGCCTTGTTCAGCGAAGTCCCTGACGCGGTGCGAAACACACTCGAAGTCGCCGAGAAATGCAACGTGGAGATCGAGTTCGGCCGACTGCATTATCCGGCCTTCGGCCCTCCGGAACATTTCACCCGCGAAGGTTACCTGCGGCATTTGCTGGCTGAAGGATTGCGCAGACGCTACGGCATCCACGCGCGAGCGGAAGGACAGGAGTTCGTGATCGAAGCGATTGACGATGCGCGGAGGCTTCCGAGTTTCCGGCCGACGGCAGACCAAATCGGAAATCCGAAATCCGAAATCCGAAATCTCAAGGATCCCGCCGTGGCCACGGCGGTCAAGGCCGTCATGGACCGCCTGCAGCTCGAACTCAAAGTCATCGAAAAGACCGGTTTTATCAGTTACTTTCTGATCGTCGCTGACTTTGTTCAATTCGGCCGCAGCAAAGGGATCGCTTGCGTGGCCAGAGGTTCCGCCGCCGGTTCCATCGTCACTTATCTGCTCGAAATCGCGAACGTCGATCCCATCCGCTACGGCCTGCTGTTCGAGCGCTTTCTCAATCCCGAACGCGTCAACCCGCCCGATATCGACATTGACTTCGCGGACGACCGACGCGCCGATGTCATCGAGTACGTTCGCCAGAAATATGGGCGCGATTCGGTCGCGCAAATCATCACGTTCGGGACCATGGGCGCGAAATCGGTCGTGCGCGACGTGGGCCGCGTGATGGGCTTGAGTTACAGCGAGTGTGATCGGCTCGCCAAAATGATTCCCAACGAGCTCAAGATGACGCTCGAAAAAGCGCTCAAGGTCTCGCCGGAACTCAAGCAGGCTTACGAAACGGAGGAAGCCACGCGTGAACTCATTGACACCGCGTTCATTCTCGAAGACCTCACACGTAATGCGTCGGTGCATGCGGCAGGCGTCGTCATCGGCGATCAGTCATTGGTTAATTTGCTTCCGCTGAAGGCGGACGATAACGGCACCATCGTGACCCAATACGCGATGGGCCCGGTCGGCGACCTCGGTTTGTTGAAGATGGATTTCCTCGGGCTGAAGACGCTCACGGTCATTCGCAACACGTGCGAGATGGTCCGGCAGATCAAAGGCATCGAGGTTCCCATCGACAATCTGCCGCTGGACGACGCCCGGACTTACGACCTGCTGAACAAAGCGAACACGCTCGGCATCTTCCAATTGGAATCGGGCGGGATGCGCGACCTTTGTCGCAAGTTTCAAATCGGTTCGGTGGAACACATCACCGCGCTGGTGGCGCTCTACCGCCCGGGGCCGATGGACCTGATCCCGGAATTCATCAAGCGCCGACATGGCGAAGTGAAAATTGAGTACGAACATCCGCTGCTGGAACCGATCGCCCGCGAGACCTACGGCATTTTGATTTACCAGGAGCAGGTGATGCAGGCCGCGCAGGTGCTGGCGGGTTACACGCTGGGCGGCGCGGACCTGCTGCGCCGCGCGATGGGCAAAAAGAAGCCCGAAGAAATGGCTCAGCAGCGCGCCATTTTCGTCAAGGGGTGCAAGGAGAAGAACGACCTCACGCAGGCGAAGGCGAACCAGATCTTCGATTTGCTCGAAAAATTCGCCGGCTACGGCTTCAACAAGTCCCACGCCGCGGCCTACGCCATCGTCGCGTATCAGACGGCCTATCTGAAGGCGAATTATCCCGTGGAGTTTTACTGCGCCATGATGACGAACGACATGGCCGACACCGCGAAGCTCAGCCAATACATCGACGAAGCGCGCACGCAGGGCATTGAGGTGTTGCCGCCCGATGTGAACGAGAGCGGGGTGCATTTCACGCCGGCTCAGAGTGGGACAGGCGTCCCGCCTGTCTTTTGGGAGAAAGCCTGTCCCACTGTGGCAGACAGGCCAGAGGCCTGCCCCACAAAGACAGGCGGGACGCCTGTCCTACTATCAGCCATTCGCTTCGGTCTGGCCGCCATCAAGGGCGTCGGTGAAATCGCGGTGCAGAGCATTTTGAAGGCGCGCAGCGAAGGCGAGAAATTCAAATCGCTCTCGGACCTGTGCGAACGCGTCGATACGCGCACTGTGAACCGGAAGGTGCTCGAAGCGCTTGTCAAATCGGGCGCGTGCGATTGTCTCGGCGAAACCCGCGCCACGCTCTTCGCGCAAATTGACCGCACGCTTGCGCGCGCGGCGAGCATGGCCGCCGACCGCCAGCGCGGACAAGGTTCGCTCTTTGGCATGTTGCAGGAAAAGGAATCAACGATGCCTGAATCAATGACGAAGCTGCCGGAGTGGCCGCAGCACGAGTTGCTCGCTTACGAAAAGGAACTGCTCGGTTTCTACGTCACCGGCCATCCGTTGACGCCTTACGCGCCGCTCATTGAGAAGTATTGTCTGCACAAGACATCGGCGCTGGCGCAACTGCCCAATCGCAGCATGACGCGCATCGGGGGCCTGATTGCCGCGGTCCAGAACGGCGTCTCCAAAAAGACCAACAAACCTTACGCGATGGTGACGCTGGAGGACCTGGAAGGCTCGGTGCAGGTGCTTTGCATGAACGAGAACTACGACCGATACCGTGACCTGCTCGCGCCGAACAAAGCCATCCTCGTCATCGGCGAAGTCAACACCGGCGATGACAAGCCGAAAATTTTTCCGCAGGAAATCATGCCACTGGAGGACGCGATGAGGAGATACACGAAGCAGGTCCACCTCCGTTTGCACACGGCGCACCTGACACCGGACCAGCTCGACTTGATCCACGAAATGGTTGCGGGCTTTTCCGGCAAATGCCCGCTGTTCCTCTGCTTCAAGCGCCCGGCCGGCGAAATCGTCTTCGTCGAGACGCACGAACGGTTCAGCGTTCTGCCCTCGAT
>Ga0066672_10000737_pt1 | contig 10864 bp, 10 predicted proteins | sample GraSoiAngelo_121_FD_62292 | JGI IMG/M metagenome (GOLD analysis project Ga0066672, IMG submission 62292) | Grasslands soil microbial communities from the Angelo Coastal Reserve, California, USA - 14_0919_12_20cm | ecosystem: Environmental > Terrestrial > Soil > Grasslands | place: USA...
CAGCCGGTTGGTCGTGCTTTCCAATTCGCGGAACAGGAGCAAAATCATCTCCAGCAAGTCATCCAGATGAAACGGTTTCATCAGGACCATCTCGCTCACGTGATTTAGAAATTCCACGACGCGCGGGTCTTCTCCGTGCGCCGTGATGAAGATGAATCGCTCGCACAATTGCGGCTGGACCCGTTGCACGGCGTAGTAAAACATGTCGCCCGGCATTTGCGCCATTACCACGTCGCAGAGGACCACGTCAAAGTTCGAATCCATGATGGCTTTAAGTCCATCGACACCGTTCCCAACCGCGGTCACTCGATAGCAGTACGCCTCCAGATAATCCTTCAGCAATACTGTCAGGTCAGGCTCGTCCTCCACGAGCAGAACACGCTTCACTGCGCCGCTGGAAGATAAACTGCGACCGTCGCGGGCCATGGCCGATGATTGCATGAACGCTGTGTAGCACTTTGAATCGCGCCTGTCATGTGAAAACGCGCTGGCGTCCGTATCCAGTGCCATTCGATGCAACCTGGCGCGCGGCCCCTTCCCATTGAAGGGGCGTCTCCACCGGTGTGCAATCTTTTGTTGCATATGCAACAAAAGTTCGTCACCGGTTCATAGTTCGGCTCACGCCGTGGGCTTACCTTCTCCTCGCCGCTCCGCAACTATTACCGCGGCTCTCACTAACTGCTTTGCGCCCTGCGCTGTCCTCAATCTGGCAAAATCCGCAAAGCTCTGTGTATTCTCGCCCCGTGGAAACCCTGTGGCTGTGCCTCTTCGCCTTTCTCGCTGGTCTGGTGGACTCGGTGGTCGGCGGCGGCGGACTGATTCAATTGCCCGCGCTCTTCATTTTTCTTCCATCCCCACTGTCCGACTCGTTGGTATCGATTTTCGGCACGAACAAGCTTTCCTCCATCTGCGGAACCGCCATGGCAGCCGCGCAATATTCACGACGCGTTCAAATCAACTGGCCTTCGATTTTTCCGGCTGGTCTGACCGCCTTCATGTTCTCAGCTCTCGGCGTCTATGCCGTCTTCGCGGTGGAGCCGAAGGTGCTGAAGCCACTCGTCCTGTTCCTGCTTGTGGCGGTGGCCATCCACACGTATTGGCGGAGAGATTTCGGCAACCTGCACGCGCCGCAGTTCACGGCCCACCGCGAACGACAGTTTGGCATTCTGGTCGGCGTGGTGATCGGCTTTTACGACGGTTTTTTCGGGCCAGGCACGGGGAGCTTTCTGATTTTCATTTTCATCGGCCTGTTTGGCTTCGACTTCCTGACCGCGTCGGCCAGCGCGAAGATCATCAACTTCGCCACGAACCTTTCCGCGGTAATTTACTTCGCCGTCACGCACAGAATTTTTTACCAATTCGCAGTGCCGATGGGGCTGTGCAACATGCTGGGCGCGTGGACGGGAAGCCGGCTCGCCATCCTCAAAGGAAACGCCTTCGTCCGCGTCTTTTTCCTGGTGGTTGTCGCCGTGATGATTCTGCGCTACGGCTGGGAAGTGTTTGGAAGATAACGGAGTAATGGAGTAATGGAGTAATGGAGTGATGGAGCGGCGTGCAGTACCCCACCGCTCCAATACTCCATTACTCCGCGCTGCCTCAATGATATTCCTGCAGCGTTTTCACCGAGTAACCGGACTTCTTCAGGGCGGCAATACCGAGCGCCGCGGCCCGCGCGCCGCTGAGTGTGGTCATAATGGGCGTGTTCGTGTAAACCGCGGTGGTGCGGATTTTCACCTCATCAGCGCGCGGCACCTGGCCGGACGGTGTGTTAATCACCAGATGAATCTCGCGATTCTTGAGCAGGTCGAGCGCGTTTGGGCGTCCTTCAGCCAGCTTGAAAATGCGCTGTACTTTCAGGCCTGCCTTGTCCAGCACCGTCGCCGTGCCGGTGGTGGAAATGATTTCAAAGCCCAGTTCGGCAAATTGCCGGGCCACGGCGACAGCGTCTTTCTTGTGGGCGTCGCTGACGCTGATGAAGACGCGACCGCACAACGGCAACGGCGCGTTCGCGGCCATCTGTGATTTCGCGTAGGCGATGCCGAGGTCGGCGTCCAGACCCATGACCTCACCGGTCGAACGCATTTCCGGCGAGAGCAAAATGTCCTGGCCGTGGAAACGGTTGAACGGAAAGACGGACTCTTTGACCGCCCAATACTTCGGCCAGCTCTCTTTTGTAAAACCGAGTTCGGTCAATTTCCTGCCGGCCATCACTTTCGCCGCGAGTTTCGCCAGCGGCACGCCAATGGCCTTGCTGACAAACGGCACGGTCCGTGACGCGCGCGGATTCACCTCCAGCACGTAAACCATTTCGCCCTTCACGGCGAATTGCACGTTCATCAAGCCAATGACTTTCAACTCGCGCGCCATGGCATGAGTGTATTCGCGGATGGTTTCGATGACGGTTTTCGACAACGTGTGCGGTGGCAGGACCATCGCAGCATCCCCCGAATGCACGCCGGCAAACTCGATGTGCTCGAGCATCCCGCCGATGACGATGGTGGGACAGGCCTCCAGCCTGTCTTTGGAATTGGCGGACAGACTGGAAGCTCTGTCCCACTTTTCAAAATGCCCGACGTCGGCGATGCAATCGACGTCCACTTCCGTCGCGTCTTCGAGGAACTTGTCCACCAGCACGGGACGTTCGGGGGAGGCTTCGACCGCGAACCGCATGTAGTGCTGCAACTCGGCGTCGGAATAGACGATTTGCATCGCGCGCCCGCCCAGCACGAAGGAAGGTCGCACCAGGATCGGGTAACCCAGTTGCTTCGCGACTTCGAGCGCTTCAGCTTCATTCGTCGCAATTCCGTTTGGCGGCTGCGGGATATTCAGCTTGTCGAGCATGGCGGCAAAGAGCTTGCGGTCCTCGGCGATTTCAATGCTCTGCGGCGAAGTCCCGATGATATTGACTCCATTCTTTTGCAGACCGAGCGCGAGGTTCAGGGGCGTCTGCCCGCCGAACTGCGCGACGGCGCCCCAGCATTGTTCCCGCTCGTAAATATGCAGCACGTCCTCCAGCGTGAGCGGCTCGAAAAAAAGTTTGTCGCTCGTGTCGTAGTCGGTGGAAACCGTCTCCGGGTTCGAGTTGACCATGAGCGTCTCGAAGCCGTCTTCCTTGAGCGCAAACGCGGCGTGGACGCAGCAGTAATCGAACTCGATGCCCTGGCCGATCCGGTTCGGACCGCCGCCAAGAATCATTATCTTGCGCTTGCCCGAAGACCGCACTTCGTCGTCACCGCGGTCGTAAGTCGAATAATAGTAGGGTGTGTAAGCCTCAAATTCGGCGGCGCAGGTGTCCACGAGACGATAGCTCGGAACGAGTCCGAGTGTTTTTCGCAGCGCGCGGATTTCGTCCTCGGTTTTGCCGGAAAGATTTGCGATTTGCCGGTCGGAAAATCCGAGCGATTTGGCTTTGGCCAACAGTTCAGAATCGAATTTGGGCATCAGGTCAAAATCAAACCCGGCAAAGTAAGCCTGAGCATGTTGGCGCTGGCAAGTTTTGTTTGGAAAGCCTATCTCATTTTCTTATGCGAAGACCAAATCGCCTCTTGGGCTTGTCGCTGGCCGTGCTCGCGGCAATTCTGATCGGCATCTTCGCGGCTTCGATCCAGCGGACTTCGCCAGTGCTCACGCTCAGCGACGGTTCGAAACTGAAAATGACAACTTGGGCGCAAGGCAGCCAGTTGCGCATCTTCCACGGTTCCTGGTGGCAGCGAATCGTGTTCCAATGCTTCGGAACAAACCTTCCGGCGAGACTTCGCGGGAATGCCTCGGTATTCCCGTCGCTTTACACGAACGGATCTCTGGGGTTGGTTTTCACGCATTTCGCGGAAGGCGGGCCCTTGCAAGATACCTTGAATGGATCGGCGCAGTTGACCGGGATTGGTCCAGGTGGAAAAGCGGTTTCCGGCCAAATTCGCGGAGTGAACTTTAACACGGCAAACGTCGAGGGCGGCGAAAAAGTCGTGGCAGAGGAGATTTTGTGGGAATTTCCGCTCCTGACACAAAAGGAAATTCGCTTCCGTCTTTACGAGACGAACGGCCTGTCTAATGCGGTGGTCACAAACGAATTTTTAATGCGCAATCCTTCTCGCTGAATGTCGTAAATATTTCTGAACCGCCCCCTCACCCCGTCCCTCTCCCCCTCCGCGGGGGAGAGGGTGCCCGAAGGTCGGGTGAGGGGGCGGGCTGGCAGGTTCAGGGGCGCAATGGGCGCACAAAATTCGGGATTCTCTCCTACAAGAGTTGCACAACGCGCTGCAACTCGGCATCAGTGTTGTAGAAGTGCGGGGAGAGTCGAAGGTGCTGGCGGCCGCTGCGGTCGGCGCGGAGCGAGGCAATAATGTTGGCGGCTTCGAGCTTTTCGTACAGCGCGGCCATGCCAGCGCCTTCACGATAAAACGTGACGATGCCGCTGGCGTTGGCGGGCGGCACGTCGGCATGCAGCACGGTATAGCCTTTGTTCTTCAGCGCGGGAACCAGCAGCGCGCGCTTTCGCAACAATTCGGCGGCGATGTTGTCGATGCCGATTTCCAACAACAGTTCCATCGCCGCGTTGAGCCCGACGAGACCGAGAAGGTTTTGGGTGCCGGCTTCGTAGCGGCGAGCGTCGGGGCGGAAGACGAGTTGCTCCTGAGCGACGTAGTTGGGGCAAAGTACGTTGTGCCAGCCGTAAGCCGCGGGACGCAAATTGTCCTGAAGCCCTTTTCGCACGTAAAGAATGCCGGCGGCGCATGGGCCGAGCAGCCACTTGTGCGCGTCGGCCGCGAGGAAATCAATGTGCTCGACGGTTGTCGGGAAAGCGCCGAGCGTTTGGATGGCATCAACACAGAACAGGATGTTGCGTTCGTGCAGCGCCTGGCCGATGGCGTTCAGGTCAATCCGGTAGCCGGACACGAAATGGCATGAGGCCAGCGCAACCAGCCGCGTTTGTTCGTCCACCTGGCCGATCACTTCCAACGGACGCAGGCGGCCCGGTTCGCGCGTGCTCAGGAACCGGACTTCCACGCCGCGTTCCGCCAGCGCCATCCACGGATAGACGTTCGCGGGATAATCGTCGAAATAAATTAGGACGTTGTCGTTCTTTTTCCACGGCAGCCCGGCGGCGATGAAGCTGAGCGCGAGCGAGGTCGGGCCGACGAAAGCGATTTCGTCCGGTCGCGCGTTGAGCAGACGCGCGGCGAGGGCGCGCGAATGGTGCATTTGCTGTGCCGGCAACAGTGTTTCCTGGTCGCCTTGTGTACAAAGGTCGGCGTAGTCGCGAACCGCGTCGGCCACCCGGCGGGGCAGCGGTGCGACACCGGCGTGGGCAAGAAAAATCTTTTCGCGCGTGACGGGAAATTCGTGCTGGCGTAGCGCTTCGTCGGAAAGAATTTCGGAGGATGTCATGCGCGAAGGCTAACTCAGAGTTTCGATTTACACCGGGATATTCTTGTTCGGTTTTGGCTCTGCGCGGGGTTTTACCGGTCTCGATGAAGCCATCAGCATGCCGGGCAATGAAGACGAACGCGAACCGGCCCTCACCTGGCCTTCCCTCTGCCATGAAAACGAGTTTGGAGAATTGGCCCGCCCTCACCCCGGCCCTCTCCCCCAGGAGAGGGAGAACCGAGCACCGCGGCGTGAAATTTTCGTCGCCGGTGGTGGAGTCGCCGTCCATGAGGTCTCTCCTCTGGGGATGGGATCAGAGATTGAGTTGCTGAAAGATGTTGTTGTAATAGCCGCTCCAGAAGCTGACGATCTGATAGGCGATCGCCAGCAGAATGGCAAAGTAGATCAGGCGCGGTACCCATTGAGCAAAGATGTGCAGCTTGCGCGAGCCCTCTTCCTGGTAATGGTGATGGAGCCGGCGGAGGGAATCGTCCAGTTGTCCGCTCACCTCGCCGGTTTGATAAAGATTGGCGAAGAGTTCGGGAAACTCGGACGTGCGCGCCACCAGCTCACCGGGAGTTTCGCCGGATCGCAAAGCAACCTGCCAACCATGCACCGCGCGTCGCAATGCGGGTGAGGCGCTCGCGGCAGCGGCAAGTTCCCACGAATCGAAGATCGAGACCCCCGCGCTAATCAGAGCTTCCAAAGCGGCGGACAATCGAGCCAAAGCCAGATCGCGCCGAGCCGGGCCAAGCACCGGGACCCAGCGCAACACCCGTTCGACGTTCGCGCGCCACGTCTCGCCGCGTTGTCCCTGGCAGGCCACGATCAAGAGAAAAACGACGGCGTAAGCCGGCGCCAGCAGGATGAACTTCGCCCGTAAAAAACCGAAGACGTCGAACCGGCTCACCAATTGGACAAGTTGAGAAACGGGAAAAATGCAAATGGCGAAGTGCAGGATGAACAGAGGATAAGCCAGATCGGCCATGACCCGGCGCGCAAGCTGGGCGCGTTCATTGTAATAGTTGGCGAGCAGCCGAAAACACTCGGGCAGGCGTCCGCTTTGTTCAGCGGCCTGAATCAGCGCCAGATCAAAGGAGGGGAGCGAACGGCCCAGGCTCAGCATGGATTCCGCGACCGTGGCACCTTCGGTGATTTTCGCGATGAGTTGAGAGAGCGGTTGGCGGAAGGAGTAACCGGGCGGGTTGTGACGAATCATTTCCAGCGCCTGAATCATGCCGACCCCGGCGCTCAGCAGCGAGGCCAGTTGATGATACAGTTCCGCGCGCTGGTTCAGTTGTCGGGGCGTGACGATGAGTAACATGGCCTCCCGTCTGCCCGGAACGCTCAGACGGCTACCTTGTCGATGTTGGCCTTGAGGTCGCGCTTGCTGCGCAGCCCCACGACCTGCTCCGCGACTTCGCCGTCTTTGAAAATCAGAAGGGTGGGGATGGCGCGAATGCCGTATTGCGTGGCAATCACCTGGTGGTCGTCGATGTTGACTTTGCCGACTTTTACCTTGCCATCATATTCGCTGGCGAGCTCATCGAGGATCGGCGCAATCATTTTGCAAGGGCCACACCATTCGGCCCAGAAATCCACCAACACGGGCGTAGGGGACTGCAACACTTCTTGTTCAAAGTTGCCTGCGGTTAAAGTGACGATGTTGTTAGCGGACATACGGCCTGGCTGGATAAAGCGATCGCCGGAAATTCTGAGACTTACAGCATCAAAACCCGAACCAAAACCACCACGGCAATCAGCGCGACCGCGATGGCGAGGGCTTTGTCCAAGCCGGTGACGCCCGCCATGACGGGCGCGGACCGCGGACCCGGAGCGGGCCTTCCAGCAGCAGCGACGGCCGTCGGCCGTGGGGCCGGTGTTGGCGGCGCTGGAGTCGGCGCGTGGGCCGCAGCAGGCGCGGCTGGAGCCGCCGGGGCAGCCGCGGAAGCTGCGGCGACCGTTGGCGCCGTTGGAGCAGGCGCCGGAATTTTGATCGTGGGAGCGGCAGTTGGCTTCGGGGGCAAATTGATTCGCACCGTCTCTTTTTTGGGCTGCACTTTGGCGGCCTCGGTCGGTCTCGGCGGGACGGCGCCCGATGGGGTGTTGGGGTTGTTCTCAGCCATAAACTTTTCTGAACCCAAACTAGAGTTGGCGCCAGTTGGTGTCAAATGCTTATTCGGTCAGTAGCGCTCGCGACGACCGCCATCGCGGCCGCCGCGGAAACCGCCGCCGCCGCCACCACCGCCACCGGAACGAGGGGGGCGCTCTTCGCGAGGTCGCGCGATGTTGACCGTGAGTTGGCGGCCTTGAAATTCCTTGCTGTGGAACATTTCGACCGCTTTGTTGGCTTCTTCCGGCGTGGAGAATTCGATGAAAGCGAAGCCACGGGATTTGCCGGTGAATTTGTCGAGCATCAGGTTCACAGAAGTGACGACGCCTGCCTGAGAGAAATACTCCTGCAAGTCATTTTCCATCGTTTGGTAAGAGAGATTACCTACGAAGAGTCTGGATTCGTTGTTCATACTATTGGTTGTCCCGCTCAAAAAACCCAGTGGGGGGATTCTGCACCGGCAGGATCACTGAATGTCTTACTGCCTTCACTGACATCTGTCTTTCTGACACCGACACCGCAAGTTCTTTGTGCTGGAGGGAGGTTGCATCAAATTCTCACCTGGAGTCAACAAGACTTTCGCAGGATCGAGTCGGGCTTCCGGCTCTGGCCCGAACGACCCTGACGAACTCATTGTGCAACCGCGTTTTGCTGCAGGACCCGCGCCACGGTTTGCTCCACAAGCGCAAGCTGAAAAGGTTTGGAGATATGGGGATTGCCGGTGGATTGCAGAAACGCCTGTGTCTCCTCGTTTACCACATCGCCGGTCAGGAAGATGATGCGCCGGGTCAACTCTGGCTTTTTCTGGACCGCTTGTTGATAGAATTCCTGGCCGTTCATTTTCGGCATGCGAAAGTCGGAGACGATCAGGTCGAACTCGTGCCGCTCGACCAGTGCCAGCGCATCCAAAGCGGAATGGCACAACACCGTGGAATAGCCGAGCAGACCGAGCATTTCACCGAGCAATTCGGCAATTGACTTTTCGTCGTCGAGAATCAGGATTTGGGCCGACTGTGTTTGCGGCGCTTCCGTTAGTGCCGGAAGGGGGGCGGTCGGCGCCGCCAGTTTTGCGCCGGCATTCGGACTGACCATTGGCAGTTCCAGAACAAAGCAAGCGCCGCCCAGTGTGGCCGGCTGGTAAAAAATCCGCCCGTGATGGTCCGCCAGTATGCTGTGCGCAATCGACAACCCCAGGCCGGTGCCCTGGCCCACTTCCTTGGTGGTGAAGAACGGCTCAAAAATGTACGGCAACGCTTCCGGCGGCACGCCGGGGCCGTTGTCCTCTACCAGAATCTGAATAAGGTTTTCGTTGCGTTGCGTGGAAACGTGCAGGCGTCCGGGACACGGCGCCTCCACCAGCGCCTGGAGGGCGTTGTTCAACAAATTCACCAGCACCTGCTGAATCTGGTCGGGGTCGCCTTGGGTCGCGGGCAGTTGGGGATGGAGATCCAGGCGCAGTTCAACGCGGGCTTTCTGCAATTCCAGCCTGCGCAATTCAGCCACCCGTCGGACCAGTTCGTTCAAATCAACAGTCTCGCGGTGCCTCGGCTGTTCACGGGCAAAGGACAGGAAGTTGCTGACGAGCTTGGCGGCGCGGTTGCTTTCGTGGGCGACCTTCTCCAAATCGGCGCGGATTTGCTTGCCCAACTCGTCCCGACACAGGATGAGTTCCACATATCCTTTGATGACCGCCAGCGGGTTGTTCAACTCGTGGGCAACGCCTGAAATCATCTGGCCGAGCGCAGACAGCTTTTCCGCCTGGCGAAGCTGCTGCTCCAGCCGCGCGCGTTCGGTCAGCTCGCGCAGAAAGAACTGGTAGGCGGCCCGGCCTTCAAAGCTGATCGGCGCACCATCCGCCTCGGTCGCTGTGATGCCGCCGTCGCGGCGAACGAGATTCAAATTGCGATGCCGACAGATGACTGCGAACCACTCGGGCCCTGTCCGGGGCACCGGCTGCGGCTCGGAACGGATTTGGCAAAAACTCGACAGGGTGTTTGAGTCGGCACTACTGATGCCCAGCAAACGTTTGGCGGTCTGATTCAACTCAAGAATGCGCAAGTCTTCCGCGTCGGTGATAACGATGCCCTCGCTGGCCTGATCGAACAGGCTTCGATAGCGTTCCTCGGTGGACATGACCTTCCTTTGCAGGAACGCGGTCTTCGACCTGTAGGAACGGATTCTCCGGAACGCCAGTTGATTGGTGTTCCGCGCTTCCTCGAGCACCAGGACGATCATGCTGACCGCAATGAAAAGCTGAAGCACAGCGGAAATGAAGTAGCCGGAGCTGATCATCTGGCCGGAGCTCTGAAAGAACGGATACGCCGCAATATAAATTCCCCAGAGGCCAAAACCGCTGGCCAGCAGACCGGCGCCGAGAAACCGCTGTTCTGCGCGGAATCGGTAAAAACACCCGGCGGTCACCAGGCTCACCAGCCCCATCAGCGCGAACACAGGCAGCTCCATCTGCAGGAGACTGTCGAACTGATAAGCCCTGATGTAACTCCAGATGAATAAAAAGGCCAGAAACAACGCGAGTTGCGAGGGCCTGGTTCGCTGCTTCAGAAACCGGGCGCTGCCCCAAAGCAGAAACACCGCCGACGCGCCCACACACCATTGCTTGAGCATGATCAACAGCGGACCTTCCTGCGCGTTTATCGATGCGATGCAGAGTCCCAGCCAGAGGGCGTGGAAAATCCAGGCGACCGTCCAGAAGCTGAAGTAGCGGCGATGGGTGTAGCGATTCAGGTAGCAAAAAATGCCCACCAAAACGCTGACGCTGAGAAAAGAACCAATTAAAGCGGCCTTGAGATACTCTCGAGGAAAATAGAGATCGAATCCGATAGTGTCATTCACGCTTTTATCTTCGGTGCCGGGGGAAAGCCACCCGGAGTTTCAGCCAGTCCTGTTCGCCTGCGCGACGATAACCCGTTAGCCGGCCAGCGAACAAAGGGTGCTCGCTTTGCACTCAGCAAATGGGCGAGGATAGCTGCTGAATCCGGGTCGAGCATAGTCCGCAACGCAACTTAACGCGATGGCGGCGTGTTCTTTTCCTGAGCATTCGTGCGTTTGACCACGGGCGGCAACTGGACAAAGTGGTCTTTGCCCCGCTTCAGAATGGGTACGATGATGCCGTTGTGATCCACGCCGAATTTCAGGAATTGAACCTGTAAATTTTGTCTCTGATAAACAGACATGAACACTGTGTTTTGAGCGTTATACCATTCGCTCGAACCCTGAACCGGAGTGAAGCCCTTCACCCGATTTTCGCGCCGACGTTTCCAACCGCAGCGAACGCACAGGGATTCGACGAGTTCTTAATTCTGCTCAAGCACTGAAAGTGCCAGCAAGGAAAAGCGGCTCTCAAACGCAGCGCAGAGTCCCACACTG
>Ga0066672_10000744_pt1 | contig 10830 bp, 9 predicted proteins | sample GraSoiAngelo_121_FD_62292 | JGI IMG/M metagenome (GOLD analysis project Ga0066672, IMG submission 62292) | Grasslands soil microbial communities from the Angelo Coastal Reserve, California, USA - 14_0919_12_20cm | ecosystem: Environmental > Terrestrial > Soil > Grasslands | place: USA...
TACTTGTGTGCTTCCGTTCGAGGGTGTTGAACTCGAAAGTTGTTCTTCCGCTCAAGCCTGAACAAGATTTGTGTGCGAACGTCGGGCCTGCTTGAAATCGTAAACCTGACTGTTCGCGGTTCGATGCCAATCCTGAACGGAAACTATTGGGAAGGACGTTACCAGGCCCAAGACACGCCCTGGGACAAAGGCGAGGCTTCGCCGGGTCTCGTCGATTTTTTGGCCGCGCATCCGGAGTTAAAACGCGGCACCGTTTGCGTGCCGGGTTGCGGGATGGGGCATGATGTGCGCGCGTGGGCAGGCGGCGGGTTCGACGCGGTCGGTTGCGATATCGCGCCGTCGGCCGTCCAACTGGCAAAAGAGTGCACGGCCGCCGCAGGACTGAAAGCCCGCTTTGCGCTCGACGACTTTCTCAAGGACGAACCGCCGTTTCTCTTCGACTGGGTCTTCGAGCACACTCTGTTTTGCGCGATTGATCCGCGCGACCGCGACAACTACGTGAAGGCAGTGCTGCGCTGGCTCAAGCCGGACGGAAATTATCTCGCCGTCAACTACCTGATCCCCGACGAGGACGGCCCGCCGTTCGGCACGACGCGCGGCGAACTGTTGAAAAGATTTTCGCCGTATTTCGATTTGCTGAGCGAATGGGTGCCGCGATCGTATCCGAACCGCACGGGCCTGGAACTGATGCTTTGGTGGAGGCGCAAATAGCCCGACGAACGGTCGAAGCGGCGCTCGGCACGCCGGTGCGCCCCGTGCACGCACCGATGAACGCTGTGGGGACCGCGCCCGCCTCGGGGCGCTCCAATCGGCGCCCTCGCCGCTTGGCCCAGGACGCAGGATTCAAAATAATTATGAGAGTGGAGAAAACGCGCGCCATCACCCCTGCCCTCTTCCCCGGCGAGAGTTGTTGAAACCCGGAGGCGACTTCGCCATTGTGTTGCGTCTATGGAACAAGCGGACCCTTTGGATGAATTGTTGACCTGTCGGTTGGAGTTCGGGCGGAAGGTCGTCGAACCGTGCGCCATTGTCATATTCGGCGCCAGCGGCGATTTGACGGCGCGCAAGCTCATTCCAGCCTTCTACCATCTCTGCCGGGAGAAGCAGTTGCCGACACCGTTTCGCATCATCGGTTTCGCCCGGCGTGAAAAAACCGACGAGGCCTGGTGCCAGGAACTGCGCGCTGCGCTGGAACAGTTTTCCCGCACAAAACCGATCGACGACGCGGTTTGGGCGGAATTTGCGACGAACGTCTCGTACTGCCAGGGAGATATTTCCGATCCCTCAGCCTACAAAAAGCTGGCTGACCGTCTCGCGTCCTTCAGCAACGACAAGCTGCGCCGCAATCTGCTGTTTTATCTGGCGACTTCGCCCAGCCAGTTTGGCGAGGTGGTGGAGCATTTGCATCAAACGGGCCTTTTGCGCAAAGAAGTCGCTGCCGAACCCGACCAGCGGGTGGTGGTGGAAAAGCCGTTCGGCCACGATCTTGCCTCGGCGCACAAGTTGAACGCCGAACTGACCCGCTTCGCTCATGAAAAACAAATCTTCCGCATCGACCATTACCTCGGCAAGGAAACAGTCCAGAACATTTTGATGTTCCGTTTTTCAAACTCAATTTTCGAGCAGCTCTGGAACCGCCAATCGGTGGACCACGTGCAGATCACCGTAAGCGAGAAACTGGGTGTCGGCACGCGGGGCGGTTACTACGAGGAGGCGGGCGCGCTGCGCGACATGGTGCAGAACCATCTGCTGCAGGTGCTCTCGCTGGTGGCGATGGAACCGCCGGTAACGCTGGAGGCTGAATCCATTCGCGATGAAAAGGTCAAACTGCTCAAGTCCATCCGTCCGATGCTGGCAAGCCAGGTTGACGCGAACGTCGTGCGCGGTCAATACACCGCGGGCGAAATGGACGGCCAGCCGCGGCCCGCTTATCGCCACGAACCGAAGGTTAAACCCGATTCCACCGTTGAGACCTACGTCGCGATGCGACTGCTGGTTGACAACTGGCGCTGGTCGAACGTTCCGTTTTATTTGCGCACGGGAAAAAATCTGCCGCAGAGCGCGAGTGAAGTGCGCGTGCAATTCCGGCGCACGCCGCACGTGTTGTTCGCGGCGCAATGCGGACCGAAGCTCGACGCCAACGCCGTCACGCTTCGCCTGCAGCCGAACGAAGGCATTTCGCTTCGCTTCAACGGCAAGGTGCCCGGCACGAGCATGGAGATCCGCCCGGTGCGGATGCACTTCAGTTACGACTCCGAGTTCGGCGCCTACACGCCTGAAGCCTACGAGCGGTTGCTGTTGGAGGCCATCGCGGGCGACGCGACGCTTTTCATTCGCCGCGACGAAGTGGAGACTGCCTGGAGCATTGTCGATCCGATCCGACAGGCCTGGGAAGCACGATCGTTGGGCGGCAAGGAATTTTATCCGGCGGGAACCTGGGGGCCGGTGGCAGCGGACGAACTGCTCGCGCAACGCGGCCACGCGTGGCGCAATCCGCAACCGATCACGTGAAGAACTGCGACCGACGTGTTTAGCGTAGTCCTGGCCGCCGTAGTGGGTGGCATCTGCGGCCGCGAAGCGGCAAGTCCACACTCCAGTTCTGATTTCCCGCCCGGAAAGAGCGCCCGGTTTTTCGGCGATCCACTTTGGTTGCGGCTCCGTCGGCCTGTGTAAACCCCAATGGCAAACCACGAATTGATTTTGTTTCCTTCCGACGACACGCTCGCCAGCGCCGTCGCTGACCGCTGGCTGGATGAATTGGCAGCACTCGCCCTCAAAGACCCGCCCCATTGCGTCGCGCTGTCGAGCGGGCGGGTCGCAAAGAAATATCTTACGGCCGTGGCAGCACAGGCGCGAGCGCGGTCTATCTCGCTCGATCACGTTCATTTTTTCTGGGGCGATGAGCGCTGCGTGCCACCGACGGATACGGAGAGCAATTTTCTGCTCGCGAAGACCCACTTGCTCGATCCACTTCGAATCGAGCCGGACAAAATCCATCGCGTGCGGGGAGAGATCCCCCCCAACCAGGCGGCGGCGGAAGCGGAGGCCGAGATTTGCCGCATCGCACCGCTGACTGCCGCAGGCCAGCCGGTGCTCGACCTGATTTTTCTGGGCATGGGCGAGGACGGCCACGTGGCGTCGCTTTTTCCCGGCGCGCCGGCTGAAGTGATCCGGAACAAGTCGATTTACCTCCCGGTCGTTGCCTCCAAACCACCCCCGCGGCGAATCACGATCAGTTTCGCGACGATTGCGGCTGCGCGGCAGGTCTGGGTGCTGGCTTCGGGCCCCGCCAAAGAAAACGCTCTGCGCGAATCACTGTCGGCAAACGGCCAAACGCCTCTGGCCCGAGTGCTGCAGTCGCGGCACAAAACAATTATTTTCACCGACATTCCAAAGCAGGACGGGCGTCCCGCCGATCGCAGAGCGGCGGTATGTGCTTAGGGGCGTAGCGGCGGGCGTCTCGCCTGCCGTAGAGCCGGGCATCCTGCCCGGGGCGGAACAAGCTCCTCAAATCGTCCGGCTATTTGCAGATCGCCGAAAAACCGGGCGTTCTTTCCGGGCGCCAAGATGCCGTCCTCTACGGCAGCCAGGATGGCCGCCACCACCCCAAACACATACGCGCGGCGGGAGAACCTTTTCCACTGGTGCGAATTTTTTTGAACGGATTTCGGAGTCAAAGTTTCAAATCATCACTGAAGTAGTCAGTGCGCTGTTCGCTAGGGTTGGCAGAGAGGTCCTGTTAGTAACGAGACTCGAACAGCGTTACAGTTGGTCTCGTTGCCCTTCTGAGCGCCCGGGTGAGGGCGTACGCGACCTCATCACCACTGAGCCGGAGCAATCCGGCTCTTTTTTTTATTGGCTGCTGACGTCACGCAGCGTTCGACCCGGTCAGCGATCTCCATCAGAGCCGGAAGCATGTGTCAGGCGGCGTCGCGGCGGGCATCTCGCCGGCCATAAGAGCCAGGCATCTCGCCCGGCGGAACAAGCTCCTCAAATCGTCCGGCTATCTGTGGATCGCCGAAAAACCTTGGTTTTTCTCCGGGCACCAAAATGCCGCAGCCAGGATGGGCGCCGCCACGCTGAACACAAACAGGTCGGAAGTGTCCCAGGAGGTTATGGTTGATGCCAAGCCCTTTTCCAGTTCTCCGACGCCCCGGCGCTCTGCTACCCCGTTTACTGCTCCGAATTCGGCGTTGCGCGGACGCGACCGGGCAACTAAAGTTTCTCTATCAAACGTGCGCGCGCGCTATGAAACACTATCTTGACTTCGAGAAACCGATCGTGGAATTGCAGCGCAAATTGGAGGAGCTCAAAAAACATCCGGAAACCCATTCGCTCGGCATCAGTTTCGAGGAGGAAGCGGCGCAGATTGAAAAAAAGATTGAGGAAACGCGGCGAATGATTTTCTCCAATTTGACCCCCTGGCAGCGAGTGCAACTGGCCCGGCATCCCAAGCGCCCGTACACGCTGGATTATCTGCAAATGACGTTCACCGATTTTTCCGAACTCCACGGAGACCGGCTTTATTCCGATGATCGGGCAATCGTCGGCGGTCTCGCGCGGCTGGGCGATCACAAGGTCGTGGTGATCGGCACGCAGAAGGGGCACGACACCAAAGAAAACATTTTGCGCAATTTCGGCTCGGCCCATCCGGAGGGCTATCGCAAGGCGCTTCGGTTGATGCGCCTGGCGGACAAGTTCGGTCTGCCGATCATTGCGCTCATTGACACCGCCGGCGCTTATCCCGGCATCGGCGCGGAAGAACGGCACATCGCCGAAGCCATCGCCGTCAATCTGCGTGAGATGATGCTATTCGAAATCCCGATCCTCGCGGTGGTGGTCGGGGAAGGCGGTTCGGGCGGCGCGCTGGGCATCGGCGTGGCCGATCGCGTGCTGATTCTGGAAAACGCCTATTACTCGGTCATCAGTCCGGAAGGTTGCGCGGCGATTCTTTGGAGGGACCGCGCGGCGGCTGCGAAGGCGGCCGAAGCGCTGAAGATCACGGCCAAGGACCTCCACGACCTCGGCCTGGTGGATGAAATCATTCCCGAACCGCTCGGCGGCGCGCACAACGATCCGGCGGCGACCGCGCAGACGTTGAAACAGCACCTGCTCAAACACCTGAAGCAGTTGCACAAGCTGTCGACAGCCGAACGACTGAAAAGGCGCTACGACAAATACCGGTCGTACGGGCATTATCTGGAGCAGCCGGCGGCGGCTTAGCCGTAACGGTTCCAGTCAACGACCTCCGCCCAAGCGGGAGGCATGAAAGGATGAATGGCTCAAAGCCATACGGCCCTTCGGGCGATCAGCAGACTTCTGGGGAAGTGCGAACGCGGTTTGCAGTGCGAGCGTCACCTTTCCCCTCACCCCAGCCTCTCCCTCGGGGAGAGGGAGAATCTTCCGCTGACCGGTTGTTGATTTAGGCAATTCGTCATTTGGCATTCGGATTTCTTCACATGCTCTACCCGCTCACGTTCGATCCGATTTACAAGGAGCGCGTCTGGGGCGGGCGCAATCTGGAGCGGCTCTATCAAAAAAAACTGCCGCCGCACGTTCCGGTGGGGGAGTCGTGGGAAATCACCGACCGGCCCGAAGGCGTAAGCGTCATCGCGAACGGGCCGTTGGCGGGAAAAGACCTGCGCTGGCTGATGGAGCATCAGGCCGAGGAATTGCTCGGTCCGGCCAATTCGCCCGGCGGGCGTTTTCCATTGCTCGTCAAAATCCTCGACGCCCGGGAGCGACTTTCGCTGCAGGTCCATCCGCCGGCGGAAGTCGCAGCGCGGCTTGGCGGCGAGCCGAAAACCGAAATGTGGTACATCGCCGATGCGCAGCCGGGCGCTGAGCTTTATGTCGGTCTGCGGCGCGGCGTCGCGCGCGCGGAGTTTGAACGCAAAATCACCGACGGCACCGTGGCGGATTGCTTTCATCGTGTGCCGGTCAAGCCGGGCGATGTGATGGTTCTGCCGAGCGGACGCGTGCACGCGATCGGCGCCGGCATTGTGATTTTTGAAATCCAGGAGAACTCAGACACGACCTACCGCGTATTCGACTGGAACCGACCCGGTCTGGACGGCCAACCGCGCGCGCTGCACGTGGAGCAGTCATTGGAGTGCATTGACTTCAGCGATTTCGAGCCGGCGCTGACCAAAGGCGAACCGCGGACTGAGGAAGGCGAAGAATTTCAATCGCGGGATCTGGTGAAGGGTCCGCCGTTTACGGTGGAAGAGGTTGTGGATCGCAGAAGCGGCCAGATCAGCAACCGGCATCCGCACCTGAGGATCATCGGCGTTTTGGAGGGACACCTGACCATCCAACATGCGAACGAAGAAATCAAACTGCGTCCCGGGCAGTTTTGCCTGAAGCCGGCGGGTGTCGAACGGATCACCTTGAATTGTCGACCGCCGGTCCGTTTTCTCCAAATCGGGCTCGAGGCCGAGCGGCGGGGTCGAACAAAAGAATTGCCAAATGCCGGCTTGTCTTCCCTCGCATAAAATCACACGCTCGCACCGATGCGTTTTCCGAGTCGTCACTGGCTGATTAAATGGCAGGAACACGCCGGAGCGGCAGGCGGCCCAAATGGAATGTCTGAGTCCCTGAAACATTTCTTGCAGCGATGGCTCATCAACACTTTCGCCGTGATGGTCGCGGTAAAAATCGTCCCTCGAATTGAGTGTGACAGCATCACCGCATTGTTCGCGGCCTCGCTGTTGCTCGGCATTCTCAACGCGTCGCTGCGTCCTTTGCTCTGGCTGCTGTCGCTGCCGTTGGTCATTATTACCCTGGGACTGTTCGCGCTCGTGATCAACGCGCTCCTGCTCTATTTTGTGGGGCACGTGATGAAATCATTTGTGGTCGCCGATTTCCGGGCCGCTTTCTGGGGTTCGCTTATCATCAGCCTGGTTTCGCTGGTGCTGAACTCGATCACCGGCACCGGCGACAGCCGGATCGAATTTCGCCGCGGCAAGCCTCGTTCGGGCGGAGGCGACGGGGACGGTCCGGTCATCGATGTTTAGAACCGGTTCCCTGAGGTGGGGCGAGCGCAATTGCGAGCCGGGTTCTTTATGGATTTCAGGGCCTGGCAGGAGCCCGCCCCGCCGAGTTTGGAGAGATCAACGACGCTGGTAGGCTGCGCGCCGCGTATTTACTCCTTTGGCCAGAAAATCTTTTTCAAAGTCGGTCATGATGCGGCTCAGTTCAGCCGGCATTTCCGCAAGGCAAAAATCCGTGTTCGCGGCGAAGGCCGCAGTCATCTGCGCGAAGTAATCTTCGTCATCGGTCCGCAAATAAACCACGCCGCCGGGCGTCAGTACCCGGCGTGCCAGCTCCGTGAAGCGGGCGTTGACCAATCGGTTTTTGCGATGCTTTCGCTTCGGCCACGGGTCGGGAAAATAAACGTGCAAGGCGCGGAGTGATTCGCGCGGCAGCAAATATTCGAGCAGGTAGGAAGCTTCGATGCGCACCAGACGCAGATTGGCCAGACCGGCGCGCAGTCCTTTGCGGTTGATTTTCCGCAGCCGTCCGAGCAGCCGTTCCACGGCCAGAAAATTCCGGTCGGGAAGCAGTTGCGCGTATTGCGCGATGAACGAGCCGTCGCCGCTGCCCAACTCGACTTCAAGCGGCTGGAGACGCGGGAACAAGGTCGCCGGTTCCAGCGGCTCAAGGATTGAAGTCAGAGGATAAATAAGGGTCGGTTGCGTTTGGCCAGGATGGGGTTGTCGGGCCGCTTGCTGTTCCACAGTCAATTCCAATCATTTCTTCACAAAGAGCGCCAACGAAGCCGTGTAGCCGTGCACAAAATTGCGGTCGCCGACCGGTCCGATTTCGCCGTTGCAGAAAAAGCCGATCAAACCCAGCGGCCCCAACTTTTGCTGAATCAATCCCGCATCATGGTTCGGCTGGCCGAAAAGGCGGTGGCCGCGCCCGTTGCAACTGCAGAGGCACGCGCCGTAAATCGTGGCCTGGCCGAGCTTTTCTTTCGCGCGCGACAGCAACGCCACCATGTCTTCGGTCGCGGCCGTGGCGTCCCGTCGTTGAAATTGAATCGTCTGGCCGGGGCGCGGGAATGCGCCGACGGCGATGGCGCCCGAGCGCGGGTCGGCCCCAAGCAGGTTGCGAACCAGAAAATCGCCGCGTTGGAATTCCTCCAGATACTCGTTGATGACCAGGCCCACGAACAGGTTGCCTTGCGTTTTCGTTTTTTCGACGGCGCGGAGTCCAGCGAAGGTTTCGGCGAGGACTTCGTAAGCCGGGCGGTTTCCGATCTCGTGAATGACGTTGCGTTCAACTCGGGTGATGGTCCAGGTGTTTCCGATGGGCGTGCAGCCCTGGGAAATCACGCTGACGAGTTTGACGTCGCCGCCAACAGAGACCGCTACGCCGCCTGCTTCAAACACATCGCCGTTCAAATAAACCTGCGTGATTTGCTCGCGGTGATCCCCGCTGGCCAGTCCGCCCAACATCGGCAACGGCGCATAAGCTTCGTTCCAACCCCGCAACCAGCTCTCGGCGTCCAGATGAAACGGGTCGGCAAAGATCAGCCAGCCATTGGTCTGCTCCGGACTGATGCCCGTTTCCAGATGCCAGTAACCGGGACCGTTGGATTCCTCCGCCTGCGCTTGTGTGAAATGAAACGCTCTCAGCTCGGCGCCGGGCAACGCGAACAAGCCGAGCACGAGACCGGCCCGGTCTTCGATCTCCTGGCCGCCAGCGATGAGACCGGCGCTGGAACAGCCTACCAGAAGTGGAATTTGGCTGTGGACACGGAGAATCTCCAACACCTGGGACGCCTGAGAGAAGAATGCCGGAGACATGAAAACCAGCCCGAACGAGACGCGCGGCGCGCGAAGCCCGTCGCGCAACTGTTCGGCCCAGGATTGAAGTCCGGCTTCTTCAAATCCGCGCTTCCAATGAGCGGTCACCGCAAACTCGTTGTGCACAAAAGGAAATTAGCCGGAAGCGAGCCGATGGCAAATCAGAAGCGCGACTCGGCGCACCGTGAAACCGGCGATTGAAGTTTGACGAATTGGTATGAATCGTGCAGCCTGCGTTGCCCATGTTACGCAAGACCGTTTTTATTCTGCTTCTCACGACGTTCGTTGCCGACACGCGATCCGAAGGCCAGACCAACCGACTGCTTTCTTTGAGCGAGTGCATTCAACTGGCGTTGTTGCACAACTATGACGTGCAGATCGAGCGATTGGCGCCGGAGATCGCGCGATTCAACCTGGACGGCTCATACGGAGCTTACGAGCCGTCCTTCAACGCCAGTGCCGGCGAGCGGTTCCTCAACCAGCCGGCGACATTCGATTCGAAAAAGCCGGGGATCGACGCTCCATATGAGCTGAGCACGGATGCGCTGGGGCTGGGGATAACGGGCCTGTTACCGACCGGGTTGAGTTATGACGCGGGGGGCACAGCGAGTTATCTGAGCGCTCGAACCGACTTTTCCCTGAGCCCAAAGGATGCCGTCTTGTTTCCACCGAACGGGATTCGCGACACTAACCAGTATTTTTCGGTCTCCGCCATCACCCTGCGACAGCCGTTGCTGAGGGATTTTTGGATCGACGCCTACCGTCAGAAAATCTGGGTCAACAAGAAGAACCTGAAGATTTCGGAGATGGCTTTGCGTTGGAAAATCATGAATACCATCAACGCCGTTCAACAGACCTACTACGAACTGGTTTTCGCCCGCGAAAAAATCAGGGTTGAGGAAAAAGCCCTTGAACTTGCCACCCAGTTGCTCAAGGAAACCCGCAAGCGTGTGGAGGTGGGCGACTTGCCGCCCTTGGACGAGAAGCAGGCCGAGGCGCAGGTCCAAACCGTCCAGACGGACTTATACACCGCAGAGCAGGCGCTGGCAGAGCAGCAGAACGCTTTGAAGAACCTGATGACCGACGAGTTCCAGAGCTGGGTTGACGTGAACGTGGAGCCCGGCGAAGGCTTGATCGCAGTCCCTCAAATATTCGACCGGTCGGACAGTTGGCGAAGCGCCATCGGCAGCAGGCCCGACCTGGTCCAGTTGAGGCTGGAGCTGGAAAAGCAGGGCATCGTTGTGCGCTACCGCTTCAATCAGATTTTCCCCAGGTTGGACCTGGTCGGCGGCTACGGTCTCCAAGGCTGGAGAAATTCCTTGGGCGACACCTTCGGAGATATCCGCGATCAGAGCAATCCGATCTACTCTTACGGCGTCGAGTTCAGCATTCCGTTGGGCGGCAACCGGGCAGCGCGCAACGGCTACAAGGCGAGCCGGGCCGTGAAAGAACAGGCCGCGCTCCAATTGAAAAAAGTGGAACAAGACGCCCTCGTCCAGGTGGACGATTCCCTGAAGGCGGCCCAGTCGGCTTACAAGCGGACAAACTCGACCCGCGAAGCGCGTGTGTATGCCGAGGCGGCACTGGAGGCAGAGCAGAAGAAACTGCAAAATGGCGTCAGCACTCCCTTTGTCGTGCTTCAACTTCAGCAAAAAATGACCGATGCGCGCACGGCCGAAATCCGCGCTCTATCCGACTATAACAAGGCGGTGGCGCAGTTGGCCCTGAACGAAGGCAACACCTTGGAAAAAAACCGCCTGAGCGTGGACGTCAAGTAGCGGGGATTGGGAAGGACTCCCCGCCGCCCCTGGCCGACCACTACCGGATAGCCAGATCGACCACTTCGCCGGGCAGAAGTTTGAGTCCCGGCGGCAGACTGACCAGCACGGGCAGACCCAAAACCGGCGTGCGAAAATTCGATGGCGGCAGCAGGGCCGGGTCGATCGGTTCCATCTGTGTCCCGACTTGACTAATTTTCCCTCGGCCTATTTGTCGCTTAAGCGACCGGGCGCGAACT
>Ga0066672_10000747_pt1 | contig 10815 bp, 11 predicted proteins | sample GraSoiAngelo_121_FD_62292 | JGI IMG/M metagenome (GOLD analysis project Ga0066672, IMG submission 62292) | Grasslands soil microbial communities from the Angelo Coastal Reserve, California, USA - 14_0919_12_20cm | ecosystem: Environmental > Terrestrial > Soil > Grasslands | place: USA...
CCTGCGCTCCTCCTGGTCGGAGATCCGGTAGATGCGGGCGAGCAGCGAGTAGGTCTGCCGGGGGGTGAGCTGGTACCACAGCTGGGATCGCTGCCCGAACAGCGTGCCGATCCGCGCGGCCAGCTCGCGCCGGCGCTTCCACGGCACGATCCCGAGCACGGTTGCCTCTCCCGACGACGGATACAGGATCCCTGTCAGCATCTTGATCGAGGTCGACTTGCCGGCGCCGTTGGGCCCGATGTACGCCAGCCGCTCGCCCGCCTCGACGGCAAAGCTGATCCCGCCCACCGCCTCGACCGGCGCGCCGCGCCGGCTGGGGAAGGTCTTGCGCAGATCCCGGACGTCGATGGCGGCCATGGGTCACCGTAGCAAGCCTCGCGGGTACCATTCCCTGCATGCCGAGCGAGCAGGATGTACGCCAGGCGCTGGTGGCGGTGATCGATCCGGAGATCCGCCGTAGCGTGGTCGAGCTGGACATGGTGCGCGACGTGCGCGTCGACGGCGGTCGGGTCGACGTGATGATCACGCTGACCACGCCCGGCTGCCCGATGAAGGCGAACCTGGAGCAGCAGGTACGCGAGCACGTCGGCAAGGTGTCGGGCGTGCAGTCGGTGGGCGTCTCCTTCGATGCGATGACGCCCGAGCAGCGAACCGCGCTGCGCCAGCGCCTGAACGGCGGGCAGGCCGGCGAGGAGCGCAAGCTCTCGCTGCAGCCGTCCACGCGTGTGGTCGCGGCTGCCTCGGGCAAGGGCGGCGTCGGCAAGTCGACGCTGACGGCCAACCTGGCCGCGGCCCTCGCACTCGACGGAGCCGAGGTAGGCGTTGTCGACGCTGACATCTACGGGTATTCGATGCCGCGCATGCTCGGCATCTCTCGCCGGCCGGTGGCTGTCGACCAGATGATGATCCCGCCGGTCGAGCACGGGCTGAAGATCATGTCCATCGGATTCTTCGTGGACAACGACGGTGCGATCCCATGGCGCGGGCCGATGCTGCACCGGGCACTCGAGCAGTTCCTCTCCGACGTGCACTGGGGCGAGCTCGACTACCTGGTGGTGGACATGCCGCCGGGCACCGGCGACATCTCGATCTCACTCGGCCAGCTGCTGCCGGAGCCGGATCTGCTGATCGTGACCACGCCGCAGCCGGCCGCCCAGAAGGTGGCGGCGCGGGCAGCCGACGTGGCGTCGAAGACCGGCATGCGGGTGGCCGGCGTGGTTGAGAACATGAGCCACCTCGTCTGCTCGTGCTGCGGCGAGGTGACCCGGCCGTTCGGTGAGGGCGGCGGGCGGGCGCTGGCCGATCAGCTGGGCGTGCCGCTGCTTGGCCAGGTGCCGCTGGACGAGCCGCTGCGCGCGGGCGCCGACGCCGGGACGCCGCTCGTACTGAGCGACCCCGAGTCGCCGAGCGCGGCTGCGATACGTGACCTCGCGCGAGCCGTGCCGGGCGTGCTGCGCCCGCGGCGCGGGGCCGAGCGGATCAAGAAGCCGCTCGCCGTGATCTAGATCGTTGATTCCATTTCCCCGCGCGCCTGAACGTCTGGGCGCTACGTAGTTGCCTGCGGTTGGGGGGCTGCGGACGGGGGTCGGCCCCTCCCGATCTGCGTGATCGCAGATCGGTCGTGACCGCTGCAAGGCCTGCGGCCTTGCAGCTGCGGCGTCCTCGGTCGGGCCGATATTCCCGATATCGGCCCTCCCTCGATCCTTGCGCTGCTTGCCCCCCGACCCACTCCTGATCTGCGTGATCGCAGATCAGTCGTGACCGGTGCAAGCCTGCGGCTTGCACCTTGACCGCACGGCGATATGGAATCAACGATCTAGCCGGCCGATTCGCGGAGCAGGCGCAGCACCACGGGGTCGATGCGGCTGTCGTCGGGCCACAGCCGCTCCTCGAGGTTCTCGAACCCGGCCCACTCCTGCAGCGAGCCGTGCCCGGCGGCGGCGACGCGGGAGCGCACCTCGTCGCCCAGCTCGCCGTCCAGCGGGAGGAACTCCTCCGCCGGCGTCTTGCCGAACAGCAGCATGTGGATGCCGAGCACCCGGATCAGCTCGGGCACCGGGTCGGGGTGGTCGTCGACGCGCAGGTCGAGCAGGATGTCGTTGTTGCCGCCGTAGCCACCTCCGGCCTGGCGCACGATCATGGCGGCCGACTGGCGGCCGCGGCGGTCGCCGCCGGCCCGGTCGCCGGCGAGCAGCGCCGCGGTGAGACGCTCGGCGAGCGAGCCGGTGGTGGCGGTGAACGTCTCGACCAGCGCATCGACCACCTGCGGGCCGGCCAGCAGGTTGCCCTGGGCGGCGTAGCAGGGGCCGGCGGTGCCTCCCGCCCAGTCGAAGCAGCCGCGGCCGGTGAACGTGGCGCTGCCGCCGTTGGCATCGACGATGCCGACCTGCCGTTCGTCCGGCTGGTCGTCGGCGGCCAGCAGCGCCTCCAGGACGGACTCGGCCGTGCCGCCGGCCTCCAGCCGGTCGAGCCCGTCCGTCCCGAACATGACGTTGACGAAGCTCTGGGTGGCCACGGCGCCGACGTCGCCGCGGGCCCACGGGCAGAAGGCGCCGACGGACGGGAACTTGGATGCGACGGCGACACCCCACTGGCGGGCGTCGAGGTCGCACGCGGCGAGCGAGAACGTCACTCGATCGTGCCGCCGGGCTGGACATCGAGCACCTCGAGCCCCTGCACGTCGGGGGCCTCGCTGCGCAGCGCGTCGGGCGTTCCGGTGAGCGCGCCGAACGTCCCGTAGTGGGTCGGGACGACCGTGCGGACGCCGAGCAGGCGGATCGCCTCGGCGGCCTCGTACGGCCCCATCGTGAAGTAGTCGCCGATCGGCAGGATGGCGATGTCCGGCTTGTAGAGGCGGCCGATCAGGGCCATGTCCCCGAACACGCAGGTGTCGCCGGCGACGTAGACGCGGCGGTCGTCCTCGAGCGTGACGATGTAGCCGGCCGGCTCGCCGGTGTAGACGATCGTGTCGCCGTCCTGCAGGCTCGAGGAGTGGCGGGCGTCGACCATGGTGAAGCGCAGGCCGGCGGCCTCCACGGTGCCTCCCTTGTTGAAGCCGATCACATTCTCCACGCCCTTGCTCTCGAGGTGGTCGCCCAGCTCGACCATGGCCAGAACGGCGGAGGGCTTGTGCCTGGAGGCGAGGTCGATGACGTCACCGGTGTGGTCGGAGTGGCCGTGCGTCAGCAGGATCACGTCGGCCGGGCCGGGATCGCGCAGCTCGTCGGTGACGACGGGGTTGCCGGTGACCCAGGGGTCGATCAGCACCCGCTTGCCGCCGGGCGTCTCCATGATCCAGGTCGCGTGGCCGACCCATGTCAACCGCAGTCCGTTCCCAAGCGCCATCATCGTCCTCCCAGTTGCGTGTCGGGCGTGACGATAGTGGCCGGGGAGGAGCGGCCGCCACTTCATCGAACACGTCGTCATGACGATCACGACACCCCCGCGTGCCGCGCTGGGCGGAGCGATGCTCGCCGTCGCGGCCGGATGGCTCGCGCCCAACAACATGTTCGCCTGCTATCTCACCGCGCTTGCGGCTGCAGTGCTGCTGTTCGCCGCGTTCATGGCGTATCTCGACGCGGCCGAGCACCTCGACCGGCGGACCGCCACGGCGGTCGCCACGATGGGCATCGCGGCCGCGCTGGTGATGGCCGATGCTGCTCTGCGGTTCCCATCCATCCTCGATCCTCGGCCACCCGGCGGGGCGGGTGCGCTGTCGGTGCTCGCGCTGGTGTCGGTGGCGGCCGGCCAGCTGGTCGAGTTGACGGGCACGCTGGAGGTGCGCTCGATGCGCCAGAGGCTGCGGCCCGTGCGCGAGCTGCTCTCGCGGTAGCCGTGTACGGCGTCGTCAACCGCCTCACCTTCAAGCAGCCGATCGACGAGGACGTGCTCGCCAGGTTCGACACCGCCATGGTGAGGATCCGGGAGTCAGCCTGCCGGTGGGCGCATGTGGTTCAGACGGGGGAGCGCGAGGTGCACCTGGTGATCCTGTTCGAGTCCGAGGAGGAGGCGGCGGAGATCACCGAGCGGGTCGGCTCGCCGCTGATGCGGGAGCTGATCGTGCCGCTTCTGGACGGGCCGACTGACCGGCGCCCCGGGCCCGTCATCGCCTCGACCGACGGCTAGCTCGGCTCCCGTCCGGCGTCAATACCGCAATCCGGCGACCCAATTATTGGAGTCAAAGCCCGACCGGACCGGCGTGACTGGATTGGCACACGATCGTGACGGTTCGGGCGCATGGTTGGGCGGACCGTCTCCCGCGCCCATGTATTGGAGTCAAAGCCCGACCGGGCCGGCGTGGCCGGATTGGCGCTGAATCGTGACGGTCCGCGGGGCTACTGCACCCAGACCGGGGTGCCGAGCTTTGCGCGCAGGTAGACGTACGGCGCCTCCGGCATGGGCACCCTGATGCAGCCGTGTGACGCCGGCACGCCGGGGACACTGGCGAACCCGTGGATCGCGATCCCACCGACGATGTAGCTCGCCCACGGCAGCCAGACGTTGAACTCCGTCGACCACGACATCCGGGACTTCGAGTACACGTGCCAATGCCCGTCCGGCGTCACGTGCCCGGGGCCGGCGGTCGACACGTGGATCGTCCGCAGCACCTTCCCGTACTTGCTGACGATGATCATGATCTGGCGCAGCTTGTGGATCTCGATGTGGTGGAACTGGCGGATGCCGGACCACGCCTTGGGCGTCTTCGACTCGCGCAGCTTCACCTTCGTCACAGGGTCGGCCACGCCGGTGCGAGGCAGCCGCACCCAGCCCTGCAGCGCCATCACGGCCTGCGACGTCCGGTAGTCGTAACAGCCGGGCGTGTATCCCGCGGGCAGGTAGCTCCGGTCGACCAGGCGCTGCTGCAGCCGGTGCACGTCCCGGCCGCACGTGCCCATGGACAGCGTCCGCGCCTGTGCCGTCGCCGAGCTCATCGCGGCGATGGCCGCGGCCAGAAGGGTTGCCAGCACGAGCCGTCTACGCATCTGTTCTCCTAGCCCATCAGGGATCTGCTTGCCGTGGTCGCCAGATCGAAGAGCGGGCCCGGGAAGATACCCAGCACCAGCACAGCGATCGCGGCGGCCACAACCGTACCCGATGTGGCGGCGAGCTCGGGGCGCCTCGGCGCGTCTGGCACCACGACCTCGCGGTCGAACATCGCGAGCGGGATCTTGAGGTAGTAGGCGAGCGCGACCACCGTGGCGATGACGCCGGCGATCGCCAGATACGTCTGCCCCGCAGCAACGGCCGCGCTCCAGATCGCCAGCTTGCCGATGAAGCCGGCCGCGGGAGGCAGCCCGGCCAGCGACAGCATGAACACGATCATCGCGATCGCGAGCTCCGGCCGCCGGTAGGCGTAGCCGCGGAAGTCGTCGATCAGCACCGGTCGCCCGATCTCGCGCTCCCGCACCTCGACCAGCGCGAAGGCGCCGATGTTCATGATCCCGTAGATCGTCAGGTAGTAGAGGAGCGCGCGCGTCCCCAGCTCGCTGTGCGCCGCCACGGCCGTGAAGAGGAAGCCGGTGTGGCCGACGGTCGAATAGGCGAGCATCCGCTTCACGTTGGACTGCCGCAGCGCGGCCAGGTTGCCGATCACGAACGAGGCAATGGCCAGCGCGGCGATCCCCGTCTGCCAGATCGCCGAGTCCTCTCCGAACGCGGCAACCAGCACGCGCATGGTGACCACAAGTGCAACCGTCTTGGTCGCCGCCGACATGAAGGCCGTCACCGGGGTGGGCGCGCCCTCGTAGGCGTCGGGCGTCCACATGTGGAACGGCGCGGCATTCGCCTTGAACCCGAGCCCGACGATCACGAGGGCGATTCCGAGCAGCAGCACGCCCGAGTGCGGGTCGCCGTGCGCGACGGCCTGGGCGACGCGGTCGAACTCGATCTGCCCTGTCGCGCCGTACACCAGCGCCGACCCGTACAGCAGGAAGGCGGCGCCGACCGACCCGATGATCAGGTACTTCAACGCTCCCTCCAGCCCGGGCAGCGCATCGACGTCGATCGCAACCAGCACGTAGAGGGCGATCGAGAACAGCTCGAGCGCGATGAACAGGATCATCAGGCTGTTCGACACCGAGAGCAGCGACATGCCGGCGCAGGCAGTCAGCAGCAGGGCGTGGTACTCGACGGCGTGCTCCTCGACCCGCGGGACGCCCCATGCCAGCAGCACGGCGAAGATGCCGGCCGCGAAGATCAGCAGCCGCGCGCCGTTGCCGAACGCGTCGATGCGTACGGTGTGGTCGAAGGCGTAGCGCGCAGGGTCGTTCCACTGGACGATCGGCGCAACCATCGCACCGGCCAGCCCACCGACGGCCACCACCGCCGATGCCGGATGCGCGAGCCGGTCGGGCAGGAAGATCGCCAGCGCCAGTAGCACGCACGCGCATGAGAGCAGCACGATCTCCGGCGCGATCGCCGACCAGGAGACGGGCACGGTGGTGGCGGCGAGCAGCGTCATCCGATCCGCTCCATCACGCCGAACGGCCATGCCGACATCGCCAGCAGGATCAGCACCAGCGGGACGGCCAGCGCCAGCTCGCGGGCCCGCAGGTCGGGCATCCCCGGCGGGACGCTCGGCCCGTCGTCGCCGTGCGCCAGCGCCGAGTACCACCGCAGCATGTACATCGCCGCCAGCACGATCGCGATGGCGGCGGCCGACCCGAGCAGCGCGTTCTCGGCGAAGGCGCCGATCAGGATGTAGATCTCCGAGACGAACACGCTCGAGCCGGGCACGGCCAGCGCGTACAGCGCCGCGATCAGCAGCACCGTCGAGAGCACCGGCCGGCGGTTAGCCAAGCCGCCCAGCGACGCCAGCGCGTCGGTCCCCGTCCGCAGCTCCACGAGCCCGATCAGCAGGAATGCGGCCAGCGAGACGATGCCGTGGTTGACCATCTGAAACTCGGCGCCGGATAGGCCGTTCGAGCTGAACCTCCCGCCGGCGGCGAGCGAGAAGATGCCGATCACGATCAGGTTCATCTGGCCGATGCTCGAGTAGGCGACGACGCCGCGCGCATCCGGCTGGCGGAACGCCACCAGCGAGGCGTAGAGCAGGCCCGCCAGGCCAAGGCCGAGGAACACCCACCGCCAGTCGTAGGCCGTGGCCGGGAACAGCGGGACCGCGAACCGGATCAGCCCGTACGCGCCCGCCTTCGAGATGACGCCGGAGAGGAGCGCCGTTACCTCGGGCGTCGACTGCCGGTACGCCGAAGGCAGCCAGCCGTGCAGCGGGAACATCGGCGCCTTGATGCAGAACGCCGCGGCAAAGGCGAGGAACAGCCAGGTCGAGTCGCGGCCCTGCGAGATCAGGGTCGCAAGGTCGAAGGAGCCGCCCTCCACGCCGAGCGTTGCTATGGCGACCAGCATCAACAGGGAGCCGATCAGCGAGTAGATGATGAACTGCATCGTCGCCAGCCGCCGGGCGGCGCCGCCCCAGACGCCCATCAGCACGAACAGGGCGATCATCATCACCTCCCAGCCGACGTAGAACAGCACCAGGTCGCGCGCGGTGAACAGCACGACCAGCGCGGCCTGCAGCAGGAGCAGGAGTGAGAGGTAGACGCGGGCATGGTCGCGGCGAGCGTTGATCGCCGACCACACCGCCGATGCGACCGCAACCGCCGTCAGGCCGACCATGAACAGCGATAGGCCGTCCATGCCGACGTGGAACCGCACGTCGGCGCCGTTGACCAGGTTCGAGATCCACAGGTCGTTGGTCACGAACTGCGTGCCATGGCCCACGTGGAAGCGGACGATGGCGGCGGCGACGAGCACGACCTCGGCGACGGTCGCCAGGAGTGCCAGCCCCTCGGTCGCCACCCGCGAGAGCGGCAGGAAGCCGACCAGCAGCGCGGCGACGAACGGCAGCACGATCAGCGCGGTCGTCACAGGTTGGCCTTCCCGAGGAAGTACACCGCGAGCACCGCGGCGCCCGAGGCGAGCACCGTCGCGTACTGGCGGACGACGCCGGACTGGGCCAGCGCCGTAGCGCGCGCGAGAGCGCTGACGACGACGCGGGCGAGCCAGAGCGACCCGCCGATCACGTACACCTCGCCCACCCGATTGAACGTGGTCGCCAGCCACACGGCCGGCCGGTAGCCGATGTTGTCGTAGAGCTCGTCCCAGCCGAACTTGGCCTCGGCGATGATCGCCATCGTCTGGAACCGGCTGCGCATCGCCGCCACGCGCGCCGGGTCGGCGTAGAGCCGCCAGACGAGCAGGATGCCGGCGCCGCCGAGCGCCCAGGCGATCAGCGTGGTGATCACGTCCTGCGAAACGGTCGGCTCGATCGTCGGCGCGGTCTGGGCGAGGAAGTTCCCGAAGTGGTTGACCGAGCCGAAGCCGACCGCCAGGAAGCCGGACAGGACCGTGCCGGCGGCCAGTGCGGCAACCGGCCAGAACATCACCCAGGGCGACTCGCCGTGATCGGCATGGAACGTGTCGCGCGCGAAGTCGCTCATCTCGCCGTAGAACACGAGCCGCATCAGGCGCCCCGCGTAGATGCCGGTGAGCGCGGCGCCCGCCAGCCCGCCGATGAAGACGATCCACCCAACGCTTCCGCCGTGGTGGAGCGAGTCGGCGAGGATCTCGTCCTTGGACAGGGGCCAGAACCCGATCAGGGCGACGGTGCCGATCCACATCAGGACGGCCGTGCGCGGCATCACCGCGCGCAGCCCGCCCATCCGCCGCACGTCCTGCTCATTGGCCAGGGCATGGATGACGATGCCCGCGCCGAGGAAGAGCAGCGCCTTGAAGAAGGCGTGCGTGAGCAGGTGGTACATGCCCGCCGAGTAGGCGCCGATCCCGACCGCCGCGAACATGTAGCCGATCTGGCTCATGGTCGAGTAGGCGATGATGCGCTTGATGTCCGTCTGGACGATGGCGATCACACCGGCCATCAGCAGCGTCAGCACGCCCAGGATCGCCACCGCCTCCTGCACGTTGGGCGCGTTCTCGAACAGCACGTGGGTGCGCGCGACCAGGTAGACGCCGGCGGTGACCATCGTCGCCGCGTGGATCAGCGCGCTGACCGGCGTCGGGCCCTCCATCGCGTCGGGGAGCCAGGTATGGAGCGGGATCTGCGCCGACTTGGCGACGGCGCCGACCAGCAGCCCGAGCGCCACCCAGTTGGCCGTCGACCCGCCCTTCGCCCACACCTCGGGGCCGCGGGTGAACACCGTGTGGAAGTCGGTGCTGCCGACGTCGCGCACCATGAAGAAGATCGAGATGGCGATGCCGACGTCGCCGATCGCGTTCATCACGAACGCCTTCTTCGCGGCGGCGACCGGCTCCGGCCGCTCGTGCCAGAACCCGATCAGCAGGTAGGAGGACAGGCCGACCAGGCCCCATCCGGCCAGCAGCAGCACGAAGTTGCCGGCCATGACGAGCAGCAGCATCGAGAACAGGAACAGGTCGAGGTACGCGAAGAAGCGGCGCTCCTTGGGGTCGCCGTGCATGTATCCGACCGAGTACATGACGATCAGCGCACCGACCCCGGAGACGATCAGCATCTCCACCGTCGACAGCTGGTCGACCTGGATCGACAGCGGCACGTGGAACGTCGGCGACCCGGCCCACGTGTAGAGCGTGTAGATGTGCTGGCGCTGGCTCTCGCCCTCGCCCAGAACGCCGAAGAAGACGGCGGCTGCGCACACGAAGGACGCGAAGGCAAACGCGGTGCCGAGCCAGGCGGCGGCCTCGCGGCTGAGGCGGTTGACGGCCACGGCCAGCACGGCCACGCCGGCCAGGGGCAGCAGCAGACAGAGCCAGGAGAGCGTTTCCATCAGTTCCGGAGCGCGGCCAGCCGGTCGACGTCGAGATTGCCCTTGCGCCGCGCGACGGCGACCACCAGGCCGAGGCCGATCACGACCTCGGAGGCGGCGATGCCCATCACGACCAGCGCGAAGATCTGCCCGGTGTGCGTGCCCCACTGGCGCGAGAACGAGATCAGGGCGAGGTTGCAGGCGTTCAGCATCAGCTCGACCGAGAGCAGGAGGATGAGCGGGCTCCGGCGGGTGAACACGCCGAACAGCCCGATGCCGAACACGATTGCGGAGACGGCGATGAAGTACTCCACCCCGACCTTCATCAGTCGCCGCCTCCATGCTCTGCCGGGGCGCGCCGGCTGACCGGGAAGCCGGTCTCGGCACCCATCACCGCCGCCTGCAGCTCCAGGTCCTGCTGCACCTCGGGCGTCGGGAACTCGTCGGGCTCGTCGATCCGCCGGCTGGGCCGCTTGGAGCCGAGCACGACGCCGCCGACGGCCGCGATCAGGAGCAGGATCGAGGTGGCCTCGAAGGCGAGCAGGTAGCGGCCGAAGAAGTCCTGGCCCACGATCAGCGGGTTGCCGAACTGGTCGCTCACGCTGGCCGCCGGCCCGAACGCCTGGCTGGCCACGGCGATGACGATCTCGATCACGATCGCCGCGCCGGCGAGGATGGACGCCCCCAGCTGCCACGCGGGCACGTCGCGCCGCGGCTCGTCCGCGCGGCCGCCCAGGTAGGCGATCACAAACAGGAACATGATCATCACCGCACCGGCATAGACGATCACCTGCGCCGCGGCCAGGAAGTCCGCCTGCAGCAGCAGGTAGAGGGTCGCCAGCGACACCAGGTTCAGGATCAGCGAGAGCGCCGAATGGAACGGGTTGCTGGAGAGGACGACCCCGAGCGCCGAGATGATCGCGAGGCCGGCGGCGGCCACGAATGTCACCTCGTACATCATGCGGGGCCCTGTGCCGGGACGTCGTAGGGGTCGACCGGGGCCACCGGCGTTCGGCGCGGCTCGGGCGATGGCTCGAGCAGCATCTCCTTTGTG
>Ga0066672_10000752_pt1 | contig 10796 bp, 7 predicted proteins | sample GraSoiAngelo_121_FD_62292 | JGI IMG/M metagenome (GOLD analysis project Ga0066672, IMG submission 62292) | Grasslands soil microbial communities from the Angelo Coastal Reserve, California, USA - 14_0919_12_20cm | ecosystem: Environmental > Terrestrial > Soil > Grasslands | place: USA...
CTCATCGCGATGGGATTGACGATGTCCGGTTCACTGGCGACGAGTTCGACGTTGAAGCCTTCCGGCACCGAGATTTTGCTGAGGGCTTCCTGCGGCGAGTAAGGCGGATTCGGCGGCTGGTCCTGTCGCCACGGTGTGACGCCGTCGGACTCCGCGCTGAAAACGCCCGACGCCATCACCAGCGACAACGCCAGGGAGATGTTGCGCCAGGTCATTCGCGAAAGAATTCGATGTAAGGTGGCGACACTAAATCTTCGCGCATTGAACCCCCTGAACCGTAGCAGCCGACGTGAGGAGGCTCCAACTTCCTTCAGCCGAAATAGAATGAGCCTCCTCACGTCGGCTGCTACGAGGTTCATGGGGAGGGACTTTGATCAGGTCAGAAGTTTCTCAATGACCTCGCCCGCCACGTCGGTGAGGCGATAGCGTCGGCCATTGTGGAGGTAGGTGAGCTTCTTGTGGTCCATGCCGAGAAGGTGAAGCATCGTCGCGTGAAGGTCATGGACGCTGACGCGGTCTTTCACGGCCTTGTAGCCGATTTCATCCGTCTCGCCGTAACTCACGCCGCCTTTGATTCCCGCGCCCGCCATCCAGGCCATGAAGCCATTCGGGTTGTGGTCGCGGCCGCCATTGCCCTGTGAGACGGGCATGCGGCCAAACTCACCGCCCCAGATTACCAGGGTGCTGTCCCAGAGACCGCGGCGTTTCAGATCGGTGAGCAGACCGTGGATGGGCACGTCGGTTGAGGCGCAATGGTGCGAGTGATTTCCTTTGAGATCGGCGTGGGCGTCCCATTCGCCGTCGCTGTAAACCTGGACGAATCGCACGCCGCGTTCGACCAGCCGCCGTGCCATCAGACATTTCGTGCCGATGTTCTTAGACACGTCCTTGTCAAGGCCGTAAAGCTCAAGCGTCTCCTTCGACTCATTTGAGAAATCCGTCAGATCGCTCGCCTCCATTTGCATTCGATACGCCAGTTCGAAGCTTTGGATGCGCGCGAGCAAGTCCGGCTCGCCGGCGTGCCCTTTGAGATGGTCGGTGTTGACCTGCTTGAGGAAATCAAGTTGCGCCCGCTGATCGTCGCGCGTCACGTGCTCGGGCCGGGTGAGGTTGAGAATGGGCGCGCCCGAAGAACGGAACAACGTGCCCTGGTAACTCGTCGGCAGAAAGCCGGCGCTCCAGTTGAGCGGGCCGCCCTTGACGCCCTGGCTGTTGCCGAGCACGACGTAACCGGGAAGATTCCGGCTCTCACTTCCCAACCCGTAAGTAATCCACGCGCCCGCGCTCGGAAAGCCGGGGCGCGCGATGCCCGTGTTGATCTGGTAAAGCGCCGGCACATGATCGTTCGATTCGGTGTAGAGCGATTTGATGAACGCGAAATCGTCCACGTGTTTCGCCACATTCGGATACTTCTCGCAAACCCACGCGCCGGACTGGCCGTATTGCTTGAAGCTGAAGGGCGACTTCATCAGCGGCCCCGGATTTCCGTTGAACACGTTGATGTCGATGCGCTGTCCGTCGCGTTTCGTGAGTTCGGGTTTGGGATCGAATAGGTCCACCGAACTTGGCGCGCCTTCCATGAACAACCAGACGATCGACTTGGCTTTCGCCGGATAATGCGGCGCACGCGGGGTCATCGGGTCGAGCGCCCGCGCCGGCTCGATGTCGGCGGCCAGCAGGCCATCGCCTTGCAACAGGTCGGCCAACGCCAGAAGGCCGAAGCCCGCGCCGGCCTTTTTCAGGAAGTCGCGGCGGTTCGTGAACGTTTCGTAGCGTCCGCAGTGATGGCTCATAGTGATCTTTTAAGGGCCCATGGATTGTCTGACAACTACTTTGCGCTGTCGAGTCCATGGCCGCCCGTTCGGTCAAGCGATCTGCGCGGCACGCTCCTTTGGCATAATCAGGCTGGGCTTTTATTATTCGCCCATTGCGTCGCCATGTCCGCACGCATTGCGGCGATCAGTGATTTTACCAGTGCCGCACAATCAGCGTTATCCAGAACGGCCGTCGACGCCGCTCCTTGCGATAATACCAACAGTTGGCTGACCAGCGTGCTCATCCGGTCAACCTGCGTAAGAATCTGGTTTTTGGCCGTCTGGCGCATTTGCGGGGTGGACGCGCTTCCGGTCGCTACTTCCGCCGAGTCACCAATGACGGCAAGAGGGACTCTTAACTCCTGAATGATCGACTCGGCGAGGTGCCCGATCAGCGTCAGGAGTTCGACCTGGACCATCTCCCGGAGGCACCGTCGGTCAAGGTCGCGAATCCGCAGGTTGAATTCCTGCAACAGCGCGAGGGTCAGGTCGGGCCAACGGCCCAGAAGTGCCAGCAGATCCTGTTGCGGAACGAGATAGACCTCGGTGTTCTGCTCCGCAGTGGCCGTGGTTGACCGGGGCTGATCAACCAGCGCGGCCACTTCGCCGAAAAAGTCGCCGGGGCCAAGATTGGCCAGCACAAAGGGTCGGTCCTGCCCGATCAGGGTGCTGATTGCGACTTTGCCTTTGACAATGATGTACAGGCCGTCTCCCGGTTGTCCTTCCTCGAAGATGCGATCGCCGGCCCGGTAGGTTTTGAGTTGAGCGGTCTGCTCCAGAGCCTGCAATTGCGCAGCCAGCAGTCCGGAGAAGAGCTTGCTCTCTTTCAAGGCCCGCACGGCTTCAGATTTATGAACAAATGCGCCTCCAAGTAAAGTGCTCAGATTTGTCCGTACCGCACTGCCGCGCTGTGAGAGTCAAAACCTGGCGAGCGCCCTCCATCAACAATCAACCACCCGTCCGCCATAGCTCGCAGAGCGAAGGTGGATCAACACCCAGCCATTTTTTAACCACGGATGGGCACGGATAAACACGGATGCCGAAGGGTGGATACGAGCTCCATTTAGATGGAGAGGTAAGGCGGGCAGTCCCTTGCACGCCAGCTTTTGGTCCCAGGACGAAGAGCGCTTTCTGAGAGCGCCCCTACCTATCGCGCGAAGTCGTAGCGACAACGTCGGTTTCGACGAGTCTAAGCCTGGCACCGTGTTGGTGTTGCCCGGTCCGCCATAAAACTCCGTCTCGCTCATCGCTTCATCGCCGTCACGGTAGTGTCAAATACTCCTGTCAGGATCCTGCCTTGCGATTTCATTTGAATCCAGAAGCGATACGATCCGGGTTCCGGGAACGCGTACGGGAATGAGATTTCTCCAGCGACTCCAACGCCAGCCCGATTCGTGTGGCTGCCGTGGAGTTCCGGTGCGAGCGATGACTGCTCCAATAATCCCGGCTGCGCCGGCAAAGCGGAATGTTTCGGCGGCTTGCCGTTGACGAAGAATTGCTGGGCGGCCATGGAAAACGTTCCCACCGGATGAATATGCGCGAAAACTCCCCCATCCTTCCGCCGCACAACGGCGTGACCGAGCATGCCCATATAAGGCTCGATCTGAGCGGGCTGGTCGTCGGGTGTGAGAAGTTCGAAGCGGAGCGAAGCGTCGAGATTCTTTGTCATGGATTCGGGATTCTCCCAGATCATTTTGTAGCCGCCGCTGGCATCTGCAACCTGTCGCGCTGCATCTTGTGAAAGGTGCTTTCTTTGCGGTGAGGACGCTGACGCTCCGCTGTCCATCTGCCACGAATCGTCCGGGTCGGGTGGAAAAAACAGGTTCGTCGCCAGCATCTGCGCAACCGCTGCTGAGCAGATCGGCTCCGCGGAGTTTCCCAGCCACAGTCTTTTCATCGCGAGCGATGCAGGCGGGATTTCGGCGGTGGCAATGAGCGTCTCCGAAAAGCCGTCTTCGTGAGTCACATCGGCGTAACCGTGGTATTGGCCGGCGGGCAGCGGCGGCAGTGGAACTTCAAATTCTGCCTCACTTCGGAGCACTGGATGCAAATGGGCGAAGGCGCCCGGCTCCCCGTCGTGAACCAGAAAGAGATGCATCAATTTGCCATGGTCAGGGATGAGCGGTGTCCATCGGCCGCGACGTTCCGAAGCGTCCACGTTGATTTTCAAAATGGGTTGGTCGTGTTCGGCGCGCACCTGGGCCGACACGGGAAGCGGCTTGTAGAGGGCATTGTTCCGGTAGTTGCGGTCTTCGAAGTCCCACCATTTCTTTCCGCCAAAAACCAGGAGCGAGAGAACGACTGCGGTCAGCGCCATTGCCACGCGTCCCCGCCACCGGTCTTTTCTTGTAGGAAGCGCCCCCGGATCGAGACGGCTCTCACCGAAAATCGCTCCGGCAATCTTCAACCCGCCGAGGAACAGGACCGCAGCCAGCGCCGACAATAGGATGACATGGGTGCGGGACATGGGGCGTGTATTGGTTGCCATCGAGTTCACCGGGACCACCAGAGTGCCTTTGCCGCGCGAACCCTCGATGGTCACGTCCACACTGTAGGCGCCTGGCGTCATAAGCCACAGTTCCGCCGAGTAAAGATTGGTTTCGCCGCGGACGAGCCTGGCTACGTCCGGCGGCGGCGCGCCTTCGCGCCCCGCTCTCCAGAACACAGGCAGGACGGTGATGCGCTGAACCGGCTCTTGCACGCGCACGGTGATTTCGGCCAGTCCGGGCACGACATTCGGCGGACGAATGACGACGCGGACGGGATATTCGCCGGCTTTGTCCTCCAAAAAAACGTTCGGACTTCCGATGTGCGCCTCCGCCGCACAGCAACATCCAAGGACGAAGAGGGCAAGGCAGGTTTTCATCGCTTGAGTCACAGTAAACAATTTCCGTGCGCCAATCTATCCGCGCTGGGATGGAGACGCACGCAAAAGTGAGGACAAATCAACCCGCCAACCAACTCACCTACTCCCGTCTTAATACCAGCTTACGAGCGCCCGGCGCGTCGAAACTCACGGGCACGACAGGGTCGCCCGGCTCGTTTCCGGTAATGGTGAGCGTCCCATTCTGTATCTGGTATATCGCGTAACTCGTCCTGCCCACATATTCGGGGACCGAACACTCGGTGACTACTGCCACCAGTTGATTCGGCGTTGTATCATATACCGAAAAGGAAGCCTTGTACCATTCGTTGGCGTCTGCACCGTGAAACTCGAGGCTTGCTTCTTGGAAAACAAGAGAAGTCCTGCCCGCACCCTTCCCACCGATTTCATTTCCGCTCCATTTCCCCTTCAGTAAGGTCGAATCAGATTTGTGTGGTTTGGTCACGTCTGATTTCGCGCGTTTCCAGACCTCCTTCCAAGGGTTGCCAACGCCATTCAGAGTAAGCGTATCGCCTTCGAGCTTGACGGTGAACTTGAAGGTGTGCTTGACGAGATTGGTGGTATTCTCGTTGGCGTAATCAACCGTTTCGAAATACTCGTCTCCTTTGAGCGCCCATGTGCCGCCGTGATGGAAAATGGTCACGCCGGTCCTGGGGTTGGCTTGTGTGAGAGACCAATGCGTGTCGGTCAAGGACTTCAGCCGGCCACCGGCAGCGGGAGCTTCGCCAATCTCGCCGGGCTTGCCAACCAGAATCCACGTTCCAATCAGGTCTTTGCCGAGTTGGGAAACTCCGGATTGAGCGTCCGTCAACGTGACAAGCCCAAGGCCGGCCAACATTGCCAACGCCAGCGCCAGCCCGCGATTAGTTTTATCGAATCTTGCGATCATACGGATCCTTTCTTTCAGTTGATTTTTGTCTTCCACGGTTCCTGCGAGACTCGGCGCCCACGCCGAGCGGCCAAAGCTTTCCAGCAGCTTGATGATCGTGCGACCGTACGGCTGATTTTCCTCCGCCCGCGCATACGAGAGAGCCAGCGCATCGCAGGCCAGTTCCCGGTCCACGCGCATCCGGTGAAACGCCAGCCACACCAGCGGATTGAACCAGTGCAGGATTTGCAACGCTGTCATCAGCCAGCCCACCAGGATGTCTTTGCGTTTGATGTGGCCTAACTCGTGCAGGAAGACATACCGCAACTCTTCAAGGGAAAAACTCCGCGTCAGCCCGGCAGGCAACAACAGGCGCGGCCGCACGAATCCGAACAAAGCTGGACTCCCCACCTCCTCGGTTTCCACCAACGTGATCGGCACACGAACGCCCATCTGTTGCTTGCAATCCTCCAGGAGATTCAGCACCTGCGCGTCAATCAACGGTCGCCGCCCGGCGATCCCGCTCGAAAGGCGGTAATGCGTGACCAAAAGGTAGATTGCGAGCGCCAAAGCCCCGACAAACCACGGCGCCAGCAACCAGGAGAAGCTAAAGCGTAATCGCGTCGCAGCAGCAGGTTCGGTCGCCAATCTTTTGTCAGGCTGTTCCGTCCGCAAGATACCGATTGATCCCGCCGCAGAACCTGGACTTGCTGGCGTCGTTCGCGCGCTACCAAACGAGGCAGACACGCCGGAAAAATTCATGAGGTTAAACAGACTCACCGGAGAAGGAATCGTCCATGGCAAGGCCAGCCGGATGAGAACCAAAATCCAGAGTGCGTAACGCCATCGCGGGTTGAGCCGCCGGCCAAAGAGCCATTGGACCGCGAGCACCAGCAGGATGAGCACAGCGCCCTGCCACGAAGCCTTCAGGAGGGAAGAGAGGGGGGATGCAATGGAATCCTGCATGGCGTCTTTTCGTTTGTGGCTTTCTACTCCTTATTCTTCAGCAGACGGCGCAACTCGCGAATCTCTTCCTCCGAGAGTTTCTTGCGCTCGACGAAATGGGCCAGCATCGGCTTGAGCGAGCCACCAAACACTCGGTCGAGAAAGGACGCGCTCGCCACCTCGACACAATCTTCCTCTTTCACAAGAGACCGGTAGAGATAGGCACGCCCCTCTTTCTTGAAACCCAGAGCATTCTTGCTCACCAGCCGATTAAGGAAGGCCTTTACGGTTTTGGGATGCCACGTCGGATCCAGGCGCGTCAACACATCAATGATCTGTCCAGCCGAACACGGCGCCTGCGACCAGACCACCTTCATCACTTCCCATTCCGTCTCCGAAATTCGAGGAACCTTTTTCATCGCATTCAATTGTTTACAAATGTAATCCACGAAAGGATTACGTCAGTAATCCATAGGTGTCAACAGGAATGTCTAAAAAATCGCGGCATCCTCGGCCCTTGCGATATTTCATGCTGGCAAAGAATGCCAGGCAGTTCTCATCGCTTGAGTCGCAGCAAGTAGCTACCAAGCAAAAGACCGACCCGTGCTGAAATGAACGCGCGAAGGAAGGCGAGTGCCATGCCTTTGAACGTGATCGGGTCGTTGTCCCAATCCCAGAAACGGTTCACCCAATCGCCAGGCTTTGCGAAATAAGGCCAATGACCGCTGCGCGCGAAGAACCGGTTGTCTGCGCCATCGCTCAGCAGGAAGGTGGAGAAAGGCCATTGCACGGCAAAAATGATGGCGAGAAAAACTGCCGCGAACAACAAAGCCAGCAACCAGTCACGCCACCATCGCGGACGTGGCAGCGTCGCGCCCGGTGAAGCGGGTGGCTGCGCTATGCTCTTTGACGAGCGTGTGAACAACCAACTAATCACATCGATGGCCACGGCGGGCACGATGAGCAGCAGCGGAAACGCAGGCGGCACCATGTGATCGACCGGATGATAAACCGGCGCGAGTTTTGGATGCGCAGGAAACAACGGAAGCACCAGGATCATGCCGATGTAGATGAACATGTAAGTGGCCGCGGCGATGGTCGCTCCGGCGCGCACTTTTGAGGCACGCGCCGCCAGCAGGAGCAGCAAGGGAAACGGCGTCGAGACCACGGCATAAAAGTGAGACGCATGTTGCAGGTTTGGCCACGTGAATTCAGTGGCGAAGTCCGCCCACATCGCGATCATCACACCGACGGCGAGCGCGCAGATCAATCCGCTGCGGGTCCGGTTCCCGCTGTTCGCGCGGTTTTGCGAGGAAAACGCGAACAGCAACACGCCCATTCCGACGGCGAACATTCCCAGCCCCAGCACCGCGTGCGGAGGGCTGACGATTTTTACATCCAACCCGTAGCGATTGTGCCACCAATCGTCGAACGGCGCGGACGTCATCATTGCGATCGCGCCCCAGACAGTCACCCACACCCCGAGCGGCGCTCGAAAACCCCAAAACGAAACCGAGGCGTTGCGCTCGTGCTCAGTGCCGCGAAAGGTGGTCTTCAGGGCAATCGAAGCGAACAGGAGCGCGGGCACAATTCCCCCGAGCTGAATGATGATGTGCGCTGGCGTCCAAAAGGTATCGCGCCCGATGGTCGAGTGATGCGAAATATCCCAGAGCAACCCGATCGGCAGGCAGGCGAGTCCGGCAACGGCCAGGTAAACCGACCGAGGCAATTCTTCGCTGTGGGCCGATCCTGTTTGTGTCTGGGGCAGCGCCAGAACGTCGCCGCTCGTCGCATTCATAGATTCTGGCGATGACTGTAAAACCTTCACGCGAGAGATTCAATGTTTCGGTCGCGGAACAGCCGGATGCCAATGATCTCCGCCGGATCGCGCCGGAAATAGCCTCCTGACTTCAGCCCATCAACAATCAACTCTCAACCGTCAACCTATTCTCAACCACGGATGAACACCGATAAACACGGATGCCAACGGGTTGACACGAATTTCACAAATTAACGCGAACGCACCGATGCGCGCAGATTTTCTCTGGGGAGCGCACGCGCCTCGCGTGCAGTGTTCCGCGCCCTCGCGGAACACACGAGAAACTTGCTCGCCGCAATGCGTTCGATCTAAGTCCGGTGAGGTTGACCTCGGACTTTGGTTTTCAACTTTCAACCTTCAGCTATCAACCATCAGCCTATTCTCGACCACGGATGGACACGGATGAACACAGATGCCGACGGGATGACACGAATTCCACGAATTAACGCGAACGCACTGATGCACGCAGATATTCTCAGAGGGAGAGGTGAGGCGGGCAGTCCCTTGCCCGCCGCAGCGCGTTCGATCCGATTGGAATAGGGAGCGCACGCGCCCCGCGTGCAGTGGTCGGCGCCGTCGCCGACCACCTCCAATCTCCAGCAGCGGAACTGTCTTGTTCCTCTCGACGCTGTCGGGCCGACCGGCGACGGCGCCAGTCGGAACACGCGAGGGCGCGTGTGCTCCCCATCTTGAATTGAAACGCTCCGGCTAAGTCTGGCAGGCTTGGACTTGCACTTTAGACCTTCATCCTTTGGCCTTCAGATGACCCCGGAGGAAAAAAGACGGCCCTGATCACTCGCTTGCTTTTCCCTCGTCTTTGAACTGCAGCGTGAACAGGCCCGCATCAAAGGGTTGCTCAGGCTGATCGGCGGACGCCTCGGGAACAACGATGTCCTTCGTCAACGAACCGATCTCGGGAGTGAAAGAAAATCCGCCCTCAGGATCCAGAGGATCTTTGGACGGCTCGGTCACTTGGATTTGCAACCGGTAAGCGCCCGGCAAGACGTCCTCCACCACGAAACTGCCGTCCGGTTTGAGGCCAAAATAGTAGCGTTGCTGTTGGGCCTCATATTCATTCCATGCACGACCATAAGCGCGCATCGCCTTTGCGTCCGAAGAGGCCTGGGGCGCAGCCGGCGGCGTGCCGATGTTCGGAACTGCGAGTGTCTGGAGCACCGTGGTCCAGTGAGGCATAAACCCGTGCGATCCAAAGTTGACTCGACCCACAACCACTCGTCCACCTCCACCGATCACTATCTCGTTAGTCTCTCCCGGCAGCACTTCGACGGGTGTGTAGTGACTGATACCACCAAATCCGGCAGAGTAGTTGTGCAGTTTGGTGATGCGAAAGACCCGATGTTTGCCGGGTGGCACACGCTCGAAAGTAAACCTGCCATTACCGTCCGCTTCAATGTTGTGCGAATACGGAACCTCGGGACCGCTGGAGGTCGATAGCTGAGGCTGAATGCCCAAACTACAGTTGGCTTCCACTCGATTTCCGGATCGAACCACACCGGTTATGCGCCCCCAGGGCTGGAGGACGATCACTCCGGCGTTCTGCGGGTTCATTGGCACCGCGGCGCAACCCCAGTCATGCACCACAACTACACGATTGGCCGTGCGCTTGGGCAGGAACCTGAAAACACCCTGGGCATCACTGAAGGTCCGAATACTCCAGTCGTCGTTTGCTCCCATTCCCGGATACAACATGGTTGTCTTAAGTGCCGTCATCACCATGATCGGACCAAAGTTTTCCCCTCCGAGCCAGACTTCGGCCCCCGCGGCTGGCGCTCCATCGGGAAACATCACTCGACCGGTGATGTCCGCGCTCCTCTTCAGCTTGAACTCGAAGAAATGTTCTCCGTCGCTGACCTTAACGGGTGAGGACGCCTCGGGCATGTATCCGTCGGCCTGGATTTCCAGCGCATATTCGTTGAAGAACATAACGGGGTGTTCCCAATCAAAGGCGCCGTTTCTACCTTCTCCCAGAAAGTCCGGGCCCGGGGTTCCACGCCTTTCGTCCAATAATACTTTGAACCGATCAAGTGGCTGGCCTGTTTCCTCGTCCTTGACCGTGCCCGCGAGGCGGACCGTTTTGACGGAAGCCGGGGCTGCATCGGTCTTATCCTCGGGCGGCGCGTCTTCCAGGACGAAGCTGATCGCCTCTGCGTTCGTCGTAATCAGCACGGTCCGCGTGAGCGATTTGTACCCCTTCGCGTCGATTTTCAATTTCAAGGGACCGGGTTTGACGTGGTTCAAAGCGAACTCGCCCAGCAGGTCTGTAGTGGCCGAGACAACCGGCCCGCCGTAGCTATCCACCTCTTCCACCGCGGCCTCGAATACGGGCAGCTCGAACCGGTTGGACACCGTTCCCCGCACTTGCACGCCGCGCTTCATCACAACGACGTGATTCGTGGAACCCGGGGGCGCCAGTGGCAGAAAGACCATGGCGTTTGCATAGTCGGG
>Ga0066672_10000756_pt1 | contig 10791 bp, 5 predicted proteins | sample GraSoiAngelo_121_FD_62292 | JGI IMG/M metagenome (GOLD analysis project Ga0066672, IMG submission 62292) | Grasslands soil microbial communities from the Angelo Coastal Reserve, California, USA - 14_0919_12_20cm | ecosystem: Environmental > Terrestrial > Soil > Grasslands | place: USA...
CCAGCCCTCTTTCACCAGCTTTTGCTGCAGGTCGCGGCGAACGCCGTAGAGCATCTGAAATTCAAAGGCCGAGGATGGCACCTGCTGCTGGCGGGCAAACTCAATGGTGGAGCGGATCATGTTTTCGTCGTGGGTGGCAATGCCGTGATAAATGCCGCTTTTCAGCAGGACCTTCATCAGCTTCACATAATTGGCATCCACATCTGATTTTTTTTCGAAGGCCACTTGTGGAGACTCCTTGTAGGCCCCCTTGCACAGGCGAATGCGGATGCGTTCCGCCAGGAGTTGCTCCACATCTTTTTCGCTGCGATGGAGGTAGGATTGAATCACCGCTCCCACGCGGCCGGCAAAGCCCAGGTTGCTGTGAAGCCGGCGAACAAGAGCCAGGGTTTTATCGGTATACGCCGAGCCCTCCATATCCACGCGGACAAAGTTGTCGATGCTGGCCGCATGGACCACCAGGCCTAAGGTGATTTCGTAAGCCAGCTTCTCATCCACGTCGAGTCCCATATGAGTTAACTTAAGGCTCACATTGGCGTTCAACTTCTGTTGATGCATCTCTTCCAGAAGCTCGTGGTAGAGCTGCGCGCTGCGGCGGGCCTCTTCCGGGTTGGCAACGTTTTCGCCCAGGTTGTCCACGCTCACGCTCAGGCCGAGCTGGTTCATGGTCTGGGCGGCGCTCAGGGCGTCTTCAATGGAAAGTCCGGCCACAAAACGCCGGGATACACGCTGACCGATCGCAGTCTTTTCGGCCAGAGAGCGCAAGGCTTTACTTTGTGAGAGGGCAATGAACGATGCTCTTAGCACGGTTCTCCTGGAGCGCGAGCTAGGGAATGAGCCAATCTCTTTTTTAACACATCGCGGCACGCCACAGCCAAAAGCAAGTTCGTGCGTCATGCTAGGATAGAAGTTCACGCCGCACACAACTGCTCAACAGACGATTGACTTCAGCAGAATCGGACGGCGGGTCTCTCAAACGAACATGGAACGCACACTTATAGCAAACCTCGGCTCGCGTATCGGGGAGAAGGTCCACATCGCCGGCTGGATGCACAACTTCCGGCGTCTGAGTAAATTCGGCTTCCTCCTCTTGCGCGATGCCAGTGGAATCGCTCAGATCGTAGTGGAAAAGGAGCAGCTCGAAGGGCTGGCAGCCGTCCTTGACGAAAGCGTACTGGAGATTGAGGGATTGGTGGTTGCCGAGAAAAATGCGGCCAGCGGCTACGAGATCCATCAGCCTGTCATCACCGTCCTATCGCCCGTCACCGAAGCCGTTCCGTTCCCCATCAACAAGGCCGTGTTCAACGTAAGCCTGGATACTTTTCTGGACAATGCGACCTTCGGCCTGCGACACCCGGATCGAAAAGCCACGTTCACGCTCTCTGCGGCTCTTATGGCCGCGTTTCGCGCTCACCTGAACGACCATGGCTTCACCGAGATCACCACTCCGAAAATTGTTGCCTCGGCCACGGAGAGCGGGGCCAATGTGTTCGCCCTCGACTACTTCAGCCGCAAAGCCTTCCTCGCGCAGAGCCCGCAATTCTATAAGCAGATCATGGTTGGAGTATTTGAGCGGGTGTACGAAGTGGCGCCGGTGTTTCGCGCCGAACCGCACTCCACCACCAGGCACTTGAACGAATATGTGAGCCTGGACGTGGAGCTGGGCTTTATTCGAAACCACCTGGATGTCATGGAGATCCTGTCCGGCCTGATCCGGGCCATGTTGAAATACCTGGAGACTCACAGCCAGCGGGAGCTGGAGCAGTTGAAAGTCCGGATGCCGTTAGCGCCGGAGAAATTCCCCAGCATCTACTTCCCGGATGCGCAGAAGCTGATCTTCGAACGCCACGGTGAAGACTGCAGCCACGAGCCGGACCTGAGTCCCCAGCATGAACGATGGCTGGGAGAGTGGGCGCTACAGGAGCATCAATCGGATTATTTGTTCGTTACCGGGTATCCCATGTCCAAACGGCCTTTTTACACGCATCCGAATCCGGCAGACCCAAGTCATGCCAATGGTTTTGACCTGTTGTTCCGGGGCATCGAGCTGGTCACCGGCGGCCAACGCTTGCATCGTTACGAGGATTACGTAGAGGCTCTCCAGCAGAGAGGCCTTCCCCTGGAACCGTTCACCGGCTACCTTGAAACATTCCGCTTCGGAATGCCTCCCCACGGCGGCTTCGCCATCGGTTTAGAGCGGTTCTTGATGCAACTGCTAGGTGTTTCCAACTTGCGCGAGACCACGCTCTTCCCCAGAGATATGGACCGATTGACTCCCTGATCCCTCAAGGAATGGACTGGCATGGATGAAATTCTCAGCTTTCGATCATCCGGGGAGTTTCGTAAGTGGCTGGCCGCGAACCATCGCCAAGCAGACGGGATTGGGCTGCGGGTTTGCAAAATAAGCGACCAGTTCGTGCCCTGACACAGACGTTCACGCAAAATGACCCACTACCGAAATCCCGCCCGATTTCTCAAGCGGCGAGATTAATAAGCGCCAGCCCGCTCTCCTCATCCTGACTGCGGCGAAGGTGGACTGGCATTTCGGAGACAATCATCTCCAGCGTCGGCCAGACCCGCCCTCCAAGAAAATGGCCGCCGTGGGCCGTCCCATCGGCTTTGCCGATGACCACATGCGCATGCAAGCTGGGCTTGCCGTCTTTTTGCACAATGTTGCCGCTGAACGAAAGCACCTCGACCTGTTCGCTAATGGGAATGGTTTTGTAGGCCTTCTGCTGGCGGTCGAAGAATCCTAGTTTGACCTCACTAAACGCACCAATGGCTGTCAGGTGGGCATCCGCAAAGCGATTGGTGTTAGCGAATTCCAGGAGCTGCTCCCGAACCGCATCGTTCTTGTCGAACACAATCGCGAATGTTTTCAGTCCATTATTTTCATGAATCAATTTCGCTTTCATACTTATTCTCCTAGTCCGGCCTGATCGGGCCTTGCGATTTCAGTTACCCCCGACGATGTCTTGGCATGGCTGCCGTGGGTAATTCGGAGCACGATGCAGCCAAAATTACACGCTGATGCTGCCGCCGGTGAAGGGCTGCGGCGCTGATGCACCTCGCAATTCACGCTTTACCTTACGGATGCTGACGGTCAGATCGGGGATGTCGCGACGTTGAGCTTGGATTAAATGACCCGCGACTATTGTGAGGTTGCTTTTCTCCGCGTCTGCGCGCTTCCGTGGCGGGTCTTGATTTTTTTCACTGGGTATTCCGTCCCCAGGTTCGCCTCAAAACCTCTTATGATATTTCCCATCCACTCCGAATCCGCCGTTCTGGTCGCGGACTCCGCTTACCGACCATCGGGGATTCAACTTGTATTCCAGTTGAATGGCCTGGTGTTGCGTAGAGGTCACGTCGGTGGCAAAAGTGACAAACAGATTGCTGGTGACCCGTTGTTGAACTGCGATGCGGGCTCCGGGGCTCTGCTGGCCGCCGCCCAGCACCGGATCGATCGACAGGTGGGACAAGCCGGCAAACTTCTCTACCCGTCCGCTCACTGCGCTGCTCACGCCGGAGGCCAACACTGACTGGGCTCCCAGGTTGCCGGGCGAGGCGGCCGACGCCTCAGTGGTCTTTCCAAATGCCAGCAGGTTGATGATGTCCACGGGCGGCAAGGCTGGATCGGAGGTGTAATTGGTTTGCAGATGATCTACCGGGCCCTGGAAGTTGAGAGCGATGTTGTATTGATCAACGGTGGTGTTGATCCGCAGATTGACGACTGGCTCCGTGCGGATGGGGTTCAGGAAATTGATTGTTCCTTGCTGAATCACATACCTGTTGCCGGCCACAAACAGCTCGCCGCCGGTCAGGTTGGTGCGGCCAAGAATAACCGGGTCAGCGGCTGTGCCTACCACGCGCAGGTTGGCATTGCCCTGCAAACTGACTTTGCTGCTCACCAGGTTCATCTGCGAAGTGGATTGCACGGATATATCCAGGCGCATGGTTTCGGTGATCCCCTGGGATGCGGGTGGCGAGGACTCTCCGGAGAACTGGCTGATGAAAGTGCTCATGTCAAAATCCGGAGTAAAAGAAACTTTCTCAATGCGCACTTGTCCGCTTACCAGCGAATCAGTGGTTGTTCCGGTCAACGCGAGATTCGAGCCCACCACAGCTCGCACTCCATCGGGGTAGCGGATACGGACGTTGTCGGCGCCCAGGGCAAGATCAAATTGAACTGCAGGACGATACGCTACTCCGCCTCTTGCGGTTATCGTTCCCCCGCCCACCTGTCCCTGGAAGTTCGTCACTTCCAGCCGATCTTTAGTTACGGTGATCAAGCCATTGGCATTATCCAGGCCAAACGGAGCGGTGGTGGTGTGGACGTTGGCATTCACAAGGCGGATCTGCCCTTGAATGTTGGAGCCAGCGCCGTAGCGTTGCGAATTGATATCGAACTTGACCTGCCCGCTGGTCAGCAGGTCCGGCTGCAATAGCTGGATGATGCGCAAGTCGGCAGTTCCCTCGACCAAAAGCGATACGGCCTGGGGGCTGGCCACGGGCACCGTGCCTTGCAAATGAATGTCTGTGCCTGTTCCTTGAATGTTGGTTGGCTGGAGCGTAGCTACACCATTCTGATAATCCAGATGGATGGGCTTGCTCGCGGCAAACTGCAAGTCTTTATAACTGGCAGACAGGACCGGGACTTCAATATGGGCCTCAAGTTTTGTCTTGTCCTGCAATGGTCCCCGGATGGTAGCGTGCAGCTCGGTCTGTCCGCCCAGCGCGTCTGCCTGGGCCGGGGCATACACGGCCAGCAACGGCTGGAATGGAATGCGCCCTGTATCTAGACGGAGGTTGGCGTTGTAAGGAGCATCAATTCCCAGGGTACCGCTGGCTTTCACGTAGGTCTCGCCGGCGTTTGCATTCAGAACCTGAGAATTCAAATTAATGGCGGCCACATGGTTGTGCACGTTGGTCGTCAATGCCAGGCCCCGGATGGTCTGCTTCTCAAGTTGAAGCTGGGGACTCTCGAGGGTGGCTGTAAGCTCCGGAGACTTGAGCGTCCCGCGCCCGCTGACGTTCAGGTTTACCCCGCCGTTCACTGGAACGTTCCGGGCCTTCACCGTCTGCAGTTTTTCCAGCCTCAGATTGGTTGCGTGGAGTTGGGCTTCATAAGCTTCAGTCTTAGGATGGTAAACAACATTGGCCTGGGTTGTGCCGGCGGCCAGCTTAAGCAGCAAGTCGGTATTGATGGCATCGCCGGTTCCTTGAAACTTGATGTTCAGGGACTGAATGGATTCGCCCGATACTTTGCCGTTTGCAAGAGCTATATTGCCCTGACCCACTGGATTGAGCTGGGAGCCGTGCAGGGAGATGTTGGTTGAAATCGTTCCCGATGCCGGGAATGTCTGGTTGGCAAGCCGCGCCAGGTCCGCCAGCGAAAGCTGCGCGGCGGATATCTGAACGGTAATCGGACTGGAAGGCGTGTAGGCCCAGTTGCTCAACCTGCTCTCCAGGTTGAAAGTGATATGACCCTGGGGAACGGCCTCCAGATCGCCATTGGTAAGGCTGGCCATGGACGGATTGGCGGCAACGTTGGTGCGCAGCACTCTCCACGAGCTTCCTTTTACCTTGACGTTGTTGGCGGCCAGTTGTCCCCGAATTTCCGGCCTGCTGGTGGAACCGCTGACGGTTCCGGTAAAGGCCGCGGTTCCGTAGAGTCCCAGCGCCTGTGGCGGCTGCCCTGGCGTGGGCGCGCTAAAGCTAGCTGCCAGCAGCTCCAATTCATGCAGATTGTTGGACTGCATCCGCACCTGAAGCTGGGAACTTTCGCTTACCTTTCCGTTGAGCGACAGAGAGGTCTGCGGAGTCTTCACATAGCTCTGGTTTAGCGCAACGGTTTTGTGCGCGGCTGAATAGCCGGCATGAATCACGCCGTTTAACGGAGTCGAAGACGCCTTTGGCCCAAGGGCGGCTTGAATGGTGGCATCGCTGTGCGCCACCAGGTTGTCAAGGGTCTTGGCCCAGGTGGCATTGGCATCGGCGCTGATTTTGCCTCGGACGTCGGCATGTTCGAGGGAACGGTTTCGTGAAGCGATTTTAATGGCATCAATGGAAACGTCTTTGAGCGAGGCCTGCAATTTCCCTTGAGATGCGCCGCTAAGATCATGGATAGTCAACCTGCCATTCAGGGTCCCGCCCAGTAGCCGGGCATGGATATCATGAACCTCGGCATTACCGCCGGCCAGTTTATAGTGCGCGGCCAGATCTTGCACCGCGCCACGGAAACTTGGAGTGCTAACTGCCAGGCTGCGGCTGCTGACCTCGCCGGAAAGAGAAACCGTCTCCAGCATGGGGCGATTGGGATCGGCCTGATAGGTCAACGATCCATTCAGATTCACGGTTCCTGTGGGCAGCGTAGGGTCTTTCAGTATTCGTTTGAAGTCATCGGCCACCAGCACAGCATCGTAGCTGGCCTGGGTTTTCATGTTGGGACCGCTATAGTTCTCCGCCGACACCTTCAGCGTTACCTGCGAGCTGCCGGTGGCCAGCACCAGCCGGTCAAGAGCAAAGCGGGTGGAAGTGGCGTCAAAGTGTACCTGCAAGTCATGCACCATGGGCGCATACGCCGCATACTGGATGCGGCCTTGTTTGTAGGTCAGGTCGCCATAATAGCGGCTCTGGAAGTTATCGAACTTGGCATTCACGTTGAGGTCGTGCAGTTCGGCAGCCAGCACGCTCTTCTTATCGTTGTAATAGATCTCGCCCCGGTCCAGAACGAACCTCTGGATCGCCAGGTCAAAAATGCTGGTCTGGCTGGTGCTCGGCTTTTGCGACTTCGGAAGGTTGTTCTCGCCCGCCTTATTCACATAAACGCGAACTACGGGATGGTCAATCTCCACATTCTGCAAGCGCCATGTGCGGCGAAAAACGGAGAGAATCTTGATGCCGGCGCTGAGACGGTCGGTTTCCAGTAAAGGCTTGGTGGGATCGGGTTCGGTGCCATGCACCTTCACGTTGTAAAGATCCACGGTAAGCGTGGAAATATGCACGTCGAAATCCCGGACGTCGATCTTTGCCCCTGTGGATTCGGCGATAGAGCTTTCGACCTTCGTCAAAACGAAATGACGGAATGACTGGTTGTGCTCCAGCAGCAGCATGCCAGTCAACACCACGGCCGTTAACAGTAGAAAAATTCCTCCAACGCTCCAGAGAACGATCTTTCTCCATCTGCTGTTTTTCCACTTCGCGCTCAATTTTGCGCCTTTCAAATTTGCGTTCTTCGAATTTGCGTTCTTCGAATCCACTGGAGCCCCCACTTCAAAACGCCTGACCTAAGGTAATGAAAATCTGTGTCGCCTTTACACCGGTAATGGGGTTCAGGTTATGGCCGATATCGAACCGCACCGGCCCGACCGGAGTCTTGTATCGGAACCCAAATCCCAGAGTGTTGGTGTAATTGGAAAAAAAGCTGCCGAAGCCGATGCTGTTGTAGACATTGCCGCCATCGTAAAAAACCGCGCCGCCTAATCCGGTTCCAATCAAGGGAAGATCAACCGGAATGGGAAAGCGAATTTCCGAATTCAGAATCACCAACTGGGAGCCGCCCACCGGCACGCGGATCTTTCCGCAAGTGGACTCATCGGCAGGGTTGCTGCACACCGCTACCGTCCTTTGCGGCCCTGCGCCGTTCAAGGGAAACCCTCTCAGGGTGCTGCCGCCGCCGGAGAAGAACCGTTCGCTCAGCGGGACATGGCTTGATCCGAATGCCTGTTCGAACCCCAGGCGAATGCTGTTAGCCCAGGTAGTTTTGCTGCCAATGGAGTGGTAGTAGGCCGTTTGTCCCAACACCCGGCCAAAGTTGGTGTTGGAACCCAGCGCACTGGGATTCATGGCCACATCAAAGCTCTCGTAAATACCGCGATGCCCGTCCAGCGCGTTGTCGCGGGTGTCGCGGATAAACGAAGCGGAAAGCGTAGACAGCCGTTCATTGCGGTCTTCAGGCGTGACCAGATCAGGCACCAGGAGATTCGATAGCCGGGTGCGGCGCAAGTTGTACCGCAGGAAGAGCGTCTCGGTTTTCTTAGAGTCCAGAAATCTCTGGAACTGAACTCCGGCCTGGGCTATTTGCGCGGTAAAGATCGGATTCTCGCTGGTGCGCTCCCCGGAAAGCGTGAGGCCTGAACTCCAAATGCTGTTCCAGAAGGAAGGGTTGGACCAGCCGGCAGAGAGGCGCTGAGCCAACCGTCCGCCGAATGCTCCCAGCGTGACCGTCTCTCCGCGTCCCCGGAAGTTAAAACGGCTGTATTCGAAGGAGCCTCTAGGTCCGTAAAACGTCTTCTGGCTGGTCTTGAACGAGGACGGCAGCCCCACAGGAGGCAGATTGGGCAAGGCAATGGTGCCGCCGGGAACCGATCCGCCGCGATTGAATGCCTCAAACCCAAATCCGTAAGTAAGGCCATTCCGCTTGGACTCGTGGAGTTTGATCAAGACCTCAGTGTCAGAGTCCGTAGTAATAGGCCGTTGCGGATCAACGCTGGCCCAATCGAAAACTCCCAGGACATAGAGCTGGCTTTCCGACTTGAGCAGATCGGTCTCACGTAAAGGCTGGCCAATCGGAATCTTCGCATTGCGCGCAATGATCTCCGGACGGGTGTGCTGCGCGCCGATGGTATCCACCATCACGGTGCGGACCTGCGGCCCTTCGTAGATCGTATAGATCACCTCCAGGCGGTGCGGATCATTCTTCACCGGGCGGCTGGTGGATTTGAAACTAGCCGTTAGATAGCCGCGATCGAGATAGGTGGCGATAATCTGGTCGCGGTCCTGGTCCAGCAGTTGGTCCGAATAGGGCTTGCCTGGCGTAAGGTTCAGGCCTTTCTGAACAAGCTCGGACTCTGCCAGCGTTTTGTTGCCTTCGATCTTGAGCGAATCCACAACATCTTGCGCGCCTTCATTCACCTGGAAGGTGATCTTCAATTTGCCCTGATCGTTGACCACCTTGGGCGTGACGGCGACCGTGCTGTAACCCGCATTCCGGTAGGAGTTCTCAAGGTTCTTGACGCTCTTGCGCAGCAGTTGCTGACTGTATTTCCCGTGGGAGAAGAAACGGCCCTTAACCACCGCCAGATGGGAGAAAAGATCATCACTCTCAACACGCTTGTTGCCCTTAACCTCAACGGAATCTACCTTTCCCTTTTTACCCTTTTCAATCTCATAGACAATGCTCGTCCCGGAAGACTGCTGGGTGATATGGCTGCTCACCTTGGCATCAAAGAACCCCTTGGCCTGGAAATAAGAAACCAGGTTGTTGGCTCCTTCCTGAACCAGGTCGGCATCCACAGTATTCTCCTGGTAGATGGGGACCACTTTTTTCATGGTGCGCCCCCAGATGTGAGCGCCCTGGGTATTGATGGAGATTTTTTGGCCCTGAGTCACCTGGAAGGTAACGTCTGCGCGGTTGGTACCGGGATTGTAATTTGCGGCAATCAACTTGACCTGGCCCGCCAGGTAATGTTGCTTGGCCAATTCTCCCCGCAGATAGGTCGTCGCCGTCTCCAGCTTCTTGAGTGAATACGCTTTGCCGGTATTCAAGTAGGCGCCCCGGAGCCGCGCACCCCAGGAATGCAGGCTGTTCTTGAGGATTCTGGTTTCTTCTTCCGAGGTCCCAGTAACGGCAATCATTCCAAATTTTGCTTTTCGTTTCAGGTTGATGTGGAAGAGAACATTCACGATTCCGTGCGCGGCATCGGTCTGCAACTCCGGCTCAATGGTCGCCTGGAAATATCCCGTGCGATGAAAAAAATTGAGCAGCGAGGATTCCGCTTCCTCCACCCGGCTCCCGGTGTAAGGCTCTTGATTGGGAAAATTCGATACCTGCAGCAATCTCGTATAGGAGAACTCTTTGACGCCATTCCCGAAATCGAAGACCCCAAAGTAGTACCCCGGCAGGAGCACAAACAGCACTTGCAATCCGTTGGCTTCAGGATGGACGGCAAGCTGCACGTCCTTGAACTGGCCCGTCTGTTTCAACGCGGCAATCGTGGCATCGACTTTTTCCTTCGAATAGGGCTTGCCCACAGGTTGAGCGATCAACTGCCGCAGTTGGCGCATGTTCAAATCCGGACGCCCGGCAATATCCACCGAAGAGACATTCTGGCCTTCATAAGAGATTGTGGATGGTGTTACCTGCTGGGCTGGCAGAAGCTGAAGCGCCAGGGCAAGGATACCGAGAACAAGCACACAGAGATAAGCCACATACCGGGAAGCATTCATAGCGCAGGCAGGCCTTTCGTGTCCGGAGCAATCCGGAGCGTCACCCTTCAGGGAGAGCTTACTTAGTACTGTTAGATAGGGTGTTTGGGGCTATTGTTGCCTTAGCATCTCGCTCACCAATGGCTATAAAATCAGTCCTACCAGTAAGGAGCTGCCATGCATCGTTGCACACGACCGATCGCACTTATTCTCTGCATTTTCGCCGCGTTTCCGGCCTGGGGGCAGAAGCGTTCAATTACCGAGAAAGATCTTTTTCAGTTCAACTGGATTGGCGATCCCCAGATTTCGCCCGATGGATCGCGGGTGGCCTTTGTGAAGGTCACCGTCAATGACAAGAAGGATGGCTACGATACCTCCATCTGGAGCGTCTCCATTCATGGCGATGAGCCGCCCCAGCGCATGGCCAGCGGCAGCCATGATACTGCGCCGCGCTGGTCGCCCGATGGCAAGTGGCTCGCCTTTACACGCGCGCCCGAAGCTCCCGCTACGGGCGCTGCCGGTGCGGGCGGCGCAACAAGCCGCCCTGCCGGTCCGCAGCTTTACATGCTGCCTCTGGGCGGGGGT
>Ga0066672_10000760_pt1 | contig 10771 bp, 9 predicted proteins | sample GraSoiAngelo_121_FD_62292 | JGI IMG/M metagenome (GOLD analysis project Ga0066672, IMG submission 62292) | Grasslands soil microbial communities from the Angelo Coastal Reserve, California, USA - 14_0919_12_20cm | ecosystem: Environmental > Terrestrial > Soil > Grasslands | place: USA...
TCTGCCAACGTTCGTCGGGATCTTTCGCCAGGCATTTCTTAACGACTCGCTCCAGCGCCGGCGGCGTCATCGGCTGGAAAGCCGCCATGGGCTGTGGTTCAGAAGAAAGAATGGCCGCGATCAAGCTGGCGCGGCTTCTTCCGGTGAATGCCGGCTTGCCCGAGGCCATTTCGTAGATCACTTCCCCCAGCGCAAAAATATCGGTGCGCGCATCCGCTTCTTTCCCTTCCAATTGCTCGGGCGCCATGTACTGGAACGTACCTATAATCGTGCCCTCGACCGTCAACTTCGCCTGCTCTGCCGTCATCTCAGTCAGCGCGGATGCAAGTGGAGGCGAGCCCGACTCTTTCGCCAAACCGAAATCCATCAGCTTGGCGCCAGTTTTCGTCAGCATGACATTCGATGGCTTGAGATCGCGATGCATGATGCCCATCTTGTGGGCCTTGGCGAGCGCGTCGGCAATTTGTGCCGCAAAGCGGAGGATCTGCTCCAGCGGCAAAGGTCCCTTGATTAGCCGGCGCTCCAGAGTTTCACCCTCGACCAGTTCCATGACCAGGAAGTCCACGCCATCCTGATGACCGATGTCATGCAACGTGCAGACGTGAGGATGGGAGAGTTTCGAAACCGCTTTGGCTTCGCGCTCCAGACGTTGCCGCAAGGACGGATCAGAGGACAGATTGCTGGGCAAAACTTTGACGGCTACATCTCGCTCCAGACGAGTGTCCCGGGCGCGATACACCTCTCCCATTCCTCCCGCCCCGAGAGGCGCGAGAATCTCGTACGGTCCGAGTTTGACACCAGAGGTAAGAACCATCGGTGCGCGACATTATAGTCTGTAATGGAGGACACAACCCACATGGCTGCGCGCGCGGTAGAACTGTTGTGAACGATGCGTTTCATCGACAACGCGATAACTCCAAGGTGGTCGGCCACTCGGGAACAAGGCGTTTTCCCTGACTTTCGATAGTGGTGCAATATCGAATTTACACCAGCAAACTACCTGAATCGATCATTTATGAGATAACTTCTAATTTAAGATGCCAATCCCGATTGCACGACTGCGCCGATGGTTTGCCGTAGGCGCCATCGTCATCTCGATGCTTGCCGCCAGTGCATATTTCGTTGCCCGGTGGCGGATGCGGAGCGCGCTTAGGGAGATCCCCAAAAAAATTGGCTTTGAAGTGCAACAGAGCGCGCAGGGATTCACCATTTCCCGGTCCGAACAGGGACACACTATCTTCACGGTGCGCGCATCGAAAGCGGTCCAATTCAAGCAAGGTGGCCATGCTGAGTTGCATGATGTTTACATCATTCTTTATGGACGCGACTCCAGCCGCTTCGATCAGATTTACGGCGCCGATTTCGAATACGACCCGCGATCTGGCGATGTCACCGCCAAAGGCACCGTTCAGATCGATCTGGAAGCCAATCCCCAAGGTCTCGCCAATCCCGACCAGGTTCCTCCCAAAGAACTGAAGAACCCTATCCATCTCAGGACCAGCGGACTGGTTTTTAATCAGAAGACTGGAAACGCCTACACCAACGACAAGGTTGAGTTCCGCATACCTCAAGCCAGCGGCTCGGCTGTCGGCGTGAACTATGTGGCTAAAGGGAATGTTCTGACTCTGCAATCGCAGATAGACATTGTGCTGAACCGCCCCCACGCCACCCGAATGACGGCGGCGCACGGCATCGTTACACGCGATCCACGTCAGATTGTGCTGCAAGCGCCGCGCGTGGTAACTGGCGATGACAAGCTGGAGGCGGAAAAAGCCACGCTGTTCCTGCGCGATGACAATACTGTCGAGCGAATTTTGGCATCGGGCGAGGTGCAGGCAGACCTCAAAGGCCGGGACGAGATGCACGCGCGCGCTGCGCAGGCCGAGCTGCTGATAACTCATGCGAGCACGCCAACCTTGCGAACGGCAGTGCTTTCCGGCGATGTACAAGTTGATTCGATGGGGGACCAGCCCATGCACGGCAGCACGGGGCGAGTAGTGCTCAATTTTTCTACAAAGAATCGTCTGGACAAAATTCACGCCCAAGACGGGGTCAAATTGGCGCAGCACCAAACCCACGGACCCGCAATAGCCGCTGCCAAGGTTCGAGGAGCGAGTCCCTCGCATGCGAATCCGCCCGCGTCGAAGACAATTGGCTCCGCATCAACATTTCCGAATTCATCCCGTACAAGTGCACAAGATCTCGAAATTGCTGCGCCTGACATGGACGTCTTCGTTACCAAGGACCAGCGATTGGATCGCGCGGAAACCTCCGGCGCGAGCCAGATCACAATTTTTCAACCTGAATCCAATCAACGAACGCTGGTGACGGCAGCCAAGTTCGAAGTGAAGTTCGAAGCAAAGCCCGGAGAGCCTGCCCGCTTGAAATCGTTGCATGGAGCGCCTGATGCCAGGACGGTCACCACGGCTCCGGGTCAACCTGATCGGATTACAGCCAGCAACGCGCTTGACGTTGGCTTTCGTCCGGCTGGGGGTATCGAGGCGATTGTGCAGCAAGGGAACTTCACTTACGTGGAAGGCGACCGCAAAGCCTGGTCTGACGAAGCCCGCTACACTCCGTTCGACCAGACACTCACACTTAGCGGGTCACCGAGGATCGTCGAATCGGGCATGACCACGACGGCGCGCTCCATGCGCCTCAATCGAGCCACCGGCGACGCGTTGGCGGACGGTGACGTCAAGAGCACTTACAGCCAGCTTAAAGAGCAGCCCGACGGCGCTCTGCTTGCCTCTCCGGATCCCATTCACGTCACCAGCCGCAGCATGACGGCACATCGCACTCCCGCGGTGGCGATTTACACGGGGAGAGCCCGCCTCTGGCAAAACGCCAATGTCGTCGAGGCCGCGAGCATCCAATTCGACCGCGACCGGCGGTCTCTGACAGCACAAGGGAGCGGGCAACCGGTTTCTACAGTGCTTGTGCAAATCGATAAATCCGGCAAAACTACTCCGGTCGTTATCACCTCTTCGCGGCTCACTTATACCGATTCGGAGCGGAGAATTCACTTTGATGGCGGGGTGACGGCCAAGGGAGCAGACCTGACCATCACCGGCAAGCAGATGGACGCTTTTCTTCTTCCGCGGACTCAAACATCCACGAGTCAGCCGGTTACAGGAGCCGGACGTCTGGAAAAGATCGTCGCTGAGGGTAATATTGTCATCCAGCAGCCTACCCGTCAGGCAAACGGAGAACGACTGGTATACACGGCGGCCGACGACAAGTTCGTCCTGACAGGCGGATCGCCTAGCATTTTTGATGCCGAACACGGCAAGATTACCGGCGATTCGTTGACTTTCTATAAACGCGATGATAGGGTTTTGGTGGAAGGCAAGGACACCTCCCCGACAGTTACCCACACCCGAGTGGCACGATAAATGCGTACGCTGGCCACGGACGAAATTGGCAAATCTTACCGCGGTCGGCGGGTTGTTAATGGTGTAAGCCTGCGGGTGGAGCAAGGCGAAGTCGTTGGTTTACTTGGACCAAACGGTGCGGGTAAGACTACATCCTTCTACGCTATCGTTGGCCTGATACCCCCAGACACAGGCCGAGTCCTGATCGATGACAACGACATCACGGACGTGCCAATGTATCTGCGGGCACGGCAGTACGGCATCAGTTATCTCCCCCAGGAACCATCAGTTTTTCGCAAACTCACCGTCGAGGAAAACATTCTGGCGGTGCTGGAAGCGCAAGCAATTTCCTGGCACGAACGCCGGGAAAAGATGGAAAGGCTGATTGATCAACTGGGATTAGAGCACATTCGCCGGAATCGCGGATACGCTCTGTCGGGGGGTGAGCGCCGGCGCGTGGAAATTGCCCGCTGTCTATGCATCAACCCCACATTTATTTTGCTGGACGAGCCATTTTCAGGGATTGATCCGATCGCAGTGCTGGATTTGCAGAAGATTATTTTCGATCTCAAAGCCGGTGGCATCGGGATCTTGATTACGGATCACAATGTGCGCGAGACGTTGTCGGTGACCGATCGCGCCTACATCATCAATGAAGGGCGCATCTTCCGCGCGGGGACGCCCGACCAGTTGGGCAGTGATCCGGAAGTTCGGCGGGTGTACCTGGGGGAGAGTTTCTCGCTGGTGTGAGAAACGCAGGAACTAGAAAGGCATTAACCAAAGGACACGAAGGTACCCAAAGGGAAGATCGAGTAAATCATGGTTTTGCTGCAACACAAACTGAACGTCAAGCTATCGCAGCGGCAGATCCTAACTCCGGGTCTGGTGCAAATGGTCTCGGTGCTTGCGCTCAACAAGCTCGAGTTGCGGGACATGATCACTGCCGAGATGGTGGAAAATCCGGTACTCGAAGAACTGGAAGATTCCGTCCCCCTGCTCGACGAGGTCGGCCGCCGCGAAGAAGACCGCGAACGGGCGACGGAAGAAGCTCCCGCGACCGCCGAAGAGAAGAAGGATTCCTTCGAAGAGATTGACTTCGGTTCGTTTTTCAAGGACTACCTTGACCCTGGCTACCGCAGCCCCGGCGAAATGGAGGAGATCGAGCGACCCTCTTTCGAGAATTTTCTTTCCAAGCCCAGCAATCTTACGGATCACCTGACCTGGCAACTGGGCGCGATTCCGGTTCGTGCTCAAGTGCGCGAGGCCGCCGAACTCATCATCGGCAACCTTAATGAGGACGGCTACCTGATCGCGAGCGACGACGAATTGATGGGCGTTACCGCTCCCGCTTCGCCAGACGCTGACGCTGCAGCCCAAGAGATGGTGGTGAAGGAAGCTGCCGCCCTAGGACTGGCGGCTGTACTCCCCGAAGAGGAAGGCGATGCCGAGTTAGCAACTTCTGACTGGAATGCCGAGGCAAACCCCATTGCTGAAGTCAGCGCCAGTGCTGCCGCCGCTGCGGTGGCTCCGGCGACTGAACCCGCATCTGAACCGCAAGCCGTGACGAAGAGTCACGCCTCGGTGCATTCAGCAACCCCGGCGCCACCGGCAAATGCGCCGCCTGCGCGGCCCACGTATAAGCCAGGCTTTAATCGCTCTGATCTCGCCGAAGCCATCGAAGTAGTGCGACAGATGGATCCTCCGGGAGTTGCCTGCCGCGACCTGCGTGACTGCTTGCTGTACCAGTTGCGATACCAGCAACAGCAGATTCCACATCTGAAAAACGACCATGGAGAAGCCACGGCTCAGGTCATCAACGATGCGATTGCCATTGTTGACCAGCATCTGCGTGCCTTGCAGATGAAACAGCACAAGGAAATCGGCAAGGCGATAGGCCGTCCAATTGAGGTGGTGCAGCAGGCGCTGGATTATATCCGTACTCTCGATCCGCGTCCTGGACTGCGCTACAACAAGGTGCAGCCGCGGCTGATTGAGCCCGACGTCGCTTTCATTAAACATGGCGACGAGTGGCTGTGCCTGATGAATGACGACGATGTTCCCCAGCTTCGCCTGAACCCGGCCTACAAGCGCCTCCTGACCCGCGACACGAATGACAAAGACACGCGTAATTATGTGAAGGAGCGCTACAAGAGCGCCATTCAGCTCATCAAGAACATCGAGCAGCGAAAGCAGACCATCATGAAGGTGTGTTATTCGATTGTCGCCCGCCAGCAAGAGTTCCTGGAAAAAGGAATCGATCATCTATTGCCCATGATGATAAAAGAGGTGGCGGAAGAAATCGGTGTGCATCCTTCCACCGTCAGCCGGGCGGTGGCCAATAAGTACGCACACACTCCGCAGGGCGTGTTTGAACTGCGATATTTCTTCAGCGAGAGCGTGCAGGGTCCCGAAGGGGGAAACACATCGTTACTCATCCTCAAGCGCCGGGTTAAAAAGCTCATTGAAGAGGAAGACCCGTCACGGCCATTGACCGACGAGCAGATAACCCGCATTCTGCAATCCCAAGGTATCCAAGTCACTCGCCGCACAGTTGCGAAGTACCGGGAGGACATGCGGATCCCGAGCACTCATCAGCGCAGAGTGAAGAAGTGAGAGAATGAACAAAGATTTCGGCGCATAGGTTTTCATTCTCTGACTTCTTTACTTTTGACTTGTTACAGATGCAGTGCCCGGACGGTGTAAAGAAAGAGGAGGGGCGCTCATGAACGTGGAATACACCGGCAGGCAGTACGAGATCACTCCCGCCATCCGCAAAGAAGTTGAAACTGGCCTCGCGAAAATCCGCAAGATTCTAGGTGACAAGTTCGAAGCCAAAGTGATTTTGATCGTGCAGAAGCATCGCCACAAGGCAGAAATCACGATCACTCCACGCAAGGGACCCATCGTCGGCCTGGCGGAAGCGGGGGACATGAAGTCCGCGGTCGGCGAAGCGCTCGATCATCTCGAAAAGCAGGCCCTGAAGTACAAGACGCGCTGGCGCACCAAAAAACGCAAGCCGCACGATAAATGGAATGGCGAGTCATCACAGGAAGATGTCACAACCGCGGTCGGGATATCCAAAATGACCGCAATACCCATGGTCGTGCATAAATTTCCCGCAGTGGCCAGCACCACTGACGTTCACCTGGTACATTCCGATGATGCGGTAGCAACCCGACCCATGACCCTGGAGGAAGCCGTCAAGGAAGCACACTTTCGCGACCGCGACGTGTTCGTCTTCCGCGATCCCAAGGGCAAATTGATGATCCTGCATCGAACCCGGGATGGGAAGATGGAGTTAATCGAAGCGCCGTAAAGCGTTATGAACTACTTGAACTTGCGCCATGAATGATTGTCTGTTTTGCCGCATTGTCAAGGGCGAGATTCCCGCAAAAAAAGTTTACGAAGACGCTCATACATACGCGTTTGAGGACATCAATCCGCAGGCGCCGACCCATGTTCTGGTAATCCCAAAGAAGCATATTCGCGGCCTGAAAGAGGCGCAGGCTGAGGACGTTGATGCCGTGGGCAGGTGTCATCTGGCTGCGGCGGAGATTGCACGCCAGCGCGGAATTGAAGACAGCTACCGCACCGTTCTTAACGTAGGCCCGGGGGCCGGGCAGTCAGTTTTCCACCTGCACGTGCATCTGATTGGCGGCCGAAATCTGCACTGGCCGCCGGGGTAACCGTTCCCCACGAATTTTCCCACCTAGTCGCCGGAGACTTCTTCGGGGGCGCCATGGCGGCGCAACAATTGGGGGAGGTTTTGCGAGAATGCGGAACGCGGCAGGACCATGTCGCAACCCACCTCGTGCGCCTTTTGCTTCAAATCGCCCTGCACATGAGAGAGGAATCCGATAATCGAAGTTTCCTTCTTCAGTTTGCTCTTCAGTTTGGGGATAAGGGTCAGCGGCTTGGCATTCGCATTATTCAGGTCGAAAATGATTAAAGATGGTTTGCCGTCGCCATTTTCTTTCATACGATCCATCAAGTCTTTATCAGTCTTAACGAACTCGACCTTCACATTGAGCTTGCGGGCGGTTTCCTGGATTTTTGCGAGGAAAAACAAGTCGTCCACAAAAGCAAAAATGCGTGAGGCAGCATCTTCCCGCAGCGGCAAAGGCTCAGGCTCGCTCGGCTTGTATGACGGGGCAAAGCCGGGACGTCCGCCGCGCTGGCCTTTCGCCCCATTGTTACCTTGCGGGCCATTGCGATAGTTGTGATCCATGGGAGCGGTGAAAATACCGCCGTGGGTTTGGCGATTACGGCCCATTCCGCCTCCGCGATGGTTAGGCGGGCGACGTCCGCGCCGCCGTCTGTTTCTCCCTCCTCCACCGGAGGGATTTCCCGGTCCTGCGTTCATAGGGTTTTCTTTCTTGGGCTAATCCCGTACTTCACGTTCGAAGCGTAACCGTCCTGTGGTGACCTGCCTGCCCCGGAAAATCCGCATCGCAACACTAAGGCTGGCATGCGCGGAAAAACCCGGTGCGGCTGGAAATTTTCTCGTGAATGATCTCTTGTCCGTTTAGGCGCCTGGAGCCATTAGGCGCGGAGGCCAGCACGGGAGCGTGGCCGCTAGGAACACTAATGATGTTACCCCCCTGCGGGGGAGAGCGCAAGTCGAAAAGGACCGCAGTTTTACACAGGAATCACTGTAATATTTAAGACCCCGCCATCCCTGGAAATCTCATGGCTGGCGCAGTTCGGGGGTGGACACCTTCACACGGTCACAGCTCCCGTCAGCGAATGTTTCCTTCAATGCCCGGTAAGCGGGCTTGGGGTTGTATTTCTCATCCCAGGGAAGCGCCGCACCTTTATTGCCGCGGAAGAAAGATCGAATCCAGGAATATTTATCGCTAAATCCCCAGGTTTGAAAAGCGGTGCAGCCGTGGTGCGCCAGGCAAACAGCGGCGATCTCGCGATAGACATCCGCTTGCCTTCCGAGGTCTTCCGAATTTCTTAGAGTGCCGGTATTGGGATTGGTGGGCAGGGCGACGTCCATTTCTGTGATGTGGATTTGAACGCCCAGTGCGGTAAAGCGCCCGATGTTGGCGCCGATTGAACTCACATCGGGATGAAGGTCGAAAATGTGCATCTGCATGCCGATGCCATCGATAGGCCCACCGCGTCGTTTGAAATCTTTGAGCATGGCATAAAGGCCGTCCGACTTGGGATTTACCGCTTCACCCTCAGCGTAGTTATAAAAAAGGAGAGCGTCGGGGTCGGCGGCATGCGCCCAGCGCAAGGCCTGCTCGATGTAGGCGGTTCCTTTTCCCGCGAGTCCAATTCCGGGTCGGTCATACCAGATCGAATTGCGGAGTTTTCCATTCTCGTCGAATGCCTCATTCAGCACATCCCAGGCAAATACTTTTCCCCGAAAGTGCTGGACAACCCTGGTGATGTGTTCGTGCAATAAATCGGGCAGTTCGGCAGGGGTATATTCTGCTCCGTCAAGCTTGTGCCGTCCCCAAACCAAGGTGTGGCCGCGCACCTGCATCTGGTGGGCGGCGGCGAAGGCGACGACGGCATCGCCCGCGGTGAAATCGAAGCTGGCGCGATCGGGCCGGATGACGGACCACTTCATCACGTCTTCAGGTTGAATTAGATTGAATTCGCGGGCCAGAGTAGTGCCATAGGCGAGTTCAGAAAACTGCGCCGGCCGGACCGGCGGTGCCAATCAGGATGCCTCTGCAATCGGCCTCCTGCCGCAGCGATTGCGCCCGGCCAGGGACCACCAAGGCCCCCACCGCGAGTATCACAACAGCAAAACCGGTCCAACGCTGGCGCACGTCTCTACTCCTGCCCCTTAGCTTGGCTTTGGCAGGAAACGTTGTAAAGGGCACTCGTCACATCGCGGGTGAGATTTCAGACAGTAGTGCTTACCCACGCCAACGATCAGCCCGTGCATCTCGTTATAGATCTGTACCAAATTGGAGCGCCTGGACGTACTCATGAGGGAAGGCCGGTGGATGGGATTAATTTTCACCATCGCGTTGGTTAAGCGAGGCGTGGCCGGCGGCGTCGGTACCTCATTGGAAAGCGCATGCTCGAAATTGGAAAGCGCGTGCTCCAACAGCCATCTGATTTCTTCATAGCGGGCGTTCGCAGTCACGATTCCGTGCCGTTCCAGAATGCGCCGCGTATACGCGTCAACTACAAATACAGGATGATTTCCCGCATACAGAAGAATGGAATCCGCCGTCTCCGGTCCGACGCCATTCAGGGCCAGCAGTTCGACCCGCAACTTCTCGGTGGTCTGAGCAAAACATCCGGTTCACCGAGCCGCCATAATGCTCATCGAGAAAAGCTACAAATGTTTTGAGGCGCTGCGCCTTCTGCCGGAAATAGCCAGCCGAGCGTATCAGTGACTCGAGTTCCGGCAGCGCAGTGCGTCGAATTCCAGCAACGCTGAGCAAACCTGCGCCCCGCAGGCGGCGCAACACATGCTCGACATTCGTCCAGGACGTGTTCTGTGTCAAGTAGGCGCCAACAATCACCTCGAAACGCGTGCGCGCCGGCCACCAGTGCTGAGGCCCCCATGCATAAAACAAGGCTTCATAGCAGGCGCGAAGTATTTTTTCTTGGGGTGCAGTTTTCAAGTTTGAACCCACGCACTTTTGTTCGTAGTCTAAGCTAAAACTACCTCACAGAACCCGAAACGGGTTGCCGTGCGGCTTGCGACAAACCCTCCTGCCTCACCAAAGTTCATGTCCGAAAGAAATGTTCGTCACTGGCTATATTGCGAAATCCAGCCATTCATGGGCAAGTCCCTGTGACATACAGAAAAACCAGGATGGTCGGTCAGAGTACAGGTACCAAAGTTACTGGTGCCGGTACCCATCTGCGTTGACAATTTGTGTCAACGCGAACGCACCGCGCGTCTCTCCCCTGCTAATTGGCCGCTTCGTGCGAGCAGTATCAGCGTAATGACAGCTCACTATCGGTCAGACAGGAGATCGAGCTATGTCTCAACGGCTGGGTGATCTTCTCGTAAAAGAGAAGGTAATCACCTCAGAGCAGTTGGCACAAGCAACGAAGGTTCAAAAGGAAACCAACTGTCGCCTGGGCTCCGCCCTGGTGAAGCTGGGATTCCTGACGGATGAGGATGTCACCAACTTCCTCTCCCGGCAGTACGGCGTGCCCGCTATTAACCTCTCATACTTTGAAATTGATCAGTCGGTAGTAAAGCTCATCCCGTTTGAGACTGCCAAGCGCTACCAGATTCTCCCGCTCAGCCGTGTGGGCGCATCGCTGACCATCGCCATGGTTGACCCGACGAACGTGTTCGCCATGGACGATATCAAGTTCATGACCGGCTTCAATATCGAGCCGGTAGTGGCGTCAGAAAGTTCGATTCAGGAAGGTATCGAGAAGGCCTACGGCGCCACCAAGGAAGA
>Ga0066672_10000764_pt1 | contig 10751 bp, 10 predicted proteins | sample GraSoiAngelo_121_FD_62292 | JGI IMG/M metagenome (GOLD analysis project Ga0066672, IMG submission 62292) | Grasslands soil microbial communities from the Angelo Coastal Reserve, California, USA - 14_0919_12_20cm | ecosystem: Environmental > Terrestrial > Soil > Grasslands | place: USA...
CAAATGAATAGCGCCGAGACAGCGGCAGCCTGACGAATATGCGCCCACTGGCAAAACAGCAGCAGGGGAGTGAGAAATATTCCGCCTCCAGTTCCAGTTAGCCCCGCAAGAAATCCGAGAGCTGCGCCGACGCTTATCGCCACTGGCTGCGACGGAGTGAACGTTTGCGGCGGATCACTCCCTCGAAAGAAAAGTCGCGCAGCGGAGAAAAGCAGCACAATGCCGATGAGGATTCTTAGAATCGAAGCAGATGGCTGCAAATAGCCACCGACGTATGCGGCCGGAATGGAAAGCAGCGCGAATGGCCAGAATAATTTCCACGAGAAATGACCGGCCCGCCAAAACTGAAACGCGCCGATGGACGCAACCAAAATGTTAAGCACAAGCGCCGTCGGACGAATGACGGTCGGTGCTATCCCGAACAGCGTCATCGTAGCGATGTAACCCGACGCACCTGCGTGGCCCACCGACGAGTAAAGAAACGCGATCAGTCCGATGGCGAGAAAAAGAAATATGAGATGCGCAGTATCCATGTTTTGTCATGTCGAGCGGAGTCGAGACATCTCTAACTCTTGGGATGCCTTCGCTACCGCCCGCTAAAAACAGCCAGAGATTCCTCGACTTCGCTCGGAATGACAAGAATGCTGCTGTGAGCTCTCACTCAGCCGTTCCATCCGATGACAAGCCACTTCCGCTTTGGATTTCTCGCGCTAACGTGGTTGGTGACAGCAAATCATAGCGATGCTGACCTGACACCGGCGGGCGCGCGGCGCTCGGAGAGCGCCGCTACAGAAAAACGCGAGCACACGAACCGGCTCGCGCACGAGAAGTCGCCTTACCTTCTTCAGCACGCGCATAATCCGGTCGATTGGTATCCGTGGGGCGAAGAAGCGTTTACCAAAGCGCGCCAGGAAAACAAACCCATCTTTCTCTCGGTAGGTTATTCCACCTGCCACTGGTGCCACGTCATGGCGCACGAATCGTTCGAAAATGAAGAAGTGGCTGCGATCATGAACCGCGAGTTCGTGAACATCAAGGTGGACCGTGAAGAGCGGTCAGATGTTGACCGCGTTTACATGACTTTTGTGCAGGCTACCACCGGCGGTGGCGGCTGGCCAATGAGCGTCTGGTTGACGCCGGATTTGAATCCGTTTGTCGGCGGAACTTATTTTCCGCCAGAAGACCGATATGGTCAGCCCGGGTTCAAGAAGGTGCTCGAAAGAGTCGCGACGGCCTGGAAGGAAAATCACGATAAGATTGTCGAGCAAGGCGGCCAGATCGTTGCGGCGCTGCGCGAATCTCAATCAGTAGGAGCCGGTGAAGGCAAAATCGACGCGGCGGTCTTGGAGGCGGCTTACAAGCAGCTTGATCGCAGTTACGACCCGAAAGAAGGCGGATTCGGTAACGCGCCGAAATTTCCACGGCCGGTGACGGTCAATTTCCTCACCCGGTTCTACGCGCGCGATCCCAAGGGCGATGCTGACAAACAAGCGCTCGAAATGGCGCTATTCACGCTGCGCAAAATGGCGGCGGGAGGAATGCACGATCACATCGGTGGCGGATTCCACCGTTACTCGGTCGATCGTTACTGGCACGTGCCGCACTTCGAAAAAATGCTCTACGATCAGGCGCAGCTCGCAGTCGCTTATCTGGACGCATTCCAAATCACGAGAGACAAGCAATACCAATCAGTCGCGCGCGATATTCTTGACTACGTCGGCCGTGATATGACCTCGAAGGAAGGCGGATTTTTTTCCGCCGAAGATGCAGACAGCCCAGTTGCAGCCGGCATCGGCGATGCCGGGCACAGCAAGACCGCCGAAGGCTCTTTCTACATTTGGACAAAGAAAGACGTCGACGAAGCGCTTGGCGATGCCGCTGAGATTTTCGATTTCCATTACGGCGTGCAACCGCATGGAAACGCGCCGGAAGGAAGCGATCCGCACGATGAATTCCGCGGTAAAAATATTTTGATCGAGCGTCACACGATTGCGGAGACGGCTCAGCGTTTCAAGAAAAGCGAGGATGAAATTGCCGCTTTGCTGGTGCGATGTCGCGAGAAATTGTTTGCCATTCGCGAAAAACGGCCTCGCCCCCATCTCGACGATAAGATCATCGCCGCTTGGAACGGCTTAATGATCTCTGCCTACGCCCGCGCCGCGCAGGTGCTGGACGACCCGCGCTACCTGCAGATCGCGACGCGTGCGGCGAAATTCCTCCGGGCGAATCTCTATGAAGAAAAGAGCAAATTGCTCTATCGCAATTACCGCGGGGGCCGCAGCGATATTGAAGGCTTTGCCGATGATTACGCCTTTGTGATCCAAGGCCTTCTCGATTTTTACGAAGCGTCGTTCGATGTCGATTGGCTGAAGTTTGCGGTCGAATTGCAGGAGACGCAGGACCGCTTGTTTTTCGACGAGAAGAACGGCGGCTACTTCAGCACGAGCGGAAAGGACCAGAGTGTCTTCCTCCGGATGAAGGACGACAACGACGGCGCGGAACCGGCTGCGAGTTCAGTGGCAGCCCTCAATCTTTTAAGGCTCGCACAATTTCGGGACGATAAAACGCTGGCGGAGCGCGCCAGAAAAACGATCGATGCATTTGCAACTACGCTGTCGCATTTCCCAAGCGCCATGCCGCAAATTCTGGTCGCACTCGACTACTCGTTAAGCAAGCCGCGCCAGATTGTGATTGCCGGGAAGAAAGATGCTCCGGAAACCCAGGCGTTGTTCAAAGCGGTCCATAGCCATTTTCTGCCAAAGACAATCCTGCTTCTGGCCGATGGCAGCGACGGCCAGAAATTTCTCGGCGAGAAAAACGAAGCCATTCGCGCCATGTCCATGGTGGAAGGCAAACCGGCCGCCTACGTGTGCGAAAATTTCACGTGCAAAGCACCGGTAACCGAGCCAAAGCAACTGGCCAAATTGCTCGTCGAATAATTGTATTTTTGGGAAACCGATTCTGTAGCCACGGCCCTGCGGGCCGTCTGGTCACCTTGTCCGCGGGTCGTGTCTGCGCTGGAGACCGGCCACAGGCCGGTGGCTACAACGCCATGGCTATCTGCTCCCGGGCTTGACGGCAGGAATCTTCGCCAGATCGGGCGGGAGATTGTCTGCGGAAAATGTTTCGACATTCATCTCGATCAAGCTGACAAAGGGACAGCCAAAGTCCGGTTTTGTTTCGCCGCTGCGATCGACAATTACGCCGACTGCCGAGACGATGCTGCCACGGTCGCGGACGATGTCGATTGTTTCCTGGACGCGTCCGCCGCGGGTGACGACGTCTTCGACTACGATGAATTTTTCGTTAGGCGAAATTTGAAACCCGCGGCGTAACACAAGTTTGCCGTCCTCTTTTTCGACAAAGATGTGGCGTTTGCCTAACGAACGGCCGACTTCCTGGCCAACAATAATTCCGCCAAGAGCAGGGGAGATGACAGTGTCGCAATCAAACTTGCCCAGTTTATCAGCGAGCCATCCGCAGACTTTTGCAGCGATGTCTGTATGCTGAAGGAGCAACGCGCATTGGAAATACTGGCGACTATGCAAACCGGAGCGCAAAATGAAGTGACCATCGAGTAGCGCACCGGTCTTGCGAAAAAGGTCAAGGAGGTTTTCGCTCATGTTGTTGCAGGGCGTATCGATGAAACGCGGTTTGAGTTGGCGTCTGACACAGACGCCCTACAATTTGGCCGCTTCATTTTCGATATTACCCAGACGTGTCGTAAGCCGTTTGCACGGTTTCATCCACAGCAGCAATAGCTTCGATTTCCACATTTGCGCCTTTCGGCAGCGCCGAGACTTGGACGGTGGAACGAGCAGGGGCATTTTGTTTGAAATAGGAGCCATATATTTCGTTTACCGTTTGGAAGTCGCGAAGATCGGTGAGGAAAATGGTTGTCTTAACAACGGCATCGGGAGTGAGCCCCTCGGCTCTCAAAACGGCTGCGATGTTGTCCAATACTCGCCGGGTCTGCGCGGCGATATCGCCGGAAACGATCTTGCCCGATTTCGGGTCGAGCGGAATTTGGCCACTGCAAAAAAGGAAGTTTCCGCTGCGCACCGCTTGCGAGTAGGGGCCGATCGCGGCCGGCGCTTCGTTCGTGGAAATGATCTTCTTCATGCGGGCGATTGTAACTGCAAATCTAACCGGCACAATGAATGGCACACGAGTTGGCAACGTTTCGAACCAGAAAGCTAGTGCGAGCTCGCAGAATTTTTGTAGGGCAGGCGCGTCGCCTGCGGGACCGATAGTAAGTGGGTCGCTTGCCCTACAATTAGATTGCTGCATAGTGGGAACCCCAAGGCACGTCGCAAGATCAGCGTCGGTCGCGGCTGGGTAGCTCAGTTGGCAGAGCAGCGGACTGAAAATCCGCGTGTCGGCGGTTCGATTCCGCCCCCAGCCATCGTTGCTCTGCGTGAAAAAAACTGATCGATTATGGCTGAATTTACTGTCAACCCGAAGCGTTTTGATCCTTACAAAAACTTTAAGTTCCGTATCAAATGGGATGGCCGTTACGTTGCTGGTGTCAGCAAAATAAGCGGGCTGCGGCGTACGACGGAAGTTATTCAGCATCGCGAAGGAGGCGATCCCAGCAGCAGTCGCAAGTCTCCAGGACTCACCGAATTCGCGCCGATCACGCTTGACCGCGGTGTCACCCACGACCCGGAGTTTGAGACCTGGGCCAATAAAGTCTGGAGTCTCGGGGCAGGCCGTGGCGCGGAGGTTTCGCTGAAAGACTTCCGCAAAGATATCGTTCTTGAACTTTATAATGAGGCCGGACAACTCGTCATTGCCTATAAAATTTATCGCTGCTGGGTATCGGAATATGAAATACTGCCTGATCTCGACGCTAACGCGAATGCCATCGCTATCGAGCACATCACGCTGCAGAATGAAGGCTGGGAACGAGACCAGTCGGTAACGGAACCGGCCGAGCCATCTTTCAAAAAACCGTAGGCGATCCTGCCAGCCAAATAGCCTGACTGTTTAGGAAAAATTAGGTCGCGGCTGTGACGATTTCGTTTCGCGGAGGATTTTATGGTGGGCTGGCCCTAGCCCTTTGCATCGGGCTGTACCTCATCTGGCTCTGGCGGCCTGAGCGGCAGATCCGGCTACACACGAAAAATTTCTTTCAGGCGATCGAACACCACGATTGGATGGCCGCGGCCGATTCCCTTGGCAACGATTATCAGGATCAGTGGGGCGACGATAAGACGCGTCTTCTCGAGCGCATGCGGGAAGGTTTCCGGTGGGTCCGCGGATCTAGGATCCTTTCGCCCAATCCTGCTGTGCAGGTTGAAATGCGGCGCGCGATCTGGGTCGGCAAAATCACCGTCTATAGCAGCGACGATGGCGTGATGGAAGTGCTCGACGAGCGCGTCAACAAATTGCCTACACCCTTCGAGCTAGAGTGGCATCACTTATCGGGGAAGCCGTGGGATTGGAAGCTCGTCCGAGTGAGCAACGCGTCATTTGAGATTCCGGCCGATGTCTACTGAGGGTGGAAGGTCTTTGCCATTTCGCACGACGTGTTTTGGAGCGCGATGAGTCCTCGCATCGCTTTTATTTTGCGAGGGCTTGGCGCAATTGCGTCTTGGCAGAATCCACCTCACGTTGCGTTTGCTGGCAAAGCAGAATGGCCCGGAGCGTGTCGCCTTGATAATAGCGGGCAACAAACTTTTTCTTCGCGTACGCGCCATCAAGCCCCACACGCGTCGGCAGCACACTGAAATCCCCGACAAAATCCATCCGCAAATCGAACATCTCTGTCCAAAAGCAGGGGACTTGCTCGTAGCGGATGCGCTTTTTGCCTGTCATGTTCGCGCCCGCGATCAGGCCCTGGCTACGGGCGTTTTCCCAATGCGTCTGACGCCGCACGCCACCCATTACCCGGTCTGGATAGAACGCCAGATCGCCTACGGCATAAATTCCTTTTTCTTCGGTCTCGAGATAGTCGGTTACAGGCGATCCGTGTGGCCCCGCCAATGGAGTGTTGCGGACAAGATCGAGATTCGGTTCCGCGCCGCACGCGACCACAGCGAGGCCGACCGGGAATCGGTTGCCGCTTTTTGTCTGGATATTGCGCAGAACGGTTTTGCCCTCAAATCCGTTGAGGCTTTCTCCCATCGAGAGGACCACTCCATGTTTGGCAAAATAATCCGTGAGCCACGTGCCGGTTTCAGGGTCCAGATAGCGGTTCAACAGAAACGGATCACGATGCATCAGACCAACCTTCAGTTTCATCAATCGCAAACTCGCTGCCGCCTCGCATCCAAGTAATCCGCCGCCCACGACCATGATGCCTCGCTCCAAGCTGGCCATCTCTTTTAAAGCGAGCGCGTCACGGATCGTCCGCAAATAGATGACGTTGCCGAGATTGACTCCGGCCACCGGCGGGCGCACCGGCCGGCTGCCCATTGCCAGGCATGCTTTGTTGAACTCGATGCTTTCGCCGTTGGCAAGCACAGCCAGACGCCGCTCGATATTGAACTGTGTTACGACTGTGCCAAAGCGGGTCTCGATCTTATGAGCTTGAAACCAGCGTTCGTCGGGTTCCTGTAGTTTTTTGAGATTAGGCTCTTTTTCGCGCAAAAAGCTTTTCGAAAGGATCCAGCGTTTGTAAGGCGGAAAAACCTCAGCGCCGACCAGCGTGACGGACCCGCGCTTGTCGTAATTGCGAATTCCTTCGCATGCGCTCGCTCCGCCAATGCCGCTGCCAATGATGAGATAATCGCGCCGAATCATATGCGAAACTCGCACGATAATTTCAGCGCTGGCGCGCCGACAAGATAAATCGTTGAAAGCATTACATTTTTGGTCAGCCGATATTGTGATTGCATTGTCGATCTTTCTTTCGGCAAACTGGCTGCGCCATGAATGAATCCGTGACTCAACTCAAAGATACAACAGGGAATCCGGCGCCGTTGGGGCTGCTTGGTTTCGGGCTGACGACCGTATTGCTCAACCTGCACAACGCTGGCTTTTACGAACTGAACAGCATGATCCTGGCGATGGGGATTTGCTACGGCGGCGCGGCGCAAATTGTCGCCGGCATCATGGAATGGAGGAAAGGCAACACGTTCGCCACGACGGCGTTTCTTTCCTACGGCTTATTCTGGCTGTCGCTGGTCACGCTGATTGTGCTGACGAAACTTGGCTGGGGCGCAGCGTCCAACGATACGGCGATGGCCGCGTATCTTGCCATGTGGGGCTTGTTCACCGCGGTGATGTTCATCGGCACGTTGCGGTTGAACGTCGCGCTGCAGGTCGTGTTCGGTTCGCTGACGATTCTTTTCTTTCTGCTCGCGATCGGTGATTTCATCGGTGCGGGTGCGGATTTCAGACACTTCACCGGCTATGAAGGAATCTTCTGCGGCTTCTCTGCGATTTATGCCGGCCTTGCGCAAGTGCTGAACGAAATCTATGGCAAAATCGTCCTGCCACTTGGGCCGGTGAAGAAGTAATCGCACCACGAAGCACACGAAGCATGTTACAGAACGAACCGCTTAATGCCGTTCTGTAGTTTCGTAACGTTGAAGTTGATTAGCAGGCCCAATTGGGATCTTGGCTAGGCGCATGTAGGTGAGAATTTGCGCCTGATGGATTGGCAGGAGCGTTTCAACGGACTTGACCTCCACGATTAGGTCAGCGCTGACAAGTAGATCGATTCGATAGCCGCAATCCAGCAGAATATCTTTGTAGCGCACCGGTAGCGGCACCTCCATTTGAAACGGAATCTGCGCGTGCGACAGCTCACACGCGAGACACTGGCGATAAGTCGACTCGAGCAAGCCCGGCCCGAGGGTGCGATGCACCTCGATTGCGCATCCAATCACAGTTCGCGACAATTGATCAAATTCCATCTTCGCGGTCTTCGTGTTCTTCGTGGTGAGATTAGGTCAGCTGTTTCAACAAACTCGCTGCGTGTTTAAGCGCCGATTCGCTTTTGCCGCCGAGCATCCGCGCGATCTCTTCCTGGCGCGCTTTCCCAGCGACTTCATGCAAATTGGAAAACGTGCGACCACGCATGACGTCCTTGGTTACAACGAAATGCGAAGAAGCCGTCGCAGCGACTTGGGGCAAGTGTGTGATGCAAATCACCTGATGACCGCGCCCCAACGTTTGCATCTTTGCGCCAACTGCATGTGCGATCTCTCCGCCGACGTTCGTATCGATCTCGTCGAACACGAGCAGCGGAATCGCATCGTGCGCCGCGAGCGCCGATTTGATCGCCAGCATCAGGCGCGAGATTTCGCCGCTGGATGCAATCGCGCGAAGCGGCTTGAGCGGTTCGCCCGGGTTTGGCGAGAAAAGTAATTCCACTGAATCGAATCCATTCGGGCGCGGCTCCTCGAGCGCGCTGAGTTTCGCTTCAAATTCGGATTGCCGGAACCCCAGATCGCGCGAGTTGCGTCGGATATTTTCAGAAAGCTTTGGAGCAGCTTTTGCGCGCAGTTTGCGCAGTGCTTCACCCAAACGGTTCATTTGCGCGCGAATATTCTCGATTTCTTTCGCCAGACGCTCCAGCTCGGTGTCTCGGCCTTCGATCTTGCGCATCCGCTCTGCCGCGCGCTCGCCCAACCCGATTACTTCCGCTATCGAGCCGCCGTATTTGCGCTTCAGAGTCTCGAAGAGTGAGACGCGTTGCTCAAGCGCGGCGAGTTGCTCCGGATCTAAATCGAGCCTTTCGGCGTAAGCGGAAAGCGCCCGCGCAATCTCGGAAAGCTCAACCACGCTGGCGGCGTGTGCCGATGAGTATTGGGCGATCGAGCTATCGATCTTTTCCAATTCGCGCAGCAGCCGCTGCGTTTCTGCGAGTTGTGAGAGAACAGAATCGTCTACCTCCGAAAGCTTATTGGCGATCGCGCTGGCAAGCTCGATCAGCCGTTTGCTGTTGCTGGCGAGTATGTAGCGCTTCTCGATTTCCTCCTCTTCGTCGGCAACGAGGCTCGCCGACTTGATTTCGGTAATCTGGTGCCGAAGAAGATCGAGTTCCTGTTCGCGCGCAGTTTCCGCCGTGTCCAGCGCGGCGTGTTCGGCAAGCAGCATCTGCAATTGCCGGTAATGCTTTCGATATTGCTCGAGCTGGTCTTCGGCGCGGGCGAATGAATCGAGCAAGCTCAATTGAGTTTCCGGAGAGAGCAACGATTGGTGGTCGTGCGGCCCATGCAGATCGACAAGCTCATCGCCGAGTTTCTTCAAAATCGACAATGTCGTAGGCGAACCATTGATGAACTGGCGCGTGCCGCCAGTAGCTGAGAAACTTCGTTTGATGATGAGATCGTTATCGCACGGCTCGACCCCAGCCTCGATTAGTTGCGGATTTAATTTTTGCAGATCGTTTCCACTGAAAACTGCTTCCACCGTGCAAAGATCAGCCCCAGTCCGAATGAGCGATTTATCGGCGCGCTCGCCAAGCAAAAGTTGCAGCGCACCAATGATGATCGATTTCCCTGCACCGGTTTCGCCAGTGATCGCAATAAATCCTGGCCCCATCTGCCACTCGAGTTCTTCCACGAGCGCGAGATCTTTGATTCGCAATAGAGTGAGAGTTGCAGGCATGGGTCTGTAACGCTTAGTAGAGACTTCGCACGTCTAGAGATTTCAAGGTCCCACGAAGGAAATTTCAACTACTGAAAAACGGGAAGCCCGCCCGCGCACTGCCCATCCGACGAGTGAGCGTCAATCCCAATCTAGATAGAGGTACCATTTCCCGCCCAGCGGCTTGAAACAGATTCCAGTTTCAGTACTGCCTCTATCTTGGTCGAGAGACTCGCAGTGTGGCTCCAAAGGGATTTCGGAATAAGCATAGCCTTTGCTCGAGCCAGCGACGCTAAGACCTTTGGTTTGGACGATGAGGTAAATTGCGTTTGGATGATCGCAAGGGCGCAGAATGCCGGCCTCGAGCCCGAGGATTTGGAACAAACGGCGATATTCATTCCACCGTTCCAAAGTGAATCCCAGTTCTGACTGCGGTCGCGGCCATCCCATATTGCTGGTGGTCCACGTGAAGTCCGGGGCGATACGGATTACCTCGTTGTCCTCTTGCGCCATGGTTACTAGTTTCTCGAAATCTCTGCGAAGTTGCGTGAACCGCTCCCTCAGCTCAGCGTCGGTTGGGAATGGTTGGCGTAGGTCAGCCATAACTAGATCTTTGAATGTCTGTCCTCGCTCGGAATCGGATGATCCCACCGGAGACTCAGCGTAGGCCCGTTGGCACGAAACGATTGCAACTGTGAAAGCCACTGTGAATGTGTGCACGATCTTATTCATGATCTCCGCGGTCAAAATCTCAACGGATGATTCCGCGTTCGCTTTGTTCGATGAATTGGATGATTTCGGTGATCTCTTCTGTCTGGGGTAATTCCTTTTGCATCGCTTCGATTGCCTGCCGCCTGTTGTATTTCGAACGGTAGATCAGGCGAAAGGCTTCTTTGATCAGCTTCACGCTTTCGGGCGGAAAGTTTTTGCGTTCCAAGCCGACTAGATTAATCCCGCGAATTTCCGCAGGGTTGCCATCGGCAATCATGAACGGTGGAACGTCCTGCACGATTTTCGAGCAGCCGCCGGTAATCGCGAATCGTCCGATCCGGCAAAACTGATGCACGGCTGTGAGTCCGCCCATCATGGCATGATTTCCCACCTGAACATGACCGCCCAAGGTGCCGTTGTTGGAGAAAATGACGTGATCGCCCACGGTGCAATCGTGCCCGATATGACTGTAAGCGAGAAAATTTCCGCGATTACCG
>Ga0066672_10000765_pt1 | contig 10751 bp, 9 predicted proteins | sample GraSoiAngelo_121_FD_62292 | JGI IMG/M metagenome (GOLD analysis project Ga0066672, IMG submission 62292) | Grasslands soil microbial communities from the Angelo Coastal Reserve, California, USA - 14_0919_12_20cm | ecosystem: Environmental > Terrestrial > Soil > Grasslands | place: USA...
AAGATGGTTGACCAACAAAATGGTTCCCAAGCGCAGTTGGAGCTTGAAACGGTGCCGGGCTTTCGTCAAATGTCGGCGCGACAGAAAAGCGAGCTTCTCCGTAACCAGCCGCTTTCGGAAAATCCATTTACCGATGAAAGACTGGCGATGGTTTGTTTCTGCAGTCGCGTTCGCGCTGGTTGGCCTAAGCGTCGCGTTCGTCAGCTCGTGTTCCACGCCGGGCCGGACCGTCGTGGAACCGCCGCAGATTGAAGGCGCACACTTCGTTGGCAACAGAGTGTGTTCCGATTGCCACGGCAACATCACGCGCATTTTTCCGGCAAGTCCGCACGCGCGGTTTTACAAGGACGAAATTAAATGGGCGGCGACGGCCGGCTGCGAGTCGTGCCACGGAGCGGGGAGCGAGCATGTGCGCGTCGGAGGCGGGCGCGGCAAATTCATCGTCAATCCTGGCAAAGACCCCGCGACCTGCTTTCAATGTCATCTTGAAGTCCACGCGGAGTTCAACCTGCCTCAGCATCACCCGGTCATTGAAAAGCGGATGAACTGCATCGAGTGTCACGACCCGCACGGCCGCGACATCATGAAACCGCACGGCGGACTGGCCATGGCGCGGCTGAACGAGAGCTGCGCGCAATGCCATCGCGAGCAGGCCAGGCCGTTCGTGTTCGAACACGAAGCGCTCCGCGAGGGCTGCACGACCTGCCACACTCCTCACGGCTCGATCAACGCCAAGCTGCTCACTGAACGCGATTCCAATCTTTGTCTGAAGTGTCACTCGGAAGTGCAGGCTGTTCCGGGAAACATCGCCATCGGCAAGTCAGATCACACATTCTACATGCAACTGGGTGCCTGTTACAGCGCCGGATGCCACACGGCGGTGCACGGCTCAAACGTGAACCGAACTCTGCTCTATTAGGGAGAAGAAAACGCGAACAGCAGATGACGAGCCTTAAACCAATTCGATCCAGTCCGGCCGTTTTCGGGCTTCTGTTTCTCGGCGTTGCTCTTCCATCTTTGGCCGCTGACGTGGAGGAAAACAAATTGCCGCCCTCGGCCAAAGTGCAGGCGGATTTCGAGCGCGACGTTAAACCGATTTTCGAGAAAACCTGTTTCCGCTGCCATGGCCCGGAGAAACCGAAATCACATTTCCGGCTCGACAACCGTGAGTCGGCGTTGAAGGGCGGCGAGAACAACCACGACGACATCGTTCCTGGCGACAGCATGAAGAGCAAGTTGATCCATTACGTCACACGATTGGTGGAGGACATGGAGATGCCGCCTCCGGGCAAAGGCGAGCCGCTCACGCCGGAGCAAATCAGCTTGTTGCGGGCGTGGATTGACCAGGGCGCTAAGTGGCCGGCGGGCGCGGAGACGGTTCAACGCGAAACGCAATTCTCCATTGCGCCGACAGCGCAGTGGGTCACCGTGAGCGGCAACAAACAGAAGTTTCGCGAAGACGCGTGGCAGAAAGAGGGATTCACCGCGGGCTACGAACATTTCGAGATGCGCCAGCCGGTCGGCCAGGAAGCGGAACTGCAAGTCGAGGGCCGCGCGTTATTCGACCAAAACGACCATCGCGTGTCGCTGACGTTGAGCCAGCCTGATTTTGGATTTGTCCGGGGTGGTTATGGAGTTTATCGAAAATACTTCAACGATACGGGCGGTTATTACGCCCCGTTTAACCAGTCGTCGCCGGCTCTGGAGCGCAATTTGTTTCTGGACAACGGCAAGGCGTGGTTCGAGGCGGGACTCACGCTCCCGGACTGGCCGAAGCTCGTGATGGGCTACGAGTATCAATTCAAGAAAGGCGATGAATCCACGCTGCAGTGGGGACAATACTCAAACGATCCCACGGCGCCCAGAGCGACTTACCCCGGCTACAAAGTGATTGACGAGCACACACACGTTCTCAAGCTCGAGGTGACTCACGAACTCCGCGGCTATTCATTGGAGGACAATTTCCGCGCTGAGTTTTACGATCTTTCCACGACGCGCATCAATCGGGGAGACCTTTTCACTCCCGATGCCGTTGGACAATATACCGAGGGCTACAGCCATTTCCAGGCGGCGAATTCATTTCGCCTCGAGAAACAACTGAGCGACTGGCTTTTCGTTTCCGGCGGATACCTTTACACGCATCTCGAAGGCGCCGGCTCCTTCAACCAGGTGTTCAGCTCCGTGTCATCTTCGTTTCCCACCTTCGTCGGCGATACGAGCGACCGCATTTCGCTCAAACAGCAGTCGCACACGATCAATTTTAACGCGATGCTGGGGCCGTGGGAAGGGCTGACGCTTGCCAGCGGCTTCCAAAGCGAGTGGACGCGGCGTGAAGGTTTGACCGATCTGTTCGTGCAGAGTTCTCCTCCGCCGGCGCCGGGTGAACAGAATTCAAACGAGGACAGGACGGCCCTCGATGAAAACGTCGCACTGCGTTACACAAAGATACCTTTCACCGTCCTTTACGCGGAAGCGCGCCTGGAGCAGGAATGGACGGATTATTACGACCATCAATTCCTCGACGACGGTTCCGATGACAGCAGAGATTTCACGCGCGACAGCAATGCGAAGGCGAACCTGAAGGAATATCGCGCCGGCTTCACCGTTTCCCCGTGGACGCGCGTTTCGTTCGAGCCGAGTTACAAGCACAGTGACCATCGGACGGACTACAACAACAAAGTGGACACGGATTTGTCGCAGCCGCCGTTTGTGCCCGGCGACGGTTACCCGGCTTTTTTCCGTTCGCGCGATGTCACCACGGACGAAGTGGATGTCAAGTTGGTGCTGCGCCCGTCAAGCTGGTTGAAGGCGACGCTGCAGTATCAACTCCTGGCCACGGACTATCGCACGACCACAGATTCGAGTTTTTTGCCGGGCTTCCCGACGAACATTTTTTATCCTGGCGGCGAACTGCTGGCAGGAAATTACGACGCGCACGTTTACAGCGCGAACGTGACGCTGACGCCGTGGCGGCGGCTCTATCTCTCCACAACGTTTTCCTGCAGCCAGTCGCGCATCTTGACCGGCGCGAACAACGGCGCGACTGTCGTCCCTTACCGCGGCGATATTTACAGCGTGCTCTCCAGCGCGAGTTTAGCGCTCAACAACAAGACCGACCTGCGGGCCGGGTACACGTTTTCGCGCGCCGATTATCGGCAGCACAACGAAGTGGCTGGCCTGCCGCTGGGAATTTTCTATGAACGGCACGGCCTCATGGCGGGTCTTACTCGACGGCTATTGAAGAACATGACCGGCACGCTGCAATATGTTTTTTTTTATTACAACGAGCCGACTTCCAACGGGGCAAACAACTACCGGGCGCATGCAGTCCTCGCTTCGCTCAACGTGGCCTTGCCTTGATTTTTCTTTCGTGCGGAACAAAATGTAACCTGAAGCGTCTCAACATCAAAAAAATGACAACCTGTTTTCGAAGGAATGGGCGGATCGTGTTCGTCGCATTGATGGTATTGGCGACCGGGGAATGTTTGCGCGCTGCAACGAACACTGTGACTTTCGGATTCTTCTTTTTCAATCCTAGCAATCTCACAGTGAATACTGGCGACACCGTGGTTTGGCAGAGTGCTCCCGGCGGTGGATCTCACACCGTGACCGGCACCGGAACCGATCCCATCTGCGGGAGTGGAACGGTGGTCAGTTGCTCACATACCTTCAGTACACCGGGCACGTTTCCCTACGAATGCATTCTGGCCGGTCACGCTGCCGCCGGCATGACCGGCATGGTTAAGGTCGTGTCCGCTCCGACAAACATTCCGCCCTCTGTGACCATCACAAATCCGGCGAACGGAGTGGTCTTTGCCGCACCGGCCAACGTCACGATCCAGGCCAACGCCTTTGACACGGACGGCAACGTCACCAATGTTCAATTTTTTGCGAACAGCAGCTCGGTGGGAGCCGATACGACGGTTCCATACAGTATCGTGGCGAGCAATCTGGCCGCGGGCAGCTATTCCCTGAAAGCGGTGGCGGCGGACAACGGAGGTCTGTCCAGCACTTCGGCAGTGGTCAACATTTCGGTCGTGGCGCCCGCGGCCGTCACACTCTCTTCGCCCGTTGTTTCCAATGGCCAATTCCAATTCACGTACAGCGCAAACGCGGGACTTCGTTACGTGGTTGAGAACTCCTCCAACCTGGTGAACTGGTCCTCCCTCACGACCAACACCGCCTCCGGCAGCACTGTGCTCTATGGCGAAGTGTTCGATGTAAACGTGCTGCGATTTTACCGTGTGGGCCGTCTGCCCAATCCCTGATGGCCGCTTGACGCATCGGATTTCTCAAGAAAAACTGTTATTCATAGAATCGGACTGATCTCTCGCCACCAAACATCGCAATGAAGCAAAAGCCAATGAAGCACGAGGACGATTCCATAATCGAATACAGATCAACCTTTACGCGGCGCCGGTTTCTAAAGAACTTCGTCGTGGGAACAGCGGTTTCCTCTTTCATGGGGAGAGGGTGGCTGGGAACCCTGGTGGCGGACTGCCAGCCTGTTCAACAGGGTGCGGGCATTTTGCGCGTCAACATCAGCGGTTTTGAAGCGTTGAAAAACGAGAATGGCTCGGTGCGTCTGGCGCTCAATGCCTTCACGCTGACCGGAACCTCAAACGCGTTTTATCCGGTGTTGGTGAATCGCGGGGCGAACAACCAGTTTTTTGCGCTGGACACGAGGTGCACGCACCAGGGGTGCGTCGTTCCACCTTTCAGCGCAGCGGCGGCAGCCAGCGTTTGCCCTTGTCACAGTTCGAGGTTCCGGATCGACGGCACGGTCGTTCCAGGAAGCCCGGCCACGCGTCCGCTGCAAAGTTTCCCCGTGTCATTCGACGGCGTGGACCTGCTCTGCATCGAAATCGCAACTCTCGGTTATACAGTCAGCGAAACCTCGGTTCAGAGCGGGGCAGCAGCGCGTTTTCAATTGCAGTTTGCCACCAGGACCGGCGTGAAATACCAGGTGCTCTTTCGCCCGTCCCTTGCGGACGCGGGCGCGGGCGTGGTCGTGCCATTCGCAACGACGATCGGGGGCGCGGCCACCGCAACGGTCCTGACGGGCAATAATGCTGCCGCGACGTTGTTTGTTGATCGCACCTCGGACGCCGGCTTCTACTCAATCGCGGTGCAGGTTAACCCTGGCTAGTGTCACTGATATGCCAGGGGAGAGGGCAGGGTGAGGGGCGCTGCTGTTTCCAGCCTGGTCGGCGTCATTGTAAAGAAGCGTTAGGGAACCACACTGGTTTCGGGTCCCGCACGCGCATCACGTCTTTTGCCGTGAATGGGCGTGACTCCGATTGAGCGCCGTCCACAATGCCGCATGGTCATTTTCTTCGTCGCCACGGGAAACGCGCACAAGATGCAGGAGATTCGCGCCATTCTCGGCGAGCGTTTTCAGTATCTCAGCCTGAAGAATTTTCCGGGCGCGCCTGAAACGATCGAAGACGCGGACACATTCGCGGGCAACGCGACGAAAAAAGCCGTCGAATTGGGCGGCTGGCTGGCGCAGCGCAAGGCGGAAGGCGGAACGCGGCAGGAGGAACTTTATGTCCTGGCGGATGATTCGGGACTGGAGGTCGATGCGCTCAACGGCGCGCCGGGCGTTCATTCAGCTCGTTTCGCGGCGACTTCCGAAAGTGGAAACAGACGGTCCGCGCGCGGGGCCGGCAACGCGCCCGACGCCGCCAATAATGCCAAACTGCTCCATTTGCTGAAGAGCGTTCCGTTGGAGAAACGGACGGCGCGCTTTCGCTGCGTGCTCGCGTTGACGGCGGTTTTGCCGGAGACGCGGAAAGGTTCTTCGCCCGTTTGTTACGCTGACGAGCTTGAGCTGCAAACCGAATTATTCGAAGGCGTATGTGAAGGGCACATCGGCTTTGCTCCGCAAGGGCAGGGTGGCTTTGGCTACGATCCGCTCTTCATTCCCGACGGTTATCAGCAATCGTTCGCCGAGTTGGGCGAGGACGTGAAAAACGAGTTGAGCCACCGCGCCAAAGCACTGGCGAGCCTGCGCGCGCGCTTTTTGGAGTAGAACCCGTCGCGAGATCCCGCGGTTTGGCGACGGTCAAATCTCAATTTTCTTCAAGGTGGATTCCCGCGGAGATACCCGCGGATAAATTGTTCGTCGCCTGGTCCGGCAAGGACGTAGGCTTTGTCGCCTTGGCTCCAGCTCGCGGCGGTTAGTTTTCCGATTCTGGCGAACTGCGGTTCACTGGCGGATGGCGCGTCGGGCAAATCGGACCGGTTGGCCACGAACAGATAAAGGTCGTTGTGATTGCCCAAATCAAAGCAAACCATGGAGACTTTCTTGTTGTGCCAGCGCAGCATCGCGCCGCCGTCGCCCGGCAGTTTTTCCAGAGGAGCGGGCAACACGTAGTCGGCATCGGCCTGGTGCGCCGCCAGATACTGGCGGATTTCGCTGAGATTGGTCGTCGTTATGTCCATGGCATAGCCCCGCTGCGCGTTTCGGACCACCCTGTTTCGGAAGGCGGCAAAACTTTTGCCCTCGCGCGTCGGTAACTTGAAGTAAACCAGGCCAAACAAGAGGACGATGGCTGCGGCTGCCGCCAGGGCTTGGAACACAGGACGCCGCCACCAAACGATGATTCGAGTCGGGTTGTATTCCGCCACGATCTTTTCCCTCAGGTGTTGCGGGACAGTAATTTGTTTAAATCGATCAGCGACAGTTGACTGAAAGGCGCGGTGCCGTTCGAACCAGCGACCGAGTTCGCGATCGCGTTTAACCTGCTCCAGCGCCTCGGCGAACTCCGGATCACTTCCGTCGGTCGTCCCCGGCCGATAACGCATCAAAATTTCTTTGGCTTGCCGGCTATCCATGCGGTTCTCTTTTCGAGTTTTTGGCCGGTAACTTTTCGTCGGTCAAAATCTGCTGCAATTGCGCGATCCCCCGCGAGATGCGCGATTTCACTGTGCCGAGCGGAACTCCCAAAATGTCCGCGATTTCCTTATAGGAGTGCTGCTCCAGATAGAAAAGCGCCAGCGGCGCCTGAAAAATCTCCTCCAGTTGCGCGAGCGACTGCAACACCGTCTTCGAGTCCAATTCGTTCACGGTGGCGGGCAGGACGTTGGGCAGGTCCTGATCCACCACGCTCAACTCATAGTGTGGAAAGCGGATTTGTCTTCGTTTCTTCTCCAGGAACTCATGATACAAGGTCGTGAAGAGCCACGTCTTGACCTTGGACCGGTCGCGAAGCTGATGGCCTTTACGCGCCCAGGTGTAGAAAGTTTGCTGCGTCAGTTCACACGCCTCGTCTTCGTTTCGGGCCAGACTGAATGCGAACTGATACAGCGTGGAATAATACCGGCTCACAAGCACTTCAAATTCGTGCCGGGCAGTCACGTGACTGTCATTGTCGTTATGAGCCATCGCTGAGCAAATTGTTCCCGCAAACTTCCGAAGCGAAGCAATCGGACGCAAGTCTGACGCCGCGCCGCGCGCAGAGCGAGCGGGAAAACCGCGGGTTCGGCGGGAACCTATCCTGCCGGTGTGCATCTTAACACCGCGAGGCACTAACGAACATTCCTCTTCGCGGAATCATCCGTGACTGACACCCCATTGTGGCTGTGAGAAACGAAATGCTTGCATCGGAGCAGGACTGGCGCAAGCGGCAGGTGACAACGGCCCGGCCGGTGTGATGCTCGCCTGCCAGGATCACCGGTTTTTTTGGATCAATTTCAAGGAGCTGCCCCCCGGCGGCGAAAAGGCGAGTGCTGAGGAGTCCCTTGGATAAGCGACACGCAGTGGCAGTCGAAGCGTCGTTTGCTCCCACCCTGGCCCTCTCCCTCGGGGAGAAGGAACGGCCACCGCCAAGGCTATCTTTAGCGCACAGTGGTTTGGCAGACTCCGTCGCGGGTACGGCCGAAAGACAGCGGACAATTCTCCCTCTCCCCAGGGGAGAGGGGAACGAACATGTAGCTCATCCAACGGTCTCATGAGTAACGTCGGACTATCGCGGAGGCGGACAGACAATAACCTTCTCCCTGGATTTTCTGGATCCATTTCGGTTGCTCGCCGTCGTCTCTCAGCTTTTTCCTCAGGCGATAAATGTGAGTGTCCACGGTGCGCGTGGTGGGGAAATAGGTGTAGCCCCAGACCGAGTCCAAAATCCGCTCGCGCGAGACCGATTTGCCGGCATCCTTCGCCAGCAAATTCAGCAGTGCGAATTCCGTCTTCGTCAACTTCAAGGGTGCGGCTCCGAGTGTCGCTGTCCGCTTTTCCAGGTCCACCTGCGCGTCGCCGAATCTCAGGAGAAAACTTTTCTTCTCATTCCGTTGTTGGCGGCGCAGGAGGGCTTTGACGCGCGCGAGGAATTCGCGGTGGTCGAAGGGTTTGGGCAGGTAATCGTCCGCCCCGGTGTTCAATCCGCGGATACGATGCTCCACTTCCGCCTTGCTCGTGAGCATGAGGATGGGACCAGGAAAGTCCAGCCGTCGTAATTCGGCACACACAGCGACCCCATCCAAGCCCGGCAGCATTACGTCGAGGATCACCAGATCGGGTTTTTCCTCCAACGCCTTCTGCAGCCCGCGCTCGCCCGTCGTCGCTTCCAGAACCCGGTAACCCTCCCTGGTGAGGCAGGTTTTGATGATTTTCATCAACTGGACCTCGTCGTCAACGACCAACACTCTTGGTCCAAAGCTCATAACAACACGTTTTCCAGCGGCTTTGTCACAATGAGACTTTAGCGACCACCCAGGCAACAGGCGACGATTTTCGTGGGTCGGTAGATTCGCCTCTCTTTCAGGCGGGGCCGTCGTCGGGCAGGCAGCGATCTTCGTTTCACCCCGTTTTGTGACAGAATTGTGACACTTGTCTTCGCGCGGCTCTTTATCGTGCCAGGATGACGATATGAAAAGTGAGCTTAAACGAAAAGGCTATTGTCGGCAGCTCTCGTTCCAGGCGTTCAGGAGAGGAGCCTTGGCCTTGCTGCGGATTCCGCTGGCGGCGGGCACAGGCGCTCCGGACCGTTCCTCTGCCCAATCCTCATTTCCTACAATAGTTGCCGCGTTGATCTGGCTCGGAGTGACTGTCACGGCAACGCTGCTGATGGTCGCCTACGCCAATGCTCCCGGCCAACCGGGATCACCGCCGATGACCTGGCCCAAATCAAGTCAGGTGCCTCGCGACGCTGATCACCCCACGCTGGTCATGTTTGTTCACCCGCACTGTCCGTGTTCAAAGGCGAGCATCAGCGAGCTGGCTTTGTTGATGACGTATTGCCGAGAGCAGATCAACGCGCACGTTTTCTTCCTCAAACCGGCCCAAATGGCCCAGGATTGGGCGCTAACGGCCTCGTGGCGCGAAGCGTCGGCGATTCCCTATGTAACGGTTCACTGCGATGAAGCTGGACGCGAAGCGCAGTTGTTTCATGCCGCGACATCCGGCGACACCGTACTTTATGACGCGAAGGGAAATCTCTTGTTCCACGGCGGCATGACCATTTCACGCGGCCATTTAGGCGATAACCCAGGGCGGAGCCTATTGCAGACTCTGGTCCTTGATCAATCGGCCCAACAAACTCAAAACCCAGTGCTTCACACCCCAGTGTTCGGTTGTTCTCTTTTCGAGGCCGAATGCCAGAAAGGAAGTGTAGAATGCAAACAGTAGCCGCTTATACGGCCCTTAACGACGTGGCGGCGGAGCGCGCCGCGAAGCTGTTTCAGCAAGGGCAGGATTGTATTTACCGGCGAACCGACCGTTTCTTCGCCCGGTTGATGGTGTTTCAATGGCTCGCGGGAATCGCCGCGGCACTGTGGATTTCCCCAAAGACCTGGGCCGGCGCTTCCAGCCAGACGCACTGGCACGTCTGGGCGGCGATCTTCTTAGGTGGCGCGATCGCCAGTTTTCCCGTGTTCCTGGTTTGGAAGCAACCGGGCCGTGCGCTGACCCGTCATACCATCGCCGTGGCGCAAATGCTGACCTCGGCATTGCTGATCCACCTGACCGGGGGCCGCATCGAGACGCACTTTCACGTTTTTGGTTCGCTCGCGTTTTTGGCCTTTTATCGGGACTGGCGGGTCCTCATCTCGGCGACCCTGGTTGTGGCGCTTGACCATTTCGTACGCGGGATTTACTGGCCGCAATCGGTTTATGGCGTGCTGACCGTCAGCCCCTGGCGGTGGTTTGAACACGCAGGCTGGGTCCTCTTCGAGGACACCTTCCTGTTCATCTCCATCCGGCAAAGCCTGCGGGATATGCTCGAGGTCGCCGCGCGCCGTGCGAACCTGGAAGAGGTTAACGCGGACATTGAGCGCCAGGTTGGAGAACGAACCGCGGAGCTCGCCAACTCCCTGTCCGTGCTGCACGCCACCCTGGAGTCCACCGCCGACGGCATCCTGGTCGTCGATTATCAGGGCAGGATTACCAACTTCAACCGCAAATTTACCGAGATGTGGCGCCTCCCGCAAGAAGTCCTGGCCGCAGGAGACGACCAGCAAGCGCTGGCGGCGGTCCTCGCGCAGTTAAAGGACGAAGAAACGTTCCTGCGAAAGGTGAAGCAATTGTACGCCCGGCCAGAGGCGGAAAGTTTCGACACGGTGGAATTCAAGGATGGGCGGGTGTTCGAGCGTTATTCCCAACCCCAGCGCATCGCCGGCAAAAGCGCGGGCCGGGTCTGGTGTTTTCGTGACGTCACGGAACGCAAGCGCGCCGAAGCCGAGCTGGAGAATGTTCATAAACAACTGCTCGATACTTCGCGCCGGGCCGGCATGGCCGAAGTGGCGACCGG
>Ga0066672_10000768_pt1 | contig 10722 bp, 7 predicted proteins | sample GraSoiAngelo_121_FD_62292 | JGI IMG/M metagenome (GOLD analysis project Ga0066672, IMG submission 62292) | Grasslands soil microbial communities from the Angelo Coastal Reserve, California, USA - 14_0919_12_20cm | ecosystem: Environmental > Terrestrial > Soil > Grasslands | place: USA...
GAAGCGATGGACGCTGTTAAATGTGTCTTGGCGGCGCAGGCTCTAAGCAAGACTTATCCGTGGTTCAAGAATTGTGTGCGCGATATACGAATGCTACGTATTGAAGAGCTTAATGACCTGACTCCCGCGCTTTAAAAATTTACAACCATTCGGCGCAAATTCTCCCGGTGTCAAGTGGGTGTTTCACAGCCGGTTTAACCCACCCCCCCTCATGCTGCCAAAACCTCAGGCGCTTTATCAGCCACAGGAATTGCTGAAAGCCCCGGCTCTGCGGAAAGCAAAGGCCATCCTCGTCTTAGAACAAATTCCAGCCATGCCCCGGCTGCCTGAGACGTCAGCACAGCGACCAAGACCAGAGTCGTATAAAAAGCAGAGCTGATAATGCCGGCCTCAAAGGCCACGCTGGCCAGCACGATACCCGGCCCGCCCCGCGCATTGGTGGCGACCGCCAGATTGACTATGTCCAGGCCCTGGAAGCCAGCCAGCCGCGCTCCCAACGCCACGGAAGCCAGCTTGAGAATGCAAGCGCCCGCCAGAAACCCCAGCAACATGAGTATGGAAAAAGTCTTGCCAAAGATGAGGCTATAGCCAACCAGGGCAAAGTAGATCGGAATAAAGAAGGCGAAGGAGAACCTGGAGACGGCTTCCAGGGCTTCCCCCAAACGTTTACGGGAAACCGCAAAGCCCGCAAGAAAAGCCGCAAAAACCAGATTTACATCCATCAAGCCGGCAATCGCGATATAGGTGAATGCGATCAACAACGTATAGGTGACCGGGGAGTTGATGGCCAGCAGGTTGAACCTTGACTTGGAAATGCGCTTGAAGATCCGGGGCGCTATCACCATTCCCACCACAAAGTAGGTCAAGGTGACTGCAATATGCGCAACCATGCTCTTTTCCGGCAGGCCGGAGGAGGTTGCCAAGGCCGTAGCAACAGCCAATACCGCCCAAAGACCAATATCTTCAAGCACAGCCACGCCCAGCACCAACCGCGCGAACCTGGTGTGCAGAATCTTTAGATCAAAAAATATTCTTGCGATGACAGGAATTGAAGTTACCGCTACGGCAATGCTCATCACCAGCAGCAGGGAGGCGCGATTTCCCTTGGCTCCCATAAACCATGCCAGCGGCAATATCGAGGCCACGGCCAGCATCACAAAAAAGGGCAGGCACGTTCCCAATGCCGCCAGCCACGCGATCTGTTTACGCTCATGCTTCTGGAACAAGGCCTTGGTTTCGGCGCCGGAGAGGAACATGAGCAGCAACAATCCCATCCAGTAAAGCAGATCCAGGGCCGCCTTTTTCTGTGCCGTAGCTACATTCAATTGCAGCAGGCTGGAGTAAGCGGCCCACTTGCCCAGAACAAAGGGTCCCAGGACAATTCCGGCCAGAATCTCACCTATCACTCGCGGCTGGCGCAACTTGGCAAAAAGATAGCCAAGCAGATGGGCGCCCACAAGAAGGATTGAGAGAAAGAGGATTAAAGGACCGATGGCGCTAGATGGCATGACTACGTTCCCAGGGAGCTGCTTACCTGATTCAGATGAAACTCTGGATTGCTGTGTTGCCAACCTCTAGCGAAAGTAAAACAGACAGCAGGAACAACACAGGAGGGCAGCCAGCCCGAAGTTCTCTTTGGCCAATTGTCAATTGCTTCCTCGCTGAGTGCTACTATTTAAATGATGGCAGGCAAAACTCGTGTGCGCTTCGCTCCCTCTCCTACCGGACATATTCATGTAGGCAATGCACGTACTGCGCTGTTTAACTGGCTGTTCGCGCGCCGCCAAGGCGGGGTCTACGTTCTGAGGATCGAGGATACAGACCTGGAGCGCAGCGAAGCCCGTTACGAGACCCAACTCCTGGAAGACTTGAAATGGATGGGCCTGGATTGGGATGAAGGTCCGGACACCGGCGGCTCCTACGGGCCTTACCGCCAGTCTGACCGCACGGAGATCTACCGGACTACCGCGTTGCGTCTTGTTCAACAGCAAAAAGCTTATTATTGCTTCTGCACCTCTGAAGAATTGGAGCGCGAGCGACAGCAGGCAGTTGCGTCCCAAAGCGCCCAGGTTTATTCCGGCAAGTGCAGGAGACTGGAGCCGGGTGAAGCCGAGCGGCGGCTGGCTGCCGGAGAAGCAGCGGCCGTCCGGCTGAAGATCCCTGAGCACCCCATAAAATTTCATGACATTGTCCATGGTCCGGTGGAGTTTGCCAGTGAGGTAGTCAGCGATCTCATCATTGTCCGTTCTACCGGAATGCCGGTCTATAACTACGTGGTGGTGATCGACGATGCGGAGATGAAGATCACCCATGTGATCCGGGGTGACGACCATCTTTCAAATACTCCCAAGCAGGTCGCTCTTTACGAAGCTCTCGGCTTGCCGGTACCGGAGTTTGCCCACCTTTCAACCATCCTGGGGCCTGACCGCGAGCGGCTCTCCAAGCGGCACGGAGCTACCTCCATTGCCAATTTCCGCGATATGGGGATTCTGCCTGAAGCTTTGGTGAACTATCTGGCGCTTCTGGGCTGGGCTCCCACTGGCGGAACGCGTGAGACCTTTACCCCGCAGGAACTGGTGAAGGAGTTCTCCCTGGAGCGAGTGACTCCTTCTCCCGCTGTCTTTGACATGGAAAAGCTCTATTGGCTGAACCGCCACTACATTAAGCAGACCCAGTCTGAGCGCATTCACAATCTGGCCCGGCCATTCTTTCAAAAGGCCGGACTGTTACCGGAGCAGCCGGATGCGGCCGCCGAAAAGTGGCTTGGGAGCGTGATGGATCTGCTGGCTCCTTATGTAGACCGTCTGGACCAGCTTCCGGAGAAGGCTGCCCTGATTTTCAATTACCGTGCCGCCGCCGCCCGCTCGGCCCCAGATAATGCCGAGGTCTTTGCCAATGAAAAAGTTGGCACGGTAATTCAGTCCTTTGCCAAACGTGCCGGGAGCGAATTTCCCGTGACGGCGGAGCGCTTCAAGACCATCATGGATGAGGTCAAGGCCGAGACCGGGGCCAAGGGCAAAGATCTCTTTCATCCGGTGCGCGTGGTGCTGATCGGGTCGCATTCGGGACCGGCCTTCGATAAGCTGATCCCTCTGGTAGAAGAAGGCAGCACCCTGAACCTGCCTGTGCATGTGAAGAGCGTGCGCGAACGCATTGCCGAGTTCATGACCGTGCTGGACGCCCAAAGCTGATGAATTCCCACCACCTACGCTTCAACTTTGTCTTCCCTCGGAACTATGAAGCCAAAGTCGTGGAGTCTTATGGGTTGGTGAATCCCGTTGAAAAGCTTCATCATTTTCCTGCGATGTTGGACGAAGGCGACCGTTCCGGCATTTACGTTCGAGTAGTTCCGCAAAAGGCAAATTCCTGGGTGGGCTTCTTTGCCCTGGGATTTGAGTCTGACCATGCAGCCCGTGGACTCTATTCCTGTCCCAATCCGGATTCTCTCTGCGTGGTAGTGGGCGGGTACGCCTATCTCGTGAATACCATGGATCCAGCCCGCTGGATGCAACTTGAGCAGCGCCCCGTGATGGACGTAAGACCGGTCCCCGAATTCAAACTGCTGATCTTTGTGGGCGGGACGACTATCAGTGCCGTCGGCGAATCCGGCTGGCGATGGACCACCGGACGGCTTTCGTGGGAAGGTATAACTATCTCAGAAATTAAAGACCAGATACTTCATGGAACAGGCTGGGATGCTTTGAAAGACAAGGAAATATCATTTGAGGTCGATCTAGTCACAGGCCGGCACACCGGCGGTACCCATCCCCCAACCCAGGACTCAGGCGCACCAAAGAGCTAGAAATTTCTATCAACGGTGTAAAGACAATAGCTCTCCCACCAACTGTCATCCTGAGCAAGCCCGAGCGACGCAGGAGTGAGGGCGCGTCGAAGGACCCCGAGAATGATTGCGGCACACGCGCCGAAGGAAGGTTTTTTCACGAGTCGATGGAACCCAATGACGTCTGGTAGTGGCGTTCCGCTCAGAAATAGGCAGGGCTCTAAATCTAGCCCAATGGAACCAATTAGAATGGCATTCCTTTGGAGAAGTATAGCTATTAACTGAAGCCCATTGGGATCAGAGGTGTCGATCCTGCCACGGAACTTCACCACGGCCCGACCAACACAAAATGCAGTTATAATCGGATATGGCGACTCACTCGCATCCCTTCGCGCCAAATCCAATCTTAACTGCCAAGTTCAAGCAGTTGCTGGGTAAAGTCGCCGCCAGCCGTCCCCAGGACGATCTCGAAATCATCCGCAAAGCCTATGAATTTTCCCTCCAGCACCATCAAGGGCAGACCCGCGCTTCAGGCGAGCCCTACCTGATTCATCCGCTGGAAGTTTCTTTGGTGCTGGCGGATATGAAGCTGGATTCCACGGCCATTGCCGCCGGCCTGCTCCATGATGCCATCGAAGATACTCCGGTCACCGATGAGGATGTCCGCCGCGAGTTCGGCGACCAAGTGGCCCACATTGTGGAAGGCGTGACCAAGATCGACAAGATTAATTTTGCCAGCCGGGAAGAGCGCCAGGCAGAGAACGTGCGCAAGATGGTCCTGGCCATGGTCGATGATATCCGCGTGGTGCTGATCAAGCTGGCGGACCGCCTGCACAACATGCGTACTCTCAAGCATCTTCCTGAAGAGCGCCGCCAGCATGTTGCCCGCGAGACTTTGGATATCTATGCTCCGCTTGCGCATAGGCTGGGAATGGGCAAGGTCCGAGGTGAACTGGAAGACCTGGCATTTCGGTACGTTGATCCCATTGGCTATGACCAGGTGCGGACAGCGGTGGAGTCCAGGCGGCAGGCGGGGGAGAAGTTTCTCCATGGCGTCATTAGGATGCTGCAAGAGAAGCTCAAGGAAAATGTGGTGGAGGCAGTGGTTGAGTTCCGCATCAAGCGTCTATACAGCATCCATCAAAAGCTGATCCGCCAGCGGATCACCGTGGACCAGGTCTATGACCTGCTGGCCATCCGCATCATTACCAAGTCAGTCAGGGATTGCTACACCGCCCTGGGCTCGATTCATCAAATGTGGCGGCCGGTGCCGGGCCGCATTAAAGATTTTATCGCCATGCCCCGGCCCAATTTGTACCAGTCTCTGCATACCACGGTCATGACGGAGAGCGGCCATCAGTTTGAAGTGCAGATCCGTACGGAAGAGATGCACAAGATGGCGGAAGAAGGGATTGCCGCGCACTGGAAATACAAAGACGGCAGCCCGGTCAGCGCCAAAGACGAGCAGCGGCTGGCATGGCTCCGCCAGGTGGTCGAGTGGCAGCAGGATGTAAAAGACCCCAGCGAGTTTCTATCTTCCCTTAAAGTGGATCTCTATCCTGAAGAGGTCTATACCTTTACTCCCAAAGGCAAGGTCGTGATCCTGCCGCGCGATGCTACTGCCATAGACTTCGCGTATGCCATCCACACGGAGGTGGGGCATACCTGTGTAGGGTCCAAGGTGAACGGTAGAATCGTGCCTCTACGCAACAAGCTGCGCAATGGGGATGTGGTTGAGATCATGACGCAGCCGGGACACAACCCCAGCCGCGACTGGCTCGGGTTTGCCAAGTCCACGCGCGCTAAGAACAAGATCCGCCATTGGCTCAACATCCATCAGCGCGAGCGCGCCATTGAGATTGGCAAGAAGTTGATTGACAAGCAGGCCCGCAAGTACCGCCTGGCCATGAAAGACTTTGACGAAGAGAAGCTCGACAAGATTGCCGAAGAATATGGCGTAGGCTCAGCCCAGGACCTTATGGCGGGAATCGGCTACGGCAAGTTCTCTGCCCGCCAGATTCTGGGCAAGCTCTCTCCCGGACTGGGAGAAGAAAACGCGGTACCGGAAGAGCAGTCCAAGCCCCTGAGCACTTTGGGTACGGTCATGCGCCGGGTCTTTGGCCAGAGCGCTGAGACCTCCGCTATCAAAGTCAAAGGCCACAATGATCTTCTGGTGTACCGGGCACGCTGTTGCAACCCCATCCGTGGAGAGCAGATTGTAGGTTATGTGACCCGAGGCAAAGGCGTGGCCGTTCACGCGGTGAGCTGCCCCAACGTTACCAATCTCATGTATGAGGCCGATCGGCGCATCGCCGTAGAATGGTCCAAGCCAGCCAGGAAAGACTCGGTTGAGGGTAGTTCCAGGTATCCGGTAAAGCTGACGGTTTTTTGCGACGACCGCGCAGGCATGTTGAAGCAGTTGACGGCGGTGATCAGTGACGACGACGCCAATATCCGCCACATTGAGGCCCGCATCGCTGACAGCCAGGCGACCATCGATATGGTGATTGACATAGAAGACGTGAAACACCTGGAACGCATCATGGCCGGCCTCCGCAAAATTCCGGGTATCCGCGACGTGCAGCGCATGAGTAAGATTTAGCTAGCGGCTAGCTTTCTCTCCCATATACATCTCCACCACATTCAGCTTCGGATCCAGAACCACGGCGCCTCCCAGGATCGATCTTCTCCTTCGGGTGGAGTTCGAGGTAAAGCGCAAGTCCATGAATTGCACCGTATACCCTCCGCTGTCAGGGAGCCGCTCGGTCTCCACGAACGGGTACTGAGCCCAATCCAAAAAGACCTGCCCGAGTCTCGATTTCTTGGCAGCCATTGTCACCGGAGTCTCCTCAGGCTTGTAGCGGACCACGGCATTCTGCTGGGGATCGATCTCGCCCGCATTGGAATTTACCGCGACGCTCTCAAAGAAATCACGAGTCTCAACCACTCCGTTCCATGCAAAGGGATTGATGGAAGTCGGAAAGGCAGAAATGCGGATAGGGTCTTCATCATGGTAGGTAATCGCCTTCAGAGCATTGACGGCTTTGCGATGCTCAAAATCGCGGACAAACAGCACGGCCGCAAAACATACCAGGGCAAAGATGGCTCCGCCGCGTCCCCGAAACTGGGCCTTGCGCGCCCCAATTTCTTCCGTCACCAGGCTGAAGAGTCCTGGAAGAACCAACCCGAAGACGAGGACTCCCAGGATCAGGGGCTCAACGATGAACACGATGTCCCAGGAATACCACCTGGGATTGAACGGAGCGAACGGACGCACGCCATAATTATTGGTAAAGTCCAGCAGAATATGGCTGAGCGAGCCCAGTATCGCGTAGCCATAGAGCAGCTTCCAGTTGGGAGGCAGCTTAGTCTGCCGCCCACTCTTCAACAGAAGACGATAAATCCCATAGACCACACCCACGGTGATGGCAGCAATAAAGGGCGCGCCCAGCAGTGAGTGAGTGATTCCGCGATGATGCTGCAGTCCGCTCACTCCTCCGCCAAGGTAAGAGACAGCGTCAAGGTCTGGCGCCTCCGCAGCCAGCACCATGGTCAGGGTGGCCAATCCGGTTTTGCGGTTGAGTCCGGTCCGGCTCAAGCAGGCTCCGGTCAAGAGATGGGTAATGGGTTCCAAAGTTGTCAGCCCTCGCTGGGAAACAAACTACTAGCTTTTGTGAAAAAACCAAAGCTTGCCACTGATTTTCGCTGATGAACGTCGACCAGATAATCGCGCGTGGGATGATCGTCACTCGCGGTATACGGTTGGTGAAAAAGTTTTCAGACCAAAGACCTGCCAGGGCGTCCCGGCAAAAATATGGATCAGCTTCCCCGGATCGTGTTATAAAAATGGAAATGAGCACAGTCATTTCTGAGAGCCGTAACCGTGTATGCCCTTGCGGCAGCGGGAAACGCTACAAACGCTGTTGCGGAGCGTGACAGCCTTATTTCCCCGGTTGATAACTCAAGTATTTTTCCAGAGGGATATCAAAATAGAAAAGTTCCTTGCCGCCCGCCTTCATTCCGGAGAAATACACATGGGCTCCGGCTTCAGGGTTGTCGATACCGGAGACGTCAAAGAAAACAAATCCGCTTTGCAGCGAGTGTGGCTCTACCGGAAAGGTATAGAACTGGGCCGCATCGATTTCCGCCAGTGTCTCATTGCTGACGGCCGGCTTCTGCCCGCGCTTGGGAAGAGGAATGGGCAGAGGAACTTCGGGCTTGCCCGGAGTTTTTCCGGCGCGGGCCAGGCGGCGATAAAGATCGTCTTTATCGGCAGGCTCCAGCTTGCGCCTGTTGACGGTGATAAATTCAATGCTTAGATCATTCAGCATGACCGGCTGATCGCCGTCGTTGGAGATGATGATGCGCACCGGAAGAAAGCCGTTCTCCCGGTAATTCACCTTGAAGATGGCAGCTTTGTCCGCCAAGTCAAACGGGTCAATGGCCACGGAGACCTTTTCATCATCATGCGCTTCGTGCGCAGGATAAGTCTTGGCGTGGGTGGCCCGAGGGGGATCAAAGCCCTTCTTGTTATCTGCCGGTAGATTCACGGCCGCCAGGACCAGTAAGAGCGTGCAGATGCTGCGGAGTTTCACATCCTGATTATGCGACCGATCGCCAAATTTTCACAACTGCGGTTCCCGCAAATGCCGGTTTTTCGCAAGCGGGCATGTCCCGCGCATAGAATGTATTTTCCTGCATGTACATCCTCTACAGCCTGTTGATGGCGCTGGCAGTCCTGCTCTCGCTGCCCTGGTGGCTTTTCCAGATGGTGCGGAGCAAGAAATATCGCGCCGGCCTGACGGAACGGCTGGGCTTTGTGCCGGAACGAATTAAGGCCAGTACCCGGGAAGGCTCGATATGGATCCATGCGGTTTCCGTGGGAGAAGTGCTGGCCATCAGCAACCTGGTTCACGAACTCCAGGTAAGATCTCCGGAGAAATCGATTTTCATTTCGACTACCACCTTGACTGGACAACGCGTGGCCCGAGAGCGGTTTGGAGACGGCCAGGTATTCTTCATACCGCTCGATTTCGGTTTTGCCATCCGGTCGTATCTCAAGGCATTGCGGCCCAGCCTGCTGGTGCTGGCGGAAACGGAGTTCTGGCCTAACCTGCTGCATCAGGTTAAAAAGAGCGGTGTGGCGGTTGCCGTGGTAAATGGACGCATCTCTGACCGCTCGTTTCCGCGTTATCGCCGATTCAAGTGGTTCTTTGCTCCAGTGCTTGCGGATATCGATCTTTTCCTGGCGCAAACCAAAGATGATGCTCAGCGGTTGCATGAAATGGGAGCGGAAGAGCAACGGGTGCTGGTGAGCGGCAATTTGAAGTTCGATGTGCGCCCCAGCGCCGCCATTGCCGTCACGGTAGATGTTCGCCGCGCTTTGGGAAAAGATGCTCCGGTGATCGTTTGCGGCAGCACGACCGCGGGCGAGGAGGAAATATTGCTGGCCGCATTCAACGATGTCTTGAAGCGGCATCCCAAGGCAATCTTGATTCTGGCGCCGCGTCATCTGGAACGGTTCGACAAGGTTGCAGGCCTGGTTTCCGCGTTAGGGCTTTCCTTGATACGGCGCAGCACATGGTCGGCATCCGGCAGCCTGGCAGGCACAGTTTTCTTGCTGGATAGCGTTGGGGAACTGGCTTCAGTCTATGCCCTCGCGGACCTGGCATTCGTGGGTGGCAGCCTGTTTCCCGTGGGCGGCCACAATATTCTGGAGCCGGCGCAGCACGGTGTAGCCGTGCTGACCGGCCCGCACACCCACAACTTTCGGGAGATCACCCGCATTTTCGAGCAGGGGGGCGGCCTTAAAGTGGTTGCTTCCCAGGACCTTGCCCGTGAGTGGATGGCGCTGATCGACGATCCTCAGGAGCGAGGGTCATTGGGCAATCGCGCACAGCAACTCTTTGCCCAATCCACGGGAGCAACCGCACGGACTCTGGAGGCGTTACACCCATTGCTCATTGGGCCTGGTTCGCCGGTTTCGCCGCAAAAGGTAAAAGCATGATTGATCCGATTGGAGCAATCTTCGGCTCAGCAGTGGCGGTTCGCAACGCTCTCCATGACCGCCGGATTTTGAAACGCTTCAAACTGGCGCGGCCGGTGGTGAGCGTCGGCAATATCTCCGTAGGAGGGAGCGGGAAGACTCCCTTTATCGTGACACTCGGTGGTCTGCTCAAAGAGCGAGGAATCGAATTCGATGTGCTATCCCGAGGGTACGGGCGCAGCTCAAAAGGAATTGCCGTGGTCGATCCCAGTGGAGCGCCGGAGCAGTTTGGCGATGAGCCTTTGTTCCTTGCCCGCAAACTGCAAGTCCCGGTGGTAGTCGGCGCAGATCGCTATCAGGCTGGCCTGTTGGCGGAAGAGAAATTTTCTGCCCGGCTGCATCTTCTGGATGACGGCTTCCAGCATCGCCAGTTACATCGCGATTTTGACATTGTGATGCTTCCGGACTCTGACCTCTCAGGCTCGCTGCTTCCTTTTGGAAAATTGCGGGAGCCGCTTGATTCGTTGAGCCGCGCGGATGCAGTGGTGATCGCCCCTGATACTCGTCGCCCGAAGCAGGCCACGCTGGCCTGGCGGGTGCGCAGGCACATTCATTTTATCGATTCCAGGGTCAAGGCTGTTGCGTTTTGCGGAATCGCGCGTCCAGAGCAGTTCTTTGCCGGCCTGAAGCAATTGGGTATGGAGCTGGCCGCCACCGTTCCGTTTCGAGATCATCATCGTTACCGGCAGCGCGATATTGCCCGGCTGCTCCGGATTAAGGCCCGAACAGGAGCACGGGCGTTCATAACCACGGAAAAGGACGCCATCAACCTGAGACCGTTTCTGCCGCAGTTGGGCTCTTTCCAGATTGCCATGCTTGATCTGGAATTGCACGCTGCGGAAACCGTGATAGATACACTGCTGCGCACCTTAGAAGAACGCTGCCAATGCCGCTT
>Ga0066672_10000771_pt1 | contig 10706 bp, 9 predicted proteins | sample GraSoiAngelo_121_FD_62292 | JGI IMG/M metagenome (GOLD analysis project Ga0066672, IMG submission 62292) | Grasslands soil microbial communities from the Angelo Coastal Reserve, California, USA - 14_0919_12_20cm | ecosystem: Environmental > Terrestrial > Soil > Grasslands | place: USA...
CAGACCGAACGATTTTCTGGAATATTTAGAGAAACTGAAGCGCACGGTCAATGAGGTACGGGCGGAGAACAACGTTGTCTTCAGAGCGGAGTACATACCCAGCGACCTCATACAGATGTACTTCTCTGCAGCTGATATCGTAGTTCTCCCGTATGTCGAACAGTTTGGCGCGAGCGGAGTAATGGCGCGCGCCATGGCTGAAGGGAAGCCGGTCGTCGCGTCGAGACTGAATTCTTTCCTTGAGATCATACGGGACGGTGTGAACGGTCTCTTGGTGGATCCGGCAAGCCCGGGGCAACTCTCTGACGCAATCATCCGTCTTCTGGACAGCTCGGCACTGCGGGATTCGCTTGGGAGCAGTCTGAAGAATTCTGCGCGGGATCTTTGGTGGCCGGAAGTGGCCAAGATGCATGTGGAAGTCTATTCGCGGATCGCTGACAAAGTCCAAGCAGAGTAGCCCGGCCACTTTCGAGGCAGTTCATGTTCTCTCGGCAGAACGCTCCAAAGTTCATACTTGGGATAGGCGTTGCGGTCTACACCTCTGTCCTAACCTACGTTACTTGGGTCCAATACGTAGACCTCCGAGACCCAACGTTCGACATGGGGGTCAGCCTGCAGATTGTTCAGACAATACTCCGGACTGGCCTCCCATATGAGACAGCGAACTGGGTGAGTTCTGGTGGGACCCAGTCTCTTAGTTTCTTTGGGATCCATTTCTCTCTCGTACGATATCTCTTTGCGGGAGCATACTGGATCTACCCTCGGGCTGAAACTCTGCTCTTCGTTCAAGCCCTGTTCGTGTCCCTTGGGTCAATCCCGGCCTACAAGCTCTCGCGCTTCGTACTCAACGATAGGAGAACTTCTTTGATAGTCTCCGGACTTTACTTGTTGATCCCACCCATCGTAATGTCCAATCTCTATGATGTCCACGAAGAGGCCTTCGTGCCGTTCGCTCTCCTCTCCGCCTACTACTTCTATATGACCAAGCAATACAACAAGTCGATCGGATTCTTCGTCTTCATGGGAATGATCCAAGAGTCCGTCGACGTTCTCATCTTCTTCATGGCTCTCCAACTCATCGCGTTCAACTTCACCGACTATCGCCAGTTCCTCAGAGACCACAGGCTGAACATGCGCATTGGCATAACACTCTCTCTTCTTATCGCGGCCCCTCTGGCATTCATTCTGGAAAACAGGCTTTTCATCGCAATCAACCCCGCCGCCGGATTCATCCCGCTGGCGCCTCAAGCCTACGCCATTAGTCCCCTGAATATCCTGGTGAATGTTCCGCAAAAAGTTGCTTATTGGTTGGTTCTCCTGGCGCTGACCGGTTTTCTACCTCTGCTGAACAAGAAAGCGCTGATTCTTGTGATTCCATGGTTCTTCGTCTCCGTCTTCGGAGGAAACCCCAACTTTTCCGTATTCTATAACCAGTACAGCTTCCTGATCATTCCCCCACTGATAATCGGGGTGATATACGGAATCAAGGAGCTTCGGCAAAGGCCTACCTCCATCCGTGGCCCAGCGTTCAAGCTTCGCCTGACCCCGTTATCCAAGAGGGTTCCGATACTCCTACTAGTGGTTTATCTTCTCTTCACCCCGTTCTACCCGTTATTCTCTCCGTACTTGGTTCCTGCGCCACACCTTGTCCAGAATTACGCAACACCAACAAATAGCACCTCGATCGAGCAACTCTTCAGAATGATACCGAGCAACGCCACGATTCTGGCGTCTGACCATATCTTCGCTCACGTGGTCGACGGAATCAATTGCTACCCACTCCTACGAGTAAACAATTCCACGACTGGACAGATCGAGAACACTTTTCATCTACCAACGAATTTCACGCCCGACTACATTGTGATATTTCGCGCCGACTTCAACGACACCGTAAAGGCGATCAAGGGATTTCCAAGCTCCTATGAATTGCTAAGAGATGTAGTGGGAGAATACTCTCTCCTGGCGGGATTCAACTCATTCCAAACCCAGAAGTTCGAGGTGTTGCTGTATCAGTACCGATACACTGGTGCCGCAAGTCCCGTTACTCATTCGAGTAATAGCGGATAGGTTCCACCGTCCACGCTCTCACCAGGTCAGGATAAACTCTGAATGATTCAATCGTTCGCCCCCTACCCGTTCCTCTTGAAGGAAAAGCGATGAAACTAGGCGAAAGGGCCTCAATCATAATACCAACGGGGGGACGTGTCGATGCTCTCATAGAGACCCTTGAATCAATAGAACGAAACGCTCCAGGAAATGAGGTCATTGTAATTGGTGACAAGCGCGATGATCTTACGCGGAGGGCTCTACATGAGACCTTCCGTTACGTCAAATATTTGGAGAGCAATGAGTCTTCAGCCGTTGTGAAGCGCAACATTGGGATCGGGCGTGCCGCCAACAATATACTGATTTTCGTTGATGATGATGTGGTGATTGAAAGTGCCTGGCTGAAGAGTCTTCTCCAGCACTATGACGACATCTCAGTGGGGGGTGTCGGTGGCAGAGTGAAGGTTCATGGACTGAAAGGTGGGTCGTCGACTTTTAAGACCGGGAGCATAGACGCGGGCTTTGTTGTCGGCAACTGGGACCCGCCCTTAAAAGAGACCTTCGAGGTGCAACACTTGCTTGGTTGCAACATGTCGTTCAGGAAAGCTCTAGTGATGAAGGTCGGAGGATTCGGCAATTTCTTCAGGTCATGCAATTTTCGAGAGGAGACAGACCTGTGCCTTAGAATCAGACAACTTGGCTATCGAATTCTATTCGACCCGAACGCCAGTTTAGAGCACAAAGCGATGGGCCGGAAACACCTAGGGTCACGCTGGATATACTACTATATCCGTAACACAGTGTATCTGTACCTAAAATACCAGGCGAGACGCGGCTCGTCCATGCCAAGGTTTTTTCGCAGACTTATGTTCCCCCCCAGAGAATACACGGCGCTCAGTGGCGTCAAACTACGCCTCACGCCAGTAACTCCCGTAGTGGCAACGGGTGGAATTATCGCAGGACTTCTAGGATACCTCGCCTATCGGTGAATGGATTCCAGTTTCCACTACCGATTTTGCTAGGAAGACATAATGGGACATCTTCGGTCGCCTAAGTCGACAGATTCTATCTTGGTGAATGAAGTTGCTCCAGCTGGCAATCTTGCAGACTTCAGTGGTTTGCGCGGATGGCGAACCTTGAATGAAGATACTCCTGCAAGGGTCCCTTGGGCGGTACGGTGTGCAGACTTTCGCAACTCGACTGGCATTCCACTTGACCAATATGGGCTTCGAAGTCGAACTTGTCCCGCCTCCAGGAAGGTTGTTTGTTACAGGAAATGCGACCCGAGGTCTCAGTCAACCACTGCGCAGCCGAAGTTGGTGGAAACCATATCGAAACGCCAACCTGATTCACATTAACTATGCACTTGTAAGTCTCCCCTTCCTTGCTCACCCGTCCAGCTGGAGGGTTCCTATGGTTTACACGATCCACGGAGTCCCTCTGCCAGAGATCGAATCGGAACCACTCTTCAAGATAGGCTATGTCCTGGAAAGACTAACTCTTAGACAGGTAGCGCACAGAGCGGCTAAAGTCATTGCCATCTCTGGCTATGTCAGAGATCTCCTAAAGACGATCTACAGCATAGATGCTGACATTATTCACAACGGCGTAGACTCTGAGCTGCTCTATCCCGCATCGCCGGGTCTCAAACGCAGTCTCAGGTCGAGCTTGGAGGTTCCTCTGGGGAGACAGCTAGTCCTGTTCGTGGGCCGACTGCACCGAGTCAAGGACCCGTTGACGTTGGTTCGCTGCATCCCGAAGGTACTCGCGAGGAATCCCAGCGCATATTTTGTAATAATAGGAGACGGGCCTTTGAAGGCGGCGGTTCAGCGGGAAGCAACTCGTCTTGGAATAGACGGTTCTCTTAGACTAATATCTCATCTTCCTCATGCCATTGTGATTAGATGGTTCCAAGCTTCTGATATTTTCGTCTCTGCCTCGCCTTGGGAGATGCTGGGGATCGCAGTGCTCGAGGCCATGTCCGCAGGGGTCCCGATAGTTGCCCCAGCTTCAGGAGGTCCTCTTGAAGTTCTAGGAGGAAGCGGGAGTTTCTTCAATCCTAGAGACGAGCGGGATCTAGCCGAGAAAATCTGCGTTCTTCTCAGCGATCCCGAATCAATGATTGAAAAAGCTCAGAGTGCGAGAGAGATAGTCCTGCACAATTTCCGATGGGATCTAGTAGCCAGCCGATACGCCGCCGTTTACAAAGATGCGGTCAGCACATTCGAAACGTACGAGCGGTCAGCCTAGCTCGTTAGGTAGGCCCGATGCCAATGTTGAACGCAGAACGTCCAAGAATTGAAGAGTTGAATTGACAAATGATGGGTTCTCACCGTTGTAATATATCGGGACTGGTACCTCGCGAATCTTAAGTTTCGACCTCGTCGCACGCCTAATGATCTCTATACTTGCCCCCATGCCCGTCCTTACAGGACAGGTTATTTCGAGGGCTCTCATGGTATATGCTCTAAATCCGCTTTGAAGATCTGTGAACCCATACATGTTTGTAATGTCACAAAGACGAGTGATCAGTTTGATCGCTATCTTCCGGTGGGGCGGCGTGAAGTCCAATCGCTGGGAGAGAAAACGCGACCCAATTACTATGTCCGCCTCCCGTCTTACGATAGGGGCAGTCAGAGATGGAATAAAGTTCGTGTCATGTTGACCATCAGAATCGACCGTGACGAACATGTCAGCCGGTATAGTGTTGGCCTTCAGGAAGAGCGATCTCAACGAGGCTCCATAACCCATGTTCTGTTTGTGCCTTATGACCTCAGCCCCCGCCTGAACTGACAGCGAATACGTATGATCCGTTGAGCCATCATCACAAACCAGCACCTTCTCCACATGTCGGTATACTTGATGGACCACTTCAGAAATCCTGTCTTCCTCGTTGTAAGCAGGTAACAGCGCTACAATCATGAAGGCCACCTTGCGGAAGCAGTTTTGGCTAGTCCCGAGAACAGACCAGCTAGGAGCCCCGTCGCATAAGATGCATGAAGCACAAGGAAGCCCACGATTGCCGCCAGAGCCTTAGATGTAATTCCTCTGCTTATGGCAATTGATGTGGCCACTACTACAACAAAGTAACCGGTGGTACAAAGTATGAAGAGAATTTCGGCACTAACGCTTCCAAGAAAGGTCTCTATCGCCAGCGCAACCTCGAGAGCCAGAAAAGCAACTATAGTGGCAGCTGCAAGGTTGATATCCGTACTAGGCTTCAGTGAGATTGCTTCCCCTCTACCATGGCCGTAACTGTACATGTGATGTCCGAAATTGCCCAGGCTATGGTAGTCCTTATGATGATAGACGATCGCTTCTCGAACAAAACGGAGTCTAAGACCCTCCTTGAGCATTCGAGCGCAAAGATCAGCGTCTTCGCACGAACGGAGTCTCTCGTCGAAACCTCCAAGTTCCCGAACCCTATTTGCCCAGAAAGCCGAGTTTGAACCGGGTACGGATCTCACGTACTGATTCTTCGTAGTGTTTACTTGGACAGAGCCGGCACTTCCGAGGAAAGTGTGTAGAAGAGAATCAATGATCGTGCTCCAAACGTTTTGGATTCTGTCCGTCGTAACATTTGGTCCCCCTACACCCGCCGTCGTAGAAGGCTCATTCACAAGGGTGCCAATTAGTAACCTGAGCCAGTTCTCGGTCACGATACAATCTGCATCTGTGAACGCTAATATGGCGCCCTTAGCCACCGCGGCTCCTGCGTTTCGGGCAGTTCCAAGGTAACCCTCTTTTCTCACCAATCGGACTCGTTTGTTCATCGCCGCAATTCTCTCCACCTTCTCAACAGTCCCGTCCGTCGAGCCACCATCTACAATCAGGATTTCATACCCATCATAATCTAGACCTAGGAGTGATTCCAGGCAGGCTTCGATCATGTCAGACTCGTTCATTAGGCCAACAATTACAGACACAAATGGCTCTCCAACCGCGGCTCTTGTTGCCATGAGTTTCTGTGAAACGGCGGTCCGTTCTTCCCGCCCATCGGGTGTGCTGGAAGGGGGTTGAAGGGTCAAGGTGTGACCAGGGTCAGATAGTCAAGTGATGCATATCTCACAGGCGATGGATTGTTGTTTACTGTGATGGTCAGAGAGTGAGTCCCTGTCGAGAGGGGAACTGCCTGAAAAAACTGGACCGCGGGCATCCCCGTGTTGTTGTATACAATGGTCCCGATAGTTTGGCCATCCACTGCCACCGATAGATTATTTCCTCCATCGTCCCAGTACTCGAGGCCCAAGGTGAAACTTCCCGACGATTCCGTCCCAAACAGGAACGAGGCCTCGACTATCGGAGTAACAGTGTCGTAGACCTCATACTCGTAAACACTCTGCGCCCAGGACCTCTCAACGCCTCCCCAGTCTCCGGAATGAGCACCGAATACCATGTACAAAGGCAGGGTCACACTAGCCAATGAACCAAGTCGAGTTGCATTGTCAACGTATACCCCTGGCCAAACTTGAGTGAACAGAGCTGCCGTGTAGTTTGGAAGAGGAAATGGACGATAGAAGTCGCCCGCTATGATTATCGGATGTTGCAGAAGGGCGGCCTTTGTAGTTACACCTGCATTTCGAAGTTGCTGCATGAACTCTCCTGAAGCCTGCCTTGACACAATCTGCGAGTAGGGAGTCTCCTCCATCTGGACAAGGTAATCGACCAATCCGAGATATGACAAATGCGGTCCAACTATGGCAGACACCCAACTGTCATACTGGTGCCCAAGGCCTCCCGCAAACTCGTCAACATCATTGAACATGAAGACGGGAGTATTTGAAAACCGCAGATTTGCACCGACCCACTCCAACTGCTTGTACTGGGCAGATGTCAAGAAAATCTGCTCGTGTGGAAGCGCCGAACTAGCCGCGATAGGCCAAGAAACGGCGAGTATCATGAAAACAACTACCGTTGCAGCAATCTTGAGATAGCGCACCAACAGGTGAACCGTCTTGATGCTCGATAGTAGCCGGCTCAGTCTCCGAGCTCCAAGTCCGGCCAAGAGGGGTGTTGGTGTTAGGATGACCGCGCGCTGCGCGAATATGATAAACTGGGGACTAACATACTGAGACAGTCCCACCAGTATTGAGAATGCTCCCCATGTCACGGCGAGGATCTCTAACCAGAATCGAGGCTTCACAATCGACCAGCCGAGGCCGACAAGTATCAGCGGCAGGAGTGGACCCAGTGCCACCAGCCAAGACCCTAAGCTATCCGCCATAGATACGTCAAGAGACCCCGAAGTGAATGATAATTGCTGTACTAGATGAATCCCATAGAACAGAGTAGCAGGAGCGATCACTCCCATTCCTGAGAGAGCAACTCTAAGTGGAAAAGGTCTCAAGCGCGTCAAGCTCGACACCAGCGTCATGGACATGAGGAACAGGGATGACTCAATGTGGGTGAATGACGCCAGCCCAATCAGTGACAAACCGACAAGGCACCGAGACTCTCTTATCGAACTCACTCCCGAGAGAAAAACTACAGCGACTAGAAAGAGAGTGAGAGCTAACAGGTTAGCGTGAAGATCTGCCTGAAGCCTGTAGACAGCGTACCAACCAGGCGTCGCCAATGTGACCAAGATTGCTGTTCGCCTGTCAGCGCGCGCTAAAACGAGTCGGCTCAATAGATATGGCATGAAAGCTGCAAGAAGAATCGGCAAGACCGTTTCCAATACTGTGCCTGGGATGCCCGTCGACAAGATGGTCCCTTCCAGCATCTGATAGAGGACATCGTACGGGCCCTGCAAAGCCAGTAGCGCGGACGGCCCTTGAGACGCGAATACGAGCGCACCCCCCATGTAGTGGGGAGTGTCCGAGCCTATGGGCAGGCCGTCATGGCTCACGAGAAGGTAGAACAGTGAAACAGCTACGACGATTGAGGCTGTGGAGCCGACGACCGCGAGGCGTAACCAGACGGTTTCCCTATCCGATTTTCCAATGGGCTTAGCTAGGGCGTAACTGGGATCATGATCTTCCAGCGTTTCCGACCCTCAGAGCCGCATCGGCTCGCTGCGGGACCGTCGCGAGTAGCAGATTCGTTTCCGAACGAACAAGTTTTCCCAGTCCCTCCTCGAGGCTGATCAAAGGCTCGAAGCCCAGCTCCCTTTTCGCCTTACTGATGTCTGCTTGGCTATGTCTCACGTCTCCAGCCCTTTCTCCCGCATAGATAGGTCTCAGCTCATCGTTTCCAAAAAGGTGCTCAAGAATTCGAGCCACTTGATTTATCGAAGTCGCCTTTCCCGAGCCTAGATTATACGTTCGAGATGTTCCATTCGGAGACCGCAGTACTTCCATAAGTGCCTGGACAATATCGTCAACGTGAATAAAGTCCCTTGACTGTTCTCCGTCACCATAGATTATCGGCGGCCGCTGCTTGGAGAGCTGGCTCATGAAATGGGTGATCACTCCACCATAGTCGCTATTGTGTTGTCTAGCACCGTATACGTTGAAGGCCCTGAGACACACGGTGCTCAGACCATGTTCTTCACGGAAGAGTTTGCAGTACGCCTCGGCAGAAATCTTACTCTGGGCGTAAGGCGAAGTTGCTGAAAGCCGATGATTCTCAGTGACCGGGAGAAAAACTGGCTCTCCATAAACTGCGCAGGACGATGCATAGATCATCTTGGCAACGTTATGCTCCTTACATGCCCGAAGAATGTTGAGCGTTCCCTCGATGTTGACATCGTGCGTCTCGGCGGGGTTCTTGCTAGAGTAAGATACACTTGCGATTGCGGCTAGGTGTACTACTCGATCAACACCTTTGAGGCACCTGCTCACGATTTCTGGATCCCGAATGTCGCCCCTAACAAAGTGAATATTGTCCTCGGTAATTACTCGTTTTAGGTTCTCTTCTCTTCCAGTAGTTAGGTTATCGAGGACGGTAATTTCGGTCCCCTCGTGGACCAGCCTTTCCACAAGGTGGCTTCCTATGAAGCCCGCTCCGCCGGTTACTAGTACCTTCATTCCTCTTCCCGCCTAGACATTTGACCGCTCCACGGGATCATTGAAGTCGGCAACGTGCATTTGGCGACCCATATAATTCGTTTGTCTAGCAGATGTACAAGAGAAAGTAGGAAATTACGAGCAGGAAGAGTCATATGACACAACCCCCTCAGGTGAGAATTCGCCATAGCAACCACACATTCAGACCCGTCACCCGGTAGCATTATCCCCTCTCATGGCAACGGCCTTTGTCCAGCTAAATCTACAATTTTCAACTCGAACCGTATAAGAAGTCGTACACGCTACAGTCCACGCGACCACCTTGTTCTTGCCAGTTGCACATTTTGGCGGAGAAAATGTGAACACCTAATCATGACCGGAGCAAGATTGTGTACGAAGCCCGCAAAGGAAGTTGCTGATGAGCCAGGATCATCGTAGACTGTGCGTACCCTTTAGTAAGGTCATACTTTCGTGGGTCGCTCGACTCCTTTGTTGACGCGTGGTAATCCTTGACCGGGATTCTAATTGATTCCGCTGTGAAGACCGCCGACGGAGTCGTCTTTGTCGCCGAGTTCCTCTTCACAGCCTATCCACTAGTCCGCAAGTATCTCAAGAACAGCGAAATCTTCCAACGCCTACTCTTCTCTCATGTTCTAAGCACAGCCATCATGATCAGCGTCCTCTGGCTAGCTTACGTCTTCTCAAAGAGCATCATACCGTTAGCCGCCACCACATTACTACTGGTAGTTGCCGGCCTCGGTGGCACAATTTTCTTCGTCCACGATTTCCTCGGGAAGAAAAGACATCTCTCCCGAGAAGAATGCGGCATCTTGCTCATGATATTCTTCGCGGTCTCGTTGGCAGTGATCTCAGGACTCAGTCAACCCTTCACCGACCAAGGAGACCCATACGCATACTACGTGCCGATCGGCAGATACCTCAACCTTTACCCAGGAGCCTACGCAGGAAGTTACTATAGATTCTACCTCTCACGAAACTTCGTCTACTACGCGCTCTTCGCTCACGCAGATTTGCTCGGCGGCACCTTCGGAAGCTACCGCCTGCTCCCTGTTCCATTCCTCCTCGGGACAATTTTTGGAGTCGTGTCAGTTTCGAAGAAGCTGACGCACCAGAATACGATGGCATTGCTCGCAACAGCTTGCTACGTCTTCTCGGTCTATTTCGGTCTCATTCTGAAGTACAACATGTTCTACCCTGGAAACCTCTTCATGGCCACCATCGCGACGTTCTACTGCCTAGTACTCATCTCAGTTCCAACCTCTAGATTAGAGAAAGTGGCCCTCCCATTCTCCACCTTTGCAGTGGTCCTCCTATACGACTTCTCCCTTGTCCTACTAGCCCCGCTCGCCTTCGCATACCTCTCGGTTCGCAAACCCAGGCTTACCCTCTATCTAACGGCGGCAATAGCCACAGCACTCCTGCTGGTCGTGTCGCAAAGTAGCCTTACCATAGACTATTCACAGTTCCAACAACTCGACCTCCAGTCCTCCATAGTATTCACAGGACTCCTCCTTATCGTAGTCGCCGGTGTAAGAGGGAAAACGATCAACTCTGTCGGACCCCCACCAGCCTCGTATGCAGGAATGATCGCGACTTACATCGCGGCTGGAGCGTCCCTGCTCTTTGAAGGAATTGTAAATCTCGTCAACTATGGATTCTTCACGTCCGCGAGCTACACACTCAGTGGCCCAG
>Ga0066672_10000773_pt1 | contig 10699 bp, 12 predicted proteins | sample GraSoiAngelo_121_FD_62292 | JGI IMG/M metagenome (GOLD analysis project Ga0066672, IMG submission 62292) | Grasslands soil microbial communities from the Angelo Coastal Reserve, California, USA - 14_0919_12_20cm | ecosystem: Environmental > Terrestrial > Soil > Grasslands | place: USA...
TTCTTCCGGATAATTACCACGCACAGCCCGGCCATTTATGAAAGGGACGAGTTTTGTAGCATCGTGTGTCGCGGCCCACTCTGAAAAATGGTCCACTTCAACGCCGACTATTTCATCCAGTTCCAGGTGGCCTTCTACTCCGATCACTTTGGGCGCGAGAGGGGTCGCCGGCGCAGGAGAACTTGCGGGCGTGGGCGACGGCGTAACCGTCGGCGTCGGAGTAACTGAAGGGCCCTGCGCGCCGGCCTTTCTAATGTTTGCTACGGCAAAAATTAACAGGCAGATTAGCAAGAACCCTGCGACTTCGTTTTGTTTGATTGTCTTCATAATCCGTTCGTCAATTAACGCTCGGCCGCCAGACTTTTTCTCGAGCAGCACTCTGGTGCAATTGCCAGGCTAAGAGTCGCGTTGCTCGACTTAATCCAGCATCCTTCCACGGCCATCAAACACTTGGAGCACAGTAATCTGCTTCGGCAGCGCTGATAAAGAGACTGCTCACTCGATTACTGCACCGTTGCTTCGGCCGCGCGCGCCTTCTGGCGAACTTCTTCGAGATAGGCGGCGGCGTTGGCGCGCGTGCTAAGGCTGAGACTATGTTTCACTGTAAGCGCCGCGTGCAACTCGGGCGGTGTCAACTCGCGATCGACGCGCTGAGCGATGTTGAGAAACCCGGGCACATTTCCTTCGTTCGGAGGCTCCAATGGCCGCGCCACTAAGCCCACTGCTGCTTCGGGCGCCGCGACCATCGCTAGCGCGGCGGCGGCCGGATTCGGGAAAGGACATTGCGCGCCTGCGCTTGATGGAGCGGGCAAAGTTTGCGGTGTGGATCTCGGACTCGATAGCGTAATCAGGCTCGTGACGTTATGAGCTTGCGCGTCGCGATTTGTGATCGCGGTCAAACCAAATATTGTCTCCACGGTGGCGGGCACTGACGAGTGATCGTAGATACGATGATCGATTAGGTTTTGAGGAATCAGTGGTGAAACGACGATCGCCGGAACCCGGACACCGAGCTGCGTAAACGTGAAGCCATACTTATTAAGCTTGGATGTCGTCGAATTATCACCGGGCGCGACGGCCGCACCGGGCTGCTGGTGATCGTAGAAGCCGCCGTGCTCGTCCCACGTCACGATAAGTAAACTATCGTTCCATATGGGCGACTGGCGAATCGACTCGTAGACGTACTTGATCAACCACTCGCCGCAGACCACGTTGTCCAGTGGGTGCTGGGACGTGCCGCGCAGGTAAGTGTTATTGATCACGTCGCCATAGCTCGGCTCGATGAACGTGTAATCGTATTTGTATGGATGGCTGGTGCTGGTGACTTCCTTTTGGAATTTCCGCAGCGGTGTGGTGTCGCGCAAATAATGAACACCCTTGAGAGAGAAGGACTGAGGGAATTCATCGCCGCGATAAATATGCCATTTCTTCGAAGCGTGATTTAGCTTGTCGAAAATCGTGCCCTTCTGAAGTGGTATTCCGTCAACGAACCAGAGCGCGATCTCTTCGGTGCTCGGGCTATGGTCCAAACCTCCCGATGAAGCTGCATGAACAAAGTAGCGGTTGGGCCATGTGGGTCCGGGGATCGACGAAAACCACTTGTCGCAAATCACGAACTCTTTCGCCAGCGCGTTTATGACCGGCAACTGGCCGGCGCCGTAGCATTTCATGATCTCCCCCGGGTTCGCCACACCGCCATTCGCCGCATAGTTCGCCGCAAATCCAGCGCAGTTGATTGCCGGATACGGACCTCCGTGCGGATATGAAGTTTCTCCGGTCAGTTGCTCGACAACGCAGAGAAACTCGTGACAAGGATCTACCGGCATGGACCAGTCGGCCGGATGGGAAACTTGATACGGATGGTTGTTGTAGGTATTCGATTCGCTACCGGTGAGACCCTGAATACTCGTCGGCTGTCCCGAGACTGCGTCCTTTCCGGTAATGCCGGAGAAGCCGAGCATATGATCCAGCGATCGGTTCTCGAGCATGAGAACAAAAACGTGTTTGATGTTTTGCATGGCGTGTGAAGCAGCTTCCTGTTTTCTGGTAACTAAGTCGCAGTCATTTGGTAAACGCAAACATTCGCGATTGAAACCGCGCCTACTCAAAGATCGCGTCGAAGATTTGCGCAGGTATCGCGTCCGGGGGCGCGGACGTCAACAGCATTCGTTCGAATCGCCGATCGTGATCTCGCCGCTGCACGACTTTCCCGTTCATCTCCATCGTCACCACGGCCTGATAGGAAAACCATTCGCATTCTTTCGGATCGCGGAGATAACAACCGCGATAGCCAAGTGCGGGAGCGGATTGAACGGGACCGCTGTATGTCGGCAGCGACTCCCAAAGCGCGAGCAGATTCTCGGCAACGTTCGCTTCAATGGGCCAAGTTGGATCGGGGCGCCCCGAAAAGATCGAAGCGCCCGCGATGTACTGGGCCGGCTCAGTTGATCTTGATGTGGCCATGCTTGACGACCATAAAGGTACAAAAGTCAGTGTACATACCTCGGTTCGCCGTGCGGGGATCCGAGATCAGATGTCCGCTGTTATCCACGTTGGTAACCTGGGTTGAGCCCGGCTTGTGCGACCAATATCCGTTTCGACCCTTGCGGTACCAATGAAAATCGACATTAGGCGCAATTACCAACGCCACGAGATGGCCTTCTTCGGGGCACTTGTTGTTGGCGCCGGGTTGATCCTCTAGCGCATCCTTCACCGCTGCGGGCTTCACAGATGCGCAGGTTAGCGCAGTATACATGGCGCCCGCGGCTCGGCCGGGTTGCGCGAAGGTATCGCTGCGGTAATTACATGCGTAGTTGTAGCAGTTGTTGTGCAATTGCTTTTGCCCTCCGTCGTTCCACCAAGCCGGTTCGTACAAAGGCGCGCACGAACAGATGATGAATATTGGGAAGGGTAACGGCTGGATCGTGAATGCGTCCCTTACGTCTTTTGCCCGCGGCAACTCTTGATTCAAGATTTTGCGGATGGCGGTCGCATCCTTGAGTTTCTTGATGTAGCCCTTGTTACTGAAGAAAAAATCCTCGAAGCCCGAATCGGAGGCGCGATGGGCCATCCCGCCGCCGACTAGATTGCCTGAGGCGACGCGGAACCGCGCGGGCAGATCCTTTGCAGCCGCTTGCGGTCCAGTTTGCTCGACGATCAAGCCGCGATAACCAAGGATCGGGGTTGCAGTCTTTTCAGCTTCATCCTGCACGAGTGGCTCTGCCGGCTTCAACCGTTCGAGAACGTCCTGAGATTCCTTGGCCGAAAGCTCAACCACCGGATTTTCGCGACCGCTGAAAATGTCTATTGTGATTCGTACTGGCATGTTTCACCTCCTTCATAGTTTGTCTAGGCCAGTTGGGGTGAGAATTCCTCCTAAAGCGCAAAGTGCCGCGACCAGGAGTCCGTCTCTTTGTTTCTAAGAAAATAGAGGGAGCAAGATTAGCTGCAATGCGGCCCGGTCTCGGTAAAGACACGCTATGGGTAGCGACCCGAATCGCGACCGCATCCTCGTTCTTAACCCCTTGCTTCCTTCCACGGCTGGCTTCGGGACTATGCGACAATCGCAGGCTCGAAGGCCAGCCGGACACTTGCGAAGTGAGCCAGACAATATCCCGAATGCTCCTAGCCGTCAACAGTTTTCTGTCACTTAGCAAAGATAATGCGCCAGGAGATGCATACGCGCGAAGATTGGGAGCAATCGCGATTGTCGTCTGAGCCGATTTCAACGGAGTGCGCTAACCGAGCGAATGAAAAGTTACGGAGTTGGCTCGGGGGTCGCCAGTGGGGTAGGCGTCGGGGTCGGAGCAGGCGCTACATATAGAGCCGCATCCATCGCCGTTGGACCATCGAGTTGGGCAACGCCGGAAGCATTCTCCAGACTGACGAGCGAAGCACGACACGAGATGGTCCCGCCCTTGGTGTTTTGAGAGTTCATCACAAACTTGAAGTTAATCATCGAAGACTTGCCTGTACCCGCGAGATCCAATTTTTCGATTTGTGACGGCGTAATCGTGTAGCCGATGCTGCTGGTATTGCTATTTTCGTTTATTTGGATCACCGCTTTGATGGGCATTGAGTTGTCGGCGCCAATCGGAGGCACATCAGTGCCCGTAGCAACCGACACCGTAAATGTAGAAGTGCCGGTCGCAGAGATGTTACCGGGTTGAAAGACAACGCCTCCCAGGTAAACGCTCTTCGTTGGTAGGCTTCGCGCCTTGACTGTAAGTTTATGCTGATCGCTACTGGCGATGAGAAAGATGCCAATAAGGGCCGATAACAGAAACAAACGCAATCGCATGCCGGCGACTCCTTTGTAATAGACACTTGAGTAAAAGCAAACTCAAGAATAAATTACTCCCGCCGTTGAAATCAGACAAGCGCCAGGTGTCGTCCAGGTCACAACCACAGCTTCGTTTCTTGATGCCTTAGCAGCTTTGAAACGTCTGTATTGATCGTTTGGATTGCGTTCTTCCGCGTTCTCATCAGCCGCCCAGGAAGTTGGTCACGCGTTCGTGAATATACACCGCCGCCTCGTGCTCCGAGTGGAATTGATGTGACGCCGCCAGCGCTCGCATTCGTGGCCGCTCGTCGAGCGAATCAGCAATCCCGATCAGATCCTGTTGGAAGTCTGACAACGGCCTCATGGACATTTCCCCGAGTGCGGCTCCTTCCATGACTTCTTGCTCGGTGATCTCCGTCCGGGCAAGCTTGCTTTGCAGTTCGGCTTCGATTGCCGGACCAGGCCGCTTCAGCTTTCTAGGAGCGTCGTCGCGAGGATTCTTCAGCGATAGCGCGCCTTCAAAAGTGTTCGCGTGTCGATCTCGCTCTGTCAAGAAGTCAGCCAAATCGAAGAGCTTCTTGACGGTCGCCGGAATAGAGGCGTGTTCATAGATCGTGCTGTCCAAAGAATTCTTCTTCACAAAAGGCGAAATGAGAATCGCCGGCACGCGCAGCCCCAGGCGGTCGAACTTGAACGGAGGGCTGACGGAATCCTTACCGTCGGGATTTCGCACTTTATATTTCTGAAAAGGCGCGAAGGGCGGCGTGTGGACGTGGTCGTAGGAACCGCCGTGTTCGTCGTAGAGCACGATGAGCAGGCTTTTCTTCCATAGAGCCTCGTTGCCGCGAATCGCTTCATACACATCGGCGATTAAGATCTCTCCGAATCTAACGTCGTGCGGCGGATGTTGGTCGTTTGCTTTCCTTTGCTGGAAATCACTAAAGCTTGGCACGAGGAACGAATAGTTAGGCAGCTTGCCGGATTTCGCGTCCTTTAGGAAGTCCGGGAACCGTTTAAAGTTGGCCTTCTTATCTTTGATCCGTGTAAGCATTAACGCCACCGCGATATCATGAAAGTAAATGCCCCAAGTCTGGTTGTGATCCTGGAGGTTATTATAGATGGTGCGCATTGCATAATCATGGTTCTTGTTGTTGAAGGCTTGTCCGTCCGAAGTCGCCGCGTGCGCGTAGAAGCGATTGGGAAACGTAGGGCCCGGAACGGAAGAGAACCAGTGATCGCAAAGACAGAACTCTTTTGCGAGCGCGCTCAATACCGGCAAACTTTCAGGTTTGTAGCTCTGCATGATCTTCTTGCCAGTTTCGAGATTTCCGCCCGCCCTCCTGATGTAATCGAAGAGAAAACCGCTGTTCAGGTCCTTTGTCTGGACCGTGCCATTAGGACCAAACAATTCGATGTTCGTGTCGCGGAGCGTGTGCATCGGATCGGGCGAGGTCACGTTCTCAGCCTTGTCGCTCACGAGAACGCGCTCTGAGTTCGGATTCAGAGGGTCAACCAGATTAAATTCCTTGCCAGTGAGTCCTTCTCCTTTCTTCAGAAACCCGAGCATCTTGTCAAACGTGTGGTTTTCCAACATCAGGACTATTACGTGTTCAATCGGACTTTGATTGGCCATTGATTAGTTTCCTTTCATTCCATGACGAGCGAAGAAGTCTATTGCTACTCGCGCAGCTCACGTTGCGGCGATGCAAAAGCCCACTAGCGCCGAAGTTATTTCCTGAATAATCTTCTGCATCTCGGGGTAAGCCGGATGAAATGGCGTGGGGTTGCTAGGGCTGCCCCATTCGATCGTATACGAGTAGATTTTGGCTTTTTGCGAGTTGGTTAGGTGCCGGCTGAAAGCGTAATCGTCTGACGTGCCCGCCGTGGGGTAAAGGCTCATCGCCTGTTCTACTTTGTAGACTCGTCCCCGGACGTTCTTGATTGCGGCTTGCATCTTGTTAGCCAGGTTGACTGCCGTGTTCTTGTCAGCGGTAGTCAGGTATTCCTTGTAAGCGGTATCGCCGGCGATGCCGCGCTTGCCATTGAAGGCACCATTCTGAAAATTCATGCTCGGATTGGTGGCTTGGTTCTCGTCGTCGCCCCAGCTATAGAGAATGTCTTCCGAATAGCTATGGACATCGATGAAGTAGCGAATGTTGGAAAATTGATCGAACAGCCACACGGCATTCTTTGTCTCGGGCTCTGAGACTGCCTTCGGGCCGATATAGGTCTGATAGTCGCAAGGGTTCGTGGAGTTAGCGATTGGTGAGCTGGCATTGAAGTAAGTGGGATAGTTCCAGAGAAAATCGTAGTTGCGATTGATGTCCACGCCGACGCAACTCGCCTGCGGATGTCCCACCGGCGCCGGCCGACGGTTCTTACGCCACATGGCGTCCGTCGTCATGCTGAAATTGCGCCCGTCCGGGTTGGCCTGCGGAAACACGTAAGTGTCCTTCGTCTCGACGATCTTTTTGATTTGCGCTGCGGTGAAGTTGTTGCTGCCGATGGTAATGCCCGAGTTCGTCCGATAGGCGTTGGTCAATCGCTGTGCGAAGTCGATGAGAATGTCAGGGCTGCCCCACTCGCGGGCGTGCACACCACCGAGAAAATAGATCGCGGGCCGGTTGCTCCCCGTGCCTTTGCCGATTTTGAGTGCATTGCAGACGCGATTTTCCCAGGTCTTGTTCGGCAGCTTGATCAGTTTCGTGAATGCGCCGTTCGGCGGATCCGCGACGGTCGCGAGAGCTTTCTCAACCTCGACAACGTTGAGATAGTGAGCGCTGGTTGCTACTGCCAGGGCTTCAGCGGTCACCGCTTTTTTTGTGACTTTCCGCACCTCCTTCTGGCGCTTCTTGCCTTCCTTGTCAACATCTTCGTAACGCTCGATCTTGTATCCGGCCGCCTCAAGCGTACGCAATTTTCTGCCGTCCGCGTGGGCATCGACCCGGTAGCCGCCATCCAGTTTTTCTACCGTGTGGCGGGCGACGTTGACCTGATACTTGCGGACGAGATCGGCCATTGCGTCATAATCTTTCCCAGTGATTTTTACGTGATAACGCGGCATGGGTACTCTCCTTTGTTAGTGTAGTTATCCGGCTCCCTATACGCGGCCTGATTCAGTAACTCACCTTGAAGAAAAACGGGTCGATCGAAATACCGACCGGCTTGGTGTTATCGACGCCAAGAAACGTGTTGCTCGTCCAGTTTGCATTGCGCTGATAGACGACGCCGTTCGGAAAATTCGATTTCTTCGGCGTGTTGTTCGCTGAAAAGATGCCGTAGAAATCCTTATCCACGGCCATCAGGGCAGTGCTGACAGAGCGGCGACGCTGCTGCCCGGGGAAAGAGCAAGAACTTACCAAGTCACAGGTGCGTCCGGCGGTCCGATGTCAATGGGATGATCCGGCGACACATCAGCGACACCGTCGACCGATCTCACTTTTTCGACAACGTCGTCGCTAGCAGTCCCAGTAATCGAACCTATCTCGTCAAGTACTTGATCGACTGAGAATCCCGCTTTGGTCAGTTTTTTACTGACCTCACTGATTGGTCGATCCGGTGACGTTGTAATGATCCATTTCTTGGATTTGGGCATTGCGCACCTCTTCACGTAAGCGTACCCGCGGAGACAATCCTCTCGGCGGGTACCATGTTAGCGCACTTTGGCTATTTATGGTGCTTGCACCAGACCTGAGCCAACGCGTGCCGGTGGGAATGGCAGATGCCTGGCAGATGCTTGCAACTTTCTCCAAAGATTTATGCCTCGAAGTGCGGCAGACGTCTCGGCCCACAATGCGGCACATCCAGCGACGTGGGGGGTGGCCATGCTGGTACCGCTTATTGTGTTGTACCGGACCGGTCTGGGCCAAGAGGAGAAAACGTCCCGGCCGGGTCCTGCAATCTCGATCTTCCCAAAGTTGGAGAACGAGGAAGGACTCAAATTCTTATCAAGCGAGGCCACGGACATGATCGTCGGAGAGTTCGCCGGCGCACCTGTCGCTCCCCCGGCGTTACCCGCCGCGGCGATGATTAAGCAGCCGTTGTTCAGCGCAGCCTGTCCGGCGGCTGTATAGGCCGGTTGTACGCCGATCTGCGCGCCCAGCGACATTGAGATCACCGGGCAGCGGTTAGCGACTGCCCAATTCATGCCCGCCAACACACCAGCTTGAGTGCCAGAACCTGAGTTGCTCAACACCTTCCCGCTAAAGATCGACGCCCGGAAGCCAATGCCGTAGCGCGGCGTAGTGCCCGCCGGCGTTTTGGGTCCCGTGGCTGTGCCGGTTGTGTGCGTGCCATGACCATGAAGATCCTGCACCGGCTGGCCAACAAACGTTTGACTAGTGATCGGGCGTCCCACAAAATCCGGATGACCCAAATCGAACCCGGTGTCGAGTACGGCTACCTTGATGCCGAGGCCGCTCCGCGCGCTTGGTGGAACCTTACACGCGATTAGTCCCCAAGTTGCGCCAAGAACCTGCACGTCAACTTCCGTTCCCGCCTGTTCGAGTCCTCCCTCGAGTAGGTCCTTGGCGATCGTCTCTGCTGCCCGCAGAAAACCGTGCAGGTACTCAGCGGGAGTACTGACAGCGAACATGAAGTGCTCGGGGTCGATTGATTCGATGGGGCTATCGGCAGCGCCCTCCATCTGCGCGCTCATGCCGCGTGCCTGTGCCGCGTTACCGCCTAGCAGAGCTACACCGATTTCGGGGAACGCGACGGCGTCAGCATCGCCTACGCTTTCCAGCGTGACTGCCTGATCCGTATATTCTCGCGCGTCGGCGACTCGCATCCCTTGGGCTCCGAGAGATTGCATACCCTCCTCTGCTGCGCCTTCCTTAAAAGTGACTAGATACCTCCCTGTTTCGAAGCTATCGTCGCCGCGTTCGAGGGCAGCGAGCAGCATCTCTTCCACTGTTGACGAAGCAAGACTAGCGCCGGTTGCGCCCTTTGTTTTCGTACCACCTTTTTTCGTTGCCATAACTGGTTCCTCCCGTAGCGCCGGAATAAAACCGGCAGGTTGTTCTGAAATGAAAAGTTTCAAAGTTAAGGGTCTAACCAACCATAGCGGCCCCGAGTCGTGCAGCGGCGAAGCGTTGACAGAGGAACGTGGAGGTGGCTATCTCGAGCGAGCACCCTTCTAGTTGAATACTTCAGCCGACTCTTCGGATGAAGTTAAACTTTCTTCAAGAGTAGTCTAGCAATTGCTGCTCATGCGTGTCTGTTCAATATTAGACAATCAGGTGTTGACCTTGAGAGATTCTAGTCATCGTCACATTTACAGACTGGTCACGTCGCACGGAACTGAAAGAGAAGGGCCTGCGCGTCAACCATTCTTTCGAGAGTATTTCCGCAGTAGCAGGGACTTTGACCTGCGTTGAAGTGGAGGCCGTCGCCCGTTTGGACCATGTCGAGAGAATAGAGCTCGACGGCGAGGTCAGAATACTTTCGGCCCGAAGTAACAAGTGCCAAGCTATTGTTTCGGTGATGGGAACTCGCGATTTATCCGACCGTGTTGGCTGCGAGCGAGCTTTCTGTATGCACTACGATCTCTATCGTGTTGCCGATACCACTGTGCTAGTTCGACCCGGAGATCACGCGCCAAACAAGCGTGTGGAGCTAATATTTTCAAAGATGGGCGGCGATAAGCTCGGGGCAAAAATATTACTTGGCACACGGGATCGCCGACAGTAATGTGAACGGAGTGACCGGCGGGAGGTTGGCGAAAGACGAGATTGACATAGCTAGCGTACCAGTCGGTTTCGACTAGGCCTGAGAGCAAGGTCACACCTCTTGAAGAACGATTGATCACCGGCAAGAACAAAGTGTCCACTTCTGCTGGAGTGCGCCAGATGTAGGGTAGGTGTAGCTTGAAAAGATCGGGCTGATCATGCCGGTCGAAGAAGCTGATCCCCGGTTGCCGTGGAGCCACCCAACCACTTTTTCGATCGTCAAGTAGATCCAACGTGAAAGCATTCTTGCTGAAGCAGCAGCTTGGATCATCCTTCACATAAAACACAGCTTCGTTTGCTCCACCTTTCGTCTGCCGAGGGTCAGCTAACGGTGATCTGAATGAGTGGCCATCTGATGGAACCTCACTCAGGGCGCACAGGCCGAAGGAAATCGGCGATTTGATCAGGAACCCAAGCGCAGCTGCGGCAGTGAAGGGCAGGCAATGCTCTTGCACTCCGTAGCCTGCCGGCACGTGTGAGCGTGTTGCGGCTGGCGCGGCCACAGGCAGAGCCACCCTAGAGACGAGAGGAAAGATTTGCACCTCGAGCATATTTGTCTCCTTTTTTGCCGTTTGGGTTCGGGCGAGTACCAAGGCACTCCTAACGAACCCGAATTAACAGTCTGGATTGTTTGAGATTTTCGGGAGGTCCTGAGCGAGTAGACCTGCACCGAGCGAAGACCTCTAAG
>Ga0066672_10000776_pt1 | contig 10674 bp, 6 predicted proteins | sample GraSoiAngelo_121_FD_62292 | JGI IMG/M metagenome (GOLD analysis project Ga0066672, IMG submission 62292) | Grasslands soil microbial communities from the Angelo Coastal Reserve, California, USA - 14_0919_12_20cm | ecosystem: Environmental > Terrestrial > Soil > Grasslands | place: USA...
GCAAAAGAACCAGGCCTCCTGCCGGAATCTCCTCTTCGGCGAGGTGGACAAATACAAGTTAATGGCGGCGTTTGACCCAGGTTGGGACGGAGCGTTGCCCTATACGGTTTTGCTTGGGCCGAACGGCGAAGTGCTCTACCAACACCACGACGCCATTGATGCTGTGGAAGTGAAACGCGCGATCGTCAGAGCACTGAAAGAAGATCGCTTCAAATGACAGACGCTCCGCTGAACCGGCGCTCAGGTGCGGAACAAGACTGATTCGCGCTTGAAGGCCGACACCGCTAGACTCAACGCCCCCGCCGCGTAACCCCAGGAGGAAGCGAAGACCAGCAAAATCAAGAGCCACGGATAATTGCCGGTCAGCACTTCCTTCGATACCAGGCTGACGTTAAGGACCGGGATGAACGCAAGCGCCGCGTTCAGGTCGAAACCCGGCACCATCGCGGCCATGGCCGGCATCAACACCAACAGCATCAGCGGTGAGGCATAGCTGTGCGCTTCCTTGGTCGTCTTCGAAAACAGACCTATCGCCATCAGCACCGCAGCAAACATCACCGCCAGCGGCAGCATCATCAGCAACACCGAGGCCACACCCTTGACGCTGATGTCAAACGGCACCGGGTTCCTTTGGGCGAACTCTCTGGCGACCACGAACGGCAGTGAAAATGTGAGCGCGAAAGAGGCGAGTGAAACAACGGCGGTGACGATTGAAGCGGTGAACACGATGAGGAATTTTCCCACGACCAGGTCCAGCCGACTTACCGGACTGGCCAGAATCGTTTCAATCGTTCCCCGTTCCTTCTCGCCGGCCGTCAGATCAATGGCCGGCGCCAACGATCCCATGAAGCAGAGGAAAATAATCAGGTAGGGGAAAAGTCCACCAATGACGTTTCCGCTGACTTTTTCCGGTGCGGCCACATTCTCTTGCTTGGTCGCGAACGGCTTGAGCACGTCTTTCGTCAGTCCGCTTTCCGCGAGGCGGGCCGCGACGAGTTGCTTGCGGTAGTCATCAAAAACCTTCTGGACGTTGCGAACCGCGACCTGCGAGCGCGTCTCTCCTTCGAAGTTGTAAATTTTCACCTGCGGCGGTTTGTCCGAAGTCATCCTGGTCTCCTGCTCGAAATTGGGAGGAAACTCGACGGCGGCACGGAGTTTCTTTTCGCTGATCAACACCACGTAGTCCTCAGACGGCGCAACCACCCTGATGCCGTCGGTCTCGCGCATCGTTTTGGCCAGCGCGGGCGCGTTGGTCTCGCCTAGCAGCATGATCGTCGAACCTTCCCGCTCCACCTTTTGCAGCGATTTGCCCGCCACGAAGCCAAAACCGAGCGTCAGGAGCGGAAACATTAAAATCGGGAGGACAATGGTTGAAATGATCGTGCGCCGGTCGCGAAGTGCATCGATCAATTCCTTCCGATAGATAATCCCAACGCGGGTCAAATTCATGGCGCCGCCTCCACCATCTGGATGAAAATTTCTTCCAGGTCCGCCTGGCGGGTGCGCTGCCGGAGTTCGGCCAGCGATCCGCCGGCGAGCAGTCTGCCCTGGTGAATGATGCCGATGTAATCGCAGAGCTTCTGGACTTCGCTCATCACGTGGCTCGAAAAAATCACTGTCTTGCCGCACGAACGGCAATCGCGAATGAAACCGACGATGGTTCGCGCCGCCATCACGTCGAGTCCCAGTGTTGGTTCGTCGAAAATCATCACCGGCGGATCGTGTACCAAGGTGCGCGCGATGGAGACTTTTTGTTTCATCCCGGTCGAAAGTTTGTCGCACCGGCGGTCGGCGAATTCATTGATTTCGAGCAGCGCGAACAATTCCTCGGTTCGCCGGCGAAGCTTGTCGCCGTTCAAACCGTTCAGGCGACCAAAATATTCGACCGTTTCGCGCGGCGTCAGACGACCGTAAAGAGCGGTGGCGGTGGAGAGAAAACCAACGCTGGCCCGAACCTTTTCCGGCTGCTCCCGGATATCGAACCCGGCCACCCGCGCCGTGCCGTCGGTCGGTTGGAGAATGGTCGCCAGCAGGCGGAGCGCAGTGGTTTTTCCTGCGCCGTTCGCGCCGAGCAGCCCGTAGATTTGTCCGGGTTGACATCGAAAGGTGATACCATGAACAGCTCGGATGTCGCCACCCTTTCGGTCGCGAAAGACCTTGGTCAAGTTCGTGGCCTCAATCATTGACTGGAGAGCTGAGGCCGACTCTAGGACGACACAAAATTTGTGTCGAGTTTTGTTCTAACTCGTTTATATTGCGATTGTCGAATTCATATTGGCCGCGGGAAATGCGGCCAGTCGGCTTTAGTCGACAAGCTTTCAGCCTCCATTAGTTGGGTCCTCGCCCAGGCCTTACCCCGATATATTGTGGTTTTTAGGCTTTACTTTACAAGCCTTGCTATTGTTACTTTGGCAAAAATATGTATCTAAAGAACCTGACGATGCTCGGCTTCAAGTCGTTTGCCGACAATACCTCGCTGAATTTCCAGCCTGGAATTACCGCCATTGTCGGACCGAACGGTTGCGGCAAATCCAACGTCGCCGACGCTATTCGCTGGGTTCTCGGCGAGCAATCAGCCAAAGCGTTGCGCGGCGGTGAGATGGCTGACGTGATTTTCAACGGCACGGACGGTCGCAAACCGCTGAGCATGGCCGAAGTCTCGCTGTCCATGGGCGACATGGATACGGAGCATCTGAAGGCGGCCGGGGTCGAACTGGCTTACAACGAGTTGACCATCACGCGGCGGGTTTTCCGTGACGGTGGCAGTGAGTACTTCATAAACCGGACGCCCTGCCGCCTGAAGGACATTCAGCAGCTTTTCATGGGCACCGGCGTGGGGCGCACGAGCTACAGCATCATGGCACAGGGGAACATCACACAGATTCTCTCCAGCAAACCGGAGGACCGGCGGATGGTTTTTGAAGAAGCCGCCGGCATCACTAAATTCAAAGCACAAAAACGCGAGGCGCTTCGGAAACTGGAATACACCGAGCAAAATCTCCTGCGCGTCGGGGACCTGATTCGCGAAGTGAAACGGCAGATCGGTTCCCTCCAACGCCAGGCAGGCAAAGCGCGCCGTTACAAACAACTCATGCTCGAGCTGCAACATCTCGACACGCAGCTTGCCCGGCATCAACTCGACGTGCTGCAGGCGGAGATTGCCGAGCGGCAGGCGGCGGTTGAAAAGCTACGCCTTGAAATCGAAACGTGTTCCGAAAATGCTCTTCGTGGCGAAAATGAAATCGCCCAACTTCGCGAGCGATTGACGAAGCTGGAGCATCAAGTCAGTGAATCGCAGCAGCGGGCGGTGGAGCTGGAGAGTCAGGTCGATCGGCATGAAAGCCGAATTCATTTTAACGATGAGCGGTTGCGGGAAGTCGAAAAACAGCACGGGAACGCGCTGAGCGACATTTCACAGGCGGAGGAACGACGTTTGGCAGCGGAGCAAGAACTGGTTGCGGTGGCCGGGAAGCGGGCCGCTTCGACCGGCGCGCTGGAACAGCATCGCCAGACTCTGGAGGCCAAACGGGAGGCCTGGCAGTCCGTCGAGAACAATTTGATCCAACAGCAGGGAACGTTGCGTCAGGCGCAGTCGGATGTTTTCGCCGCGGCCCAGCAGCTCACGCGCGTCCGCAACGAAATCAACGTGCTCGATTTGCAAAAACAGGGCGATGTTGTCGGTCTGGAAAAGCTCGCCACAGAGAAAACCCAACTCGAAGAGGAGTGTGCGCGACTGGAACAGAGGCTGAGCGGGTTCGCAGCGAACGTCGAAGCCGAAAAACAGAGCGTTCAAACACGGCGCGATTCGCTCGAGGAACGACAGCAGCGCCTGCACGAAATTCAGCAGGAGACGGATCAACTGGCGCAACAACTGGATGGATCGTTGCAGGAACAGGCGGAAAAGAAGTCCCGCCTCGAGGTGCTTGAGCAATTGCAGGCCGAGCACGAAGGGTTCGGCGTCGGAACACTGGCGGCGCTCAAACAGACCGAGCAGGCGCTCGGTTCGCTGGCGGATAAAATCCGGGTGCCCGACCGCTACGTGGCTGCGATTGAAACCGCGCTCGGCCATCACCTGCAACTCGTCCTGACCGAGCTGCCGGAAAGCGCGCGGCAGATTCTCGCCGACCTGAATGCGAACAAAGAGGGCAGGGCCAGCGTTGCGGCCCTTGCGCTCAAGAGGTCGTTTGACACTTCGGTGTTGGCCGCGGATCAACTCGCTGATGTTCGACCGGCCGGAAACGATGCGAAACTGCTGGGACAAAGTGCGGTCCCTGCCTTGACCATCGTCGAAGCCGAGTCTGAGGTTGTGCCCCTGCTGAAAGGGTTGCTTGGGCGGACGTTCATTGTTGCAGACCTCGCTGCGGCGACGGCGGCGTGGCAGGAGACGGGCGGCACCGCTGATCTGGTGACGTTGGGAGGGGAAATGTTGAGCCGGCATGGCATTTACACCGGCGGATATATGAGTGGCAACGGCTCAGCCAAAACGCCGTCGTCCATCCTCGGCCGGAAGAATGAGATCGCCGGGTTGCAGAGTCACCTGGCCAGGTTGGAGAACCAGGTCAACGTTTCGAACCGCCGCAAAGAAACGCTGTTGAGCGAGCAGGCCGCGTTGCAAGCCGGTTTGCAGCAGGCGCAGAGCGAATTGCGCGCGCAGGAGGTCTCGATTGCCGCGCGCGAAGGGGAGTTCAACGCGCTGCAAAATTCGCGATGCGTCCTGCTCCAGAAGATCGACACGGTCATGCATGAAATTCAGAGTCTCATGGCGCAGGCACAACAAGGACAACAAAAGCTCGCGGTGATGGCGACGCAGGCCTGCGAACTCGAAGAACGCGAGCGGGAACTGCAGCAGCAGTTGGACGATTTGAATGCCGGACTCGAATCGCTGCGCCAGCAGCGGGACGCAGCCAACGCGGCGTTGACCGAAACCAAGGTGGCTCTGGCTACCGAGGAACAACTGGCGGTTTCCTTTCGCAAGCAAGAGCAGCCGCTCGAGCAGCGGATTCGCGAGTTGACCCAACTCGTCGAGCAGCGGCGCGGAGAGATTTCTTCTTTTATCAGCCGCAAGTCACAGGCCGAGCTGGAGATTGAAGAATCCCGCCAGGAGATTGGGCGTTTGCAGCTCGAACGTGAGCAGGTGGGCGCACAGACGGCTGAACTGATGGCTCAACGAGATTCGCTGGAGGGCGGCATGGCCAGTCGCGAGGAAGATCTGCGGGAACAGCGTCGTCGTTTGGGCGAACTGCAGAATCAACGCGGCGCGCTCGAGGTGGAACTGGCGCAGAACAACATGGCCGTGCAACACCTGCGCGAGCGGATTCAGCAGAAATATCAGGTGAACCTCGACGACATTCGCAGCGAGTGCATCACTATCACCATCGCGGACGAGGGTCCGGCCAGGGTCAGGACTTTGACTCCTGAGGAAATGGCCGCCAGCGGCGCCTCTACCGACTGGGATGCCGTCGCGGAGCAAGTGACCGCTTTGCGGAAGCGCATCGAAGAAATGGGGCCGGTCAATCTCGTCGCCATTGACGAATACGAGGAGACCGAACAACGCCACCAGTTCCTCAGCAGCCAGAATGACGACCTCGTTCAGGCCAAGCAGCAGTTGCTGGAGGTGATCAACCGCATCAACACGCAGACGAAGGAGATGTTTACGGATACGTTCAAAAAAGTCCGTGAAAATTTCCGGACGCTGTTCGTCGAGGTGTTCGGCGGCGGGAAAGCGGACCTGCTGCTCGTGGACGAAGGCGACGTGTTGGAAAGCGGCATCGACATCGTCGCGCGTCCGCCCGGCAAGCAATTGCAGACCATCTCGCTGCTTTCCGGCGGTGAGCAAACCATGACCGCGGTGTCGCTGCTTTTCGCAATTTACCAGGTCAAGCCGAGCCCGTTTTGTGTGCTCGACGAATTGGACGCGCCACTGGATGAATCGAACATCAACCGGTTCGTCCGTATCCTGCAGCGGTTCCTGGCTCACTCCCAATTCGTCATCATTACGCACAACAAGCGCACCATTGGTATGGCCGATGTGCTGTACGGCGTAACGATGGAAGAGCAGGGCGTGAGCAAGATGGTCAGCGTCAAATTCCACAAAGCGGAGGAAGCCGTGACGGATCATCGGCCGAGCCCGCTGGTTCCGCTGTCCCTTGCGCCGGTGGAAGAGGAGGAAGACCAGCCGCACGCTCGCGAAGAGACGCTGGAATTTGTGATGGCGAAATAGACTGCTTAACCTGGCTGCTGCGGTCTTGTTCCGGCCTGGTTGGCGCGGTTGCGCCCCTGCTGGACGGAAGGTGTACTGCGCGGCTCTGCCTCGTGTTTTCTGCGAGGCTTGATTTTCCTTGCTGATTCACCAGGTTCAAAGAGATGGCTGGTTTGACCACGAACACGACATGCCCATCCATTCGGTCGCGGCCCCAATGATCAGTGCCGCAAGAGAACTCGGTGCGACCGTTGATCGCCTCAGGTTCACCTCACCCGCCACAAATGTTTACAATCCGCTCAATTACGCGTGGCGCGCACACGAGGCGTATCTCCGCAAGTACGGCGCCGGCCACAAAAGTGTCCTTTTCCTCGGCATGAACCCCGGCCCGTTCGGCATGGTGCAGTCCGGTGTGCCGTTTGGCGAAGTCAACGCGGTGCGCGATTGGATGGGGATCGAAGCGCCTGTCGGCAAGCCGCGCCGTGAACATCCGAAGCGTCCGGTCGAAGGTTTTGCCTGCGCGCGCTCCGAAGTCAGCGGCAGACGGCTGTGGGGCCTGGCGGCTGAACGATTTGGCTCGGCCGAGAATTTTTTCAGTGACCACTTCGTCGCTAATTACTGTCCCTTGGCGTTCTTCGATAAGGACGGCCGGAATCTGACTCCCGACAAACTGCCCGGCTCGCAAGTCGCGGCGCTTTTTGCTGCTTGTGACCGCCACCTGCGTCGAGTAGTGGAGATTCTTCAGCCGGAATGGTTGATCGGCGTCGGCGACTTTGCCGAGAAACGGGCCAGGCGCGTCCTGGCTGATGCGCCGGTTAGAATCGGGAAAATTCTTCATCCGAGCCCGGCCAGTCCGGCGGCGAACAAAGACTGGGCGAGACAGGCGACCGGGCAAATGAAGGCGTTTGGAATATGGACGTGACTTGTGCCGCGAACGAAGACGCCTGGGTTTGTAAGCGATGAATGCGCGTATTCCACCCACCATGGCGGCCATCGAAATTCCCGCGCCGGGCGGGCCGGAAGTCCTTCGTCTCACACGACGAACGACGCCCGTGCCTGGTCCAGGCGAAGTTTTGATTCAAGCGGCTGCCGCTGGTGTGAATCGGCTGGACGTCATGCAACGACAGGGTCGTTATCCGGCCCCGCCTGGCGCCTCGGACATCCCGGGAGTGGAGATCGCTGGAATGGTTGTCAGTGTCGGCGAGGACGTGGCCTCGCTACGCGTCGGCGACCGCATCTGCGCTCTGGTGGCCGGAGGCGGCTACGCCGAATATTGCGTCGCGCCGGCTGCGCAATGCCTCCCTATTCCCGGGAGGCTCGACTTCATTCAGTCGGCGGGCATTCCGGAAACGTTCTTCACTGTCTGGACCAACGTCTTTGAACTTGGGCGCCTTGCCGCAGGGGAGAGTTTGTTGCTGCACGGAGGTTCGAGCGGGATTGGCACGACCGCGATTCAACTGGCCCACGCCCGCGGCGCGCGTCTCTTTGCCACTGCTGGTTCGGCGGAGAAATGCAGAGCGTGCGAGCAACTCGGCGCCGAGCGGGCCATCAACTATCGGACTGAGGATTTCGCTCAAGTCGTTCGCGATCTTACCAGCGGAGGTGGAGTGAATGTGATTTTGGACATGGTTGGCGGCGATTACTTTGCGCGCAACATTGACGCCCTGGCTGTGGAAGGCCGACTCGTTCAGATTGCTTTCCTCAGAGGCGCCAAGGCGGAGATCAACCTGCCTGCCATCATGCAACGGCGCCTGACCATCACCGGCTCGACGCTGCGTTCACGCAACGTGGCGGAGAAGAGGGCCATCGCCCGGGCGGTGCACAAGGAGGTATGGCCGCTCATCGAAAGCGGGCAAGTGACGCCGGTAATTCATTCAACGTTCCCCCTCGCGCAGGCTGCGGAAGCGCATCGCCTCATGGAGTCCGGCTCACACATTGGCAAGATCATCCTGCAGGTCCGCCAATTTCGTTCATAGCCCAAATCTCTCTGTCCAAGAGTCTGTTAGAGTCCCCTAACTGCCAGACACTTTAATATGGTAAAGAACAAATTGGGATTGCATATTTCGCGCAAAGAAATATCCACTGCCCTAAACTCTGTTCTCCCTGAAGAACGGCTCTTGCTTCCTCTTTAGCTGCGAAGTTATGTCTGCTTTTCTCGTCAAAAGCGTCGTAATTGGATGCCTCCATTGCGTTGTCAGCGTGCTTTTGTATCGAGGTATGGTCGTTAATCAGCTTCCTATATTACAATCGGAGTTATTAGTCTTTGGCGTTCCTTCCTTGATCGCGCTGATTGCGTATGGCACTGTTTTCTGGTCGAGTGGATTCCTTCAAGCAAAGCCAGTACTCAGGCTTGCAATCATGTTGGGGTTTTCTCTTTTGGCAACGTGCTTGTCTTCGTGGCTGTTTATGTTGGTCGCATTTAATAGTTACGGAACGTGAACGGATTGGCGTCGGTGTCCTGCAGGTTGGCGGGCTGTTCTCAGCTTCCTGTCGGTGGGAGGCGAACCCACGGCGTGAGCCGTGGGGAAAAGTGTGCCATCACCAAAAGCCCCGCCAGGGGGCGACAGAATTGGGCTAAAGAGGATTTCCTTTCGCCGCCTCGCGGCTCCGATTGCCAATCCCGCAACCCACGGCTGACGCCGTGGGCTACCTTCTACCGCTGCTCCGCAGCTAGGTGCTTTCGTTTCGAGGAATTCAGTTTTCTTGCGGCGGAAGTTGTGGTAAATAAAGGCAACCATGTCACACCACAAGCCACGCCTTGAAGACGCGTTCCTGACCCGGCGCGACTTTTTGTGCAAATGCGGCATGGGCATGGGCGCGCTGGGGTTCGCGTCGTTGATGGCGCAGACCGGTTTGTTGCCAACTGAAGCGAGGGCAGGGGAGGCCATCAATCCGCTGGCGCCGAAAGCGCCGCTGTTTCCCGCGCGGGCCAAACGGGTGATCCACATTTTCCTCAACGGCGGGCCGTCGCACGTCGATACGTTTGACCCGAAGCCGGCCTTGGAAAAATACGCGAACAAACCCCTTCCTACCGGCAATCTTCCCACTGAGCGCAAGACCGGCGCGGCGTTTCCGTCGCCGTTCAAGTTCCAGAAGCACGGCCAGTGCGGCATCGAGGTGAGCGAACTTTTCCCGCACGTCGCCGAGAGCATCGACGACATCTGTGTGATTCGTTCGATGCAAGCGGAACTGCCGAACCACGAGCCGTCGTTAATGCTGATGAACTGCGGCGACGCGCAAATGAGCCGGCCCAGTGTCGGCTCGTGGGTCACTTACGGATTAGGCACGGAAAATCTGAACCTGCCCGGGTTCATCGCGATGTGTCCGGGCGGTTATCCAATCAAGGAAGCGGAGAACTGGCGTTCGGGCTTTTTGCCCGGCGTATATCAAGGCACGTTCATTGATTCACAGCACACGAAGTTGGAAAAACTCATCGAATACATCCGCAACAACTACACGTCGCTGAAGGAGCAGCGCCAGCAGCTCGACCTGTTGCACCAACTGAACGAGGAACACGACCAGCGGCGCAAACAGGACGCGCGTTTGGAAGCGCGCGTTCAGTCCTTCGAACTGGCCTATCGGATGCAGATGGAGGCGGCGGATGCTTTCGACGTGAGCAAGGAACCGCAGCACATTCGCGAGATGTATGGCGAGGGCGTCCACGCGCGGCAGATTTTGATTGCCCGGCGCCTGCTGGAAAAGGGCGTCCGTTTCGTTCAACTCTGGCACGGCGCAGGGCAGCCGTGGGACAATCACGACAACATCGAGGAGGCGCACCGGAAGCTCTCGAAGGAGATCGACCAGCCCATCGGCGCGCTGCTCAAGGATTTAAAACAACGCGGCATGCTGGAGGACACGCTGGTCATCTTCGGCGGCGAATTTGGCCGCACGCCATCAGTTGAGTTGAATGAATCGGGCAAGTCGAAAATGGGGCGCGACCACAATCCCTACGGCTTCAGCATGTGGTTGGCCGGCGGAGGCGTGAATGGCGGCACAGTTTACGGCGCGACGGATGAGTTTGGTTTCAAAGCGATTGAAAACAAAGTCCACGTCCACGATTTGCACGCCACGATTTTGCACCTGCTCGGTTTCGATCACGAGAAGTTCACCTACCGCTACGCGGGGCGGGATTTCCGACTGACGGACGTTTATGGCCGTGTGGTGAAGGAAATTCTGGCGTGATGGACTAACGATGGGGCGAGACTCCTGTCGAGCCCATGTCAGTTCCGCGTGATCGATCAGGGCTCGAGAGGACTCTAGCCCCACCAACGCAATTCAGAGCAACGCGGAATCATCTTTGGCCTCCAATTTTGCCAGGCGTTTCTTGATGGTCTCCACGTTTTTGGTCAGCTCGAAAATCATCTTATAGATTTCGTCCTGCGCTCCCTTGTCGGCGAGCGACGGCACGGCGGGATGGAGGCGCATCAACTCGCGCGCAACGGCGTTGCACACGTCCCGGATTTGTTTGATGGCAT
>Ga0066672_10000784_pt1 | contig 10649 bp, 9 predicted proteins | sample GraSoiAngelo_121_FD_62292 | JGI IMG/M metagenome (GOLD analysis project Ga0066672, IMG submission 62292) | Grasslands soil microbial communities from the Angelo Coastal Reserve, California, USA - 14_0919_12_20cm | ecosystem: Environmental > Terrestrial > Soil > Grasslands | place: USA...
GTAGAGCATTTTCAGCGCGGTTACGGCCTGGCTGGAATTGGTGCCTAGAACAATGCGGTCTGGCCAATTGAAGTCTTCCACCGCGCAACCCTCCGACAGAAAGAGAGGGTGCGACACCACGATCATGCTGCTGCCGGTTTCGAGCAACTTCGCTTCAATCCGCCGGGCGGTCCCTACCGACACCGGAGTAACCAGGACAAGGACCTGGCCGTGATCGCAGTGATTCGAGATTTCAATGGCTGTCCGTTCAATGTTCTTGCTGGAATCTTCGGCGAGATAGATGATCTCCGCACGCTGCACCATGGATGGCAGGTGGGTGGAGTACATCAGCCTTCCGGAGCGGACTCCACGGCGAACGATATCGCTCAGGTTCTTCTCATGGAAAGGCAAAATTCCGCTGGCCAGAAGCGTGGTATTCACACTGTCACTGCCGTAGGCGGTAACCGGCACGCCAAAATCGGCGAGACAGGCAGCCACCACCGTGCCCACATATCCGCACCCGTAAACTCCAATTTGCATATTGATCTCCTGCTACAAGGAGCGCTGCGAGCCTGACGGAAAGGGTGATTCGCGCGCTGCTAAAAATTACTTGGCCGTAAATCATTACAGCCCTTGGATTGGTTCATCCGCAAGGCCGAATGCGGACATGTACGGGCGAACGTACATGATGGCGTTTTGAAGAAGGGCATGTACTCTAGGAATCGGGTGCCCACTTCAGTCTACTTTGATCTCCACCTTGTTCCCGTCGGGATCGCGGACGAATGTTGAGAGGCCTTTTCCCAATGCGCCGTTATTTACCTCGGCTTGAGTCGGTTCGAGCCCTTTGCGCTTCAGGGTGGCAATGACATCGTAGATGCTGGAGCCTGTGGCTTGCAGGCAGAAGTGTTCTTCGCTCAAATTCGCCAGAGGCGCCGGGTTGGTCGGCGAGGCTTCGAACAAATCCAGAAGCGCATCACCGGCCCGAAAAGTGGTGACGTTATATCCGGCCTTGGACTTGCCTTCGTTTTCTATCGGCAACCCCAGGTGCTCGGAATAAAACTTTTTCATCGCCGCCAAGTTCTTGGTGACCAGCGCAATGTGGTCGAAACCTTTGTAGGTGAACACGATGCGATTTTAGCGGATTTCGGCCAAAATACCGAAAAAAATGGGAGCTATCACCCGAATTGCGGCCCTTGCGCTCATTGTCCGCCTGGGGCTTGCGAGACTATTCGGTTGATAACCTGTGGATCGTCGGGCAGTAGACCGGACTTCGGCAGTCTGCCAGTCAGGTCAACCCAGTTGTGCTCCATGGCAAAAACTCTCTTGAATAGCGGAAGGCTCTCATCCAACTTGCCCATGTTGACCAGCGCGATTGCGTGCCAATAGATCATCTCCGCGTTGTCCGGCACCAAGTGCTCGGCGGCGCCATATTCCCGCAGCGCGGCCTGATTATCGCGGAGTTCTACCGCTTTATCTCCGGCATTCATGTGATTGTAGGCGCGTTGCAGCGTGACCAGCCTTCGCATCTCCTTGAGCGGCTCCGGACTATCGTCTACCCGCAGATTGAAGAGGTAGTCGGACCAGGGACGCCCGCTGGATTTTGCCGGGACAATGATCAGGGCTGCCGATTGGCGTCCGCGAATGTCGCCGCCCACGGACTGCGCCGCATCCAAGGCCGCAAGCATCTTTTCCGCCAGATCGCCTTGAGTCGATTCGAATCCCTTGGACATGGCCGGCCAGATCTTGTCACTCGACATCAAGTTGGCCTGCACCGCATAGTTCTTTCCCACGCGCACGGTTCCTCCGGACTGGCCGCCGCATTGGAGCGTCGTCCCGTCACCGGATGAATCTCCAACAATGCCCCCTGCAGGCTGGATATCTTTGGCCCCGGTAAAGGTGGCCGCCCGTCCCTGGGTATCGATCATTGCCACCTGCCGGATGCTGCAACTTTCATCAGCCTGCAACAGCCCGCGCAAGGCATCGGGAGCGCTCCTGCCACTGCGCATCAAGTCCAGTCCCAGTGGGCCATAGCTGGGATCGAGGAAGGATTGGGTGGCCACGGCTCCCACGCCCGCCTCTGCCCAAGGCACTCCGCTGCCCACTGCGAACCAGTGTGACTGCACCGCTACTCCAACTTGGCCGGTGGCCGGATCAAAGGCCACAATGGAAAACGTATGGACCGGACGCAATGGCTTCTGTTGCGCACATGCAAATAAAGCAGGAATAAGAATCAAGACAATAAGGACAATACGGCGCACCTTGTACCCCCGAGGAAATTAAGAACTTAGAGCATTCTAATCCTAATTAAGGCCCTACGCGTGGCGGGCAGGATTCTGTTCTGAAAATGGAATAATCTCGGATAGCGCATGGCCCGCGGCCCATCAGAGCCAGCGGTAATGGTGCATTTTGAATTTCTCACCTTATGATCGCAATGGAGGCATGGAAACCTGCTTCGCTGAAAGCCAAGCCGCCGCAATCAAACATAATGTAATCACGATTGAGAAAGCGATGGGTATGATAAAGAGGTATCTCCAGCTCACAACCGTGATGGCGGCAAAGCAAAGGGCGAACGCCCACGCAGTGCCGCGCATGAGCGCCAAAGTCGCTGCCGGAAGGCCGCCAAGCTGCCATGCCAATATCGCCGCGAATAGGTAAAGCACGCCGACCGAGAATCCGGCCGCCACAAAGAGGTCCCAATACGTGCGGTTGAACCCCTGCACGTCAAAGTGAATGGACTGCATTGAGCCAAGAAGGGCATCAACTCCCCATTTGGGATCGGACTGGCGAAAGCCGAGTGTATGTCCTATCGCGAAAAGCAGCAGAAGAACAGCAGCGATTCGATAAAACATAGATGCTTTCATTCTTGCCTCCAGAGATCATGGCCGCGGACGCCGCTATCCTGCCGCGTAGATTCAAACGGTACCGTTACCGAGCTGTGTATCCGGGAAACCTTCCATGACGGCGCCGCAACTCATGATCGGATCTACAAATACTGGCTGGCGCTGGATGCTGCGATGGCAACTGCGGCAGCGGACTGCTGGCCCAACGCGGGGCTTCGCCGGGCTTCGATCATATCCAGCAAGACAAAGACATTGGGAACCTTCTTGGGTGAGACGGCAATGTTGTCGAGCCACTTTCCTTCGGCTTTAATTCGCAGCATGGCATCATCCATCCTGCATTTCACAATCGCGCTGTAAGGAACGGGCTCTTTGGATTTCCAGATTACGCCGGTTGGAGACAGTGAGATGCTCCCAAAAGCCACCGTGCCGCTGGAGCTGAGCATGCGCTCCGCATCCTGCCGCAGGCGCGGATTCACCGCCTGCAGAACCATGAGGATGGCCTCCTGCTGGTCACGGATATTCGAGCTGATATTGATTGTTCTGGGTCCCACAATCTGAAAGCTGCGGATCATCTTGTTGCCTTTTTTTGAGAGAGCCATGATGAGCAGGCCAATCAAGCCAAAATGTACGCTGATGTTGAGCGGTTGCTGGCCATATCGCGTTTCGGTAATCTCATCCCAGCGAAGGTCTTTCTCTTTCATCATCGATTTATAGGAAATGCCTTCAGCATGGAGAGTGACCTGCCGCCGGGCTGCCCACACGCAGGCAAAAGCAAGCAGCGCGGCAAAAAAAACAACAAAGCCCAACAAGGCCGGCTCAAGCTGGTGGGAATCAAAATAGATAGCCACAGCAACGGCGAGTATGATCAGAAAAGGAATGGCCGCAGCAACTCGCCACGTCCAACTGTCTTTAAAAGTGCGTTGGGGCGGAGATGGAAGCATGAAAACACCTCGGTAGGGGGTGTGCATAGAAGAACCCAAAACGCCGCGGTTGTCAAAGGATTTTGTTGGAGCGTGATTTTGTTGAGGCCAGGTATTACCGAATGCTGGCGGCAGAGCGCACACTGGTTTTCGCCCCATGCCATTCCTGCAAGGAACGCACGTTGATCTCATTCCGCTGCAGTGCCGCGATGCCTTCGGCTGCGGCCCAGGCGGCAGCCAAGGTGGTAATGGTGGGAATCCGATGGGTCACGGTGGCTCTGCGGATCGCTTTCTCATCAAACCAGGGCTCCTGGCCGTGCGGAGTGTTGATCACCAGTTGTACGCGGTCGCCTTTGATGAGATCTACCACATGGGGCCGTCCTTCTTTCACCTTGTATACGCGGTCCACCGGCAGGCCCACCTTCTCCAACCGGTCGGCGGTGCCGTGTGTGGCGACCAGCTTGAAACCAAGATCAATAAAGCGTTTGGCCAACTCAATCGCCCCATCTTTATCGCGATCGGTCACGCTGATAAAAACCGTTCCGCTGGTGGGCAATGTTTGGCCGGCGGAGATTTGCGCCTTGGCAAAAGCCTCGCCAAAACTCTCCGCCGAGCCCATAACTTCACCGGTAGATTTCATCTCCGGCCCCAGCACCGTATCAACGCCGGGGAACTTAGACCACGGGAATACCGGCGATTTCACAAAATAGCCGGCGCCGGTGGCCAGGTCCGTCCCTTGCTCAACGTTTTCAGGCAGGAACTCACGCAATTTCCGTCCGGTCATGAGACGCGTCCCAATCTTGGCCATGGGAACGCCGGTGGCTTTGGAGACAAAAGGCACGGTGCGAGAGGCGCGGGGATTGACTTCGATCACGAAGACCTTATCGTTCTGGATGGCGAACTGAATGTTCATCAATCCAATCACCTTCAGCGCGCGCGCCAGTTTGAAGGTGTATTCGCGGATGGTCTTCAGGGCCTCTGCAGGAATATTTACGGCGGGAAGCACGCAGGAAGAATCGCCGGAGTGGATGCCGGCTTCTTCGATGTGCTGCATGATGCCGCCGATCACAACGTCTTCGCCGTCAGAAAGCGCATCCACGTCCACTTCAGTGGCGCTCTCCAGAAAGTGATCAATCAATACCGGGCGTTCCTGCGAATACTCCACCGCTTCTTTCATATACCGGACAACGGACTCATCGTCGTAAGCAATCACCATGGCCCGCCCGCCCAGCACATAAGAAGGCCGCACCAACACCGGATATTGGACTCGCCGCGCACCCGCCACCGCTTCTTCCACATTGGTAGCCAGGGAGCCGGCGGGCTGGCGAATGTCGAGTTCCTCCAGCAACTTGCCAAACCGCTTGCGATCCTCCGCCAGATCGATGGATTCCGGAGAGGTGCCAATAATGGTCACACCCGCAGCTCTCAGTGGGAGAGCCAGATTCAGAGGAGTTTGCCCGCCGAGCTGCACGATTACCCCAACCGGCGCCCCGCTCTGGGCTTCATGCTCGTAGACCGCCAGCACGTCTTCAAAAGTCAGCGGCTCGAAGTACAGCCGGTCGCTGGTGTCATAGTCGGTGGATACGGTTTCGGGGTTGCAGTTGACCATGATGGCTTCATAGCCATCCTCATGCAGGGCAAAAGCCGCGTGGCAGCAGCAGTAATCGAATTCAATGCCTTGTCCAATGCGATTCGGTCCGCTCCCTAGGATCAGCACTTTTTTCTTGTCCGTGGGCGGGGCCTCGTCTTCTTCCTCATAGGTTGAATAGAAATAGGGCGTGTAGCTTTCAAACTCCGCCGCGCAGGTATCCACCAGCTTGTAGACCGGGCGGATATTGTTGTTCATGCGAAGAACACGGACCGCCGCAGCCCCGCACTTCAGCGAGAGCCCGATGCTTTCATCGGACATTCCCATGCGTTTGGCTTCCCGCAGAAGTTCATTGGAAATCGAGGTATGCTTGCCCAGCTCCACCAGGGCATCTGTAATTTCCTTGAGTTGATAGAGAAACCAGGGATCGATACCGGTCATCTTGTTCAGCTCTTTTACCGTCATGCCCTGGGCCAGCGCATAACGAAGATAGGTGAGGCGCTCGGGATGGGGCGTCACCAGGCGATGGGTCAGGATGCGCGGCTCAATGGGCTCGGCCCCAGCCCTCCTTCCCGTCTCCAGAGAGCGAATGCCTTTCATGAGGGATTCTTTGAACGTCCGGCCAATGGCCATGGCCTCGCCTACGGATTTCATCTGCGGCCCCAGACTTTCGTCCGTGCCGGGAAATTTCTCAAACTGCCATTTCGGTATCTTCACCACCACATAATCGATGCTGGGTTCAAAGCAGGCCGGAGTCTTGCGGGTAATGTCGTTGGGAATCTCGTCGAGCGTGTAACCCACGGCCAGCCGGGCGGCAATCTTGGCAATCGGGAAGCCAGTGGCTTTGGAGGCCAACGCTGAAGAGCGGGAGACGCGCGGGTTCATCTCAATGACCACCATGCGCCCGTTGGCGGGATTCACTCCGAACTGGATATTCGAGCCGCCCGTCTCCACGCCGACTTCCCGGATTACCTTGATGGCGGCGTCGCGCATGTACTGATATTCGCGGTCGGTCAGAGTCTGGGCTGGAGCCACGGTGATGGAATCGCCGGTGTGAACGCCCATGGGATCAAAATTCTCAATGGAGCAGATAATGATTACGTTGTCCGCAAGGTCGCGCACCACTTCCAGTTCATATTCTTTCCATCCCAGGACCGATTCTTCAATCAAGACCTCATGCACCGGAGAGAGATCGATGCCCCGCGCCAGAATTTCCATGAGTTCTTCACGGTTGTAGGCAATCCCCCCGCCAGTACCGCCCAGAGTGAATGACGGACGAATAATGACCGGAAAACCGATCTTGCCGGAAAAATCAATTCCATCTTTAAGGTTCGTGACCAGCGCAGACCTGGGAACATCCAGGCCGATCTTGATCATCGCTCCTTTGAACATCAGGCGGTCTTCCGCCATCTTGATGGCCCGCAGTTGCGCGCCAATCAACTCGACGCCGTATTTTTCCAGCACTCCGGTATCGGCGAGTTCCACGGCTAGGTTAAGCGCTGTTTGTCCGCCTACGGTGGGCAGCAAGGCGAATTTTCCCTGGTTCCGCCCTTCCATCATTTCGTATTCCTGGCGAATGATTTCTTCCAGATAGGTCCGGGTAAGAGGCTCGATATAGGTGCGGTCAGCCATCTCCGGATCGGTCATGATGGTGGCCGGATTGGAGTTGCACAGCACCACCTCATAGCCTTCACTCTTCAAAGCTTTACAAGCCTGGGTGCCGGAATAATCGAATTCCGCCGATTGGCCAATCACAATCGGCCCGGAGCCGATAATCAGGATCTTCGAGATGTCATTTCTGCGTGGCATAAGGCCTTATTCGTTCAAATACGAGATAAATGGCATGTCATCAAAACTCTTGTGCGCTTCGGGCACAATAGCTTCAGGGACTTCTTTGGCGCGTACCGGCCTGGGGATCGTTTTTTCATTTCGAGTATCAAAAAACCGGCTGGATTGATCCACCATCTTACCTGATGCGTTGGCTGTGCGAGTCTCTTCGTAACCCCATCCCCAGACGGTCCGCATTTCGTAGTGAAACCCTTGCAGTTTTCCGGTTTCCCCGAAGCAATCATCCTGATAGCGGTCAAAATCATCTCCGGGCACAAAGGTTCTGACGTAATGCTTGCCCGAAGGATCGGAGTGGACAATGAACTCGGAATCCTCACCGGAATTCAATTGAGGCAGGCTCTTGATGTCGCGATATTCCTTCCAGCCCTTGGAAGTGGAATTGACAAAGATATGCAGAGAGGCTCCATCAAAATCAACTCCGCACTGGCTGGCAAAAACTTTTTGAGGATCCTCAGTTTTCTGTTCGGCTTTGCTTTCCTGCGGAGGTTTGGAGTCAGCCTGGGCAAATATCAAAGAGACGGAGAAAAACAAGGCAATCGCTGACAGCAGGATTTTATTTCGACACGGCATCAGGTCGTTTTCCCCTTACTCGAGCCTTCCTGCCCGCCGGAGAGGATATGTACTCTGTCTGTGGAATCCTGCTTTGAGCCTACTTGAGCGTGAGTTGGTGGTTTACTGATCGGACCATCTGGGCTTTGAAAGGGCACGGCTTCACAGGTTGCGGAAATAGGCACGTTTCGGATCTTGATTTGAAAGGGCACGGCTTCAGCCGTGCCGCTAGTTGGAACGGATAGTGGCTTTAGCCACTGAGGTATCGGGTCTAAGCTGAAACCCGCCACAGATGAATATGAGTATTCCTCTGGCCTGCTCACAATCTTCTTTCTGACGGGATTCAAATAGATGTAATTTCTGTGATTCTGATAGTCCTCAGAATCCCGAATGCGATGGTCGGAAAAACCTCTTTGCCAGATTTCCCAGGGGTACTTAAACTCTAACTTCGCCCTGCGAGAATAGCCGCCCTTCACATACTGAATCGCTCTCTCCAAACTGATCTTGGGCGTAATCAGCAGATGAAAATGGTCCGGCATGAGCACGAATTCGTGGAGCAGATATCCAGACTCGCGATAATGAAACAACACTTCTAGAAATAGCTTTGCCCACCGGTCAGCAAACTGGAGCGCAGCGCCTTTCAAAAAGTCTGCGCCAGAATTCTCGCTCATCACGATACGTTGAAAAGGGCACGACCCAAGCCGTGCCCTCCTATGATGATTGCCACTCCTTTCGGTCATCTCTTCTTCCACTCCTCCATCATTCCCACAAAGTCATGGAAGAGGTAATGTGAGTCATGGGGACCGGGTGAGGCTTCAGGGTGATACTGCACGCTGAAGAGCGGCAGGCTGCGGTGGCGCAGGCCTTCCAGCGTGTCGTCATTCAAATCGATGTGCGTCTTGATGACCTCGGAGTCTTTCAGAGAATCGGGATCCACGGCAAAGTTGTGGTTATGGGCCGTAATCTCGATCTTGCCGGTCTCCATTTGTTTCACTGGATGGTTCCCGCCATGGTGGCCGAACCTCAGCTTGTAAGTCTTGCCTCGAAGCGCCACGCCAATCAACTGGTGTCCCAGGCAGATGCCAAAGATCGGCGTCTTGCCCATCAGATTGCGGATGTTTTCGTGGGCGTAGGTACACGGCTCAGGATCGCCGGGGCCATTGGAGAGAAACATGCCGTCGGGTTTGAGCGCCAGAACGTCTTCCGCGGTGGTGGTGGCCGGGACTACTGTCACGCGGCATCCCTGGTCCACCAGCATTCGCAGGATGTTTTGTTTGATCCCAAAGTCATAGGCTACTACATGGTTGGCGGGCGGCTGGTCCTTCACGCCGACAATTTCCGTAGGCTCGTGCGAGCGCGTACCCGTCTCCCATTGATAACACTGCTTGGTGCTGACGACTTTGGCCAGATCGGTGCCATCCATCTTGGGGATGGCACGGGCCTTGGCGACCAATTTGCCAATATCAGTCTCAATCGACGAAATCACTCCGCGCATCACGCCCTTGGTCCGCAAATGACGCACTAATGCCCGTGTATCGATATTGCCGATCACGGGAATTTTGAACTTCTCCAGATACTCATCCGCCACTTGCTGGGAGCGCCAGTTGGAACTGATGGGCGAGAATTCGCGCACGGCCAAGCCTTCGATGTAAGGCCGCGTGGCCTCATTGTCATCAGGATTGGTGCCGTAATTTCCTATCTGGGGATTGGTCAGAACGACAATCTGCCCGGCGTAAGAAGGATCGGTAAAAATTTCCTGGTAGCCGGTGATGGAAGTATTGAAAACAACTTCCCCGTAACATTCGCCTTTGGCCCCAAAACCTTTTCCGCTGAAGCTTCTTCCATCTTCCAGCGCGAGGATCGCCTGCATTGCATCTCCGGGGGAGTGGATTTTAAAGATTTTACCACGAAGGTCAGCGCAACACTCCCAACCGCTCCACGGGCCAATAGCCAAACACGGCCTTGCCATAGATAAAGTCCCGCGCCACTGGGCCAAACTCGCGGCTGTCATTGGACATGGTGCGATGGTCACCCATTACAAAATAGCTGCCAGCTGGAATTACGATCTCCGCGTAGGAGCGTGAATCCAGGTACTGCTCCGGCACATATGGCTCCGGCTTCCATTGTCCATTCAGGTAGACACGGCCATTGGTGACCCGTACGCGGTCGCCGGGGATCCCAATCACCCGCTTGATAAAGTTCTTGCGCGGGTCCCGGGGATAGCGAAAGACTATGATGTCTCCCCGCCCGATGTCTTTGAGGCGGTAAACCAGCATGTTAATAAAGATCCGCTCCTGGTCTTCCAGTCCGGGCTCCATGCTTCCACCTTCCACCTTCACCGGTTGGTAAACAAAAAGAATGATGAAGAGCGCAATGATGATGGAGAAGAACAGGTCGCGAATCCCGGAAAACACAATGCGCCTGTGGGTGCTGGGAGGTTGTAACGGGACCGTCTGCGCCTCTCCGGGTACTGGCACTTCAGCTTCGGACATCGGGGGCATTTGGGACATGGGATTGAGAGCGTTCTCGCTCCGTATGATTATACGTACCATCTATGCTTTGAAAACATTACAAAATATCGCCGTCTTGAAGTAGAATGTCACCATTATGAAACGCATGTTAGGCATACTTATTGTCGTTTTTGCTACCGCCATGACCCAGGCCCAATTGGGCAAGAGTGATGTTCCAGCCTTCCACGACAAACCGCCGGCCGCCAGTGAAAAGCTGCCGGCAATCTGGACGCCGGCACAGCTTGCCAAAGCAGGCTTTAAAGAGCCGTTCCAGAAAGAGGCCTACGCGGCGGCTGCCAAGGCTCCAGCGCTCATGTACCAGATGCCCTGTCTTTGCCATTGCGATCAACATGCAGGGCACACCAGCCTCCGTTCCTGCTTTGAAGGCGACCATGGAGCAAAGTGCGATGTTTGC
>Ga0066672_10000785_pt1 | contig 10648 bp, 12 predicted proteins | sample GraSoiAngelo_121_FD_62292 | JGI IMG/M metagenome (GOLD analysis project Ga0066672, IMG submission 62292) | Grasslands soil microbial communities from the Angelo Coastal Reserve, California, USA - 14_0919_12_20cm | ecosystem: Environmental > Terrestrial > Soil > Grasslands | place: USA...
GTGATCCTTACGAAAGGGCAGGCTAGGATCAGTCTACCAGTCTTGACTGGTATGGGCTACTGGGTTGAGGTTCCTGCCTGAAAGCGCGATCTCACGACTGATACTTGGTGCCTTCCTGTCGGCTTCCATCCACTCTACAGCTCCTCTTATAATCGCAGTTTAGTCAATTAGACCCTTCTCACAGAATCTCCTGATGCAGACGCAGGACTTTCAGGTTCGGTCGAGAGCATCTTTCTCGGGTTCGGCCAATAGGACTTCGGAGTGGCGTTTGCTTCTTCGCAATAGAAGACTTGGACTTTGGGCTGGATCTCATGGCATAAAGCTAAGAAATCTTCTGGTGCCGCGAAACAGACTATCTTAGGAAGAATCTCTCTCTTGCCTAATCCAGCCTTTTCTCTTGCCTGTGGCTGGCGAAAGATGTGCCAGTATGACAAGGCCTGGCCGACTGCCTCGTAGTTAAGTTCGAATTGTGTCTCTATTGTCCACGCCTCATCCCGATCTGGGGGATAGAAGACCGCGTCGGCTTCGCATTCGGTGAGCGGCTTTGTCGCTGTGACAAAACCATCGTAATGCTTGAAATGTTTGTTCCAGTCCTTGTATGGAGCCGGCCTTCCTACGCAAACATTTCTTTTGAAGATGGTCGTCCAGAAATTTGGGTCATGGGTCAGATGCCTCCTCTCTCTCAGCTCTGCTCCGAATGCGTTGGTCATCGCCTTCTCGAAACCATTGGAGCGACTTCTTCGACCAGTCGTAAGTTTCCCCAGCTCGACCATTAGCCCGCTACGCCACTGCCAAGGCACGTGCGCCGTACCTTCTTTCCAAGGGTCTTCTTCGCGCTTCATTTCTCCCAGCCGCTCACCCATTCGGACATCTCTTCCTTGTCACATCGATTCGAACGGCAGTCCCAGATAATGGTTAACGGCTACAAAAGTTGTGTGCCCCTGCGAAACAACAATCTCAGGGAACCGTTCTGGATAAGACGAAACAAGCCATGACTCCCAAGTCTTACGCGTTGTCTTGGGTCCGAGTCCTACTGGATCGAGCTTGGAATACTCCGCCCACCGCTCCAAGTTATGACTCCATCCACTCCAAGAGGGAAGCGGCTTGGTCTTGAAGAAATAGCGGACGATTGTGCGTCCCTTGTCGCTTAATCGGATCCACCGTTCACGTTGCTGTCGCTTGACCTTCTTCTGAGCATTTTCTGGAAGATGTATGAACCGGCCGTCAAGCTAGTCCGGGTTCTCCTGTAGACGCTGTGCCTCTACGTACCGAAGACCCGTCAGCGATAACGCGTCAAGCCTGGTCTGGTTCTCCTGACTCCTAGCTCCCTTCCAGAGTAGCTCGTATTCCGCGGGTCGGAGGACACGGACTCCGCCCTTGATTATCGGTTTCGGCATATCAGTACCAACTAATAGTGATACATCCTATAGCCCTTTTCTAAGTCGCCCTTGCTCAGCCGAGCGTGGACTGACGGGCCGAGGTATCACTTCTAATGTAAAAGTGAGGGATCCTTTCTCCCCTATCTACTCAGACGGAGCGTCCGACTGAATCCTAGTTGGGACACGCTCCCGGCCTTTGACCGGTGATGGTGACTGTGAAGGTGGTGCTGTCGGTAAAAACCGTGCTGGTTCCTGTTATGGTGAACGTTCTGCTGGGAGTAGATGAGCAGATGGAGGCTGATACCATAATGGTTATGGTCTGACCCGGAGTCGTGTTGAAGGCGGTCTGAGAATAGCCTAAGAGGGGTCCGCTCAACGCAATGTCATAGTTGGGGCTGTTAGAGAGCGTTATCTGGCCACTGAACCCAAAGCTAGTGATGGTCAAATTTGTGTGTCCTGTCGCCATGCCCCCCGGGCTGGGGGCGGACATGTTCAGGGTTACAGGGTTCATGGACATTGTGAAGGATTGTATGCTCATGCTACCTATGAAGCTCCCCCAACAGTCTGGTTTAGGCAGAGCGGGATCCCCGGAGGGACATTTGACATTGCTGGGAGCGTATTCGCCTGCCACCCACACGACGCGTTGATCCGAGGGATCAACAGCTGCTCCGTAGTAGTCGCCCCATCTTTCCCCCCCTCCAAAGCCGGTCTTGAGGATTGCAGGCTGTCTTAGGCTGTCCACAGGTTCGTTTACGCTTTGTCCCGTAACAGCGATGCTGAACGGGATCGTCGAAGAATAGTACCCGTAGACGACATCAAGGTTTCCGTTCCCATCAATCTGAAGCGCTGGGAAGAAGAGCTCCTGACCAGCTATTCCGAAATCGAAATCTTGTAAGACGCTGCTTGTGTTAGTATTGATCTCCGTTAGCCTAATGCAGCCCACATTCAGAGTCCCGTTAATGGGCGTACAGCCATCGTTTAGCGTATACCAGAGCTTTCCTTTGAACCAAGCAGCGGCTTGAACACGAAAATCATAGCCCTCATTATTTTCAGACGGGGGAATCGCGGGCTGCGTAACTGCCGCGATGGGAAGATTTGTCTGTACAGTGGTAACATTGCCAGGTGGGGTCCCACTTAGGGCAAAAAGCCGGGTGACGTTTGTCGGGTTTATTCCAGTGCTAACCATGTATTCTGTAGTTGTAGGGCTAAGAGACTGTACCGGGTGGACCGACACATACGGCGAGGTGAATGAGCTAAGGTCGATACTTGAATCTCCCGCGACTAGTTCACTTTTGTTTATGACACAAATGTTGGAGACCCCTGAGTTGCTGGTGTTGGCGCTTATGACAATCTTATCGTCATTGACCCCCAGCTTCGGTTCGTCACCGCCACAAGAGGTGAAGTTGTATACATTCCACGATCCTAACGCGTCGTTCGAACTTGAGACCGCGAGCGTTCCAATGTTTATTGTGGCAAACCACCTCCCAGAAGAGCCATCATAGATCACGCTGGGATCCGATAAGGGAAATCGACTCGACTTGAAGAATGAGCTGAAAGTAGAATTTCTAAGGGAAGCTCCTTGTTTCGAGAAAATTTCAACTTTTGAATTGGCCATTTCGACAACGTTGTCGGGCCCTGCTGCAACCTGGGGGTCGGGTGCCGTGGGCGGGTTGGATTCGCTAGAGTTTTCTCGGATCCCGTCAACTCGGGCGAATATGCTCGCAGGGGGCGAGGTCAGTATAGCAGAGTTTGGGACAGACATGATAGGAGTACGGTTCCTGGAATCCAGAGTCGCATAAGGGAGAAAGCCGAACATTTGTGAGAGACTGGCGCAGAACGCCAGCGAAACGAGGGTTACCAATAGGAGCTTAGACTTCAAAGACACCAGCTCGGCCCAATCCCGTTCCCCACGCCCAGAATTGTCAGTCATGCGAGCCGAGAAAAATAATAAGGTTTGAGTGTACAAAAGACCACGAATGAACAATTCTCTGGACACGATGAACAGGTGTCCGGTTCAATCGACTTCTGGCACGAGCAGACGAACGTCGTGGCCTAGGACTTTTGAATCTCTCTTTGGGCGAAGCGGCGCGGCATTACCTAAGAACACTCAGATGAAAATAGAAGTGGGTGTTTTCTGCTCGTCTCCAGAGACCAAATCTCGTATCAGCTCGACGCGTGGGTTCGGCGAATGTACTACTCGTAACACAAAACACGGAGGTAGGCGGATTTGTGCAACTGCTCAGAGGACTTCGGAAGCCTATAGCTTGTCCAGTACTTTCAGAACTATTATCGCTATGACAACGATACCGCCCGCATAGGCAAGAGTATCGTGCAGTAGCCATCCCAAGGTACCGGTTACGAGGGCCGCGACAAAGTTCTGTAGCATCCGGTTGGGCTTGTCAGCATATTCGATGTCGGAGAGCAGCAACAGCACTTGGAAGACGGAGAAGATAGCGCTGGCAATCGGGAAGAAGGATGTGATGACGCGACGATCGACAGTACGATGTATCCGAAAATTGCACCTATTGCTGAATCGGCCGCTGAACTCGCTAACTTATGCAAGCCTTACGGTGTTGCTCCTCTTGACACTTTATGAAAAAGTTGCGATTAGCCTATCTGAGTTTTCGCCGCTCGTGCTGCTCAGAGCATTCTCGACACAGGGCAAGTCGAAATGTGTTGCCGTAGAGACCTTTGACTTCAGCGCCCTTCCGCTTACAGCCGCAGTGACACTTGCAGCGGTCGGGATCGGGCTTCATGTCGACAATGAGTGGAAAGGATGATTCGCATAATAATCAGCCTCAACCGAGCAGCTGGATACACCAGTGACGGTGTACCAAAACGCCAAGCCGACTAGTACAATAGGCAAAAGAACGAGAGTAGCCAGGAATCTTCGTCAAAGATTTGCCGGGCAAGAAGGCTACTCGAAGACAGTCGAAAATGCTCACGTTTCTGTGTGATAAATGTAATTTCGGGTTTAGGTTGAATTTATCAGACGATGCATACGAAATCCTTGTAGAGCCATGCGAGCGCCTAGGGCATTCGCAAAGAATCGAAAGGCCGTGTCCTAAGTGCGGAACTCTAAACATTCGCTACTGGCATAACAAACACACGCTTGTCTACGCGGTTGGCTCCGGCAGGGATCTTTCCACAAACGAGGCTTTCCGTTAACCATGTGGAGTCCTAGAAGAATCATCTACGCTGAGTTTGCGATCTTCGGCGGACTTCTTGGAATCGCATCGTCGGTATTCACCTTGAAAGCGTCTGACATGGCAAACATGACGAACACATTTGCTACCGTAAGCGGTGTTCTTCTGGGGCTGTACTTTGTCGTTAAGGCGCGGCAAGAGGAAAGTGAAGCTCCTGTGACCGAATTACTGCTTTTCTCGATCCTTCTTTCTCTAATTTCCAGTGTTATCTCCTATGGCCAAGCTCAGTACAGCTCGATTCTCTTCACAGTCAGCGCGCTGATGTTTGAGGCCTCGACTGTCTACTTTGTCATCCGAACGCAGCTACTTGGTCCCTTGGGAAAAAGATAAGACTTTGCTAACCAAAGGGACCTTTGGCAGTCGAGAATAATTGCTGTGCTTCAATCCTGCTCATGACACGATCTGTCGAACCGCTTCTGATGATCGGACCGTGGTTCTTCAGCCAGTATGGCTTGGCAGAGCCTTCAGGGATTTCCACGACAACAACGGATTTCCCTTGCAACTCTACTTTTCTTAATGTGAACTTGACTGGGGGGTCGCAGAACTCCCGGCCGAAGTTCTGGATCCGTTCCTCTATTTTCATTAGATCGGAGTCCTGGACCCCGTTGACTTCGCCATGGTCGTCGATTCCCAGAAGGATGAGGCCCCCTCTGAGGTTGGAGAAGGCGACCATGGTCTCGGCAAATTCCATGTTGTTCTTTGGAAACTCCAGCTTGAACTCGGTCGTCTCGTTCTCGCCTTGATCGATGATCTTCTGCACTTCCTCAGATGCCAGCTCGAACTTTACACCAGGGCCCGCTGGATAGGAGACAAAGGATCTTCTGAGGTCAACCAGGTCCCCCACATTAGAGGTTAGCGTCAGATAGATTAGTCCCGGCTTGAAACTCAGGGGAATTTCGGCCAAACCTTGCGGGAATGTTAGATCTGAGTTGGTTGATGGCCGATAAGACCCGGTGTACGCTTCCTGGACGAAGAGTTTCCCTTTGAGAGAGGAGAAATCTTGCTTGCCGTGTGCGAGAGATATTCGGATGTTCTTGGAGCTTAACACAACTTGATCAATCTTGGCATCCATGTTCGGAAAGAGGAAGAAAAACTTCCCAGGCAGATCAATTCTAGTAGGTTCGATCTTCATCCACTGCCCCCATGCTGTCTGGCCATCGGGATAGAGCGGAAGCTCGGGCTTCACTGGTAGAGGGCCAGGAATGGACCCTTGCGACTGGAACTTGAACTTGTAAAAGTCACAACCCCACTCTACAGGGAAGTACTCGTAGTCACTCGGCATGAATCGTTCGTATGGCCAGGTGACAGGCTCAAAGTCACCCTTTGCAGCGATGTCGAACCCTGCGAGCGAAGCGGTACCTTCACCCACTAGCCTCGTTAGCCACTCGTCGAACGCTTCTTGTGTGAGACTGGTTTCTAGAAGGATTAACGTGCCATAGTCTAGGGCGTGAGTTGGTTGCGTGGGTTTGTCGGAGAGAATGGCATATCCGCCGACTGGTTTTAACTGGCCGTCAGCGCGGACGAGCGCGAGCATCACCCTGGCTGATTGGTAATAGGTTCTCTTGGAGAGGATACTCTTGATTTCTTTCAAGGATGAAGCAGGGTCAAGAGTCATGATGACGAACCTCCCTCGCGTCTCCTTATACATTGTCCGTTATTGGTCAAAATTCTAGCTAGGGACCCCAGGGGTGAGTATTGCTGACGATGGTGGTCTACGTGGATGGACTCTGCGAGCCCGTGAATCCTGGTGGCACGGCAACCTACGGTTACGTCATTAGAAACGAGGCTGGTAGAGTTATTGCTAGAAAATCTGGAGTTGTAGGGAAGGGACCGGAGATGAGCAACAACGTGGCCGAGTATGCGGCTCTCTGCGAAGCACTCCGTTTCCTGATAAGGGAGAAGATGACACGGCTGCCCATCGAGATAAGGAGTGACTCCAGACTTCTCGTCAACCAAATGAAAGGCGAGTGGAAGTTTCACAAGGGACTCTACGCCCAAAAATACGAAGAGGCCAAAGCCCTAGCCACTCAGTTTGACAGAGTCAAATTCAGATGGATGCCTCGTGAACAGAACAAGGAAGCAGATGCTCTCAGTCGAGAGGCCTACGGCACCGGATTGATCTGAGTCTTCTCATTCCCAAATGCTGGTATCACAATCCCTATGGTTCTGTTGCGGAATCCAAAGATGGGCCAGCCATTGAGTGCTGTTGAATCAGCGAATGCTGCGTCAAAGGCGTTCGACTCAGAGTTACATGTGAAGCTCTCCGAAGGAGCCCAACAGCTACTCAATCTAATTCCAGAGGACGGCTCACACGTCGGCAACACCTACCTCCGATCCAACCTAGGGTGGACAATAGAAGAATACTGGAAAGTCAGACAGGAGCTTCTGAACCACAAGTTAGTGACTACTGGAAGAGGCCGCGGTGGTAGCGTTGGACGGGCGGTGGAGTCGCTTGTCTTCGACGTCGGCAAGGCTAAGGCCGCCTATGGCCTGGTGAAAGAGGAGGCTGACCTGTACACTCCTCTCAAGAAATGGCTTGGCTCGGACTGGGGAGTTGCCGCTGAAGAAGAGGGTGACTATCACTGGGTCGAAGTTACAGCTTCGCCATCTGGTCGCAAGCGTGAGAGTGGGAAGTGGTCGCGCCCAGACGTCACATTTGTACAAGTGAGCACCTACGAACTAATTCCACGGCCGACCATCGAGGTTTCTTCGTTTGAAGTTAAGAGATACAATGACGCTCTCGACCTCTCAAGTGTCTATGAGGCCGCTTCTCATTCGAGATGGGCTCACTACGCTTACTTGGTGGTTGAAGATAGTGCTTCGAAATCTCTGACACTATCGCCGCGTTTTCAACAAGAGCTGTCGAGGTACGGCGTCGGGCTTCTCAAGATGTCCAGAGTTGACGCAACTTACCAGATAAAGGAAGAGGTCGAGCCAATTCGTCAAAGTCCATCTGACGCTGACCTGAACGATATGCTGGAGCAATTCTTCGATAATCTAGACGAAAAGCAACTGAAGCGCTTCAAGAACGCCATCGGTAAATAGCGTTGAGGAAGGCAGGCCGCTCTAATGGTAAGAAAGAGAGTTCAGGGAAAGATGGTGGAGGTTCAGAAGTATATCGATCCGGACAAGACCAGCCCTATGGCGGTGTTGGCTCTTCCAGACTCTGTAATGAAAGGACCAGTTTATTGAGGCTGGCCTGTTAGAAACGCATGGAGTCGCTCTTCCTTAAGGGCCTGGAGTGCCTTGAGATAGTTCAACGAGTTGTTCATGTGGCTCGTAAACTTGCCCATGAAGTCATCTAGATTCTTGAAATCTATGTATTCTTCGATAAGCTTGAAAGTCCTCAATCGTGGAGTCAACCACTCTTCGAACCAGACGTCTGGCTGATCATATCCAGAGTCGAACATTAGTGAACCTATGAGCCAGATCATCCGCGGGGACCACTTGAACTTGAGCGATCCCATGTCAACGCTGATTGTCTGCCCTGCATTCTGGCGTTCAGCCATGGACCCATCTCCATCGTGTGCCTGCTGTCCATTGGCAGACCCTGTGGCTGAATTCGCGATACCGTTCTCCGTCGTGTTCGTGTTCGGCCTATTCTGTTCGACCGTCACGTAGGTTCTGGAATCCGGTAACGGAAGACCGGCGATCCTCTCGGTCGGAAGATCCGAAGGGCTCATTGAGGTTGTTGGCACATGTCCGCTCTCTGTCAACGGAGGAACGGATTTTGTATAATAGTAAACAACGCCGCGGGGAACCGCCATAATTCGGGATATTTCAGTAACGCTCAGACCGAGCTTCTTGTAATTAACCATGGTTTGCCGCTGAAGCGAGGTCACACGAGGTCGACCTTTCCGGTCCAACTCGGAGTTCTCCTCTTCCGCGGACAGATCCGACGCAGGATCACCAGGCCGTCCTTTGGCCGCAAAATCACTCTCGGTTTGGCCGCTAGTGGCGTTCCTATTCGGCCAAAGGTCTTTTCTAGGAGTCTTGGCAAATCGTGTCAACGGTCTAGTGCCCCCTCCACAGTTCTACATGGCCCTCCCAAGGATTTCGCAGGTCCGACTCTGAATCGTTGCTGGCTTGTTTGGCGACCCTCTCGTAATTCCGCTCTGCGCCTAAGGTTCGTTTTGCCCAGAAACTTGCAGCTAAGATCAGCAATTCTCGATCACGTCACAATCTTCGACGATACTTGGGCCGTTGGCTCGCCAGCTTTGTTCGAAGCTCCACGAGAGCTGAGAAATACGGGTCCTCGGAACACATGCGGTCGAGGTCAATGTGGAAAATGGCGGCCAGAGGCGCGTCTGGGTCGTGAGAAACCATACGTGCAATCATTACTGCTGATTGGTAGGAATGAAACAGTCTTCTGTGAGACTTTCCTGGGAGTCTCTTGCTCGGCGAATCCATAGCGCGATGGACCTCTGTGAATTTCCTTCCGAAGAAGATTTTCGAAGCATATTCGTGCGCTTTGCGAGAGGGCATTATCAAATCTCGCTCGATTGATTATGAGCCTGCATCTGGCCTGGCTCTACAGAACCTCGGACTAGTTGGATACTCCTCCTCGTCAAACTCCTCTGATGAGATTCAATGTAGTAGTCAATGAACGCACGTATCACTTGACAGGTTGTCTCTCCGTTTTCATGGCACAGTTCCTTGAAACGAAGCCTTTGGTGTTCTTCCAAACGAAAAGAAGTTGAGTCCCATCTCTTGGCGGGAACCGTAGCGCTAGTTGCCTTCTCCAATCGCAGAATTATCCATGGAGCAGTGAGTTCTCCCTCTTCTTCTACCGTGAAGACCGCTGGTAAACCTCGCCTTCTGGCGAAACCTTCCATGAGGCGCGCCTCATGCGCAGAAACCGTGCACCGCGCTTTTCCTCTCTCGTCAAAGTGGATTCTCATGTAAGCTCTACCTGAGGATTATTCGACGGTCTATCGCAGTTTTCCCGGAAATCATGTCAGGTGGGTCGTCGAGTAGAGTTCATTAGGAAGGGGCCCCAAATAGTGGCCCGATGACCGTTTCTAAGGGCGAGTGGTACGAGCGAATAGGATGGTACCTGGCAACGCGCGGGCCATCGCCTTTTTCGGCTCTCATGAGCGGAATAGGGCGCGAAATGGGTTGGCGAAGCGGGCCCAGAAAAGCACTGAAGAATATGGTAGCGACCAATCGAGTTGAACATTCTGATGAGACTTACAGGTTGAACGATCGTGGAGCGCTCGATCTAGCAAATAGTTTGATTCAATCAGGGAGATTCAAGAGTCTCTCAGTTCCCATGACCGAACCACTTCGAGATCTAACCAAGGAGGGCGCTGGCCAGACTCTCTTTCGCTCAAACTTTCGTCGGACCGATCCGGTCTTCTTAATGCTCGCATCGACTGGAAACGTGCTGTCCATGGCCGCAAGTGCCGTGAACATGTTGACCGGATCTAGCCGAGTCGCCGTATCGTGCTAGAATTCCAATCGTAACTACCCGATTAGAAATGCATATTCTGACCGAGAAGATTTCGAGTAGGTCAACCAGTACAGTTATGCATTGGCCGACCACAGCCCTCTAGCCGATTCCGGAGGATTCTAGCTTCATCGCTAGTTCCTGTTCCATGCGGCTGGGATTCACAAAGAGTCGTTCGCGCCAGTTGCTCCGCTGACTCGACATCTGTAGGGTTGAGGAGCCCTTCCGCTATTTCTCAGAAACGAGAGTGAAACTGTAGAAAAGTTTCAGAACAAGGCTGTTACCACTCCTCGGGGTCGGCGTCGTGCCGCTACGGGTTGAGTCCATATGCATCGACGAGAACCATACATTTGCCCATCGGATTTAGGGAACCGCGTCTCGCATCGCTGAGGCCATTCCCCGAGATTCCAAGCGTGGAATTCTCCATCTGAACCGCTGATCTGCTTGTGGGTTACAACTAAAATTAGTCTAAGCCAACGAGAGTATTTAGCGCCGGTGTAATTCGTGGCGCGTGGGGGGAGAGGGGTCCGGATAGTTCGGGCACCTAGTGTCTCGCGGTTTAGAATCGCCAGTCTAACGATAATCTTCTCTGTCCCTTTTTCCCTGCTGGGGGC
>Ga0066672_10000787_pt1 | contig 10624 bp, 6 predicted proteins | sample GraSoiAngelo_121_FD_62292 | JGI IMG/M metagenome (GOLD analysis project Ga0066672, IMG submission 62292) | Grasslands soil microbial communities from the Angelo Coastal Reserve, California, USA - 14_0919_12_20cm | ecosystem: Environmental > Terrestrial > Soil > Grasslands | place: USA...
GGTTCGCGCGAACAAGGCGGATTGCATACGGTCGGCGACCTCGCGCATTGGAAGGTGAAGATCGAGGAGCCGGTGATGACGGACTACAAAGGGATTGAGGTTTACAAGCTCACCTGCTGGACGCAGGGGCCGGTGATGTTGCAGGCGCTCAACCTTCTGGAGAACCTGGACGTGCAACCGATGGGCTACAACAGTGCCCGCTACCTTCACGCGATTTACCAGGTAATGAACCTGGCCTATGCCGACCGCGACTTTTACTACGGCGACCCCGACTTTCCCCCCGAGGAGCCGATTCGCGGATTGCTGTCGAAGGACTATGCCAAAGAGCGACTCAAGCTCGTTGATTGGAAGAGGAACAATCCGGACATCCGGCCTGGCGATCCTTATCCGTTTCAAGGCGACACGAATCCGTTTCTGAATCTCCTGACCAACTGGTCGAATCTCAAGACGAACAAAGCGGATGCAGGCGGGACGCCATCAACCGCGTTCCTGGACGTCGACCAGCAATCACCCGAAGCCCAGGCGCAATTTGACGCCGACTTCCGCGCCGGCACGACCTCGATTCAAGCGGCGGACGACAAAGGCTGGGCCATTTCCGTGACACCCAGCGGCGGCTGGCTCCCGGCCTGCGTGGCGGGCAACACCGGCATCGGCATGAGCCAGCGCATGCAAAGTTTCGTGCTCGACGAAGCGGAGAACCCGTTCAACGTGCTCGCGCCCGGCAAACGTCCGCGCGTTACTCTCACGCCGACGCTGGCGTTGAGGAACGGCAAGCCTTTCCTTTGTTTTTCCGTGCAGGGCGGTGACACGCAGGACCAGAACCTGTTGCAGTTCTTTCTGAACGTCGTCGAGTTCGGCATGACCGTGCAGGAAGCCTGCGAAGCGGCGAACATCACCAGCTATCAGATGCGCAGCTCGTTCGGCGAGCACAAGGCGGAACCGGGCCGCATGACGCTTGCGGATGAGATGCCCTCGTGGGTGCGCCGGGAACTGACGCGGGTGGGCTACACTTTGAACTTCGTGAAAAAAAACTCCGGCCCGATTACAGCGATTTACTTTGATCAGGAGCACGGCACCTTGTGGGGCGGCGCCAGCAACCACGGCGAGGATTACGGCATTGCCTGGTGAATTCTCAGCCCGCCAGCGGATGCTTTCGCTCTTTCAACGGAAAATCCACGCGCCGGGCGCTCAACGCCGCGCGATAGACCGCCATCACCATCTCGACCGCCCAGGCGCCGTTGCGACCGCTGCATTCCGGCTCGCGATCGCGCGCGATGGCGTCGAGCCAATCGCCCACGGGGCCGGGATTGTCCGCCGGCGGGGAATTCACCAGCGGAGCATCGAGCGGTTCCCATCTGTCTGTCTTGCCTTCGGCTTTCCACGCGGTGGAACGGCGAACGAAAACGTTTGGGGAGATATCGCAGTTGATGCGCGCAACCGCTTTGCTGCCGTACAACTCGATGCCCCAATGCCCGACCGTCTCGCGCAGCTTGGCATCGCTCGTGAACGTGGGGTTCATCCCGTTTGCAAACCCGAATTGCGCGAATACCCTGTCGCCGGCGACGTATCCGACGTTGTCCTGCACGATGCGGCGGTCGCCGGGGGTTATGTCGTGCCCTTGCCAAAGCACACGGGCGGTGCACCAGAGAGGATCGCCGAGGAACAGGCGCATCAGGTCGAACAGGTGTGAGCCGAGCACCATCATGTCCTCTCCGCCGGCCCTCGAATCCTGTTTGCCATAGGCGCGTAGTTCGACCAGCTCGCCGAGCAGACCCTCCCCGATGGCCTGCTTGAGGCGAACGATCACCGGCATCATCCGCATCGTGTGGGCCACGGCAATCTTGAGTCCTCGCTTGTGTGCCTTAGCAAGGAGTTCGTCCGACTCGAGGGGCGCAGTGACGAAGGGTTTCTCGCAATAGACGTGCGCGCCGGCCTGAAGCGCGGCGAGCGCGATCGCGTGGTGCTGGTCCGATTGCCTCATCGCTATGCTCACGAGATTGGGACGTTCCTTTTCCAGCATTTCGCGATAGTCCGCGTAGCTGCGTGGCGCTCGAATCTTTGCGGCAGTTTTCGCGCGACCGCCCGGATCGGGATCGGCGAGTGCGACGATTTCAGTGTTCGGGCGATTCGCGAAGATGCCCTCCAGTCCGTGACCGTAATCGCCTCGGCCGGTGTGGCCGATGACGGCGGCTTTGAGATTCGCAGCGGGTCCGGCGGCGAGACAGGCGAGATCAGCGGCAGCAATAACACCGGCTGAGGAAGCTAATCGCACGAAATTCCGGCGGGTAATGATATTTCTCCCCGCCTGACGGCTGGTGGTGTTCATGCGATAAGATTACCAGCACCTTTGCCGCTGATGAAGCGTGGAGTTATTGTCCTGGCGGTTGGCAGATGCTCTCATTGTGACATCGCTACGTCGGCCAGGCTGCGCAGACTTGCTTCTGTTGCTCGAAAACTTCATTCTCACGACATGAAATCTCCACATCGCTCCCTTTTGCTGCTCATGGTCGCACTTTCACCCGTTAGTGCCTTCGCTCATTCCGCAGTCGAACCCGCCCCACGCGCCGATCAGGGCTGGAAGGACAGGCAGGAACTGCTGAACAAACGCGCCGCCGAAGCCGGCGACAAGGCGCAGCTTATTTTCATCGGCGACTCCATTACGCAAGGGTGGGAAGGCGAAGGAAAGGAAGTTTGGGCGAAGTATTACGCGCAACGCATTGCTGTCAATCTCGGCATCGGCGGCGACCGCACACAGCACGTTCTTTGGCGACTTGACCACGGCAACCTCGAGGGCCTCAAGCCGAGGGCCGCCGTGGTCATGATCGGCACGAACAATTCCAACGGCGAAGACAACACAGTGGAACAGATCGCCGACGGCGTGGCGGCGATCGTGAAGCAACTCCGCGAAAAGCTGCCTCAGACCAAAGTGCTGTTGCTGGCGATCTTCCCCCGCAGCGAGAATCCGAGCCCTCAACGCGGAAAAATTCTTCAGGTAAATGAAATCGTCCAGAAACTTGCCGACGACCAGAACGTTTTTTGGATCGACTTCGGATACAAGTTCATCAACCGCGACGGCACGATTCCCCACGATCTGATGCCGGACTACCTGCACCTGTCGAAGCGCGGCTATGAAATCTGGGCCGAGGCCATCGAGGACAAGCTCTCCGCTGTCCTTGGCGACACGCGCGTGAAGGCGGAGCAAAGTGGGGCAGGCGTCTCGCCTGCCGGCCTTACCGGCGAATGGGCCTGGACGATGGACACGCCGAATGGAACAGTCACTGCCCCGCTGATCCTCAGGCAGGACGGCGAAAAGGTGACCGGCAAATTCCGGCGTGACGAGAATCGCTGGCTGGAGATCGAGAACGGCAAAGTCAACGGCAATGAGTTTTCCTGGATCGTGAAACGTGACCGGCCCAACGGCGAGACTATGACCTACGAAATGACCGGCAAAATCGAGGGCGACACCATCACCGCCAAGGCCAGGACGACACTTGACGGCAACGAAACCCTGAAGGAGTGGACTGCGAAGAGGAAGTAACCGGAGCGAGGTTGCTGGCAGGAATCCGTGAGTGGTCGATATATTGCTTGCTTTAGCACGCTGGAGAAATAGCATTCTGGGGTACAATGGAAAGACCGGCCCACCATTTTCGGACGCCTGAGCGTCAGGGGCCGACGCGACGTCAATGGTTCACTCCTCAAATATTATGAAAAGCACATCTGTTGTATTCGTTGCCCTGGCTGCGTTTGGCTTCTTTGCGCTTGCCGCCGACAAACAATCCGGTTCAGACAAGAATGCCTCGCCCATCGTCGGAACCTGGGAGCTTGTTTCAGAAAAATGGGGGGACGCCAAGGAATTCACCGACCCGCCGGCGGAACGAAAGTCGATCAAATTCATCACGCCCACGCATTGGATCTGGGTCTGGGTCGATCCGAAGACGAAGAAAATCACCAACTCAATGGGCGGAACGTATAAGTACGCCGGGGACTCCTACATCGAAATTCCGGAATTTGCCTTCGAAGGCATGGGGTCCTACGTCGGGAAGGAACAGAAATTCACGGTGAAAATCGAAGGGGATAAATGGATTCATTCGGGCGTCCTCTCCGCTGGCCAGAAACTCGAAGAGATTTGGAAGCGGGTGAAATAATTGCCGGATCAGACGACTTGTTGAGCGCGACGCGGATGCGCTCCCGCCTTCGCGTCCGGGCGTTTCAAGGATTGTTCGGCCACGTTTCCCGATGCGGCTGATTGTCGTTGTTCCAGCGTTGGCGGGCGACTTCCGTTTTCTTCAACCACACGGTGTGCTTGGCGTATTCCACATGTCCGTCGCAGAAAACGATGTTCTCCCCTTTATTGTGGCGAGGCGCCAATTCCGCGAGAAGGTTGATCGGGAAGATGTCATCGAGGTCATTGTCCGCTCCGCCTGGTTTCGGTTTTACATCCGCCACGGCGATCATGTCGCTCGGAACCTTCACCTGATTCTCGGAAAGATACGCGGACGCGCTGCGGTTATTAGAACCGCCGTCCAGTCCCAGGCTCGGACCAGAGGAGGGATAACGCCCGCTGCCCGCCATGTTGTAACCGTAACTGGAGTTGGGTTGAGGCAGCCGAACGTGGTTGGTCCATTTGGGGGCCAACTTGTTTGCCGGACCTTTCTCCGTGATCGAACTACGCCAAAATCGGCCTGACCACGTTTCCCGCGACATCGGTCAGGCGAAAGTCGCGGCCCGCGTTTCGGTAGGTCAGGCGTTTGTGGTCCAGGCCCAACAAGTGGAGAATCGTCGCGTGGAGGTCGTGAATGTGCACCTTGTCCTCCACCGCGCGAAAGCCATACTCATCGGTCGCGCCGTGCACCAAACCGCCCTTTACGCCGCCGCCGGCCAACCACATTGTGAATCCGTCGGGATTATGATCGCGGCCATCCGCGCCCTGTGCCGTGGGTGTGCGGCCAAACTCTCCGCCCCATAGTACCAGCGTGTCTTCCAACAGGCCGCGCTCCTTGAGGTCCTTGAGCAGCCCGGCGATGGGCTTGTCCACTTCGAGCGCGTTGCGTTCGTGGTCGCGCTTCAGGTTGGTGTGCTGATCCCACTTGAACGCATGGCTGACCTGGATGAAGCGCACGCCGCGCTCGGCAAAGCGCCGCGCCAGCAGGCACTCACGTCCGAAATCGTCCGTTGGTCTCTGATCGATGCCGTAGAGATCGAGCGTCGCTTTGGATTCGCCGGAAATGTCCGTCAACTTCGGCGCTTCGGTTTGCATGCGAAAGGCAAGCTCGTAAGACTCAATCACGCCTTCAAGTTGCGCGTCGGCCTTCGCCTGTTGCAGATGCTCGCGGTTGAGCTCCTGGATGAAATCAAGCTGCTGCCGTTGCAGATCAAGCGGAGTCTCCGGATTGCGAATGTGTCGAATCTGCGCCTGCGTCAGCGGCGTGGACTCACTGCCGACCGCCGTGCCCTGGTAAACCGCCGGCAGAAACGCCGAGCCATACGCTTGAGGACCGGCAATGGCAGTCAGCGGACTGATCGTGATGAAGCCAGGCAGGTTTTGGTTTTCGGTGCCCAGACCGTAAAGAATCCACGAACCCGCGCTGGGCCGGACCTGATTCTCCGAGCCGGTGTGCAACTTCATAATCGCCTGCCCGTGCGCCTGGCCGTTTGTGTGCAGACTGCGGATGATGCAGAGATCATCCGCCGAGCTGGCTAGCTGGGGAAACAGGCTGCTGATCTCGACGCCGCTGTCGCCATGCTTTTTGAATTCCCACGGTGACGGCAGCAGTTTACCCGGCGCCATCGTGACGCCTTCGGGCGCGGGCGTTGGAAAAGGTTTGTCCCGATCGCGCATGAGCAGCTGTTTGGGATCGAAGGTGTCCACCTGCGAAGGGCCGCCGGGCATGAACAGAAAGATAATGCGCCTGGCCCGCGGCGGAAAATGCGGCGGCCGCGGCGCGAGAGGATTATTGTCCGCTCCGGCTGCGGCGCGCGCCGTCTCCGCCAGCAAACTCGACAGCGCCAAATAGCCAAATCCGCATGCGCAGCGTCGCAGCATGTCGCGGCGAGTGAGAGGAGTGAAGAAGTGGGGATTCATAAGGTCTGTCAGTTGATAAACCGAAACTCCGTCGATGCGAGCAGCGCGTGACAAAAACTTTGCCAGGCCATGAGCCGGCGCTTTTCCAGGTCAGGTTCGTTTTTCTCCAGGGCAGCCTGATATTCGGCGATGAACCGCAACGCCCGCTCGGTCGTCTCCGCCCCAGCCGGGCGGCCAAAGGCCTGAGTATAAGCGGACGCCACACGTTGCGCATCGTTGGCCGGTGCCGTGGCCAACAGCGCTCCGGCCCACTGACGCGACTGCTCAAGCATGAATGGGCTGTTCATCATGAACAACGCCTGCGTCGGTGCGGTGGTGCTGTGTCGTTTGCCGGTGACGAGATACGGGTCGGCAAAATCGAAGACCTGAAACAGGTCCGGCGTGTCGTTGCGGATGACCGGCAGGTAAAGGCTGCGTCGTGTGCTCGCCACCTGAGCGTTGCTGGCCATCGCCGCCGCGCCAAACGGCGCGTCGTTCGTCGGACTGAGCGAACCGCCCATCGTTAAATCCAACTGCCCGCTCACGGCCAGCACCGCGTCACGGATGGCTTCAGCATCCAGCCGCCGCCGATTCATCCGCCACATCAATTTGTTTTCCGGGTCTTTGGCGTAAGCCAGGGGATCAAGGTCACTGCTCATCTGGTAAGTGCTGGAAAGCATCAGGGCACGAATGATTTTCTTGAACGACCAGCCTTGCTCCATGAATCGCAGCGCCAGGTAGTCGAGCAGTTCCGGGTGCGTCGGTCTTTCGCCCAGCGCGCCAAAGTTGTCCACCGACTCGACCAGCCGCCCGCCGAAGAGATAGTGCCAGATGCGATTCACCGCGACGCGCGCCGTGAGCGGGTTCTGATTACTGGCAATCCAGTCCGCCAGTTCGAGCCGACCGCTCGCTTCGTTGGAAAGGGAGGCGGGCGGCGGCACGGTTTTTTCCAGGACGGACAAAAAGCCGCGCGGCACTTCCGGCCCCGGCTTTTCGGGATCGCCGCGCAGATTGATCCGGCAGTTGCAGATCGCGCCGTCCTGAGCTGCCATCGCCATCGGCACTGGCGGCGGCTCCTTGGCGCGCAGTTCCTGCAAATCGTCGAGAAGTTGATGAATAGAGCGGTCCGTCATGGCCGTCCCGGACTTTTTGGCCCTGGCCTTCTGACCGGTCTGCATCTTCATCGTCATCTCCATGCCGGCCGGCACGAATCGCACGGCATCGATCGTGACAAATCCTTCGGTGCCTTGATTGGAAACAACCACCGCGCCGTTGGTGCCGGCGGCGAACTCAAATGTTCCAAGCGAAACGAAGAGGTCGTCGATCGTCGGGGGCTCGGTTTGGTCGATCAACACCGTGCGCGCCGCGTTGGCGGCGTGGACGGTGACGGGTACGTTCCTCGCGCGGTTGCGGCGCGGCACGTAGGCGAATTGCACTTCGTAGCGCCCGGCCTGTGGCAGGTCCGGCACGAAGCGGGCGGACTTTTCCCCTTTGCCGGTGTTGCCGTCCTGCAAATAGTTTTTGTCGATGAAGTTCGTGGCATAGGTGGACTCCTTCCACGACCCCACGAGCTGCGCCATGGAGTTATCGAGGACGATGCCAGCCAGCTCGGATGAACTCACTCCACCCGGCAAGGCCGTTTTCATTTCCCCCGCCGCCTGCAGCGAAGCTTGCAGCCTGGCGACTGCCGCGGCGTGGTCTTCCACCGCCTTGGCTCTTTCCGGCGCGGCGAGCGGCCGCTCACGCCAACGCGGCGGACCGCCCTTTGGCTCTGCATCCCATATGAGCGTTGCCGTGCTGGCGAAGATGCCCGCCAGCGCATAATAATCCCGCGTCGGAATGGGATCGAACTTGTGGTCGTGGCAGCGGGCGCAACTGACGGTCAGACCGAGAAAGGCGCGCGTCGTCACGTCGATTTGTTCGTCCACGATGTCCATCTCCAGCTTGGCTTTGCGCGGCTCGAAAAGGAGCTTCGGTCCCAGCATAAGGAACCCCGTCGCCGTGAGTTGGTCGTAGTGTTGCTCCTCGTTGTCGCCGGGAAGCAGGTCGCCGGCGAGCTGCTCGCGAATGAACCGGGCGAACGGCTTGTCCTCGTTGAATGCGCGCACGACGTAATCGCGATACCGCCACGCATTTTCATACGGCAGATTGATTTCCAACCCGTTCGAGTCGGCATAGCGGGCCACGTCGAGCCAGTGCCGGCCCCAACGCTCGCCAAACTGCGGCGTCGCGAGCAGTCGATCCACGACTTTGGCAAAAGCGTCGTTGGAATTGTCCGCCAGAAAGGCTTCGATCTCGTCCGCTTTGGGCGGCAGCCCGGTCAGGTCGAACGTGGCGCGCCGAATCAGTGTGCGTTTATCAGCCGGCGGGCGCGGTTTGAGCTTGTGCTTTTCCAACCTGGCCAAAATAAAACTGTCGATAGGACTGCGCGGCCAGTTTTGCTGTCTGATTCTGGGGAGAGGAGAGTCGCGCGGTGGCAGGAAAGCCCAATGCCTCGAACTCGGAATGCGGAACGTGGAACTCGGAACCGGCGCCCCGCGCGGATCGGGGGCGCCCATGCGAACCCACATTTCCAGATCGCTAATTTGTGGCGCAGGCAGAATTTCCTTTGGCGGCATCTGCAGCTTGCTGTCGGTGTAGCGCACCGCATGGATGAGTCGGCTCTTTTCCGGGTTGCCCGGGATGATTACCGGTCCCGATTCACCGCCTTTCATCCAACCGTTGCGTGAATCCAGCAGAAGGCCCCCTTTGATTTTCTCGGCGCCGGCGCTGTGGCACTTGTAACACTTCTCGGTCAGCACCGGCCGGACTTTCTTTTCGAAGAACTCGATGCCTTCGCGGGTGAGGGTGAGTTGTCCCTTGCGCGCTTCGACAACGCCCGCCGCTGCAAGCGGGGACAGCATGAGCGCCAAAATCACCGGACTAATGAAGACCGTTCGACTCACAGAGATATTGGACATGGAAAGCAGGAAAAAGTTCCGGCGAAACTTGCGGGAGCCGAAGGGATTTTCGGCGCCGTCGCTGCGCCGGGTCAGTGCACCCGCCCTGCAGATGCAGTTGTTCCAGTTATCGGGCGGCGTTTGACTGCTATTTCACGTTGGCAAAACACCACAGACGATTGTCCGTGCGGAGGAAGAGGTCACCGTCGGACGCAGCGAGGGAGGCGTTGGTGGGTTCGTTGACCGAGTTGGTGGCCAGCACCTCAAACTTCGGACCGGCCCGCAGGACGAACACGTCGCCCGATTGATTGGGCACGAATATTTTCCCATCGGCCAGCAACATTGATGACCACGAACTGTTCCTCGATCCGGGCCCGGTGAGTCGTTCCTGCCACAGCGATTTGCCGGTCTTCAACTCGTAGCATTCGACGAAGCCGTCCTGGCTGATGGTGTAGATGTGCCCTTCGTAGATGACGCCGGAGCCGATGGCGCCCTTGACCCGGTCCAGACGCCAGAGACGTTGGCTCTCAGTCACCTCGCCGGCGCCGCCGGGTTTCACGGCAATCGCGTTTCCGTTTCCCATCCCGCTGCTTATCGCCAGGAGTGTTCCCTCACCCCAGAGAGGTGTGGTGTAAATTGTCGCACCGAGACCTTTGCTGAGCCAAAGTTGCTTTCCGGTATTCGGATCGTAAGCGGCAAGGCGGCTCGGGAAATTCATGATCAACTCGTCGTGTCCGCCCGCATTTATCACGATGGGCGTGCTCCACGATCCGCTTGGGTTGCCGCCGGCGAAACCGCCGGGCCCGCCGGGTCCGCGGCCTCCGCCTGGTCCACCTGGACCGCGTCCGCCACCCGGTCCGCCGGGGCCGCCAAAGTTCGGCCGCGGCAGAGCCGCGTTCAAACCCTCGCGCAGTTTGTCTTCGGTCAGCGAACCGCTTTTGTCCGAGTCCCAATCGGTGAACCATTTCTCGAATGTGCTTTTGAGTTCCGCGCGCGTGAGCGAGCCGTCTTTGTCGGTGTCGGCGGCGGTGAAGATGCCCGGCCCGATGAATCTGCCAGGTCCGAACCCGCGTCCGCCGCCGGGTCGCTGTCCGCCTGCGGGCTGCTCTCCACCGGGCGGACCAAATCCTTGTGGCGGAGGCAGCACGTCCGTGAGCTTTTCGGTGAACTGGTCCTGGCTCAATTTGCCAGCCTTGTCCGCGTCCAGTTTATCGAACCACGCGTCCGCCAAAGCGCTGAACTCCTGGCTGGTGAGCTTCTGGTCGCCGTTCTTGTCTGCCTGGGACAGCATCTGCGGGGCAATAAACATGCCCGGTCCAAAACCACCGCGGCCACCGGGCCCGCCAAAGCCGCCGGGCATTTGTTGCTCGCTCGGATCCAACTTCGGTGGCTCGACTTCCCACGCTGTCTCGCCGGTTTTCTTGTTGAGCGCAATCAGTCGGGCCTTCTCATCCGGGCCGAAGTTGAGGATGCAGAGATCGCCGTGCAGAACGGTTGAAACGGCGTTGCCGAACATATGGTTCAATTTGCCGAGATCGCGGTGCCATGCTTCCTTGCCGTCCAAGCCGTAGGCATAAACGCCCGCTGACCCGAAGCAGACAAAGACGCGCTCGCCATCCGTTAC